>ENA-OREB01000080-OREB01000080.1-marine-metagenome-genome-assembly--contig:-NODE-80-length-51659-cov-3.095712_pt1 | contig 51659 bp, 43 predicted proteins | sample MGYA00248625_ERZ508552 | MGnify/ENA primary metagenome ERZ508552 (study PRJEB26219, sample SAMN06267888) | marine metagenome | isolation source: Monterey Bay, California, USA | place: USA:Monterey Bay...
AATTGCTGGATTGAAGTAACCTTTGGTTTGGTTCTCATATTCCTGACCTCTTCGAATCAAAGATATTACCTCTTCATCCTCTATAAAAAAGGGTGTTTCATTTTGAATTGCTTCGTTAATTTCAAAAACTAACCCTTCTCGCCAGGGGTGAAGCATATAATGAAGTTTATTGAAGTTTGATAAAATCTCTTTTGAGGCGTTTGAAGCTAATTTTTTAGATTCTCCATATATTTTGATATCTACAATCGTACCAAAGACATAATCTTTTTTTTGAAATAATAAGTTTTCATAGATGCTTATAGTAAATATAAGGATAAATACTAAAATTAATAATAAAAACTTTACGTGTCTTTGCATTAGATATTTTTATAGTGCATCAATTATAAATTCAGCGCTATTAAAATTGGTTTGATTTTCTATTTCAACTAAGCATGTTGGACTTGTCACATTTATTTCTGTTAAGTATTTTCCAATCACATCAATTCCGACGAAATCTAGTTTACTTTTTACTAAATACTTTTTGATTACATTAACAATTTTAATATCATCGGCTGTTAATTTTTTTGCGATACCCGTCCCACCTTTTGCCAAATTTGCTCTGAAATCTTTTCCATCTGGGATTCTTGCTAAACAAAAAGGTAGTGGTTCACCTTTTATAATAATAATTCGCTTATCACCCTCAATGATATCTGGAATATACTTTTGAGCCATCATAACTTTAGTGTCATTAACAGTGCTAGTCTCAAGAATACTGTTTATATTCTTATCCAATTCATCAATCACAAAAATTCCATTACCTGCCATACCATTAATGGGCTTAAGAACAATCTTTTCATGTATCTTAAGAAAATTGACTACGTCACTAGCATTTGAAGTAACGATTGTGGGGGGGATAATTTCTTGAAAATTAAGAATAGACAGTTTTTCATTATGATTTCTGATTGATGACGGATTATTGATGACATCTGTTCCTTCTTTAACTGCGTGATCTAATAAATAAGTAAGATTTAAATAATCATCATCAAATGGTGGATCTTTTCTAATAAAAATTTTTTTAAAAAAAGAACTTAAATTCAATTTAGTATCCTGATACTTTATTCCTTTCTCTAAACTTATAATTTTCTGACTATAAATATTTACTTTTCCTTCATATATTGAAAATTGATTAATTTCAGAGAAATGTACCTCAATATTCCTTCTTAGGCACTCTTTCATTAATAATAAAGAGGAATCCTTAATTTTATTAAGAGACTCAATAGGATCGATGATAAAAAGATATGCCATCATTTCCTTTCTGCGAGTTCTTTAGATGCTGCTAACATTGATAATCTTGCAATAACGCCATAAGCATAAAATCTATTGGCCTTATCATGACAGGGCCTTCCTTGATCAGGCATTAGGCATGAGGTTTCAAAAGCGACAGGTTCAAAATGCATTCCTGGAGAATTCAAATTTTCATCCTTACCCTTACTTGTATGAACGCGGTAAAAACCTCCTACAACAAAATGGTCAATCATATATACAACGGGTTCAGCCACAGCTGCGTTAATAGTTTCTTCAGTGTGAATACCCTCTTGAACCAGAACCTCAGACACTGACATCCCCTCTTTTATCACTGACATTTTCTTTCTCATCTTTCTGTTTAGGTTGATAGCCTCTGAACTGGATTTAACAGTCATCACACCCATGCCATATGTACCTGCATTGGCTTTGACAACTATGTATGGATCTTGAGAAATATTATATTCACTATATTTTTTTTGTATCTGATCCAAAAGGCTATCAATGGTCTCTTCAAGTCTATCTTCTCCTTCACCAGCTGAAAAATCTAAATTATCTAATTTCTCTGATAATGGATCAATTAACCAAGGGTCACTGTTAGTTAATATTGAAAACTCTTTTGCTACTTGACTATAAAAATGAAAATGGGACGATTTTTTTCTTGTGGGCCAGCCAGCATTAATTGGTGGAATAATTTGCTGTCCAAGGTTTTTAATTATTTCAGGTACGCCACCAGACAAATCATTATTCAAAATAATTGAACAGGGTATAAATTCAGTGCCATCTTTATTTTTTAAAAATAAAAAGTCTTCCCTTCTGCTAATAGGCTCAATAGTAATAAACTGATTTTCGTCTATATCAATATTCGTTGATTCTAAAATACTTGTATCTACGGAGCCAATCCTAACCTCAAGTCCAGAATTTTTTAGAATCTCTTTGAGTTGGTATAGATTTTTCAGATAAAACAAATTTCTTGTATGTTTTTCGGGGATTATGAGAACTCTCTTTGCTTCTGGACAAACTTTTTCTATGGCAACAGATGATGCTTGGATTGCAAGCGGCGAAAAATCTGGATTTAAATTGTTAAATCCTCCAGGAAATAAATTCATATCAACAGGTGCTAGTTTAAAGCCTGAATTTCTTAGATCAACTGATCCATAGAACGGTGCTTGATTTTCTAGCCACTGACTTCTAAACCACTGTTCTATGTCACAGCTGCGATGTATTATAAAATTTTCTAATTCTAATAACTCTTCTGTTAAATTAATTTTAAGAGGCTGGTTCATTCAATGTCCATACCTTGAGCTTGCAAATCTGCATGGTAACTGCTCCTCACCATTGGTCCACTTGCGACAGAATTAAAACCTAAATTTTCAGCTATGGTTTTTAAACTTTCAAATTCTTCTGGGGGGACATATCTTTCAACAGGTAGGTGAAATTCTGTTGGTTGGAGATATTGCCCTATCGTGATCATGTCTACCTTATGAGTTCTTAAGTCTCGCATCACTTCTATAATTTCATCATTTGTTTCACCCAGGCCTAGCATTAAACCCGACTTTGTAGAAACATTTGGATATTTACTTTTATATGTTGACAATAATTTTAATGAGTGCAAATAATCAGAGCCAGGCCTTGCTTGCTTGTAGAGTCTTGGAATTGTCTCAAGATTATGATTAAAAACGTTCGGGGGAGACTCATATAATATATCTATTGCTTTGTCTAAACGCCCCCTGAAATCTGGTACAAGAATCTCAATGCCAATATTAGGATTTAACCTTCTTATTTGATCTATACACTTAACAAAATGTGAGGCGCCTCCATCTCTTAAATCATCTCTATCGACACTTGTAATTACAACATATTTCAATTTTAGAGATGATATTGTTTTTGCCAAATGAAGTGGCTCTAAGTCATCTGGCGGTTTAGGCTTGCCATGAGTTACGTCGCAAAAAGGACATCTTCTTGTGCACAAATCTCCCAAAATCATAAATGTTGCTGTGCCATGGCTATAACATTCTGCAATATTAGGACAGCTTGCCTCCTCACAAACGCTGTGTAATTCTTGCTCACTTAGTAAATTTTTTACCCTCATGTACTCCGAAGTCTTTGGAAGCTTCATTTTTATCCACGAAGGTTTTTTTAGAGGCTCTATTGGGACAATCTTAATAGGGATTCTTGATGTTTTCTCCCTGCCTAATTCCTTGTTATTTCTCATTCATTGACCTAAAAAAAATTTAAATTGCTCCAAAACTTCCTTCTCAACTTCACTTTGACTAATCTTTGGCAAATAATCCTCTAATTGTGACATTTTTAAGCCTTTATAACCACAGGGATCAATATCAAGGAAGGGATCTAAATTCATATTAACGTTTAAACTTAAGCCGTGGTATGTGTATCCTTTTTTTAATCTCAAACCAATGGAAGCAATTTTTTTTTCATCCACATAAATGCCAGGTGCATTTTTTTTTAGTTTTCCAATTATTTTTTTATTTTTAAGATATTTTAAAATAGAGTGCTCAATCCCAGTTACTAGCTGCCTTATTGAAAGCTTATTTTTATTTAAGTTAATTAAAAAATAAAAAATAATTTGCCCTGGTCCATGGAACGTTATTTTTCCACCGCGATCGACAAAAAGATGGGGAATTGAGCTATTCGGTAATTTAAAATCTTTTTTATTTAAGCCTGTCGTGTATATGGGATTATGTTCGGTAACCCAAATTTCATCTGATTGCGGGTCATTCTCAATGTGAGCTTTCATAGCCAACCAGCAAGTTTTATAATCGGTTAAGCCTAAATATTTAATATTCAAAGCCATTTACAAAACAAACTTTGTGACTTTTAACCCTGAAAGTTCTATATAAATATTATCTAACTGTTTTTGTGATAAAACGAAGACATTGCAAGTCAGACTAATGTATTTGCCTGCGCTGCTTCCCTTCATTTCAATACATGAGCTGTCAAAACGGGCATCGAATTTGGATATTGATTTGAGCACAATATCAGAAAAGTCTTCAACAGCATCACCTATTACTTTTATTGCAAAATGACAAGGAAAGTTAATCAGAGGTTCTTTGATTGGGTCATCCATTTTTTAATTTTATCTTTTTACAATAAAACCATTTATAAAAAAATTATCAGATAGCTCATCTTTCTTAATTTTAGCGTATGGAAGATTTTTGAAAGGCCCTATTAATACTTGAAATTGATCTTCACTCTTAATTTTTTTAATGTTTTCATTTTTAACTGTACCTAATTTTTTAATCTTATCTATGAGATTGTTTGCATTTTTTTCATCCGAAAATAAGCCTGCTTGTATGTATATTTGTTTATTTACTTTGCTTACTTTAACTTTTTTATCCAGATCTATTAATTCTACTTTTACAAGCTCACTCCCTTTTTCAATAATTTCTAATCTATTCGCTGCTGCATAAGATAAATCAATAATACGATCTTTAACAAATGGGCCTCTATCGTTGACTCGTACAATCACTGTTTTGTCATTTTTTAAGTTTGTCACTTTCACATAGCAGGGAAGTGGAAGGGTTTTATGAGCTGCTGTCATCTTATACATGTCATATACCTCTCCGATTGATGTTTTATTGCCATGATATTTTTTTCCATACCAAGTAGCATAACCCGTTGCCGTATATGGCTTTAAAGTTGTCATTGGATAATATGTTTTACCAAAAACCTTATAAGGTCGATTTGAGAACTTATTTAAAGGCTCTTTTTTAGGTATTGCATTAGGAATACTCGAGAGGTTTTCCGGAATGACTTCTTCGGGACCATCATCAAGATAGTAAGCCCCTTTTGATTTTGAGTCTGTTACCGGATCTTCGCTATTTTTTTCAACGTTATTTGTTTGACAACCGGCAAGACAAAGGGCTATCAATAAAAAAATAATGCCTTTTGTATTATTCATCCATTTCCAAGTTTATATTTGAATCAAGCTGTTCAACATTTTTTTTGTATTCCACCATTTCGATTTGATTGTTATTTGCTTTAGCAATTTTATACAAATATAAATAAGATAGTGTATGTTTTTTATTTTGACTGACAACTTTTTTGAATAATTTGTAAGCATCTTCCTGATTTTCTTGGTGATAATTTGCTAAGCCTAAATGAAAATTTGACTCGTCTGCTTCTGGTTCACTCTTAACCCAGTCCTCCGATATAATTTTAAGCTTGTTCCAGTCTTTTTTATTTAAAGCACTTACCACCCTCATAAAGTAAGGTTGATCTTCTTCAGGCTGATCCCAAAATGCTCTTTCCGGAGCAGTTGTAATTGAAACCTCCTCACCCTTTGTTAACATTTCCTCAATAATTTCTACTGGCATACTGTAATAAAAAGCCGACCTTCCTGGGGTTTTAAATGTAGTAATACCTAACAGCTCCCCTTGATAATTAAAAATTCCTCCTCCACTAGCCCCTAACATAAAGGAGGCTGATGACTGAATAATCTGATGTCCATCGAAATCAAATTTAGCCTTTACAGTTCCAAATGACGAGCCTGGTCTTGCCGAGTTTCCCCCATAGCTTTTTGTAAAAACATCCGTTTCGTATTCAACGTCTGCTGTCTTTTTCATTGGAACTGGCTTTAGTTCTAAGAATTTAAATTTCAAAATACAGAGGTCACTCTTCCAGTCTGCTATTAAAGCATCCGGAGAATAGCTTATGCCATATTTGGTTACATGTATTCCTTGTGAGTTTGCAATTACATGACAATTTGTCACGATATAATTCTTTGCAACTACAACACCAGAACCTACGCCGTGATTTCCTTTATCATTAGCAACATGAACTTTTACGACAGATGGGTTTGTATTAAATAATACTTCAACACTTGGCGTTGAAAAACTCGTTGCTGGAAATAACATACCTAGTAGAAATAGTTTTTTGAACATGGCTTCTAAATAACAGTTTATTGAATAGGCTGTAGACAAAATCAACTGCCTAAGTTCATGTTATTTTAGCCGCACTTACTTTCACCACAATTCAGACAAGTAAGGCATCCATCCATCATAATAGCTGCTTTTGTTTGACACTTATTGCATAACTGTGCGTCTTTTGGAAAACCAGAATCATCTAACTTATCAGGATTTTTTTTTAAATACTCTGCTTTCTTATCATCGATTAATTGTTGCTGATGCGCTTCTGGCTCTGTAACTTTTAGCATACCAATATTTTTAAGATGCTCTTCAAGAACTTGGCCTAATTCGGCAACTAAACTTGGAACATATTTACCACCTTTTTTATAATAACCTCCGTTGGGATCGAAAACACTTTCTAACTCTTCAATTAAAAATGTTAAATCACCACCTTTTCGAAATACAGCTGACATTACTCTTGTAAGCCCAACTATCCATTGAAAATGCTCCATATTTTTTGAATTAACGAATATTTCAAAAGGTCTTCTATGTTCTTGGTCAGTACCTTCATTCATAATGACATCGTTAATAGTTATATATAAAGCATGTTCTGTTACGGGAGTTTTAACTTTATAAGTTGAGCCTGTTATTTTATCTGGCCTGGCTAATGGCTCACCAATTTGAACTACTTCAGCAGGTATTTCCTTTTTTTCATCTTTTTGCTCATCTGTTTTATCAACAACAGAATAGCTTACGATTTTCTTTTCAATCTTAATTGACATCTACTAACTCCTAAAATTTTCCGTAATAGCCTTCTTTTAAGGCATCATACAAATTGGCTGCAGAATGAACTTCTCCATCATACTCAATTTCTTCATTTCCCTTTACCTCAACTTCTTGTCCATCATCAAGAGTAAATTTATAACTAGTATTTTCTAAATCTTTTTCAGTTACCAATACACCTTGAAATGCTTCCGGATTAAATCTAAAGGTTGTACAACCTTTTAATCCTTTTTCATACGCATACAAATATATTTCCTTAAAATCTTCATAATCATAATCTGTTGGAACGTTGATTGTTTTGGATATCGAACTATCAATCCATTTTTGGGCTGCAGCTTGAATGTCTACATGAGCTTTTGCCTTTATGGTTGACGAATCAATAAAATAATCTGGTAACTTCTCGTCGGCATTTTCTGAAAACGGCATCGCCTTAGGATTCACCAATGCTCTATAAGCAAGAAGTTCATATGAGAAAACATCGACTTTTTCTTTTGATTTTTTACCTTCTCTGATGACATTACGGCTATAGTGGTGTGCAAACGAGGGTTCTATTCCATTACTCGCATTATTTGCTAATGACAGTGAAATAGTTCCTGTTGGTGCAATAGAACTATGGTGAGTGAATCGACAGCCGTCCTTAGCTATTTGGGCTTGAATGGAAGCAGGAAACTGCTGCATATACCTGCTATATTTTCCAAGTAATACCTTCCCCTTTAATTTATCGCCAACTTTAATTCCATCTTTTTTCATTTCAGGCCTCATTAAAAGCATTGATGCTGTGACCTCAAACTCTTCGTCCATTATTGGTGCTGGCCCTTTCTCTTTGGCAAGGTCTATGCCCACCTGCCATCCAATTTCAGCTAGAATTCGGCTTACCTCTTCTGTGAATTTTAATGATTCTTCGTCACCATAAACGAGGCCCATCATTGACAATGTTGATCCAAGACCAAGATAGCCCATACCATGACGTCTTTTTCTTACAATCTCATCTCTTTGCTTACCTAATGGCAACCCATTGATCTCGACAACATTATCAAGCATTCTTGTAAATATACTGACGACCTCTTTATACTTGTCCCAATCAAACTGCGCTTCTTCTGTAAAAGGTTTTTTGACAAACTTGGTTAAATTTACAGATCCAAGTAAACACGCTCCGTAGGGTGGAAGTGGCTGCTCACCACAAGGATTTGTTGCCCTGATATTTTCACAAAACCAGTTATTATTCATCTCATTAACACGATCAATTAGGATAAATCCTGGTTCTGCGTAATCGTATGTTGATGACATGATTATGTCCCACAACCTCTTCGCTGGAAGAACTTTATAAACTCGACATGCAACCTTTCCGGTATCTTTACCTTCAGTTTTAGATAAATATTTACCAGATACTGGCCAATTTCTCCAAACTACTTGATCTTCATTTTCTAAATCTAAACCTTCATCTTTGGCTTCTTTTGCCGTTACAGGAAATGCAACCTTCCATTTTTGATCATTCTTAACGGCTTCCATAAAATCTTTAGTAATCAAACAAGACAAATTAAACTGCCTTAACCTTCCATCTTCTCTTTTTGCTTTAATAAAATCAGTGACGTCAGGATGAGCAATATCAAATGTGGCCATTTGTGCGCCACGTCTTCCTCCAGCGCTTGAAACGGTAAAACACATACGATCATAAATATCCATAAATGAAAGAGGGCCACTCGTATAGGCACCAGCACCTGCAACAAATGCACCTTTTGGTCTTAATGTCGAGTATTCATAACCAATTCCACAACCTGCCTTTAAAGTCAGGCCTGCTTCATGAACTTTATCTAAAATATCAGTCATGCTATCTTCAATTATTCCTGATACCGTACAGTTAATTGTACTCGTAGCAGGTTTGTGTTCTAAGGCACCAGCATTTGAAGTGATTCTTCCAGCTGGTATTGCTCCATTTTGTAAAGCCCAAACAAATTTTTCACTCCATTGCTCTTGGATCTCTTTTTCTTCAACATCGGAAAGCGCTTTAGCAACTCTGAGGTAGGTATCATCTACATCCTTATCAACAAAGTCACCTTTCTTGGACTTTAGTCGATATTTTTTATCCCATATATCAAGTGATACTGGTTGGACTGGAATCGAACCTTCTTCAGGATGATCCTCATTATTTGATACCGCTTTAAGCATTACAAACCCCCTAATTTAAGTGCTAAATTGCCTTTTTATTGAAAATTATTGATTTTTTTAAAACCACTACATCTTGTGCTTACATTAAAAATAATATCACTTGATTGTGTCTGGTCAAGTAATTTTTATTAAAAGAACAATAAAAAAATGACGTCTTAAAAAATTATCATTTAAAACAATAACTTTCATAAAAATTAATTTTATTTATAGATAATTTATGTGAGAAAATAAAAAAGATGCGTCTTATTATTTACAATATCATTGTTTATCTTATTCTTCCCCTAACTATAATCAAATTAGTTTATCGAGGAATAAAAAATAAAGATTATTTAAGAGGTTGGTCTGAGCGTTTCGCCATTTACCCCGAGTCTAAAAAAAATAAGTGGTTAAAAAGAAAAACCTTATGGATTCATTGTGTTTCGGTTGGGGAAACAAAGGCAATTTATACGCTTTTGGAACAATTACAAAAAAAATATCCAAGAGCGCATTTCTTAATCACCCATGGTACTCCGACAGGCAAAAAAGTTATGCTCCCAAAAAATAAAAACATTCACAGAGCCTATCTACCTTATGATGCTTTTGACCTAGTCAAAAGATTTCTCAAATTTTATAGGCCCACAGTCGGAATATTGCTCGAAAAAGAAATTTGGCCAAATTTAATTAACCAATGTAACAGCAAAAAAATTCCCCTACTTCTCATAAACGGAAGGCTTTCTAATGAATCTATTGAAAACTATAAAAAATTTAGAAATTTTTATGCGCCTTTGTTAAATAAACTATCAACTATTTGCGTACAGGGTGAATCTGATAAGAAAAATTTCGAGCAATTAACTATTCATAAAGTTCAAGTGATGGGTAACTTAAAATTTGACCAAATGCCCCCTAAAGAAACGGTGCAAAACTCAAAAAAGATGAAGAATGATTTAATGATTAAAAATCAAATTGTAATAGTTGCTGGCAGCACAAGAGAGGGCGAGGAGGAGATTATACTTAAAGAAATATTAAAGATGAAAAAGAAAAATATTTGTTTAATCTTGACCCCCCGACACCCAGACAGGTTTTGTAAAGTCGAAAAACTTTTAAAATCAAAGAACGTGAAATTTGCTAAAAGAAGTCAAGCCTCTTCAATCAAATCAACACCAAATTTTATATTAGGGGACTCTATGGATGAGATGTATATCTATTACGAATTGGCAAATGTTGTCATTCTTGGAGGCAGTTTCTTCAATTATGGAAGTCAAAACCCAATTGAACCGATAAAAATGAAAAAGCCCACTATTATTGGGCCATCGATTTTTAACTTTAAGGACATCATTCTTGGAGCTTTAAAATCTAAAGCCGCTATTCAAATAAACCACATCCACGAATTACCAAAAACTATTACAAAATTAAGTAATTTAGAAACACGAAATTCTATGATTCAAAAATCAAAGGCGTTTATTTCAAAGTCAGAGGGAAGTTCTAGAAAAGCGCTAAAAATTATTAGTCAATATTTTTAATTAGAGGAGCAATTTCTTTAAAAATTGGATTCTCAGATGAGCCTAACCATTCAAATACAACTGATTCAACATTTGTAATAATACATCCTGCACTTTTTAGTCTTCCTAAGGCATTTTGCTTATTTAATATATTCCTTGAAACTACTGCATCCTCAATCACAAAAACTTCTTTGCCTGCTTTGATAAGCCCCAGAGCTGTTTGGAGAATACAAATATGCGCTTCCATACCAATTAAAAAAACTTGCGGTTTAGTGCGGATTAAATACCGATTAAAAATAGCATCGTCGGTACATGCAAAGACTTTTTTTTCTATATAACTCGCCTCATTAACAAAAGTCTTAATAGATGGCAAAGTTGGTCCTAAACCTTGTGGATATTGCTCAGTAATAATTGAGGGAATTTCTAATTTCTGAGCTACCGTGAATAAGAGCTCACACCTCTTGATAATTTTATTAATAACTTCTTTTGGCATAACAGAGGCTAACTTTTCCTGCATATCTACTAAAACTAATTGGCTTTTATTTTTTGATGCAATCATTACTGTTCCAATATTAGATATTTATTTATTTCAATTATGTCTTGTTTTGTAAGCATACCCACAGAAAATTTTAAATTAATCAAATTCATTAAGTAATCATATTTATTGTCAAGTATATCTTTTTCAGCATCAAAATAAACTTGTTGAGCTCTCAAGACGTCAATACTATCTCTTAAGCCTGCCTTAAACCCCAAATTGGTTGAATCAAGGGTTAACTTAGCACTTTTTAATGCTACGTCATAAGCAACTATTTCTGCAAAATTTGTTTGAAGATTTAAAAAATTTTCTCTTACCGCTAACTTAACTTGTCTTTCTAAATATTCCTCATCTTCTTGTAATTTGAGTTTAAGTAACTTGCCTTCACGTATCCTTGAGCTTCTAAATCCACCTTCATAAATGGGAATATTAATTTCAACGCCAATCGCGTCAGAAAAGTCTTTGCCCCCTTGGTTTTTAGTTGTGCCATAAGGATATCCTCCACTATTCCAATTTCTTGAACGTGAAGCGAATGCATCGATTGTTGGGAGCCTATCGCCTGTTCGAATGTCTATTTCTCTGTCTGCGATTTTGACTTCATCTCTTCTTATTTGAAGATCTAAATTATTTTCTAATGCAATATCGATCCATTCTTCTGCTTTATTTTCAACCTCTGTAAATGTAATCACTGGATTTAATTTATTAAGCTTTCCTGGAAGTGACCCCGTAATAGTTTCAAATTCTCTTTTTTTAATTTTAAAAAGTTGCACAGCGTTTAATTGTTCAACCTCTATCAATGCAGCTTTTGTTTTTGTTTCATTAACATCGGTAATGGAAACTAGTCCTGCTTTAAACATCGCTTCCGCCTCAGCAAGCTGTGCAAGTATTTCTTTACGCTGGGCTTGAAGTAAATCAATCTCATCTGATGCTTGTAGTGTTTCAAAATATAATTTTACAACACGATAAATCAAGTCTTGTCGGGACCAGAGAAGCTGTTTGTCACTTAAGCTCGTTTGAACTAAATTTTGTTTGTAGCGATTATAAGAAGCATAATTAAAAATTGGCTGCCTCACTACAACGCCATATTCATAATTTTGATAATCTGCTTTCGTTCCAGCCAATAGTACATTACTAATTGGCGTATTAAATTTTCTTGAATTATCTAGATCAGAATAGCTTCCTGAAGCCGATATATTTGGTAATAAAAGAGATAGGCCTTGATCTATTAATTCCTGAGTTGCTTGGTTTTGAATAGTCGCAGCAGATAAAAGGGCATCATGCCTCAGTGCTTCATTGTATAGTGACAATAAGTCACTTGTTTTTTCAGCACTTATAAATGAAGAAAAACTCATACAAAACAAAAATACCAATAATCTGATCTTTACATAAAGAATCGACATAAAATTTAAATATTGTTTTCCCACATTTAAAAAATAAACTTAGATGCTTCACTTTTCATAATTAAAAAAGGAATAACATCTTCAAACATAGATTTGGATTCATATTCATTCTGACCAACTTTCTCAATAAGGTTCGCCTGCATAAGCGTTTTAGTACCTTCGAACAAAAATAATTTACCGCCTACTTTAAGCTGTTCTCTCAGCCCTAAAGGCTCTTTAAGGATGCCTCCCGTAAACACAATCACATCATAAGGTGCAAAATCTAAGTTACCTTGAACACCATCATCATTTACATATGATAAATTTGAGAGATTATCTTTTTGATGAATTTTTTTTGCTTCCTCTAAGAAATTGTCAAATAAATCCATCGTAACGACATGCTTTGAAAGAGAAGCTAGCAAAGCTGCAAAAAAACCCGTCCCGGTCCCAATATGTAAAATATGATCTGTTGGTTTTAACTTAAGAGATTGCAAAACTCTTGCCTCTTGTTTTGGGGCAAGCATATATTGTTTATGTTGAAGAGGAATTTGTACGTCTGTAAAAGCAATTTTTTTATATATTTCTGGGACATATGCTTCCCTCTTAATCTTGTCATACAAATCTAATATCGACGCATCAAATACATCCCATGTCCTGATTTGTTGCTCAATCATATTAAAGCGTTTGACATCGGTAAGGGTTTTCATTTATTTGTAAGCTCTGAAAAAAATTTAGAATAATTTAAATCAATTATAGCTGAGACGGTCAAAAAAACGTTGGGTATTTTCATTAAAAATATCATGCTTACCTTGCTATAAGCATGATAATCAAGTAATTTATACCTAGTGCTAGGGGTCCGCTTTTTAGTGGTGAGAAAAACTCTTTGAACCTGATGTGAATTAAATATCGCCGTAGGGAATGCATCTATAAACTGCTTCCTACTATATGTAAAATTAATAAAGGAGTCAGCAGTGAACGCTTCAGATAAACAGATTAAAATGAACGTCGATAAATTCGTAAGTAAAGACGCAGGCCTTGACAAAGCGGCTCTTGAATCTTTTGAAAACTCAAAAAAAGTATACATAGAAGGATCAACGCCCGATATTCAAGTGCCTTTTAGAGAAATTTCTATTTCAGATACACCTTCTGAATTTGGTGCTGAAAAAAATGCCCCCGTATTAACTTACGATACCTCGGGGCCTTATACTGACCCCAAAAGTAAAATTGATATTAAAAATGGTTTAATCCCTTTGCGTAATAAATGGATTGAGGATAGAAAAGATACTGAACAACTTCAGGGTCCTTCATCAACTTTTGGTAAAAAAAGAAAAACAGATCCGTCATTAGAAGATATGCGGTTTAACCTTAAGCGTAATCCAAAGAAAGCCATGGCAGGTAAAAATGTATCTCAAATGCACTATGCCAAAAAAGGAATTATTACTCCCGAAATGGAGTTTATAGCCATTAGGGAAAACCAAAGGCGTGAAGGCATTTCAGATATCCTCCAAACACAACACCCTGGTGAAAGTCATGGCGCCAAGATTCCTCAAAAAATAACCGCAGAATTTGTAAGAGATGAGGTTGCCAAAGGGCGAGCTATCATTCCAGCAAATATTAATCACCCAGAAACAGAACCGATGATTATCGGAAGAAATTTCTTAGTTAAGATCAATGCCAATATTGGTAACTCAGCCCTAGGATCGAGCATTAGTGAAGAGGTCGAAAAGATGGTTTGGGGTACCCGTTGGGGTGGTGACACTGTAATGGATTTATCTACTGGAAAAAATATTCATGAAACAAGAGAGTGGATCATTAGAAATAGCCCTGTTCCTATAGGGACCGTTCCAATTTACCAAGCACTAGAAAAAGTAAATGGTAAAGCTGAGGATTTAACTTGGGAAATTTTTAAAGACACTCTCATTGAACAAGCAGAGCAAGGGGTAGATTATTTTACAATTCATGCAGGCGTAAGATTGGCTTATATTCCAATGACTGCAAAAAGAATGACGGGTATTGTGAGTCGAGGGGGTTCTATTATGGCGAGTTGGTGTCTCGCTCATCACAAAGAATCATTCTTATATACTCACTTTGAAGAAATCTGCGAAATAATGAAAGCCTATGATGTTAGCTTTAGCTTGGGTGATGGTTTAAGGCCGGGGTCAATATATGATGCTAATGACGAGGCACAATTTGCTGAATTAAAAACATTGGGCGAGCTAACTAAAATAGCTTGGAAACATGATGTCCAAGTGATGATTGAAGGCCCGGGTCATGTGCCTATGCATATGATTAAAGAAAATATGGATCTACAGTTAGAACATTGTGACGAAGCCCCTTTTTACACACTCGGACCGTTAACTACCGATATTGCACCTGGCTATGATCACATCACTTCAGGTATTGGTGCTGCTATGATTGGTTGGTATGGCTGTGCCATGCTTTGCTATGTCACACCAAAAGAACATTTAGGTTTACCTGAAAAAGAGGACGTGAGAACGGGGATTATTACTTACAAAATTGCAGCCCATGCGGCAGACCTCGCAAAAGGTCACCCCGGCGCGCAAATCCGTGATAATGCTCTATCTAAAGCAAGATTTGAATTCAGATGGAATGATCAGTTTAATTTAGGCCTAGATCCTGAAAAAGCAAAAGAATTTCATGATGAAACACTTCCGCAAGAGGGGGCCAAACAAGCCCATTTCTGTTCAATGTGTGGTCCCCATTTCTGTTCAATGAAAATATCCCAAGATGTTAGAGACTATGCAGCCAAAAAAGGAATATCTGACACAGAGGCTCTAGAAAAAGGCATGGAAGAAAAATCGATTGAATTTGTAAAAAAAGGTGCTGAAGTTTACCAGAAAATTTAACGAAGCATTCTAAGGAATCTTGATGGATTTATATCTTTTATGGGTAGCCTTCATTCTCGGAGTTGTTGAAGGAATCACTGAATTTATTCCGGTCAGCTCTACTGGCCATTTGATTTTAGCAGCTGAACTTTTACAATTTAACGACGACTCAAGTAAAGTTTTTGAAATTTTTATACAGCTCGGCGCCATCCTCGCCGTTATCGTTCAATATAAAGACAAATTAATATTGACCTTTAAAGGGGCTTTGCATGAAAAAGTCGCCCAAAACTTTATTCTCCATTTATTTATTGCCTTCCTCCCTGCTGCGATAATGGGACTTTTATTTCATAAAATGATTAAGTTTTATCTCTTTAACCCAATAATCGTAGGTATCAGTCTGATAATTGGTGGTTTTATAATGATTTTAATTGAAAAAAAATTAACCATTAAAACAAAAACAAATGTTGATCAGATTACAAAAAAGCAAGCTTTAGTCGTAGGCTTAGCACAATGTTTCGCTTTAATTCCGGGGGTTTCAAGGTCTGCATCTACTATCATGGGTGGTTTAGTATCGGGGCTGGATCGAAAAACAGCAACTGAATTTTCGTTTTTCTTAGCTATCCCCATTATATTCGCCGCTTCGTTATTTGATTTAGCAACCAACTTTTCTGTACTCAATATGCATCATGTACCCATCTTCTCAATTGGCTTTATCACAGCATTTGTGAGTGCTTTATTAATTATAAAAGTTTTTATCAAGTATGTAGCTAACCATGACTTTGTCATATTTGGTTGGTATAGAATTCTTATTGGAATAATTGCTGTTATTTATTTTTTCTAGTAAAAATTGGTTATGGGTTTTATTTCAGACCAACTAATTCAATGGCATAAGACGTCAGGGCGACATAACTTGCCATGGCAAAATACAGATAATCCTTATCTTATTTGGTTGTCAGAGATCATGCTTCAACAGACGCAAGTTAGTACTGTTTTAACTTATTTTGAAAAATTTATTAAGCGTTTTCCGAGTATAGATGCCCTTGCTAATGCAGAAGAAGAAAAGGTTCTTGAATTATGGAGTGGACTCGGTTATTACGCTCGAGCAAGGAACTTACACAAAACAGCTATAGAAATTTCAAAAAATTATGATGGTAAATTCCCATCATCATTCGATACACTTTTAACTTTCCCAGGGATTGGTCGCTCAACAGCGGGAGCAATTTCTGCATTCGCTTTTAAAAAAAAGAAGCCTATTTTAGATGGAAATGTTAAACGCGTATTTACAAGACACTTCGGCATCATGGAGTGGGCTGGAAAACTTTCAGTAGAAAAAAAATTATGGGAAATAGCTTCTGACAATTTACCGAAAACCAATAAATATATTCAAACCTATACCCAAGCGCTGATGGATTTAGGGGCAACTGTATGCAAAAGAAGTCAGCCGCTTTGTAACAACTGCCCCTTACAAAGTGAGTGTATTAGTTTTAAGAAAAATTTAACGAAAGACATTCCTGTCTCTAAACCAAAAAAAACCTTACCGACAAAAGAGATTTATTTATTAGTGCTTGACTCTAATAATTCCTATTTATTTAAAAAAAAACCATCAAAGGGAATTTGGGCAGGCCTTTGGTCCATGCCTGAATTAGAAAATTTTGAGAATACTGAAAATTGGATAAAAGAAAATTTAAATGAAGGTAATTTTAAAATCTTAAAGTTAGGTAATCATAAGACTGCATTTACGCACTATAAACTCAATATTCATTTTCAATATATATCGATTGATACACTGAAGCTTCCTAAAATTAATAATTATAAATGGATTGTGAAAAGTAATTTAAAAAGTGCAGCTTTGCCAAGCCCTATTAGAAAAATTCTAAACTCTTTTGAAAGTGTTTAAAACTTGCAGAGTTTTCCATAAAAAGGCATTATTCATTTAAATTACTATTAAGGAAAAATGACTGTGTGTAAATTATTAGGTGTTATCTCTCGAGTGTTAATGGCACTCATATTTTTTGTATCTGTTCTTTTTATCATCAACAATATTTACAACACACCTAACGGATATACTTTATATCAAGATTTATTAGGTGCCAGAGGCATTCCAGGAATTTTTGCGCCTATCAGTATACTTGTTCAGCTCATTGCAGGATTTACTCTAATTATTGGTTACAAAATCAAAATTACTGCTTATGTTCTTTCAGTTTATTCATTTGTATGGGCAATAATTTACTTTATGAATGCTTTAGGAGGGCAACCGCTATTATTAATGTCACTTCAATATCTTGCAATTTGTGGAGGTCTTCTGCACTTAGCGTTAAACCCAGAAACTGGCTACAGTATTGATGGTTGTAAGAAAGGCAAATAATTAGATTCCAGACATAGGCACGTCATGCTTATGTCTGGAGTTACTCCCACTCCATCGTAGGAAATATTTTATTTATATTTCTACCGTTTTGGATATCAAATAATTCCCATTTTTCTGACTCCGATTGGCCTGCTGTATCAATTGTTAATTGAAGGTCCTGATCGTTATCAATCGCCAACCTAACTTCGTCTCTTAATAATTTAAAATAATTTTGTTCCTTTAAAAAAGCTTCTTCCCATTTTTTCGTAGGAGTCCCATGACCAGGGATGACTAGATCAATATCCAACGTTAAAATTTTGTCGATAACGTCTATGAACCCGTGAATATCGCCATCAATGACTGGAGTTCTCTCTGTAAATAATAAATCTCCTGCCCAAAGTGTCTTAGTTTTTAAATCTTCGATAGTAACATCGGTTTTTGTATGGGCGATCGAGTAGGCCATGACCTTTATTTTTCTATTACCCAAGTCAAAAATTTTACTTTCATTCGGTTTAATTAATATATTAGGTGCAATTTGGATTGATTGATCATTTGGTACATCAAGGTATTCGAGATTTATACGTTCATAAAACTCTTTTCTAAGAGCCATCGCTTTAGGTAATTCAACATGACCTATAAAATCTACATTTTCTCCGACAAAGGAAGCGTTCCCATAAATATGATCAAGATGAACATGGGTGTTGATTACATATCGAACGGGTAATTTAGAAAATTTTCTAATGGCCGTTTTAAGTTCGTTACCAATTTTAAGAGAACCTCCCGAATCAATTACGGCAATTGATTCTTCTCCAACAATAAAGCCAATGTTTGCAATGTCTCCATGGTATGTTTCGTCTACATCCAAGTGCTCACCTTGATGAACAAAAATGCCTGGAGCAACTTCTTCAAATTCAATTGAAGGGCTTGAAGCATAAATAAACCCACTAAAAGTCAGTAAAAGAATTAACAGCAAAGAATGTTTCAAAAAAAAGTTTTTTCTATATCTAATCATGTAAATTTATTATAATCTGTTTATAAAATTTAACTAGTTAACTTGCCGGATGAATAATAATACCAAATATACAAACGTAGCCATTGTCTTACATTGGTTGATTGGCATTGCCATTTTATTTATGTTTGTTCTTGGTTGGTTTATGACGGAGCTACCCAAAGAAACGCCTAAGACAACTAGTTTTGATATATTTAATTTGGGCCTCATAACATGGGGAGTAGAAGAGGAACAATCACAAAGATCCTTTTACTTTAATCTTCATAAGTCAGTGGGCCTGAGTTTACTTATGCTTATTGTTTTAAGAATGTACTGGCGATTTACCCATCGCCCGCCTGCTTTTCTTAGTTCGATGAAACTTTGGGAAAAGCGCTTAGCCAAAGCCACGCATCACTCACTTTATCTGCTTATGTTTCTCATCCCTCTATCAGGAATCATAATGTCTGCTGGCAGTAAATATGGAATCAAATGGTTTGGTATTAAAGTAATTCCTGGTTTTGATGACAAGGCAATCAGGGAATTATTTTATGAATTCCATGAAATTTTTGGCCTACTCCTTCTATTACTTCTCATATTCCATATACTCGGTGCAGTTAAGCACTCCATTGTTGATAAAGATGGCACACTGAGAAGGATGTGGTTCAGCAAATAAATTTGGGCAGCTAATCTAATTAGTCGTAACCATTCAATAAAACCTTTGCCTGATAAACAAACATGAAAAAAGAAATGCTCACAATTTTTAATCATGATCGTAATATTTTTAATAGCAAATATATATATCCTGTTGTCTCAAGGCGATCCATGGGTCTATCTTTAGGAATAAATTTAAATACAAATAATGCATGTAATTGGCAATGTATCTACTGCCAAGTATCAGACCTAACCCGGGGCAAACCGGAAAAAATTGATCTAAAACTTCTCGAAAACGAACTTGATAAATGGCTTGAAAATATTGTTAATGGTTCTTTCCTAAGTGAATGCGCTTCTCATAAAGTTGATTTTAAAGATATTGCTTTCTCTGGTAATGGTGAGCCAACCGCTACACCAGAATTTGAACCTATAGTTAAAATTGTTTTAGAAAAAATAGATAAATTCCAACTATCGAATACCATTAAGTTAAGGTTAATTACTAACGGAAGTTATTTGAATAAAAAAAATGTTCAGCAAGGCTTAGAAAACATGAAATCGGTTAATCATGAAGTTTGGTTTAAGATTGATAATGTAAATCCAAAAGAGGCCCAAAAAATAAATCGTATTAATTTATCAATCGCAAGCTTAAGAAAAAACTTAAAAAATGCTTTGTCTATTTCTCCTACGATAGTGCAGACATGCTTACTTAAAATAAATAACAAACTACCTTCAAACGATTTTGTAAATGAGTATGTTCAGTTTTTAAAACCTTATGCCCACCAACTTAAAGGGATTCACCTTTATAGTATGGTGCGTCCTTCACAACAAAAAACTGATTTACAAATAGAGGCTTTAGATAAAGGCGAGTTACAAATAATTGCTGATAAAATGAATGTATTGAAAACAAAATTAGAATGTTATTAAATTTTATGATTTTACGAAATTTTTTTATCACCGCTTTTATTATCATTTTCACTGTAAGTTGTGGTCAGCCAGACCAAGAATGGAATTCTTATGGCTTGGATTTAAGTAACCAACGTTTTTCGAGAATCACTCAAATTAATAAAACTAATGTTGAGACTTTGGAAATGGCATGGCAGGTTCAAACTGGCGTGCCGGCAACTTTTCAATCGACACCCATTGTTCATGAAGGGGTCATGTTTGTTTCACTCCCTTTCAATAATGTACTTGCTTTGGATGCCAAAACTGGAAATGAAATTTGGCGTTATGAGCATGATCTTAACCCTAACTGGAAACTTTGTTGTGGTCCATCAAACAGGGGAGTTGCACTTCAAGGTAAACAATTATTCTTTGGCACGGTAGATGCCCGACTTATTTCCCTAAATATTAAAACGGGAGAAAAAATATGGGATATCAATGTTGTCAAAAACAATGTTAAGACTGAATCTACAAGCGATCTGGATGAATCTGATGCCAACTCTGATAAACAAATAAGTGGTGGGACTGGCGTAGGCATTTCTATGGCTCCGGTGGTCTATAACGGCAAGGTGATTATTGGCATTACCGGAGTAGGATATGGACTTCATGTAGAGGAAGAGGGAGCTAATACACCATTAGGTGCGGTGGTTGGTGTATCAGGGAAATACGGTCGGTCAGGCTTTTTAGCTGCTTACGATATACATTCTGGTCAGCAAATATGGCAATTTAATACTATTTTAGAGACTGGATGGGAAGGGAATTTTAATAACTTTATTGAAGATGGACTTACTTTAAACAGAGATATTTATCATGAAAAGGCTACCTTAGACAAATATCCTAATGCGGCACAATTTGGAGGAGGTTCTGCATGGACAACCCCTGCCATAGACAAGGAAACAAATACCCTTTTCTTTGGTACAGGGAATCCTTCTCCTCAAATGAGTGGAGAAACTCGGCCGGGTGATAATTTATATACTGTATCCATTGTCGCACTTGATGCTGAAACGGGGAAATTGAAATGGTACTACCAACAAGTTCCTCACGACATTTGGGGGTATGATGTTGCTAGCCCACCTGTACTTTTTTATGCGTATCATGATGGTCAAGTCATTCCTGCTGTTGCTCAGGCAAGTAAAACTGGATGGTTATATATTATAAATAGAGACACGGGAGCGCTCATATTAAAATCAGAAGCATTTGTACCCCAGAGTAATCTCTTTGCTGGGGCATCAAAAGAGGGGACTATTATTTACCCTGGTATCTTAGGGGGTTCTAATTGGTCTCCTATCAGCATTAATTCAGATTTAAATCTTGCCTTTGTCTCAGGCATTCATGCTCCAATCAAATATACACTTCATGAAAAAAATACAGAAAACGGAGTCACTGAATATACAAGTTCAGAGCCCACAAATGACCCGCAGTGGGGTCTGCTTTCAGCAATCAATTTATCGACAGGTAAAATACAATGGCAGTATAAAACACCACAGCCACTTGTTGGAGGAACGTTATCTACCAAAGGGGGTTTAGTATTCCTGGGTGAGGGCAATGGAAATTTTAATGCCATCGATGCAGCTTCAGGGGCATTGCTTTGGCAAACTTATATTGATGCTGGCGTTAATGCACCGCCCATCACCTACCTTATAGATGGGGAACAGTATATCGCTGTCGCCGCCGGTGGTAATAAAATTATGGGCTTTTCTCAGGGTGATTATATAAGTGTTTATAAACTTCCAAAAGCTGAATGAATTCATTGAAGAAAATATAAATTCTTAAATGGTTAAATTTTCTTTAATCATCATTCATCTTTTTTACGGTTTTTTTCAAGCGCTATATATTTTGTATATCAATGACAAACCAAAAAAGAGATACATAAAAAACTGGTCAAAAAGACTTTTAAGTATCTTAAAAATTCATTTGGAAATAAACCAAGATTTAAACAAACTTTTATCTAATAAACATTTCTTAATTGTAAGCAACCATATCTCATGGTTAGATATTTTCTTAATTAACTCCATCGTTCCTATTTCTTTTTTATCAAAGGGTGATGTAGAAAGATGGCCTCTCATTGGCAAATTAACTAAATGTGCAGACACGATTTATATAAAGAGGGGAAACAAAAAATCACTCTCAATGGCATCAGATCAAATTGAGAAAAAGTTAAATAAAATGGATAGCGTGTATTTTTTTCCCGAGGGTTTTGCAACGGATGGATCGAGATTGCTCCCCTTTAAAAGTAACTTTTTTCAAACTGCTATCAATTGCAATATAAATATCTTACCCTTATCGATACGATATACCTCTGATGGTAAATTTTCCTCCGCTCCTTCCTATGCAGGAGATATCAGCCTTCCCCAATCAATGTGGGCCTTAATAAAGGTAAAAAATTTAACAGCACACATATCTGTGCTCCCAGTAATATCCAATAAAAAAAATAGAAAAGTTGTTGCAAATGAAGCACATCAGAAAATATATAAAGCTTTAGAACAATTTAAATAGCATCATTATTTTTAATTTGGCTATATGAATTCAATCCTGTAACCTTATTTTTTTAGTTTACAAAATATTCTATGAAGTCAAATTATAACCATCAACTTAATGTTCTAATAAAATTGAGGGCAAAAATAGTTCGCCCACTCCTATTTTTAACTATAGCCCCGTATTTCTTTTTTATTGGTGTCATAGCATTTAAGCCAGAAATGTTTAGTCTTCTCATTTTTGATACTCATATTTCCTTAGGGATTTTTTTAGGATTAGTACTTATTCTTTTGATATTCATCATTACGATCATATATGTTTATCTAGCCAACAAATTTATTGAGCCACAGATTAGTGCCATCAAAAAAAATGAATAAATTAATTTTATCGATTTTATTATTTAGTAATCTTAGTCGAGCCAGTGATGGTAATAGTGGAGACAATCATATCTCTATCATCATGTTTATCTTGTTTGTTTCTGTCACTCTCTTCATTACTTACTGGGCCTCAAAAAAGTCTTCAACTGCAGATGGGTTTTATACGGCGGGTGGGAATATTTCAGGCTTACAAAACGGATTAGCCATATCTGGAGATTTTATGTCGGCCGCATCTTTCTTAGGCATTTCTGGTCTAGTATATTTAACAGGATTCGATGGATTAATATACTCAATTGGTTTTTTAATTGGTTGGCCCATTATTCTTTTATTAATTGCTGAACCGTTAAGGAATCTTGGAAAATATAGCTTCGCTGATGTTGTTTCCTTTCGCCTAAACCAAAGACCCATTAGAATTTTAGCTGCATGTGGATCTCTTTCCACCGTCATTTTATACCTAATCGCTCAAATGGTTGGCGCAGGTAAACTTATTGAAATTCTTTTTGGATTACCTTATTACTCGGCTGTCATTATTGTTGGGGGATTAATGATTCTATATGTCACTTTTGGTGGAATGTTGGCGACGACGTGGGTGCAAATTATCAAAGCTATTTTATTATTATTTGGGGCAACTGTTATTGCCATGCTTGTGCTATTTCAATTTAATTTTGACTTAAATTTATTTTTTAATGAGGCAACAAGTATTCATAAAAAAGGGATTAATATTCTATCTCCGGGTGGCTTAATCTCAGATCCAATCTCAGCAGTTTCACTAGGTCTTGCTTTAATGTTTGGAACAGCTGGCTTACCGCATATTTTAATGAGATTTTTTACGGTCCCCAATGCCATACAAGCAAGAAAATCTGTTGCATACGCAACTGGATTTATCGGTTATTTTTACCTATTAACTTTTATTATTGGCTTTGGCGCCATCATTTTAATTTCAAATAATCCAACTTATCTTGATGCCGCTAGCAACACGCTGATCGGAGGCAATAATATGGCTGCCATTCATTTAGCTGATGCTGTGGGAGGAGAAATATTACTGGGCTTCATTTCTGCTGTGGCATTTGCCACAATTTTAGCTGTAGTATCTGGACTTACGCTTGCAGGTGCCTCTGCAATCTCACACGATTTATATGCTAATGCCTTTCTAAAAGGAAAACAAAGTGAAAAAAATGAAATTTTTGTTTCCAAATTAGCAACTATATTGCTTGGTGTTTTAACTATTTATCTTGGGATTATTTTTCAAAATCAAAATGTTGCTTTCATGGTTGGGCTCGCCTTTGCAATCGCGGCAAGTGCAAATTTTCCCTTATTGTTACTCTCAATTTACTGGAAAAAACTGACAACTAGAGGAGCGGTGATTGGCGGTTCTCTTGGATTATTCTCCGCAATCACATTTGTCGTTTTAGGTCCGGTTGTTTGGGTAGATGTTTTAGGGAATCCTAACCCAATCTTTCCCTACAAATATCCGGCATTATTTTCTATGACAATCACGTTTATAACTATTTGGATACTTTGTACATTCGATAGGTCTGAAAATGGATATAAAGAAATTAATAAATTTGATTCGCAATATTTTAGATCCCAGACCGGGATTGGTATTGATGCTAACACTACACACTAACTTATTAATATGCTGACTTGGAAAAACATCGAGGACTTTGTAAAAAATGGTGTATCCGCACCTGAAAATAAAGTTATCAAGACTGAGGAAGAATGGAAGAAGTTATTAAGTGATGATGTTTTTTTTATAACAAGGCAATCAGGCACGGAACATGCTTTTAGCTCAGAAATGTGTTCACGTTTTGAGCCTGGGATTTATGCTTGTGCGTGCTGTGGAACATTACTTTTTGATGCCTCAGAAAAATTTGATTCACAATCAGGCTGGCCTTCCTTCACGCAACCTTTAAAAGAAAACGCAATCGCTTATACTGCTGACACGACTCATATGATGACAAGAATTGAAGTGACATGTAATTGCTGTGATGCACATCTTGGGCACGTATTCCCAGACGGCCCTGAGCCATCAGGTTTAAGGTATTGTATTAATTCGCTTTCTTTGAAAAGAGAGTAGGTTTTAATGGAATTGTTTACTATATTTTCTAATCGTTTCAAGCATTGCCGATACATTTTCTACTGGCGTAAATTGTGTAATACCATGCCCTAGATTAAAAATATGCCCCTCGCCAATTCCGTAATCATCCAGCACTTTTTTTACTGATGCTTCAATTACTTTGGGTTCAGATAATAAAATTGATGGGTCAAGGTTACCTTGCAATGTAATTTGATCATTAACTTCGTTTCTTGCTTTATTTAAATTTGTTTGCCAATCCAACCCTATACCATCTGCACCAATTTTTGCTTGTTTACTAATCCATTGGCCCCCACCTTTAGTAAAAATAATTTTAGGGATTTTATCAAAACCTAGGATATTTAGATTTGAAATAATAACTTTCATATAATTTAATGAATATTGTTCATATTCATGATGTGCAAGAATGCCTCCCCAGGTATCAAATAACATAACCACATCAGCACCCGCTTTTATTTGACATGCTAAATATCTTGATACTGTTTCGGCGTTTATTTTTAGAATATGGTTCATTAAGTCAGGTCGAGAATACATCATTTTCTTAATTCTCATGAAATCTGTACCTCCCTGACCTTCAATCATATAGGTAGCTAAGGTCCAAGGGCTCCCTGAAAAACCTATAAGAGGAACTCTACCATTCAGCGCCTCCTTAATTGATTTAACTGCATCAAAGACATATTTCAAACTATCCTCAACATCAGGAATATCTAATTTGAAAATTGCTTCCTCATTTTGCAAAGGATTTTTAAATTTAGGTCCTTCCCCCTCTACGAAGTAAAGTCCTAACCCCATTGCATCAGGGACGGTTAAAATATCTGAAAATAGTATAGCGGCATCTAAATATGGGTATCGATCAAGTGGCTGCAATGCTACTTCCGTCGCAAAGTTTTTGTTTTTACAAAGCTCTAAAAAGCTTCCTGCTGTTTTTCTTGATGCTCTATATTCTGGAAGGTACCGACCCGCCTGTCTCATCATCCATACAGGGGTGTAAGGGGTGGCTTCTCTTCTTAAGGTTTTTAAAAAAGAGTCGTTTATTATTTTTGTCATTAAATTGGGGGAATTACTTTTATCGAGGGAGAGTCGTTTTACCCATCAAAAATTCGTCGACAGATCGAGCACATTGTCGGCCCTCTCTAATTGCCCATACTACGAGAGATTGACCTCTTCTCATATCGCCTGCTGCAAATACTTTGTTTTTAGAGGTGGCGTATGAGCTTTCACCCTCTGTATCAGCTTTAGCATTTCCACGTTGATCTTTTTCGACATTAAATAGGTCTAGAATTTTTTGCTGGGGACTAATAAAACCCATCGCTAGCAACACGAGATCTGCTTTCAATTTAAATTCAGATCCAGGAATTTCTTTCATTTTTCCATCTTCCCATTTAACTTTACTTGCTATCAACTCTTTAACTTTACCGTTGCCGTCATCAACAAATGATTTTGTAGCAATCGACCAATCTCTATCACAACCCTCCTCATGTGAGCTTGATGTTCTCATCTTGAGCGGCCAATAAGGCCATGCTAATAATTTATTTTCATTTTCTGGAGGCTGTGGCATTAGTTCAAATTGTGAAATTGAAGCAGCGCCATGGCGGTTTGAAGTTCCAACACAATCCGATCCTGTATCTCCACCTCCGATCACCACAACATGTTTGTTAGTAGCCATAATTTGATCGTCAAATTTATCACCGGCAACAACTTTATTTTGCAGTGGTAAAAAATCCATTGCGAAATGTACACCATCTAAGTCTCTACCTGGTATTGGAAGATCTCTTGGCCACTCTGCACCGCCGGCAAGAATCACTGCATCATATTCATCTATAAGATCGTCAGGCTTAACATTTTCACCTACATTTTGGTTAGTTTTAAATACAACACCCTCTTCTTCCATCTGTTTGACTCTTCGGTCAATATGTATTTTTTCCATCTTAAAATCAGGGATACCGTATCTAAGTAATCCACCGATTCGGTCATTTTTCTCAAGGACAACAACATGATGACCAACACGAGCTAACTGTTGCGCGGCTGCCATTCCTGCAGGGCCTGAACCAACAATCGCTATTTTTTTTCCTGTTTTATTTTTTGGAACTTGAGGCAATACCCAATTATTCTCCCATGCCTTATCTATAATTGCGTGTTCTATTGACTTGATGCCCACAGGATCTGAATTGATATTAAGCGTGCAAGCAGACTCACATGGTGCTGGGCAAATTCTACTGGTGAATTCAGGAAAATTATTTGTTGAATGTAATACTTCCAATGCGCCTTCCCAGTCTTGCTTATAAACAAGATCATTCCAATCAGGAATGATGTTGTTAACTGGGCATCCGTTATTACAAAATGGAATCCCACAATCCATACAGCGTGCACCTTGAGTTTTTGCCTCCTCATCTGAAAGATGCATTACAAATTCTTTATAATTTTTTACTCTTTCAGCAGGAGCTACATAACCCTCTGCAAGTCGGGGGAAGTCTAAAAATCCAGTTACCTTTCCCATTTATGCGGCCTCCTTGTTAGAAGCAGTAAACATTTCATCTAAAGCCCTTTTATATTCATTTGGCATTACTTTAATAAAATTGACTAACTCTTTATCCCAGTGTTCAATAATTTTTTTTGCAATTTTACTATCAGTATATTGAAGATGATTTTCTACTAAAGACTTAAGAATTTTTTCATCAGCCTGATCTAAATGTCTAGGGCCAGACCCTTGTTCGTTTTCTTTTTTAATCTTTTCTAAAGTTACCATTGAATGATTACAATTTAAACCAAATCTATTCAATGGGTCATAGATATAAGCGACGCCTCCTGACATACCGGCTGCAAAATTTTGTCCCGTTTGTCCTAAAACTACGACAGTTCCTCCAGTCATATATTCACAACCATGATTACCTACTCCTTCCACAACAGCTGATGCCCCAGAGTTTCTTACACAGAAACGTTCTCCAGCAATACCTCTAAAGTAGGTTTCTCCTGATGTCGCACCATACATTACCGTATTTCCAATAATGATATTTTTGTCGTCAATTCCTTTAAAGTTTTCTGGGGGTCTTATCACTATTTTTCCGCCACATAACCCTTTGGCCACATAATCGTTTCCTTCTCCATATAAATTAAAGGTAATTCCTTTTGCTAAAAAAGCCCCAAAACTTTGGCCTGCTGTTCCTTCTAAATTAATTTTAATAGAGTCATCAGGGAGACCTTCATTTCCATATGTTTTAGCAATTTCATGAGATAAAAGAGTCCCTACAGTTCGATTGGTATTACTAATAGGCATCGTAAATTCACAAGGCTCTTTTGTTTTTATGGCATTCTGTGCGCGACTAATTAACTCGTTATCAAGTGCTTTATCAAGTGCATGATATTGAGTTTCTGTATTGTATCTTGACACTTCTTTACCCATATCCGGTTGATGGAAAATTTTTGAAAAATCTAATCCTTGAATCTTCCAATGATCAATGCCTTTTTTTGTATCAAGCAAATCACTTCTGCCTACTAAATCATCAAATCTCTTAATTCCAAGTGATGCCATTATTTCTCGAATTTCTTCTGCAACAAAGAAGAAAAAATTGACAACATGTTCTGGCTGACCCGCAAACCTTTTTCTTAATATTGGATCTTGAGTAGCTATGCCGACAGGGCAAGTATTAAGATGACACTTTCTCATCATGATACAACCTTCGACAACAAGTGGAGCTGTCGCAAAACCAAATTCTTCTGCTCCAAGTAAGGCACCAATAACTACATCACGACCTGTTTTCATTTGACCATCAACTTGAAGCACCACCCTTCCTCTTAATTGGTTGAGCACTAAGGTTTGTTGTGTTTCTGCCAAACCTAATTCCCATGGCGTCCCCGCATGTTTGATTGAAGATATAGGTGAAGCACCTGTTCCGCCATCATGGCCGGCTATAACAATGTGATCAGATTTTGCTTTTGCAACTCCTGCTGCTACTGTTCCCACTCCTGTTTCTGAAACAAGTTTTACAGATATGCTCGCTTGTGGGTTGGCATTTTTTAAATCATGAATCAATTGCGCTAAATCTTCAATTGAATAGATATCATGGTGAGGAGGAGGTGATATCAAACCTACTCCAGGTACCGAGAATCTTAATTTAGCAATGTATGTGCTTACTTTATGGCCAGGCAATTGACCGCCTTCACCAGGCTTAGCGCCTTGAGCCATTTTAATTTGTATCTGATCTGCCGTTGATAAGTATTCTGCTGTTACTCCAAATCGACCTGATGCAACTTGCTTTATCTTAGATCGCATAGAGTCACCCGCTTTTAATTTAAAATCGGACTCTATGATTTCACTTCCTAAATGTTCCGCAATCGATGAATCATTTTTAATAGGAAAGAAGCGTTTTTTATCTTCTCCACCTTCGCCTGTATTGGATTTACCGCCTATTCGGTTCATCGCAATTGCTAAAGTAGAATGAGCTTCTGTAGAAATCGATCCTAATGACATCGCTCCCGTTGCGAACCTTTTTACAATATTTTTAGCCGACTCCACCTCATCAAGATTGATAGCTGTTTTTTTCTTAAAACTAAAGAGACCTCTTAAGGTTTTATGTTTTTTAGTTTGATCATTTATTAACTGCGCATATTCTTTGTATGTCTCATATTGGTTGGTGCGCGTTGCATGTTGAAGCTTGGCTATAGAATCCGGATTCCACATATGCTCCTCACCTCTAATTCTAAAAGCATATTCTCCGCCAGCATCAAGTGCATTTATTAATACAGGGTCATCACCAAATGCTTTTTGATGAATTCTACTCATTTCTTCAGCAATTTCTTTTGTTCCAATACCCTCAATATTTGTTGAAGTACCTCTAAAATATTGATTAATAAAATCTTGATTTAAGCCCACAGCCTCAAAAATTTGCGCTCCACAATATGACTGATAAGTCGAGATGCCCATTTTTGACATAACCTTAAATAAGCCTTTTCCAACCGCTTTTATATAATTATCTTGAGCGACAATAAAATCATCTGAAATGTTTTCAATTGTTTTGAATGTTAGCCAAGGACATACAGCCTCAGCTCCGTAGCCTGCAAGTAAAGCAAAATGATGAATTTCTTTTGCAGATCCAGTATCGACGACCAAACCTGTATGTGTTCTTAAGCCTTCAGCAATCAAGTATTGATGAGTCGCTGAGCAAGCTAATAAAGCCGGCACAGCCATTCGGGTTTTAGATAAATTTCTATCAGATAGAATTATTATATTATTATTTTCTATAGATTCTTTTGCGAGCTCACAAATTCTATCTAACTCATTAATAAGAGTTGTTTCAAGCGACTGACCTTTTTTCATCTCAAAAGTTATGTCTATTGTGCAAGATTTAAACTTATTATCAGTTAGATTTTCGATCGAACTTAATTTGTCTAGGTCACTAATTGTTAAAATTGGTTGGTTCGCCTCAAGCCTCGGTGAAGCAGTATCCTCTGTTTGATTAAATAAGTTTGGCTTTGGGCCAATAAAAGTCATCAACGACATCACGATGTTTTCACGAATAGGGTCAATTGGAGGATTAGTAACTTGTGCGAAAAGCTGTTTAAAATAATTAAAAATTAACTTAGGCCTATTCGACAACACGGGGAGAGCTGCATCATTACCCATAGATCCAGACGGTTCCATACCAGCATCAATCATAGGTTTAATTATGAAATTGATATCTTCCTGCGAGTAACCAAATGCTTGTTGCGTATCTAAAATAGACTCATTAAGTGGAAAATCTTCAGTTTTTAAAGTCAAATCTGATAAACAAAATCGTGAGTCTTTAATTTTTTTCATGTAAGGCTTTGCTGTTGATAAAAGCGTTTTAACTTCATCATCGTCTATTAATCTACCCTCTTGTAAATCAATTAAAAGCATTTTACCTGGCTCTAAGCGCCATTTTTTTACAATTTTTTCTTCAGGAAATTTCAAGACGCCCATCTCAGAAGCCATCATGACAACCCCTTCATCAGTCATCAGATATCTTGCTGGCCTTAGCCCGTTTCTATCGAGAGTCGCTCCTATCATTTGCCCATCCGTGAAAGCGACCGCTGCGGGTCCATCCCATGGTTCCATTTTGGTTGCATGATATTCATAGAAGGCTTTTCGGTCATCATTCATTAATGGATTATCAGACCAAGCTTCTGGCACAAGCATCATCATGGCATGTGGGAGGCTATACCCACCCGCTACCAATAACTCCAAACAATTATCAAAACTTGCTGAATCTGACTGAGTTTCATCTATTAGTGGCCACAATTTTTTTAAATCTTCTCCCAGAAGCATTGATTCCATTTTTCCCGCTCTAGCTTTAATCCAATTGATATTTCCCCTTACCGTATTAATTTCACCATTGTGAGCAATCATTCTGTATGGGTGCGCAAGCTCCCAAGCCGGAAACGTATTAGTAGAGAATCTTTGGTGTACAAGTGCGATAGCAGATATAGCTACTTCATTAACGAGGTCTGGAAAAAATTCTCCCACCTCATGAGCCATGAGCATACCTTTATAAACGACAGTTCTTGAAGACATAGAAGAAATATAAAAATTAGCAGGGTCGTCTATTGATAATTTACCAACTTCTATTTCTATTCTCTTCCTAATTACAAATAATTTTCTTTCAAATGCGGCTTGATTCGCTAAATCCTTGTTTTTTTGTATAAAGACTTGTTTTATCGTTGGCTGAACAGCCTTTGCAGCATCAGCGATATCATCGTTATTAAATGGCACATCGCGCCAGCTAATAAAAACTTGTTTTTCATCTTCAATAATCTGTTTAATTATCGATTCACATAACTCTCGATTTTTTTTGCTTTGCGGAAGAAAACACATCCCAACAGCATAATCACCTAAAGGTGGAAGCTTTAAACCGTTTGCTTCGAATTCATTTTTGAAAAAAGCGTCGGGAATTTGAATTAAAATGCCTGCACCATCGCCCAACTTAGGGTCATATCCAGTGGCACCTCTGTGAGTTAAGTTAGTTAATAACTCAAGGCCTTGAGAAATAATTTTATGGCTTTGCTTGCCATGAATATTAGCAACAAACCCAACTCCACAGGAGTCATGCTCATTGATAGGATTATATAAGCCTTGTTTTTTTTGTTTAAGATGATGCTTCATGCTTACTAATATTTAATTATTAAATTGGATGACAATGTTATCGTTTTTTCCTTGTTAATTCAATGTTCTAGACGCATTTTTCTGTTTTTATTTAAGCTTTTTAAAGCTAATTTCTGCTGCCTTAATAGTTTGGTTAATATCATCCATACTGTGAGCGGAGGAAACAAACCCTGCTTCAAAAGCGGATGGGCCAAAATAAATTCCTTGATCGAGCATTAAATGAAAAAACTTGTTAAATTTATCTCTATCAGAGACCATAACTTCACCAAAAGATTCAGGTGGGTGTGCACTAAAATAAAAACCAAACATACCGCCAACACTTTGAGCAGAAAATTCAACATTATTTATTTTAGCTGCCTCAATAAGTCCATCAACTAAGGATTTTGTATTTTTTGTAAGGTTTTCGAAAAAATCTGGTTTTTGAATTAGTTCTAAAGTTTTCATACCTGCAGATACTGCAACTGGATTACCTGACAACGTTCCAGCTTGATAGACTGGTCCTAATGGAGCAAGTTGTTGCATAATTTCTTTCTTTCCTCCGAATGCACCTACAGGCAAACCTCCTCCTATTACCTTGCCTAGTGTTGTCATATCTGGCTTTATATCAAATAGAGATTGCGCCCCACCTAACGCCACCCTGAACCCCGTCATTACTTCATCGAATATTAATACTGTGTCGTATTTTGTACATAACTCTCGTAATTTATTTAAAAACGGCATTTTCGGAATTATTAGGTTCATATTTCCAACTACCGGTTCAATTATTACGCAAGCTAATTCGTGGCCCATTTTTTTAAAACATTCCTCAAGGGCTGTAACGTTATTATATTCAAGGGTGTGGGTATGTTTAGCTGTATCAGCAGGAACACCTGCTGAGCTTGGCTGTCCAAAAGTTAATGCACCTGAGCCAGCTTTTACTAATAAAGAGTCTGCATGCCCGTGATAACAACCTTCAAATTTTAAGATTTTATCCCTTTTGGTGTAGCCTCTGGCAACACGAATCGCACTCATTGTTGCTTCAGTTCCACTACTCACTAATCTCACTTGCTCTATGCTTGGAACTAATTTAACCAATAATTCCGCCATTGTAAGTTCTCTTGATGTCGGGGCTCCAAATGATAATGAAAACTCTGCTGTTTTTTTAACTGCATTTATAATTTCTGGGTTTGCATGCCCAACAATCATAGGGCCCCATGAATTAATATAGTCGATATATTCTTTATCATTTTCATCAATGAGACGACTACCCATTCCAGCTTTAAAAAATATCGGCGTCCCACCCACTGAACCAAATGCTCTAACGGGTGAATTGACACCTCCTGGAATAAATACCTCTGATTGTTCAAATAATTCTTTATTTTTATTCATCTTAAATTTTTAATTTAAATTGTTTAATTGTCGATATGATGTCCGTAGATGTAAATATACTATTGATTAGAGCAAAGCATTGAATACCCGTCTCTTTCAAAGCGCCTATATTATCAATGGTTATTCCTCCAATTGCTACCATAGGAATATCATATTTTTTTCTTATCATTCTTATCATTTCTAAAGATACTATAGGAGCATTAGGTTTTGTTTTAGTTTCAAAGCAAGCCCCCAAAGCAATGTAGTCTGCTTTATTTTTTATTGCCATCTCTACTCGGTCCGCCTGATTATAGCAGGACATGCCTATACATTTATCAGCCCCAAGGGCTGAACGCGCATTTTTGATACTTTCATCATCTTTTCCTAAATGTATGCCAAAAGTATCTAATTGTACGCAAATATCAATATCATCATTTATTATCAATGGTATTTGGTATTCATCCGTCACCTTTTTTATTTCCTTGGCTTGTTCGAGCCTTGTTTTCCAAGGAAGCGACTTAGATCGATATTGTAAAATGTTGACACCGCCCTCACAACAATCTCTTACTTGTTTTAGCAGAAATTCAGTATTCTTTTGATCTGGTGTAATTGCATATATACCCTTAATGGTGGGTTGGGTTATTGCCATCCTCATCTTCCTCATATGAACTATTATTAAATATCCAATGAAATCTATCGGGAATTAATTGGCCATGTCCAATATTGAATGCATTCTTTAACGCCAGTGAAGTAAAGTGTATCGCTTCATTTACGGCCTCTTTTAATGAATAATCTTGGGCACAAAATCCAGCAATGGCCGAAGCTAAGGTACATCCTGAACCATGATATTTGTTGGGTAAACGCTCTGATTCAAACGGAATAACTTCTCCATTTTCTAAATAAAGCGTGTTGGTGACAGCAGCCGTTTTTTCATCGCCGCCTGTAATAAGAATATTTTTACAGCCAAGATTAAACAGGCGTTTAGCACTTTCTGAAATTGAAATACTTTCAAAATCTTCATTGTCATAACAAATTAATTTTCTTGCCTCTATACTATTTGGTGTTATCAATGTTGCACGAGGAAGTAACAAGCGAATCATTGCTTTTTTCATTTGATCATTCATTAGAATATCACCTCGGCCTGAGGCGATAATAGGGTCCAACACGACTGGTATATCGGGATAGCTTTCGAGGATTTCTGATATGGCTTTTATATTTTCGAGGCTTCCTAATAAACCTAATTTAAAAATAGCCACCTCTACATCTTTTAGAGCTGTTATTGCTTGTTGTTTTAATAATTGAGAGTCTACAGGTGATACTAATTCAACACCTGTTGTGTCTTGGACTGTAATTGCTGTCGTGATTGAAATAGGATGGCAATATATACTTGCCAGTGTCAATATATCTGCTTGCAGTCCTGCGCCGCCTGTTGGGTCGGTTGCGGAAAAAGTCATTACTTTTGGTGGTGATAACAAATGTCTCATTATTTAGAAGTCCGTCGGGTCTACATCTACACTCCATTTTACGCGATTCACCAATGGATGTTGTCTTATTTGAGAAATCCACGGCTTTAACATCATATGAAGGTCCTTTCGAGAGGGGGCTTGTATGTATAGATGAAAACGTTCGAATCCCTTAAGCTTTTCGATAGTTGGTCTTGCTGGACCTAAAACATTTATTGTCGACACTAAAGACTCTTTTGCCCAACCAGACACATCATTTATAAATTGTTTTGCCATATTTAAATTTTTTGATTTTACTGTAAAGACTGCATCATAGCTAAAAGGTGATAGGCCCATACTTTTTCTTTCCGTCACCAATTGATTACTAAATGAATCAAAATCATGCGCTTTCAATGAATCAAATAGGTGATGATTTGGGAAAACAGATTGTATTAACACTTCACCCTTAATTTTTCCTCTGCCTGCTCGACCAGAAACTTGCATCAATTGTGAAAATAATCTTTCGCTTGCCCTAAAATCTGGACTATATAAGGCATTATCAGCATCTAAAACAACCACTAATGTCACTCGCGGAAAATCGTGACCTTTTGCTAACATTTGTGTACCTATAACAATATCTATTTCTCTGTTATTCATTTTTAAATAAAGATCTTCAATAGATTTTTTCGAGTTTGTAGTATCACGATCAACTCTTGTTATTTTTGCTTCAGAAAAATGATATTTCAATACATCTTCTATCTTTTGAGTGCCTGTTCCTAAAGGCAATAAGTCTGTGTTGCCACATTCAACACATGAGTTGATGATTTTTTGATCATAACCACAGTGATGACATTTAAGGCGTTTTTTCTTAAGGTGAACCACTAATCGAGATGAACAACGCTCACATTCAGCAACCCACCCACAAGAAGAACAAATTAAGACAGGTGAGTACCCCCTCCGATTTATAAAAACGATTGTTTGCTCTTTTTTATCTAATCTATTTTGAATTGCATCAATCACTTCCTTTGAGACTTGAAGCTTGGTTTTATCATTGACTTGTATTGTTTTAATCGTTGGGAGAGTTGCGCTCTCAACAGCCCTTGAGTTTAACTTTAAATATTTAAAATTTTGTTTTGTATTGATTGCTTTGTACCAAGTTTCTAAAGAGGGTGTCGCAGATCCCATAATGACTGGAATGTCTAAATTTTTTGCTCTCATCATTGCCACATCTCTTGCGTGGTATCGTAACCCTTCACTTTGTTTAAAAGAGGGATCATGCTCCTCATCAATGATAATAATTTTAAGATTTGGCATAGGCGTAAAGACTCCCAACCTCGTTCCGATGACAATATCAGCATTACCTAACTTAGATTCTCTCCAGTTATCCAATCGCTCTATGTCCGACAGGTAACTGTGGAGAACCACAATTTTTTTATCAAAAAAACGATTTTGAAATCTTTCTTCCAATTGAGGTGTTAGATTAATTTCTGGGACTAGAACTAACGCTTGGCTTTGGGAATTATCTAAGAACTCCGCTATCAAATTCATATAAACTTCAGTCTTACCGCTTGCAGTAACCCCATGGATCAACCAAGGCTTAAATGATTTATTATTTTTGATTGCATCGACTACTTTTCTTTGTTCTTTATTTAAAATTGGCTGATCTTGTTGGGATCTACTAATTTCTTGGATGAATACTTCTGAGGATATTAACCCCATTTTTTCAAGCCTTCCAACACACTCAGATCCATTTGAGACAAGTTTACTTAAATCCTTCTGTCTTAAGTCTTTATTCAAAATTGCCTGGGCTACTTTTTTCAAACGAAGCTGCCTCGAGGGAAAATTATCAATTACTTCACTGGTAAGACATTTATCTGCCTTGAATATTAGCTCTTTCTTACTTGAGGTTAATGAATTTTTTTTTATTCTGCTTGGAACAACAGACATGATTGTTTGGCCGATAGGATGATGATAGTAATCAGATACAAAATACAAAAGTTTAAGCATGGATTCATCAAAAACAATTTCATTTTCTGTGCTGATAATGAGTTTTAATTTTTCAACAGGGATCTCTGATTCGATAGATGTTTCACAACAAATTCCAATTAAATTTCTTTTACCAAAGGGGACTTTTACATATTGGCCAATTTTAATACTCATATCATCAGAAATATAGTCAAAGAACTTATTGACGGGAACATCTAAAGCAATTTTAAATATTTTTTGATCTTTACTCAATTTTAGAAAATTCCTCAATCACACAACAACAACAATAGATAGGGTAAAATGTTTGTTTATATTTATATTGTAACCTTGTGAAAGATTATCTAACCAATTTACTTAATAATGCGCTTAAAGATTTAGTTGAAAGTTTTGATAAAGACATTATTCAGGTTAGTAGGCCAAAACAAATTCAACATGGTGATTTTTCTACCAATGTTAGCTTGCCGTTAGCAAAAATTCTAAAAAAGGCACCTATTGATATAGCAAAGGAAATAGTTGAGCGCATTCCCTCATCAACCTTAATAGAGAAAGTTGAAATAGCTGGGCCTGGCTATATTAATTTTTTCTTAAGCTCTGAAGCGCGCGTTGAGTTAATTAACAAAATTCTGGCTGAAAAAGAAGATTTTGGTAAATCTACTTTTGGAAAAAATCAAAAAGTACAAGTTGAATTTGTTTCGGCTAATCCAACGGGACCCCTTCATGTTGGTCATGGAAGAGGTGCTGCTATTGGAGACTCTATCGCCAGACTTTTAGAAGCTACAGGCTGGGATGTAACGAAAGAGTTTTATTACAATGATGCCGGCGCTCAAATTAATTCTTTAAGTTTGTCCGTCCAAGCAAGGGCAAAAAAAATTAGTCCAGGTGATAAAGAATTCCCTAAAGATGGCTATCAAGGCGAATACATTAACGATATTGCAGATGGATTTTTGAGTGCATCAGAATTTAATTTTAAGGGTAATATAATCCGCCCATCAGGGGATGCTGAAAATTTTCAAGCATTAAAAGAATTCAGTGTAGCCTATCTTCGCCATGAACAAGATCTAGATCTTGAAGCATTCAATGTCAATTTTGATATTTTTAGCCTTGAATCTTCATTATACAAAAATGGGCAGGTCGAGCATATAGTAAATATGCTAATAAAAAATGGTCATACTTATGAAAAAGATGATGCCTTATGGCTTAAAACAACCTCATTTGGTGATGATAAAGATAGAGTAATGAGGAAATCTGATGGTGAGTACACATATTTTGTACCTGATATTGCTTACCATCTTGATAAATGGGAGAGAGGTTTCAAAAGAGTAATTAACGAACAAGGAGCTGACCATCACAGCACGATTAATCGTGTAAGAGGTGGGTTACAAGCACTAGATATGGAGATACCTCTGAAATGGCCTGAATATATTCTGCATCAGATGATCACAGTCATGAAGAATAAAAAAGAAGTTAAGATTTCGAAAAGAGCAGGAAGCTATGTCACCTTAAGAGACCTTATTGATGAGGTTGGCTGTGATGCAACGAGATACTTTTTAACTGCAAGAAGACCAGATTCACAGCTCATTTTTGATATCGACCTTGCCAAAACTAAAAATAATGAAAATCCAGTTTATTATATACAATATGCACACGCGAGAATCTCAAGGGTGCTTGAACAATGGAATGGTGATCAAGAGAGACTTTCTGTCAAAAATGGAGATGCCATAAAAAATTTAAATGAGCTAAAGCTTATCAAAAGCATAAGTGAATTTCCAGAAGTAGTCATACAAGCTGCTGAAGAATTAGCACCTCACCAAATTGCAAACTATCTTAAAGAATGCGCTGCGGAATTTCATAGCTACTATAATGATACAAAATTTCTTATTGATGATAAAAATATAATGGAGGACAGACTTGCTCTTATTCGAGCAACGCAGTTTATATTAAAAAATGGATTGAATTTGCTGGGTATTAGTGCTCCAAATAAAATGTAAAAAGGAAAGCCAATGATTGATAACAAAGAAGCGAGAGAACAAAAAAAATATAAAGGAACACCTTTTGCAAACGGCTTATTTTTTGGTGTCTTTCTTGGCATAGTCATGGCTATCGTCATTACCCTGTTGGTCACAAGTGGGAAAAGCCCCTTTATTTCAAAAAAAACTGAAGGATCTTGCATAGAAGTTAACTCAGCATTGGGTGATGAGGATGTTATCAATATTGATGAAGATGCAAATATAGAGGCTTATGCGGAGCCTTCTGAAGTGGCCGAACCAAGAAATGACCGAGATATCCTTTACTATATTCAAGTTGGTGCTTTTTCAGAAAAAAGAGCTGCCATCAATTTAAAAGCCCGTTTGGCACTGATGGGTTACGAGTCTGTTGTAATGACAGCTGAAATCGGAGTCAATACTTTTCATAGGGTAAGTGTTGGTCCCTATAAAAATTATGACGATGCAAAAGACAACCGTGAAAAACTCTTTCTTGAGGGATTTAAAGCGAACTTAATTAAATTAACTACACCTAAAGAATAATTAATAAGAGGATTTAAAAACTATGAAGAAATATATTTTATTATTGGCGTTATTATTATCAAGCACAATTTTTGCTGTTGAACCAAAATTCAATGATAATTTTAAACAAACCAAGAATGAGATTGAAACTTCATCCCCAGGAAAAATAGAAGTTCTCGAATTATTTTGGTATGGCTGTATTCATTGCTACTCCATGGATCCCTACCTTGATAAATGGGCCGACTCTCTGCCTGATGACGTTGTATTTAAAAGAGTACCCGCTATACCGAGAAAGAGTTGGGTTCCAGGAGCGAAGGCCTACTACGCACTTGAAACACTTGGTTTAGAAGGAAAGTTACATGAAAAATTATTTGATGCCATCCATAAAGAAAAGGATGTAGACCCAAATAATGAAGCTGCTTTAATTAGTTGGGTAACTCTAAATGGGAAACTTGATGAAAAGGAAGTTAAGGCTGCCTTTAATAGTTTTTCGATTGATACAAAATTAAAAAAATCATACAAGATTTTTAAAGATGCTGGCGCGACTGGCGTTCCAACAATTATTATTGATGGGAACTACATGACTTCAAGCACAATGGCTGGAGGAGAGCAAAATGCTATTGATATCACAAATTATATTATTGAGAACATTAGAAACGACCGAAAAAAATCTAACTGATAGCTTTCAACTATTTTTTGCTCGCTAAAAATTATCAATTAATTTAAAATATGATCTTTATATAGGTCAATTGATGAATCAGCACCGTACTCCAGAAAATATTAGCGATCACGTCGCTTTAATTATCACTAAAATCCTTCGTTTTTTTGCCGACACATTTTTCGCGAAACGCTACGGACATAGAGCTGTTGTTCTAGAAACTGTTGCAGCCGTTCCTGGAATGGTTGGAGGGATGTGGATTCATTTGACTTGTTTAAGAAAGATGCAAAGTGACCGAGGTTGGATAAAGATACTGCTTGATGAGGCTGAAAATGAAAGGATGCATCTGATGACGTTTATTGAGATTGCCCAACCGAAGTGGTATGAAAGACTCATTATTCTTGCTGCACAAGCAATCTTTTGGAATTTTTATTTTTTATTGTATGTATTTTTCCCAAGGACCGCCCATAGGCTCGTTGGATATTTTGAGGATGAAGCTGTGATTAGTTATACCGCTTACTATGACCAAGTTTCTGCAGACTTAACTTTAAATGTCGACGCACCACAAATTGCAAAAGATTATTGGAATTTAGCAGACGATGCAAAGTTGCTTGATGTTATTAAGGTGGTTAGGGCTGATGAACAAAAGCACGCAGATGTAAATCATGGTCGTGCTGATTCTTTAGATAAGCCCGATGATCAAAGGGCAACAAAAAAAGAGCCTAGCTTTACCAAGATTAATTCTGTCAATATTCAGTCATACAAAGATGCAAACTATCATATTTATGATAAGCCGCTATTTGTTATAAATATTGGTTCAGAATGTTCAGGCCTACATAAATTATATGAAAGATATGGAGTAAATGAAGCTGCCGTTTTAACTGCTTATAATCCGATGAGCCAAGAGACAAGCGATCACGATAATAAACAAAATAATCAACAGTTAGAGCTTATTTTAAAAGACAAAAAACTACCGTTTATTCATGCAGAAGGCATCTGTCCAGATAACAAATGGCCTGGGGAAGAAAGTTTTCTCGTTCTTGGGATGACATTAAATGCTGCCAAAGAACTAGGTAAGAAATTCAATCAAAATGCGATTGTTTGGTCAGATCAATCGGCCATTTCTCAATTAATTTTATTAAGATAAGTTATGAATTTCCGTAAAGCGATATTAAATTTTTTTACACTTCTTAACACCGTTTATCTTGGTCTCGTTATTTACATTGAGTTTTTTATGGAAAATCTTACAAAAGATTCTTACGAAATTTACTATGATTTATGGATGTATGTTTTTGTTGGTTACTGTGCAATTTTAATTTTCAATTTTGCAATGTTTGGTAAGGTAACCTTATGGAACTTAAGATCAAAAAAGTAAGTCATATTTTTTTGATGAATGAAAATAATAATGATTCGCAATAACATAACAAATTTAAAATACTCATATAATCTGAAATATGAATATTTTAATCGCTTATCTAATACATATATCTATAGCAATAAGTCTATTGCTCTCATATTGCTTGTTGCTAGTTTTAGCAATTTAAGCGTAACGCTTTATTAGAGATGTCAAAAGTTAACTCCGATTTCTCTGAGGAAGATATTTCTCGCATAATTGAAATGGCTTGGGAAGATCGCACACCATTTGAGGCTATTTTAAAAAATTACGGATTAGATGAGCCTAAACTCATGCGCCTCATGCAGTCTAATTTAAAAAAATCATCATACAAATTATGGCGGAAAAGAGTAAAAGAAAAATCTATCAAGCATTTGAAATTACGTTCAACTGATGTGACAAGGGCATATTGTCCTTCGCAATACAAAATTACTCGATAAGTAAATATTCCTAAAAGAGGCTTCACAAGCTAAGGGAGGAGTAAGCTTATGAAGCCAGGTAAGCAATAAGAATAGCCTACTTATTTAATAGAGAGTCTGATTTAAATAAAATTCAATTTATTTATCTTGATCTTTCAAATCTAAATCAACCCCCTTCACTCTTTTTAAAAACTCTTTGCTATATTTTATTTTAGGTTCTTTTGATGGTTTTTTTGTTGGCTTTATCTTTCTACTAATTTCTGGCTTGCTATCAACTGGTGTCATAACTATATGAAAAATAGACATTACAACAACAATGATTGAAATGATCAGAATTGCAACAATGAATTCTGATAGGTATAAATCGGTTAAATGTTCAAATGCTTCATACATAGCTTAATTGTCTAATATTTACCTTCATTATAATGTGCTAACATGTTTTTACATTTAATATTTATTAGGATTAATTATGTTAAAAAATATTATCATCTTAGTCGTTATAATTATAGGTGGCTATATGGTTTATACAAATTATATGCAAAATAAAGAAATTGCTGCCCTTGATGGAGTTGTCAATGAAGAACATCCTGGAGAATTAAATCCTGATGATGTTGTTAGTGATTAATTATTACCTTCATTATTTTAAATTTTTTTAGGAGTCTAAAATGTTAAAGAAAATTATCTTATTAGTAATTATTGGAGCTATCGGTTGGTATGTATACAATAATTATATGAAATCAGAAGTTGACCAAGCAATTGATGCCACAGAGGAAGTTGTTGAAGAGGTTGTTGAAGATGTAGAGGATGCTGTAGATGATATGTAGCATGTAAGCTTTTTAAAAGGGCCTTTGAGGCCCTTTTTTATATCTGCTTTACTAAATCTTCTACTACTTTCTTCGCGTCTCCAAATAACATCATTGTCTTATCAGAATAAAATAGCTCGTTATCCAAACCTGCATAACCAGGTGACATAGACCTTTTATTAACGATAATCATTTTTGCTTTGTCTGCTTCTAGAATTGGCATGCCATAGATTGCACTCCCAGGTGTTTTTGCAGCAGGATTGACGACATCATTTGCCCCGATAACAAGAACTAAGTCGGTTTGACTAAATTCACTATTAATATCCTCCATTTCAACAACCTGTTCATATGGCACATCGGCCTCAGCTAATAGAACATTCATATGCCCCGGCATTCTTCCAGCTACAGGGTGAATCGCATATCTCACCGATACCCCTTTTTCAATTAGCTTTTCTGTAAGCTCTTGAAGCGCGTGTTGGGCTCTGGCCACAGCCAAACCATAACCTGGAATTATAATAATCGAGTCCGCATTTGACATTAAAAATGAAACATCGTCTGCTGAACCAGATTTAACATTTCTTTCTTTATCATCCGTTTGAAGAGAGCTTTGCTCGCCCCCAAACCCGCCCAGCATGACTGAGATGATTGAGCGATTCATTGCTTTACACATAATGTATGAGAGGATTGCACCAGAAGACCCGACACACGCACCTGCAATAATAAGCACTGAATTATTTAAGGTAAAGCCTATCCCAGCGGCTGCCCAACCAGAATAACTATTAAGCATTGAAACCACAACTGGCATATCGGCGCCTCCAATTGGGATGATCAGCATAACACCCAAAACTAAAGCAATTGAAAGCATGACGAAGAATGCAAATAGTGATTCTGTTTGAAAGAATATTACGCCCGCACCAACCATAATTATAGCTAATACTAAATTAAGTAAATGTTGGCCCTTAAATATGGAGGGATTTGCCCCAAACTTTCCTGACAGCTTTCCAAAAGCGATGACAGATGCTGAAAATGTAATTGCCCCGATGAATGCACCAATGAATAATTCAAACCTTTGAACTACCGAATGAATTTCTGAAACATTGAGCACTGCAGCTGTCGCGATTAGCACAGCGGCTAAACCTACAAACGAATGCATTAACGCTACTAATTCTGGCATCTTGGTCATCTCTACTTTTTTAGCTACGTAAATTCCAATAAATGCTCCAGATATTAGAGGTACGGCTATTAATAAAGAAATTAAATTTGTGCCAATCATTAAAGTAGTGATAATGGCTATCCCCATCCCCACCATACCAAATATGTTTCCTAATCTTGAGGAGGTTGGAGATGACAGTCCCCTCAAAGCCAATATAAAAAATATTGCCGCAATTAAGTAGCTAATCATTGCAAATGCTTCATTTTTCATTTTTTAGCCTCCTCTTTTTTCTCTTTTTTCTTGAACATCTCTAACATCCTTTGAGTAACATAAAACCCGCCAAAAATGTTAATAGCTGCAAAAAATATAGCAAAAGCTCCTAAAATGCTGCTAAATGTTATTATTTCTCCGTTAATTTCAACAACTTGCAATATCGCGCCTACGATGACTATCCCAGAAATTGCATTTGTCACTGACATGAGAGGTGTATGTAGTGCTGAAGTTACGTTCCAGACAACGTGATATCCAACAAATATTGCTAGAACGAATATAGTTATGTTTTGAACTGTTAATAAATCCGTCATCTTTATCCCTTTTTATTATTTTTCGATATTAATGTTTCTGTCACCAATTCGTCATTCTCATTTATATGTAATTGCCCCGATTCATTGATTAGTAATTTTGTAAATTCTAAGATATTTCTAGAATATAGAGCAGAGGCATCCGTACTCAACATGCTTGGTAAATTATTAAAACCAATTATGGTGACGTTTTCCACCTGACAAACTTTGTTATTCTGTGTTAGTGGACAGTTACCAGATCCATCAGAACCGCTACCTGCCGCCATATCTACTATCACTGATCCAAATTTCATTTTCTTTACTGTTTCTTCAGATAGAAGTTGTGGAGGTGATTTACCAGGAATTAAAGCAGAAGTAATAATAATATCTGCTGAAATAGCTTTCTCAGCCACTATTTTTGATTGTCTTGTTAACCACGATTTAGGCATTGGTTTTGCGTAACCCCCTTGACCGATTGCGCATTCTTTTTCTTCTTCTGTTTCAAAAGGCACCTCTATAAATTTACCTCCTAAGGATTCAATTTGTTCCTGCACTGATGGTCTGACATCAGAGGCTTCAACAACTGCGCCTAGCCTTTTAGCTGTTGCAACTGCTTGAAGCCCTGCAACACCTGCGCCTAAAACTATTACTTTAGCTGCCTTGACAGTTCCCGCTGCGGTCATCAACATAGGCATAAATTTTTTATAGTAATCAGCGGCAAGTATTACCGCTTTGTAACCTGCAATATTTGCCTGAGACGATAAAACATCCATGGACTGTGCTCTTGTATTTCTAGGTAAGGCTTCTAAGGCAAAAGCTGATACTCCTTGTTTTTTTAGTAAATTTTGCAATTCATTGTTAAAAGGCTCTAACATTCCCACTAAAAACTGAGTTGGTTTTAATGTGGTTATCTCCCTTTCAGATAAAGGTCTGACCATTAATAACAAATTTGATTTAAGGGCCTGGTCTCTTGAGACAATATCAGCGCCATTATTTTGATAATCTTCATCTGATATCGAAGCTTGTATGCCGGCACCCGCTTCTATTGAAACAGAATGGCTTAAAGCAATCATTTTTTTTACTGTTTCCGGAGTAGCTGCGACTCTTGATTCGCCAGTGACTGTTTCTTTTAAAACACCTATCTTCATTATTGCTCCTTACCAAAATTTAAACCAAGATATCCAGCACTCACTCAAAAATTACTGATGAGTAGAATTGATATCTAACTTGCTATTATTTTTTCTTTAACGCTCGTTATTGATTTTACTATCTTAACAAGAGATGACTGTTTTGACGACCCCCGCCTAAATGCCATAGCAACACGGCGAAATGGTATTGGACTTTCAAAAGGCAGGATGTTTATTAAGTCATTTGAATAATTATTAGCAGTTGCACTTTGCGGTAATATAGAAATCCCTAAATTTGAAGCAACCATATTTCTTATTGTCTCGAGAGAGGTGCCAGCTTGAACCTCGGCCTTATCTGATATACCTGGACATGCCTCCCTTACCTGCATGCTAAAACAATGAGTATTGTCTAACAATAAAATCTTTTCATTTTTTAAGTCTTTGGTATTAATTTTTTGTTTATTGTTCCAGGGGTGCTTTGTTGGTATTAAAACCTTAAAGGGTTCGTCATATAAAGGCTGTGTTTCAATACCAGGAACAACAAATGGTAGGGCAATTATTGCAGCATCAATTGATCCCTCCTCTAGCTTTTTAATTAGGTTTGTGGTGATATCTTCCTCAGCTTCAAGGATTATTTCTGGGGATGAGTTTTTTACTAATGGAATTATTGAAGGTAACAAATATGGAGCTATCGAGTATATTAAACCTATTTTTATTTCAACTTGTTGGGTATTTTTTTCAACTACCGATATTGCTTTAATCTTATCTACTTCTTCTAGAACTATTTGTGCTTGATTGACAATTTTTTCACCAACAGTGGTCAGCGAAATTCCCATACGGTTTCTTTCAAAAATCAACACACCTAATTCATTTTCTATTTTTTTTATTGCTAAGCTAAGGGCTGGTTGACTAACGAAACTTTTTGCAGCCGCCCGCCTGAAATTTTTTTCTTGAGCAACTGAGACGACAAACCTTAGCTCACTGAGTGTCATTTACAAATTTATATATCTAAGTTACTAACTGCAAGCGCATTACCTTCAATAAACTTACGTCGTGGTTCAACATTATCGCCCATAAGCTCAGTAAAAGTTTCCTCTACTATCTGTGTATCTTCTATTGTTACCTTAAGTAATCTTCTAACACTAGGGTCCATTGTAGTTTCCCATAGCTGTTCAGGATTCATCTCCCCTAAACCTTTGTACCTTTGAACATTTAAGGTATTTCTTGCTTCTTGTAGCATCCATTCTATGGCTTCCTGGAATGATTCTATATTTTTAGATTTTTCACCTCTACTTATAACAGCACCAGGTCCAATTAAGCCTTTAATTAAAAGCGATGTTTTTATTATCTGTTTATATTCACCGCTTAATAAAAACTCAGAGTCAATATTACTTGTATTTAAATTTCCATGAACAAATTGATTTATTTCTATTGAATATTTCTTGTTTTCTTCATCATGTTTTAATTCGAAATTAATATTATCTTGATTCATGAAGGTCTTAAGTTGTTCTAAGTAATTTTTAGTAGAATCTTCACTATCTAAATTAATATCTCCGATATGATGAATGGCTCTTAGCAATGATTCATCATAACGACTTGATAATCGCCTGATAATAGATTCTGTTATTAACATTTCTTTCGAAATATTTCTAAGACTTTTATCGTCCAACGCTTCCCCTTTTTCCTTAGTAATCAATGATGCATCACTTAGGGCAGATTCAATTAAATACTGTTCTAATTCTTCCTCATCTTTTAAATACCTTTCGTCTTTACCTTGTTTTACTTTAAACAAAGGGGGTTGTGCGATGTAAATATGTCCTTTTTCAACTAATGCATGCATTTGTCTGAAGAAAAATGTGAGTAAGAGAGTTCGAATGTGAGCGCCATCCACATCAGCATCTGTCATAATTATAATTCGATGGTATCTTAATTTTTCGACATCAAACTCTGCCCCTATATTTGTTCCAAGCGCTGTGATGAGTGTGGTTATTTCTTGGGAAGATAAAATCTTATCAATTCTTGCTTTTTCTACATTAAGAATTTTACCTTTTAAAGGAAGAATAGCTTGATTTTTTCTGTCTCTACCTTGTTTAGCTGAACCCCCCGCTGAGTCTCCCTCCACTAGGTATATTTCGCATTCTTCTGGGTTTTTTTCTTGGCAATCAGCTAACTTACCTGGCAATCCCATTGAGTCCATTACCCCTTTTCTTCTTGTCATATCCCTAGCTTTTCTGGCAGCATCTCTAGCTCTTGCTGCATCTACAATTTTATTACATATAACTTTGGCGTCTTGGGGGTGTTCTAATAAAAACTCTGTTAGTCTCTTGCCCACAACATCTGATACAACAGGTTGTACTTCGCTAGACACAAGTTTATCCTTAGTTTGTGATGAAAACTTTGGTTCCGGAACCTTAATGGATAAAACACAAGTTAAGCCTTCCCTCATATCATCACCCGATGTTTCTACTTTTGCCTTTTTTGCTATTTCGTTACTTTCAATATATGCATTGATAGTTCTTGTCATCGCCGCTTTCAAGCCTGTTAGGTGAGTACCGCCATCCCTTTGGGGAATATTATTTGTAAAACAAAGGGTATTTTCTGCATATGAATCATTCCATTGCATACTCACCTCAATCGTCATGCCATCTTTTTCTGTCTCTGCATAAAATGAGTTTTTATGTAAAACATTTTTTGCTCTATTCATGTAATCAACAAAACCCCTTATTCCACCAGACAAGGCAAAGTCTTCTGACTTACCTGTTCTATGATCGATTAATTCAATCTTTACACCATTATTTAAAAAAGAAAGTTCACGAATACGCTTAGCCAATAAATCAAAGTGAAAATTTACATCTGTAAATGTTTCTTTAGATGCAAGGAAAGTTATTTCTGATCCTGTTTTATCTGTTTTGCCAGTAACCTTCAAAGGCTCAACAATATTGCCTTTTTGAAACTCTGCTTCATGTATCTTCCCGCCCTTACTTATCTTAAGCTTTAGCCAATCCGACAGGGCATTGACAACTGAAACTCCAACGCCATGAAGACCTCCAGACACTTTATAAGAGTTTTGATCAAATTTTCCACCTGCATGAAGCTCAGTCATTACAATTTCAGCCGCACTTCTTTTTAGCTCATCTCCCTCTTTGATATCTGTAGGAATTCCCCGGCCATTATCACTTATAGATACAGAGTTGTCTGGATGAATTATGACCTTTATATCATCACAGTGACCAGCTAGCGCCTCATCAATCGCATTATCAAGAACTTCAAATACCATGTGATGCAGACCACTTCCATCAGATGTATCACCAATATACATCCCCGGTCTTTTTCTAACAGCATCTAAGCCTTTAAGGACTTTAATACTACTTGAATCGTAGTCTAAGTTATCATTATCTGCGGGCATCTATTAATCCTTTATATTCTCATTGGCATTACTACATACTTATAATCTTCATTGTTTGGGATGGTTACTAAACAACTACTTGATGAATCTTTAAAGGCAAAATTTAGTTTATCGTATTGAATGTTGTTCAATACATCTATTAGGTAAGTAACATTAAAACCAACATCAATATCTTCACCTTGATACTTTATTTCCATTTCTTCTTCTGCCTGCTCCTGTTCACTGTTGGTACTAATCATTTTTAAATTATTTTTTGTTATCACAACCCTTATACCTCTATATTTTTCATTTGATAAAATAGAAGCTCTTTGCATGGCAGTTAAAAGGGTTTGTCGGTCTATCTCAAAAATATTTGGATGCCCAACTGGAATCACTCTAGAGTAGTCAGGGAATTTACCATCGATTACTTTAGTAATTAAGTCTATGTTGTTAAAATGAAAATGAGCTTGGGTTTTGCTAATATTAATTTCTATATCATCGTCTCCATCACCTAATAGTTTTACTAGTTCCAAAATTGTTTTTCTTGGGATGATGGTTTGAATTTTACCAAAATCTTTCTGAAGTTTGATTGAGGTAAAGCTTAATCGATGACCATCAGTACCCACAATATTTAATTTTTGGTTGTCCACCTCAAATAACAATCCGTTCAAATAATATCTTATGTCCTGTTGAGCCATAGAAAAATCAACTTGCTTTAAGATGGCTTTGAAATCTTTTTGTTTAAGCTTAACAAAAGTATTCTCTTCTTCATCCTTTTTCATAACAGGATAATCTTGGGCAGCTAGTGTTTGAAGATTAAATTTACTCTTTAGCGCCTTTACCAAAACTGTTGTATCGTTTATTTGGATATTTAATTTAGATTTTTCAGGTAACGCTCTCGTAATATCAAGAATCTTTCTTGCTGAAATAGTTGTTTCAAAAGAATCTTCAAGTTTTGTCTCAACAGAAAGAGAAATTTGCATTTCTAAGTCTGTGGCTGTAAATCTTAAATTACCTTGAGATCCTTCAAGTAGGATATTTGATAAAATAGGAAGGCTTAATTTTCTTTCAACAATTCCTGCAACATTACTTAAGGGGTCTAAAAGAGTATCTCTATCTATTTCTATATTCATAATATTTTCTTTATATATTTAATAATAATAATAATAGGACGGTTTTACAAAATAAACTTAATATAACCTTTATAAATCATTTACTTAAGGTGTTATAAAACCTATGATTTACAATAGTTTTAATTGTGAACAAATTGTGCATTAAAATAAAACCAACGTTGAGTTTTTGTTAACTCTAATATTATTCACAACCAATCCACAGTTTATCATTTTTAACCTCGCAATACTTGCGTTAAAAAACCTAAGTCTTGACCAATGTTTTGGTCTTTAAGTCTTAATGCTTCAATTTCTTCACATGCGTGCATAATTGTTGTGTGGTGCCTCCCACCATAAGCAGCGCCAATATCAGGAAAACTTAAATTAGTAAGCTCTCTTGTAAGTGTCATAGCTATTTGTCTAGGGCGTGAAAAATTTCTAGATCTTTTTTTACTTAATATGTCGCTAATCTTTATTTTATAAAATTCTGCTACAGTCTTCTGTATATTTTCTACACTCACTTGTCTACCTCGAACAGCAATTAAGTCCTTTAATGATTCTTTGGCTAGGTTTGTATTAATAGGTACATTCATAAAGTTTGACATAGCGACTATGCGGTTCAATGCTCCCTCTAACTCTCTTACATTTGACCGAATCTGTTTGGCCACAAAGAATGCTACGTCTTCAGGTAAATCAATTTTATTTTGTTCTGCTTTCTTTAAAAGAATGGCAACCCTCATTTCAAGTTCGGGGGGGTCAATAGAGACTGTTAACCCCCAACTAAATCTTGTTCTTAGTCTGTCATCAACACCGATTATTTCTTTAGGATAAGAGTCACAAGTAATAATTATTTGTTTTTTATTTTCAATTAAATGATTAAATGCATAAAAGAATTCTTCTTGGGTTCTGTTTTTCTTTGCAATAAATTGAATATCGTCAATAAGCAACACATCTGCACTGCGGTATTGTTTTGCAAACTCAACCGTTTTGTTTTTCCGTAGGCTGTTCACAAAGTCTAGGGTGAATTTTTCGCTGGTTGCCAATACAACATTAGCTGAAGGGTTTTCTTTGAGAACCGCGTTGCCGATTGAATGTATTAGGTGTGTTTTTCCTAGCCCAACACCTCCATAAACAATAAGGGGATTAAACGAACTTTTGCCCAGATCGCCCGCCACAGAGATTGCGGCATTTTTAGCGAATTGATTATTTGAACCTTCAATAAATTTTTCAAAGGAATAATTATTATTTAATAGAGGCGCAAAAAGACTGGTTGGTTTTTTCTGTTTTGGTTGTGGGTCGATATTCTTGGAGATGTCTGTTTCTTTCGCCGACACTATAAACTTAAACCCGACATCGTTCCCCGGTGTCTTGGATAGCGCGCTGACTAAATTGTGTTTATAGTGAGATTCAATCCACTCATAAAAAAATTGATTTGGAACCTCTAGCACCAG
>ENA-OREB01000081-OREB01000081.1-marine-metagenome-genome-assembly--contig:-NODE-81-length-50860-cov-4.069472_pt1 | contig 50860 bp, 31 predicted proteins | sample MGYA00248625_ERZ508552 | MGnify/ENA primary metagenome ERZ508552 (study PRJEB26219, sample SAMN06267888) | marine metagenome | isolation source: Monterey Bay, California, USA | place: USA:Monterey Bay...
GCTCCGGCGGCAGCGAGAAACGTGGGCGCTAAATCGGTGGTGCTAACGAAATCAGTAACCTGACGACCTGGAGGAATCTTGCCGGGCCAGCGAACTGCCATGGGTACTCTTGCACCGCTGTCGTAAAGATTACTTTTGCATCGCGGGAACGGCATTCCGTGATCACCGGTAATGACGACCAGAGTAGAATCCAGCAAATCGAGAGATTCGAGTTTAGTTAAGGCTCGATTTACATCGCTATCAAAGCGTTGCACTTCAAAATAGTAGTCTGCTACATCGGAGCGAATGGTTTCGCTTTCTGGGTAATGTTCAAACAGCTCGATCTTACTCAAATCCATGCCACTTTCCCGGCCGGAGTTGAGCTTATAACCGCGATGAGGATCAGAAGCGCCCAGCCAAAAACAAAACGGTTGGTCTCGCGGCCAGGCATCGAGAAATTTATCAAAATTTGGATACCGCTTGCCAGCTGGATGCCCACCGGAAGTCTGAAGCCAATTGTCGACTTTGCCTGGCCCCCAGCTCTTTCGCCAATGTCCGGTGAAGTAACCCGATTCAGCAAGAAGGTGTGGATAAGTTTGGTGTTGAGTATCTAGAATGCTGTGCAAGTTTCCACCGTGGCCCAGCCGCCAATGATATTGCCCGGTAAGAATGGCGTTGCGAGATGGCGTGCAGGAGGGGGAGGAGATGTAGGCATTTTCAAACAGAACGCCTTCTTTTGCGATGCGATCGAACGCGGGTGTCTTGACCACGGGATCACCATAGGCTCCAGCGTGAGGCCAACCCCAGTCATCGGCGATGCAGAATAGAATATTGGGTCGGTCGTCGGCGAGAATGAAATTCGCGGGGGAAGCCGTGGCCAAGCCAAGTAAAACCAAAATCAAAAACGCCCTGTTATTCATCCCGTAAATTCCTTTTTGAGCCATTCTGGGCAATTCGATCTGCCACTTCGGAATCTTATTATGACAAGCGATCTAGGTTCGATCATCCAAATTTTACAATTAAAATTTGTTTTTTATCGGTAAATCAGGATAGTTCGCTATTTGCAACCGTTGCTTTTTTCGCGGGGGACTAACAGCGTGGCTCAACCATTATTCGAGTGATGCTTTGGCAAACATCAATTCAGGATTTACTTGAAGAGGGTGTCACATCGTGTAAACTTTGAGTGAAGTAAATGACCGTATGCCTTTAGCTTTGTAGATATCTAATGAAAAAATTAATTTCGTCGTTGGCGTTTTCTCTCGGAGTGCTTACAAGCGTGCTCATTATTTCGATGATGACAACGACGGTGTCTGCAGACGATTTAAACTCAGTAGACGCGCCGAAATTAAAAAAGCCAGCATCGGATGTTAAGCCGAATATTCTGTTTATTTTCACCGATGATCATGCGTATCAATCGATTAGTGCCTACGGTTCAAAAATAAATAAAACGCCAAACATCGACCGCTTGGCTCGCGAAGGTCTAAGGTTTGATCGGTGTTATGTAACCAACAGTATTTGTGGTCCGATGCGAGCGGTAATTCAAACCGGAAAATATTCTCACATCAATGGATTTTGTGTAAACGGCAATAAATTTGATGGAACCCAACAGACGTTTCCAAAATTACTTCAGAAGGCAGGTTATCAAACGGCAGTCGTTGGTAAATGGCACCTTGGCACTCACATGGCACCACAGGGATTTGATTATTCCGAAGTCTTGATTGGACAGGGGCCTTATTACAATCCACCGATGTTGAAGAACGGTGAAAAGACAAAGCATATTGGCTATACAACAGATATCATTACCGACCTTGCGATGAATTGGCTCACCAAGGAACGGGATCAGGAAAAGCCATTCATGTTGATGTATCAGCATAAGGCTCCTCACCGTAACTGGCAGCCCGGCCCTGATTATCTCAATATGTACGACGATGTAACCATTCCAGAACCGGAAACATTATTTGATTCGTACGAAGGACGAGGCAAGCCCGCGCGGACGCAGGACATGTCGATTGAAAAAACAATGACTGCCAAGGATTTAAAACTGGTTCCCCCCAACAATTTAACGCCGGAACAACTCAAAGTTTGGAATGCTGCTTACGAGCCAAAAAACAAGTTATTTAAGGAAGCAAACTTAGAAGGTAAAGAATTGATTCGCTGGAAATATCAGCGATACCTCAAAGATTATCTTCGCTGTATCGCCTCAGTCGACGATAACATTGGCCGAATGTTGGCGTATCTCGACGAGACAGGTTTAGCAGATAATACGATGGTCATTTATTGTTCTGATCAGGGATTCTACCTTGGCGAGCATGGTTGGTTTGATAAACGCTGGATGTATGAGGAATCATTAAGGACGCCATTTATTGTTCGTTGGCCAGGGCAGGTTACTCCGGGCACAGTGAACAGTAGCGATATTGTTTCACCGATCGATTTTGCTTCTACGTTTTGTGAAATGGCGGGTGTAAAAATTCCGGATGATCTTCAGGGGCACAGTTTGGTTCCAATCTTGCGAGGTAAAACTCCTGAAGATTGGCGAACTGTATTTTACTATCAGTATTATGAGTACCCTGGCGCCCATTCTGTTCGCCGGCACTATGGGGTCACTGATGGAAGGCATAAGTTGATTCGTTTTTACGAGCCAGATGTCGATGAATGGGAGATGTTTGATCTGGCCTCAGATCCGAACGAAATGACGAGCATTTATGGCGATCCTAAGGCTGCAGATGATCAAGCAAGAATGATGGCGGAATTAGATCGTTTGCGGGCGGAGTTAAAAGTCACAGAAGAAGATCCGCCTCAGTCGATCCGAAAGCAGCGACAGCCTCGCAATAATGCTAAACCCAAAAAGAAGGGGAATGGCTAGACCGTTGGTCAGTTACCTCTTTAGCATTCGATAACGTTTAGCATTCGATAACGTTAACTGCTAAACCGCCTCGCGCGGTTTCTTTGTACTTTGACTGCATGTCTTTGCCAGTGTCTCTCATCGTCTTAATGACCTTATCGAGTGAAACAAAGTGATTGCCGTCGCCACGAAGTGCTAGTCTTGCCGCATTGATAGCTTTGACGGCAGCCATTGCATTTCTTTCGATACAGGGGACTTGAACCAGCCCTCCGATCGGATCGCAAGTTAAGCCAAGATTGTGTTCCATTCCGATTTCGGCTGCATTTTCTACTTGGGCGGGTGTTCCTCCGAGCACCTCAGCCAAGCCTCCGGCTGCCATGGAGCAGGCAGATCCCACCTCGCCTTGGCACCCGACTTCAGCGCCTGAAATCGAGGCATTAATTTTAAAGAGCGTGCCTATTGCGGCGGCAGTTAACAGAAATCGAACAACGCCATCTTCACTGGATCCTTTGCAGAATCGCCGGTAGTAGTGCAGCACCGCCGGGATAATGCCGGCCGCTCCGTTGGTTGGTGCGGTCACGACCCGTCCACCAGCTGCGTTCTCCTCATTGACGGCAAGGGCCCACAGATTTACCCAGTCCATCCTGCTGTTAAAAATGTCATCGTTGGAGGAGTCTGTTTGCAACCTGCGAAACATATGTGCTGCTCGACGCTTGACCTTTAAGCCACCCGGAAGAATGCCTTCTTCTTGACAACCGCGGGAAACGCAGGCTTCCATGACAGACCAGATTTGCAACAGTCTCGATCTCGTTTCCTGTTCAGTCCGCCAGGCGGATTCGTTTTTTAGCATCAAGGTGCTGATTGAGAATCCATTGCTTTCGCAGAGTTGAAGTAAATCGTTTCCTGTTTGAAACGGGTACGCAAGTTGAGTTGCATCCGGAACGATTCGATCGGTAGACGAGGCGGTTTCGTCAACCACAAACCCTCCGCCAACGGAATAGTAAATTCGGTTCAGAATATCATTTCCATCAGCGTCTGTCGCTGTGAAACGGACTGCATTGGAATGGAAATCGAGTACCACTCCTGAAAACAGAAGGTTTTCTTTCAGCCGAAAGGGAAGTTCCCGTTTTCCAAGAATTGAAATTGACTCCCGCTCTTCGACATCGCGAAGCAACGATAGCATCGATTCGGGGTGAACGGATTCCGGCGCGTGTCCAGCGAGGCCAGCGACCACAGCTTTGTCGCTGCCGTGCCCTTTCCCGGTTGCTCCAAGTGAACCGCACAGCTCAACGGTCAGTGAATTTGTTTTCAGAAGTAAATTTTCTGAGTCGAGTAGATTTGCAAACATCAACGCCGCGCGCATTGGGCCGACGGTGTGAGAACTTGACGGTCCAATCCCAATTGAAAAAAGCTCAAAGGTACTAATTGCCATTTTAATTATCCGCCGTTCTGTTGTCGCTTTGAATGTGAATTCGCCTGAACGCTGCAAAAGTGCGGGAAATTAAACAGAGGAAAGCAGGTGTGGATTTGCGGAGGGTGTCGCCAGTATTTTTCTGTAATTTTTTAAATGCGAATAACCATATCAGTGATCGGTCGCCGTACTTTCTGATTATGCTGAGTCGCATCATCGTCGGCTCGATAGCCGATTGGAATGACCAGAACTGCGTCGAGTTGGTGTTGTTCCAAATTTAAAATTTCGTTGTATTCTTGTGGGATAAAACCTTCCATCGGGCAGGCGTCGATTTGCAATGTGGCGCAAGCTGCCATCACAGTTCCCAAGGCAATATACGCTTGCTTGGCTGCCCAGTGGTTTAGTGATTCGGGAGACATGCGGGTCATGGAACCAATCATCACTTGACAGTATTCCTGCATTGTCCCTTCTGCGAGATTTCTTTGTGATTCCACCATCGCGACATATTCGCGAATGTAATTTGCATCAACATCGGTTCGAGCTGCGATAATTAAAACGTGAGAGGCATCGGCGACTTGGCGCTGGCCGTAGGAGGAAGTGATAAGCTTATCCTGGAGCTCCTGGTTTTTGAGGACAACAAATTTGAAGGGTTGCAATCCGTAAGAAGTAGGAGTCAAGTTGGTTATGTCGAGTAACTCATCTACAACAGTTTCGTCGACAAGTTTTTGAGGATCAAATTTTTTCGTAGCGTATCGCCAACGCATGGCGTCTGAAAATTTCATAATAAAGCAGCGTCGATAAAGAGTAGTTTTTAAAAAATTAATCTAATCCGGAAGAGTCTTCTGGATTACCTGTTTATAATTTCAGCAGTCGTTTGGGACAACCGATACTTTGCATCCTAATCAGTGGATTTGATTGAGGTAGGGTGTTGGGCAAGGTAAATTATTTTGATGGTGTCGAACCACGCTTTAAATTCTTGAAAAGTGAATGCCGCTCTTAATTTAGCCTTTCCTTCGCATTCACGACTTTTTCTAGCGGACGAAATTAATTTCTTTCACTAACTGGATGATTTCTACATGTTGGAACGATTCACTGCTCTCTGGTTTGCAAAACTGTTGGTGATTTTGGCGGGTTTGAATTCGTCAAGCGAACTGATCGCGTCAGAGGCTTTAAACAACGCTGATGAAAAGTCTCCGCCGAATGTGTTGTTTATTTCGCTCGATGATCTTAACGATTGGGTTGGTTGCCTCGGTGGCCACCCACAGGCACATACGCCAAACCTAGATCGACTTGCCTCCACTGGGGTGTTGTTTACCAACGCACATTGTCCGGCTCCCGCCTGCAATCCGTCCCGAACCGCCATCATGACGGGAATTCCACCCTACCGTTCAGGTTTATATGACAATCGGCAAAAAATGAGAACGGTGTTACCGGATGCAGAGTTGTTACCAAAATATCTTTCCCGGCATGGGTATTGGTCTGCAGGTTCGGGGAAACTGCTGCACTACTTTATCGATGCAAAATCATGGGATGAATACTTTCCGAATAAAGAAACTGAAAACCCGTTTCCGCGAACTCTAATGCCTGAGCAGCGTCCGGTGAATCTTCCTCTTGGTGGAAATTGGCAATACCGTGAAACAGATTGGGCACCGCTGGATGCAACCAATGAAGAGTACGGTGGAGACTGGTTGGTTTCTGACTGGATCGGGAAGCAACTGAAGAAAAAACATGATCGGCCATTTTTTTTAGCCTGTGGTATTTATAGACCGCATGAGCCTTGGTTTGTGCCCCAAAAATATTTTGATCAATTTCCAATTGAAACAATTCAGTTACCGCCCGGTTACCGAGTTGATGATCTCGATGATTTGCCAGCCGAAGGTAAGCGACGTGGTCCGAATCGTTATTTCGAACACATCCGTAAACACGACCAATGGAAACAAGGAGTGCAAGGTTACCTTGCGTCCATTGCTTTTGCGGATGAGATGGTTGGCCGCGTTCTTGACGCTTTGCAGGCAGGACCCAACCACGATAATACGATTGTCATGCTATGGAGTGATCACGGCTGGCATCTTGGTGAAAAACAGCATTGGCAAAAATATACGGCCTGGCGAGCCTGTACCCGGGTACCTCTAATCATTCGGGTTCCAGCTCAAACGCCGGGGCTTGAGGAGGGAACACAGGCTGGTGGAGTTTGTGACCAGCCGGTTAACTTAAGCAGTCTATTTTCGACTGTAACCGAGTTGGTTGGGCATGCACGGGAATTGAACCCTGAGGTGCCAAGTCTTGTGCCCTTACTAAGAAACCCGTCATCTGAATGGGATCACGTAGCCGTGACTTGTTTAAGTGAACCGGGAAGTTATGGATTGAGTACGTCCGACTGGCGATACATTCGTTATGCAAAAGGAGGTGAAGAGCTTTATCGGACATCTGCCGACCCATACGAATGGAACAATTTGGCGTCTATTCCTGAGTACCAGAATGTCATCAAAAATTTAAGCGGGAAAGCACCCATTCGATTTGCACCAAAGAAAGAGTTTCAAGGAGTATTTTTTAGTAAGGTGATTTTGCCAATGAGATATTCCTCACCTCCTCCAGCATCATCACCAGTTGGTAGGCGGTTCCAAGTCGAATTTGATAATCAAACGGAAGCTCCCGTATTTCTGTACTGGAGAGATCAAAAAAATAGCGTCAAGCTTTATGGTAAGATAGAAGCGGGAACCCAACAGCGTCAATTTACCCGGAAGGGTGCTGTTTGGATGATTACAAAAACGGAAGTTTCGCCTTCAGATGTTCAGTGGAGTGAGTTAGGTTATTTTGTAATTGGCAAGGGTTCGAGTCGAGCAGTTATTAAGAAAAATAAGTAGTGTGTTATTCATTAGAGGGCGGCGATGCTAAAGCAAATTGGTTTTACAGTTTTGGTTCTGGTGGCAGGGCTTGTCAGTGCGGTCGCTGCTAACGCCGAAGAGAGGCAGCCGAATATCATTCTCGTGATGGCTGACGACGTCAGCTGGGAGGCCTTCGGTTCCTATGGGGCCGAAGATTATAAAACCCCAAATTTAGATCAACTTGCTTCTCAGGGGATACGATTTTCGCATTGCTATTCGACACCGATATGCACGACGTCTCGGGTGAAAATCATGACCGGGAAATACAATTTTCGAAATTACACCCATTTTGGATATTTGAATCCAGCCGAGAAAACGTTTGGGAACTTACTCCAAGCGGCAGGATATAAAACGGCGATTGCTGGAAAGTGGCAATTGAACGGGCTCTATAATTCGCTCCCCGGTCACTTAGACGCGTCTCGGCCGGTTGCGTCGGGGTTTGACGAATACATGCTCTGGCAGTTGACGACTCAAAAAGGAAATGCCGCATCGAAGGGAGGCGAGCGATTTTGGAGCCCTCCGCTTGAACACAACGGCAAATTTTTAACGAAAGAGATGAATCACGGGAAATACGGGCCGGATTTGTTTTGCGATTTCATTTGTGATTTTATGGAGCGTAATCAGTCGAAACCCTTCTTCGTCTACTACCCCATGGTTTTAGTCCATGACCCCTTTGTGCCGACACCAGACACCCTCGGTGACCAGCCGCTTGCCACGGCTAATAAAGCCCCAAAGGATAAGGCGAAGCGCAAGGAAAATTTTGTGGCGATGGTAAATTACATGGATAAAATTGTCGGACGGATTGTCGACAAAGTCGATGAAATTGGGCAGTCAGATAATACGATCATTTTGTTTACTGCTGACAACGGAACCAACACGCAGATTACCTCACGCTGGAATGGGCAGGAAATTAGAGGTGGCAAAGGTGGTATGAAAGATAACGGTACACATGTCCCGTTAATTGCTTATTGGAAAGGGCATACACCGTCCGGTTTGGTGTCTAACGATTTGATTGATTTCACTGACTTCTATGCGACCTTTGCACAGACTGCGGGAGTCGAGTTGGGTCAAAATGATCCGCGGGACGGAACGAGTTTCCTACCGCAATTAAAGGGGAACCCGGGAACACCACGAGACTGGGTGTTTTGCCATTACGAGCCTTACTGGAACAAAAAGTCGGGGCAGTTTGTGCGGAATCAAAATTTTAAACTGTATCGAACTGGCGAGTTTTTTCAGGTGCCCAAGGATTTGTCAGAGGCAAACAATTTAAATGGAACAACTGATCAAGAGGTCCAGAGAGTGTTGACTCAACTGAGCGGGGTGATGGAGCAATCTCCACCTGCTCCCCAAGGAAAAAAGGCCGGCAAGAATACGAAGCAGCGACCTCTTTACCCTAATTGGAAAATGAAAAACTGAACGGATCTCCTTCGCCAAATCGACATCGTCATTTGTGCCGAGGTAGGGGAGTCAGGGAGTGTGTTGTTTGAGACAGGATGGGTCAGTCGCCGTCGGTGTCCCAGTTTCTTCAACCGGGTGAGTGAACAGGTATTGCCAGACACTTTCATGTTGGTAGGCATCAGCTTTTTTAAATGCGCGCTTCCCGGGTAGAACCGAACTATGGGCGCGTTTTGCATCTCCATTGACATCAAAATCTGTCACGAGCCGCCGCGTGTTATTAAACTTCGGTGTTATGGAATTGTGGTGCAGGCGATTCCATTGGTCGACGTTGACAATTTCTCCATGGGAGTGCAGGCCGAGCATTTCCCAGGATCGGCAATAGTGATCTCCCGACCATCCGCTGTCGAGCGTATGAGAAAATCCAAAATATCGATTACTTGGAGTTGCAGACTTGAGAGACTGCCATGTTTGGAATTGATCCCGTGGGCCGCAGAACATTACAACGCGACCAACTTTTTGATGCTTAGCGAACCGGGCAGCCGTGGTAGATCCATGTGAACTGCCGGCAATGATTACATCTTCCCACCGAACAGCATTTTGATCAGGTGTTAAAAAATAATCCCATCCACCTTGAGGGTGGTTGCGATGAAGCCATTTGACAAATTGGAGAGTTCGTTCCATCATCCCGTCAGGCTGAGGAATAGTAACATCGTTGCTAAAATCCTCTCCAGTCGCAGCCTCTAGTCGAATGTCGCCTCGACACATTTCTCCGACTGGCTTTTCCTGACAACAAATGGAGAACCACTTGTTGGCGTAGTGCACGCGAATGGCGTGAATCCCATAAGAATTTACGCGGTCGAACAGTTCGCCATTGTGAGCCATTAGCCAGACCATTAATTTACCGCGAGGTGCGACACGGGTGTCGACGGAAGCGTGTTGAACATCGGTTGGCTTTCCATTGGATTCTAACAAAAAGCCAATTTCGGGATGCGCTCGAACTCGCTTGTCGATATCGCTGGCGCGAGCGGTTAATCGATGCAACTTAGGTTGGGCATCCGAAAAACGAAGTTGTTCTGGTTGATTCGTTTGGCTGTAAACAACCGACTGAACTTGAAAAATTAGAGAAAGCAGGAGCGCTGCGTTTAATAATTTCATTTCAATGAATGGTTCCAATAGAAATTGATATGTGATTTTGCGTTGCGAATAATCAAGTAAGAGCTTAACTGATTCGAGATGATGATAGGATTGTAATTCGTGAAAACCACAATTTATTAGCTGTCCATCGCCGCACATGGTGACAATGATTGCGTTAGTTATTGTAGTGTTTTTGGCGACGCTGCCTATTTTGGAAGAAATGGAAGATGTCTCCGACGACCTGTTCCATGAAGTAATCGCGAGCTTTAAATTAAGTGCCTGAGATATTTTTTCTAACGTTGATTTCTCCTTTCAAGAGTGAAAGGCTGGATTAGCAAGCCCTGCCTATTTTTGATTGAGACGATGGATTATTGCCCCAAAATTTTGATTGTCGAAGATCAAGCTTCGATGCAACAATTACTCGAAGATTTTCTGGGGCCTGCTGGTTTCGAAATCACTTGCTGTAATTCTGCTACCGCAGCATGTGAATTACTTGGCATAGATTCGTCTGCCATCACATCTGGTAATTTTGATTTTGGGACGTCATCTGAGGAATCGAATGCGCTCGGGTCAGCTGAAATTCCAGAGTTCGATTTGGTCCTGACGGACGTCAAAATGCCGGGAATGGATGGGTTGGAATTTTGCCGAAGGGTCAAACAGCGGTTTGCTCATTTGCCAGTTATTGTCATGACTGCGTACGGGAGCTTGGAAACAGCGGTTGAAGCATTGCGGGCTGGCGCTTTCGATTTTGTTACAAAACCAGTTGAGCTCGCATTGTTGAAAGCGTCTTTGATACGCGCTGCTGAGTACAATCGGCTGAGAAATCGAATTCGTTTGTTAGAGTCGCAAATTCAAGCGGAGACGTTTGATACGCTAATTGGTCAAAGCGATGTAATGCTTCGTTTAAAAGAGCAACTGTCGCGAGTGGTGGATTCGCCGGCGGCGGTTTTGCTGACTGGTGAGAGTGGATCGGGCAAAGAAGTTGTCGCTCGAGCACTTCACCAGCAGAGTCGCCGAGCTAAACAGCCGTTTATTGCAGTCAATTGTGCGGCATTGCCCGAATCGTTATTAGAAAGTGAGTTGTTCGGCCACGTGAAGGGTGCATTTACTGACGCGAATGCAGATCGTGTTGGGCTCTTTTTACAAGCCAATGGAGGGACGTTATTTCTAGATGAGATCGGTGAGATGCCGATTGAGATGCAACCCAAGCTATTGCGGGCGCTGGAACAAAAAACAGTGCGGCCGGTTGGAGGGAAATCGGAACAGCCATTTGACGTTCATTTAATCACGGCCACCAATCGAGATTTGGAAGCGGCAATCGAGCAGAAAACGTTCCGTGAAGATTTATATTATCGAATCAATGTGCTGGAACTCACTGTGCCACCGCTGCGAAATCGTGGTACCGATGTCCTCTTGATTGCAAACTACTTTTTACAACAGTTTGCGGTGTCGATGGATAAAAATATAGATGGGTTTGATGACGAGGTGCTTCATCAATTTCTTCAATATGATTGGCCCGGCAATGTTCGAGAATTGCGAAACATTGTGCAGAGATCGATTGTCCTAACACAACAGGCGACCATTAATACAGATGTTTTACCAACCAAAATTTCAAACTATCAGTCGAAACAGCTAGTGATCGACGAGGGCGACAATCAACCACTCGATTCCCTCGAGGTTATCGAGCGGCGATACATTCGATATGTACTTGAGCGGACGGGCGGGAACAAAACGGAGGCTGCTAAAGTTCTTGGCCTGGACCGAAAGACACTTTATCGCCGCCTTAAAGAAAAAGATGAATAACGACTAGTTATTTGTTTGATCGTTACTTGCGGTATTTGTTACCGCTTTATCAAGTACCGTTTGATCCGTTGGCATCCGAACTGTCATGGTTGTTCCTTTCTCAGGATTGCTTTGACAATCGATACTGCCGCCGTGCTCTTCGATAATTCCATGAACAATTGAGAGCCCCAGTCCTGTTCCCGAGCCGACTTCTTTGGTTGTAAAAAATGGCTCAAAAATCACGTCCAGTTGATTTTGTTCAATGCCGGAACCATGATCAATAACCTCAATTTTCCATTGGCCATCTATCGGTTGAGGGTGCAGGCAGATGGTGACCGTTTGGTCTGCCGACGAAGCATCAACTGCGTTGTCGATCAAATTCATGATCACCTGCTGGAGTTGATTGAAGTCGAAACTGGCTTCTGCTGCCACTGCGGGGACGGTCGCGATTAGTTTGATTCTCTGTTTGTCAGCAAGAGGCTGGATCAGATCAACGGAGTGCTGAATGACTTCGCGCAGGTCGTTTGTAGACTTTTGGCTTGGGCTCCGTCGAGAGAAATGCAGTAATTTCTGAATGATTTTTGAGATCCGCTCGGACTCAGTCTTCACCGCGGTGGCGTGTTTTGCAATTTGTTCGGGCGATCGATTGGGATCACTAAGAATCATTTCGGCGCGGCCGGAAATAACATTTAATGGTGTCCCGACTTCATGCGCAAAACCAGCGGCGAGCTGACCAACTGTTTTTAATCGATCTGCATGACGCAATTGCTCGATTGCGTCGATCCGTTGGTGGGTTTCCTTTTCAATTGTTTGCTGCTGTTGACGCAGACGATCACACATTTGATTCACAGCACCTGCCAGTTGTCCAAGTTCGTCATTGGCATGAATTTTAAGGTCACTGGAAAAGTCACCTTTCCCAACACGTTCCATTTTTTTTGTGAGGCTAGCTAAAGGCGTTGCGATCCAACGAACTCCAGCAATCATGACGACTCCAATGCACATGAAACCGGTCGCGACAATAATGAAAATGGCGGTAAACCAATTGGATCGCGATTGGGAATCAAGATCATTGAGTGGAGTTGCGATTTCCACAGCACCCTGTCGGCCATCCAGGGTTACTGGGACGTAGGTGAAATATTTTCGTTTGCCGCTACTGGCAGTATCGATGGTGGAAACGGGTTGCCCGCTGGAATTGTTGATGATCGATGGGTCGATTCGAACGACTAACGAATCCGTTTCCAACCAGGTCCATCGAATGCGAGTCCCATTATTGGCTAACGTCCTAACCAAATTTTCGAAATAAATATTTGTTCCGGTATTAGCAGCAGTTTGAAACCCAGACGTTTTTTGATTTGCATCGACAGAAGAGGCAATCGCGCGGTGGCGTTTTTCGAGCCCGGCAAAAGACTGCATGCTGGCGAGTTGACTGGCCATAATCGTGACAGCGGTAACTGCAATTATGAACAACAAAATCAATTTAGCCGCAAGTTTCATTTTGTCGAATCGTTTCATGCAGGCGGAAAATAAACCACCGCCAGTGAGATTATGTGTTAGTCAATTGCGTCTTCAGAATTTGTCACCGCAATGGTCTCCCGCTTTATTCTACTCCGCAAACGGACAATGCAATCCAAATTTGAATAGGTGTCATTAATATTCGCTTCAATTGATAGCGGTGTAGCATTATGCCGCGCGCGGGGATTTAGGAAGCGCAGGGGCACGGGAAGCGAATTACAGGATATTCATTTAAGCCCGTGTTTTACCGGCTTTTAGTCGAAGTCCAAGTCGGAAGCGGATTTGGTGCAGTTTGGCACGGCGAATGCTTTTCTTAGGTCTCAAGGGCAAATCAGTAGGAGGGCAAGATGTTTGAGTCAGGGAATCAGTCGCTAATCGGATCATACCGCCACCATCAAAGCGAGGTGTTATCTCATCAATGGGCGCCTGCGGAATTTGCTCTTCCGGTCTTCGACAGTCGTCGCATTCCTGGAACTGGAAAGGGCATGGGCCAAGTGACGATGGTTGCCAACGAGCGGATTGAATTTAGATTTTCACCCGCTCAATCTAAAAAGTCGAAACGGCTCGCTGCAAAAACAAAATCGCGGCAACTGCGGCCATCCACATGCAGTACGGAATTTGACTTCGTAACAGAATCACGGCTGCTCAATCGTGATGAAGAGCGAAAATTGGCGACGCAGATTTTCCGCTATCGACAAGCGTTTCAAAGGCTAGCTTTAAAAGAAGCCAAAGTCCTCAGTCATTTGATTGGTTTGATCCGACAGTGGAAGTCCGGCCATTTACGAGTCGATTCTATTTGCAACATGGGTTTGAGTGAGTCTCAGAAGCGAAAAAAAGTAGAACCCAAATTGCGAGCAAGTATTCGAAAGTTAGAAAAACTGTCGATCCAGCTACAAACAGGAAGTTCAGAAATAAGGAGACGTAGTCATCGTGAAATTATCGAGATCGTAGAGAGCTTGATGTTGCGTCCCAAGTGTTTCGAATCAGCTCCATTTCAAGGGGAGTTGGCTGAGAAAATGTTTCGCCAATACCAGATGCTTTGTCAAAAAATGATGTTGGCGAATGGGCGGTTGGTGATTCAAGTAGCTCGAAAATTATGTGGTAATTCGCAAATTCTTTCGGACATGATCCAGGAGGGTCATTGCGGCTTGATTCAAGCGGTCACAAAATTTGATCATCAATGTAATGTTCGATTTTCGACCTATGCGACCCCCTGGATTAAACAGGCGATTTTTGGAGCGATATCTAATTGTCAGCGGAACATAAGAGTCCCGGAAAATTTCCGAGCTTCCCACCGCAAAGTCGTTAGAAAAATTGAGGAAATTAGAAAGCAGGGATTTGAGTTCACCGGGCAAAACTCAGGAGTGGAAATCTCGTTAATTGCTGATCATGTAAAGATGTCTGTCGAAGATGTCGAACGCCATTTTCAAGTTCAACGAGATACCTGCTCGCTTGACGCGCCAGGGAATCGTTCCGGTGTGGGTGAGGCCTCAGATAGTTCGGTCGTCTCAGCAATCGCTGATCAAGCAAGTCCCGCCTCGGATTCGTTGGCGATTGAAAAGGAAAGAGCTCAACGGATTCGAAAAATGATGGCTCAGTCTTTAACTTCCCGAGAACGGGAAGTCATTTCACTTCGCTTTGGATTTCGAGATGGAAGCGGTAAGTCTTTTTCGGAAGTCGGACGGGAGATGGGATTGACCCGTCAACGAGTTTGTCAGGTCGAAAAGCAAGCTTTGGCAAAACTGGAACAAGTGACTGAAAAATGGATCGCGATAACTTCATAAATTGTGATCTTGAGTCGAACGCAAATTAGATGGAAATTTGAGTTTAGCGAGAAACTGGGTTAGTATGCGATTGCTAATTACAACTCGTTTCACAATATAATTTCTATGACTAAAATCAATCATTGGATATTGACTGTCGCATTCTTGCTGCTTTTATTGACTAAAAGTTTGTATGCGGAAAATCCAAATATCATCGTCATTTACACTGACGACCAAGGGTTCGGCGATGCAAGTTGCTTGAATCCAGGTGCAAAATTTTTGACACCCAATTTGGATCGGTTGGCACGAGAGGGAATCTCGTTTACCAACGGCCATTCGAGCGATACGGTTTGCACACCGTCGCGTTATGGTCTTCTGACGGGGCGGTATTGTTGGCGGACGTCGAAAAAGTTGGGCGTGATGCAGGCAGAAGGAGATTGCTTGATTGCTGATGGACGGATGACACTTCCTTCGATGCTTCGCGACCAGGGTTACGACACCGCGATGGTGGGCAAGTGGCATCTGGGCATGGACTTCCCTGGTACTGCGAAAACTCGCGATTGGAGCCAGCCGGTTCAAGACATGCCTCTCGATAAAGGATTTAATTACTTTTTCGGGATTCCCGCATCCTTGAACTACGGAGTTTTGGCTTGGTTTGAAGGACGGTATGCTAAGGTTCCGCCGACAGTTTACACGGCAAAAAAACCAAACAAACGTCATATGGATTACCGGATCGAGCCACCCTATCAAGCCACGCCTCAGGAAACACAAACAGCTCTTGGGAAATTAGGGATGGAGGTTGCCCCGGATTTTATTGATAACCAGTGTTTAACGCGTTTTACGGACGTCGCAATTAACTGGATAGAGTCAAGAAAAAAGGGTTCAGAATCCAGCAAACCGTTCTTTCTTTATCTCCCGTTTACCTCACCGCATTACCCTGTGTGCCCACTGCCAAAATTTTGGGGGCAAGGAGAGTGTGGAGGCTACGGAGAGTTTGTTATTGAAACCGATCATCATGTCGGGCGAATTTTATCATATCTAAAAACATCGGGTCTGGACCAAAATACGATGGTGATTTTTACGAGTGATAATGGGCCTGAGAAGTCGTGGAAAGAGCGTGTGATAGAATTCAACCACCGCAGCAATGGTAATTATCGTGGTGGCAAGAGAGATATTTACGAAGGTGGGCATCGCGTGCCGTTTTTCATACGCTGGCCTAAAGGTATCAAGCAACCGGGACGGACTACCAATCAGTTGGTAGGGCAAGTTGATATTTTAGCGACCGTTGCAGAATTAATTGGTGCTGAATTACCTGACAATGCAGGTGAGGATAGCCAAAGTTTTGCAACTCTCTTGACCCAACAAAAAACAGTTCATCAACGTGTGCCTCTCATCAATCATTCCGCTTCCGGACGTTTTTCGATTACCGAAGGCGAGTGGAAATTAATCTTGCCTCACCGAAAGAGCAAACGGGAGCTCTATCAGTTGTCGTTAGATCCGAGCGAGCAGAAGAATGTTCTGTCAGAGAATCCAGTGATCGCGCAGCGGCTGGAAAACAAAATTACAGAAATTGTATGTCAGGGTCGGTCTACACCCGGTTTGCGGCAATCCAACGATACAGGTTATTGGAAAGATCTAAATTGGATTCAGCCAGAACAATACAAACAGTAACCTCTTGATCGAACGTTGGATTCTGGGCAATTTAAGAAATCCTAAATTGAGAATTTTAGTATGTATTTAGCTCCGCAGCATCGTCAACGTTTGCTCGACGGCAACCATCTTAAATTGAACCGGTTTTTGATTGGGTTACTTTTATTGGTGGTCTGCACTTCTACGGCGTCTGGGCAGACAAAATCTAAATTGCGCGAAGGAGCTCTCGGGGCAGGGACGACTTGGGAAACTCGGTGGCACATTATGGAAACGGGAGTCCCCGGCCCTACCGTGCTAATTGTGGGCGGCATTCACGGGAACGAACCGGCGGGGTTTCGAGCGGCAGATCAGATTCGTCACTGGCCAATTAAGCGTGGCAAACTTATCGTGATTCCGCAGGTGAATCGCTTGGGTGTAGAAGCGAATATTCGCTGGTCACCCGATCACCGTAATGACCGGGAAGCCAGAGATCTGAACCGAAATTTTGGTACTCTTGACCAACCAAAACCACGAACGGAGCACTGTCGCGCGGTTTGGGGATTTATTGAATCGGAACGGCCGGAGTGGATTTTTGATTTACACGAAGGTTTTGATTTCCATCGTGTCAATCCTAAGTCGGTTGGTTCAAGTGTGATTGCTTTCCCCGATCAAACAAAATTTGCAGCTAAGTTACAGGCGGCGGTGAATGAGAGAATCCCCCAAGAACTACAATTTGATTTATTAGATCGTTCCGGACCAGTCGTCGGCAGCCTTGCACGAGCCGGGCGTGAAAAGCTCGGAGCCAATAGTTTTATTCTGGAAACGACCTTTAAAGACCAACCTATTTCCAAGCGGACGCGTCAGCATCGAATGATGGTCTCCACGGCCTTACTGGAATTGGGAATGCTGCAAGATGTTCAAGTCGATTGCTTGATGCCAAAATCTAGTTCAGATTGTCTTCGCGTAGGTGTGTTTGATGCTGCGGGTGCGAGTGAGTCAAAGGTGATGCGGGTTTTAGATCCTGCGGATAATTTAGTCGCGACCGTGTTTGGTCCCGATGACGTCAAAATGGAAGTTTTGTCGCATCTAGATGTGTTAATTTTCCCGGGTGGGTCGGGGAGCGCTCAGGGAAAAGCAATTGGTTCCGAAGGGCGGGAAGTGATTCGCAACTACGTTAAATCCGGGGGAGGAGTCATTGGCATTTGTGCTGGAGCCTACCTCTGTTCGTCCCATTATCAATGGTCCCTCAATCTGATGAATGCGAAAGTGTTTAATGTGATGGTTGACGTTCCCGAGCTTGGCCGGAAATCGATGTGGTACCGCGGAAAGGCGGCGAATGTCGAAGTGGAAGTGAATGAGAACGGCAAGCCTGTTTTAGGTATTTCGGGAAAACATACCATCCGTTACCAGAACGGACCAATCCTCTCTCGAGGCGACCGGCCTGACCTTCCAGAGTTTTCTACGCTCGCGCATTTTCGAACTGAAAATGGAATTTATGAAGCTCAAAAAAATACGATGGTCAATGCGCCAGCAGTGGTAGAGTCTCAGTTTGGAAAAGGGCGGGTGATCGCAATCAGTCCGCATTTTGAGTCAACCAAGAATTACGGGAAAGTAATTCTCGATGCGGTCAATTATGTGAAACGTCGCTGAGTTCACTTCAGCTCGCTTCGCTTTACCGTAAGTGAATGCGGTTTCTCTCCGTTAATATTGACGATTTCGTACGTTACTTGCGGGTCATCGAGCGTCGTGTCAAAGGTTACCAATCCGAATGACTGTGGATCGTTGTAGCTGAAAATCGCTCCTGCTTTTTCCATTCGCGGATGGATATGTTGATTGGTAAGTCGAGAGGAATTGAATTCGTAGAGGTCGTATCCATTGGGGCGTTCAATTTTCCACGCATCGGATCGATGCCGGTCGGCAGATACCAATACGACTCCTTCAATCTTGTTGGACTCAATAAAGCTCAACAATTCTTCGTGTTCTTTTTTGTAACCGTTCCACGTGTCTTTGCTGTCTCCTTTGGTACGAAAGTCGAATGGGACTGAAGAACAAATGACTTTAAAAGTCCCTTTAGATTCCAGAAGCTGTTTCTTGAGCCATTTCTTTTGAACTTTACCAAGCATCGAGCGAGGCTTAGTTTTAGGAGAGGTTCGGTAGTAGCGACAATCGAGCATTATGAAATCGACGTCCGCGATTGAGAACGAGTACCAGCAACCTGGTTGTTGGTCCCCGCCTCCATAACCGGGGTTCGCCCAGTTTTGACGAAAGATGGGAAACACCCAGTCCTTTTTCCAAAAAGGAGCATCGATGTCGGCTCCTCCCCAGCTGTCATTGGTACTGAAATCGTGGTCATCCCAGATCGTGAAAACAGGCGATCTGGCAGTTAGTTTTCTCCACTCCGGCCGAGACTGGCGGCGTTGGTAGGTATATTGCTGCATGATGACTGATTCTGGATCATCGATATAAACATTGTCGCCAAGTAACAGAATTGCTTGAGGATCAAATTCGCCGATGGTATTCCACATCCGTTCATTCTCAGGAACATAACCTGCGCCACCTCCGAAGGCGATTACAAACTTCGAAGCCTTTGCTTGGGGTGGTAATGTTCGGAACGAATATTTTTTCTGACTGGGTTGGCCATCGATTAGGATGGAATACTGATATTCGTGATTTGGCTCTAAATCAGACGCACTCACAACAGCGGTGAAATCTTCGCTTGAACGAGATTTAACATCCTCACTTTGACCAACCTTTTTACCCGAAGCCGGGTCGGTGATTTGTACATTGACATTCGATACTTTACCTGTACGAACCCAAAATGACGCGGTGGAGTCCGTGACATTTCCAACTAACGGGCCATGGACGGGTTCGTGTGCATATTGAGCTGCCAGTGTTTTCATGAGCTCAGAGTTTGCGAGTGGCTTTAGCATTTCTCGCGGCCCGGCGATAAGTCGTCCCTCTGGAAGCCCGGCTTCAATCGCGCGCTTCATATAATCTTCGGACTTAGTTAGTTCATTCCGTTGGCCGTGCAGGATTCCAAGCATGTACAAGGTTTCAGCGTCACTTGGATGTTCGGTCAAATATTTTTCCAGGAATGTCTGTGTCTTATCGATTTGATCTCGAAGAATGAATCGCAAAGAGGACTGGTGGACGCGCTTGTACTGATTTTCTTTTCGAAATGAGAGGTCCGGCCTTGGCTTGCTTGCTCCAGCGAGATCATATTCGGGCAAAACCTGACTGAATCCGGGTGTGGCGATGCCAATACAAAAAAGGAATAGTAGTAACTTAGCGTGCATTATCGGCTCAATGAGTTTGGGTCTAATCGAATACTACTATTTTCCATTTTCCCAGACCGAATGCAATGGAATAATTTGAGGGAGCTTAGGTAAAGCAGCTGAAATTAAAAAGAGAACGCTCGATAACATAAAAATAACCGAGGTTGGTTGAGAGGCAGTGTCACAGTTAACTAAGATGGAGAGATCAGTGGCTGGTTCAGCTAGTGAGATCAGGGAATGGGTAATCTAAATTCGGAAGCTTGTGGGTTCGTTAAATGTTAGATCTCAAAAATTACCATCGCGATTTACGAGCTTGTGTTTTTGTCGGGCTTATTTTTGCCTTATTCAATTGTTGTGTTGGTGCTCAAGAATCAAGCGATCAAGTTCAGGTTGCTACCCAGCCATTTTTTCCCAAAAGTGATTCGGATTGGAAACGGCTAACACCGTCCAGTGCCGGCTGGGACGAAGCGGCGTTGAAGGAACTGCTGCGCTATGCGGGAGAGCAGAAATCATCAGCGTTAGTCGTTTTATTGCGTGGGCGGATTGTGGTGGAGCAGTATTGGGATATTTCCAGTTCTCGAAGATATCAGGCAAAAGTTTATGGAAAAGATGGTGAAGGACATGCCTTAGAGGATGTCGCTTCGGTGCAGAAAAGCTTGGCGGCGATACTGTTAGGAATTGGGTTGGATAAAAACCTTGTCAAGCTCGAAGACCCAGTCACGAAATATCTAGGTGAAGGTTGGTCGAATGCATCGGTGGCTCGAGAGTCAGTCATTACGTTAAAGCATTTAATTTCGATGTCGTCCGGCTTGAATGACCAATTGAAATTTCAGTCGAAGCCAAATTTGCGGTGGAAATATAATACCAATGCTTATTCACGAATCATCAATGTGCTCGAGGCAGCTTCAGGACTCGATCGTAACTCGCTCACGGAACAGTGGCTGTCGCCGTTGCAAATGGAAAACTCGACTTGGAAAGTTCGCCGGTTTGCCAAGGTTGACCCAAAAACAAATCGCCACGGTTGGGTGACATCAGCGCGGGATTTGGCGAGGCTGGGGCTGTTGGTTTCTGCCAATGGCGACTGGGCGGGGCAGCCTCTGGTTAAGAATAAAAAATACATGCAGGAAATGCTCCAATCATCACAACAACTGAATCCCGCTTACGGCTATTTGTGGTGGCTAAATGGCCAGTCACACATTATTCGCGCGGGACGGCCTCGCAAAGGTCCCCTCAATTCAAATGCCCCAGATGAGATGGTGGCCGGACTCGGTGCGTTGGGACAAAAATTATATGTGGTGCCGAATCTAGAGCTAGTGATTGTTCGGCTGGGAGACCAGCCAGAAGCTGGGTTTGATACCAAGTTATGGGGCTATCTTAGTAAGGTTTTGAAACGCTAAAAAATGTTGTTCTTGCCTTTTCTCGTGCGAGTTGCGGTTGGCGTCTGCAGCCAAGCTCTGGGGGTTAATTGCCAAAAAACAATTTGCAATCGGCGAGCACCGATGCCACATTGGTGGAAGAATTTCAAGAACATATTCAAACATATTCAATTGTTAATCAGAGAGCAAAATGGATCGTCGAAGAATTTTAAAGTTGGGTGTGGCCTCAGGATTGGCATGGGTCGCTTCGCCACGAACGCAAGTTTTGGGTGATTTGTTAAATCTCCCGAGCGTGGTGGCACCGGATTGGTTGACGTTGGCGGTGCAACAATACTCTTTTAATCGACAGCTCCGTTCAGGTGAGATGAACATTCTTGATTTTCCCAAGACTGTCGTCGAAGGAACTGGAATCAAGGCACTCGAGTATTTCAATGGACACATCGAAGATAAGGTGAAGGATACTGCGTTCTTTAAACAGCTTAGAAAACGCTCTGATGACTTGGGTGCTGTAAATACGATGATGTTATGCCGGAGCAAAAATGCGGTCGACTCACCGGACGCGAAAATTCGAAAATTGGCGATCGAAGGCTATCGCCCGTGGCTGGAAGCGACCAGAGTGCTCGGTGGAAAATATATACGGGTAGATACGCGTCATAAGGGGGAAGCGGAAAAGCAAAAAGGTTTCGCAGTCGCTGGTTTACGTTCACTCTGTAAAGTCGCGGATGAGTATGAAATGGGAATTCTTGTTGAAAACCATGGCAACCACTCCGGAAATGGTGCTTGGCTGGCAGATGTAATGAAACAAGTTGATTTGGCGAACTGCGGTACTTTGCCAGATTTTCAAAATTTTAAGGAGTACGATCCATATCAGGGAGTTTCGGAGATGATGCCGTGGGCAAAAATTCTCTGTGCTAAAGCAAAGTCATTTGATGATAACGGTGATGAAGAAAACATTGATTTCCGTAAGATGTTGAAAATTGCCAAGGCTGCTGGATTTCGAGGTTACATAGGAATCGAATTTGAAGGCCATGGAGTCGACCCAGTTGTGGGAATTAATTCGACCAAGCAATTGATTCAAAAAGTAATGCGAGAATTGAAATAAGGTGGAGCGTTCGGTTCGCAAAGCTCTGGTGTTCAAACGGGCTGACATAGCGATTTGAGAAGGTCGTTTCAAAGGGTGAACCAAGTGGGTGATCTGTGCTATGATTGCCGTCGCTGATTTCCGAATTCCCTCCTTTGGCGATGGGTTGAGCTATGACCATTATTACCTTCCTCTTTTTTACGACGCTCGTCATTGTTTTGACTTGGTGGATAACCCGCGGCACGAATCTGGACACCGACGAAGGTTATTTTTTGGCCGGCCGAAGCCTTACCGGAATTTTTATTGCCGGCTCGCTATTGCTGACGAACTTATCAACGGAGCAGTTGATTGGGCTGAATGCAGGCTCATTCAATGAAGGACTTTCGGTCATGTGCTGGGAAGTCGTAGCCGGGATGTCGTTAGTGGTGCTCGCGCTGGTGTTTCTCCCGAGGTATCTGAAGTCCGGGATCGCAACCATTCCTCAGTTTCTTGAGGAACGTTATGGGTCTTCTGTCCGGGCGATTACTGCGGGTATTTTTATCGTTGCCTACATGTTGATTTTATTACCCTTCGTCTTGTATCTCGGTGCGAAGGGACTCAATGGCATGTTGGGCTTGGAGACGATGTTCCAGCTTACCGAATTACAGACGATCTGGGCCGTAATCATTTTCATTGCCGTACTTGGAGGAGGCTATGCAATTTGGGGTGGAATGCGTGCAATTGCAGTCTCGGACACATTGAATGGGGCAGGGTTGTTGGTCGGCGGTTTAATGATCACGTATTTTTCCATCCAAGTGGTTGCGGGTGATGAAGGTGGTTGGGTGGGTGCTTATGAAAAAATTAAGGCTGCTGACGCGGATGCCTTTCAATCTCTTGGGAAAGCAGATGAAGGTACACATTGGCCGACTTTGTTTACGGGCGTGCTGTTGTTGAATTTTTTCTATTGGTGTACCAACCAGCAAATAATTCAGCGGACGTTTGGCGCGAAAAATCTAGCTGAAGGCCAAAAGGGCGTTTTGTTAGCCGCATTTTTTAAGATTCTGGCACCGCTGGTACTGATATTGCCCGGTATCATCGCTGCCTATTTGGTAATTTCCGCTCAGGATGCGGAGATGATGGCAGCAGTGGGAACCAACGAAGAAGGCAACTGGATAGCTGATCGAGCCTACGGAGCTTTGGTCACCCGCGTGCTTCCTGATTGGTTGCTGGGTTTCTTTGCCGCCGTTGTGGTTGGTTCAATCTTATCCACCTTTAACTCAGTATTAAATTCAGCGGCCACTTTGTTTTCACTGGATGTCTACAAGCAATATTTAAATCCTCAGGCATCAACAAAAACAATTGTGCGTTCAGGACAAGTTTGCAGTTTTGTAGTTGCCGTATTCGCAGTCGTAGCCGCGCCAAATATCTTTTACGGCCGCGATAGTGTTTTTGGATTTTTTCAAACTCTCAACGGTGTTTATTTTATTCCTCTACTCGCCATTATTATGATTGGAATGTTTAACCGCTATGCTGACGAAAAATCAGCTCTGATTACGTTACTGGTCGGATTGGGACTCATGGTCCTCGGTACGTTCTTCACAGGTGAGGTTGCCGAAACAGAAACAGCGGGATGGTTGAAGGATTATTTCGGTTCTCCATTTCATTACATGGGTGGAGTTTTTGCTTTGTTGATCGTCTTGCAGCTTGGATTGAGCAGTATCGGGATGAGACGAGCTGAACCTTACATTCAAGTAGATGCGGGCCTCGTTGATTTGACACCCTGGAAGCCAGCGCCTTATGTGGGAGCAGCGTTGATCACGTTGGTGGTTGGAATTTACATCTATTTTGCAATGTAACACACTGGCTGCTCTCAACCGTGTACTGATTGGGATTGGGAAATCCAAGTCAACAAAAAATGCCGTTTGAAATCAAACGGCAGGGTTACTAAATCCTTAAGAAACATTATTTGGCGAGGTTTATCTTAAGGGAATATTTTACTTTTGTGATTTGGCCTTCGGCGTTGGTGATTACAACGAATCCGATGCATTTTTCAAAGAAATCTCTCCGGATAAAAGTCCAGTTCGTCCACGTACGGGCTAGTCCACTCGCCAGTTAGTTCGCTTGGTAGAGCCGCGATTGATCGTCCAAGGGAAGAACCCAAACGTTTCTAAATTTTACAGCGTTGTTGTGATCCTGAAGAAAGACTGGCCCCGTCATGGTCTGTTTCTGTTGCTTGCCGATTTTCTTTAGATAGCTCGTCACGCCGTGACGGTAGGGGTGAAATGAAGAGCGAGCTTCTTCAAATTTCGTCTCATCTTGAACCTTCTGGCCATTTAGAAATGCAGTGACTGATCCGGGCTTGGTGATCTTGCCTTTTTTGTCTCGTCGTGGTGCTCGATAACGAATGTCATAAACCTGCCATTCGCCAGGTGGACGAGCGGCATTAACGAGTGCCTTGCGGAACCCATAAAGCGCGCCCATATCATCCATGGTGATTTCATCTTTGCCATGCGTGTTAATAATTTGGAGTTCGTAATTGCCATGAATATAAATACCACTGTTTCCAGATCCTTTTGGGGGAAGCATGAATTCAACATGGATGTCAGCGTCTCGGAAATGGTATTGAGAAACGAGGTGGTTCATGTTGGATCCACCGTGTGTCGAGGTTACAACACCATTCTCATTGGGCCAATCTGATTTGGTTCCTTCCCGGCCAAGAAATAAGTTTTCAGTTGGACTTAGCAGTACGATTGCGTCTTGGGGAGGAGCCACGGGCAGCGTGGTTTGGTTGGGCGAAAATGAAAAGTCATCTTTTGTCCCCGCGCGGGCGCGTTCAATTGCGAAATCCACAAGCGGTTGGGAATGAAAAAAACCTGGCCACAGATTATGTCCTTGCCCCTCGACAACAACGAGTTTGACCAATTTGGCCTTGCCAAGTTTTTCGTAGCGATTGGCTAATTCGGCTGAATTTTCTTTGAGAGGTACAACCTTGTCGATATCTCCATGGATAATAAAAACAGGGATGTTAGCCTTAGCAAGCTCATCAATTTTGGCGATTGGGTTGTGCTGATTCAGAGAATCAAACAACTCGGACTCGGTAAGTCCATAGGCAGGGGCAGCTCTTTTGAGACCCGGGTAGGTGGTGAGGTCAAATACAGGATAAATGCCGGCGAGTCCGGAAACGTACTCCGGGTGGTTGATCGCCCAACTGCTTGACCACAGGCCACCGCGACTCCTGCCAAGAAGGCACGTGCGTTTGGCGAAACCTCGATTTTCGGTGAGCTCTTTGTAAAGAGATGAAAAATGTTTTTGGCTGGTAGGACTTCCATAGGCTTCGCCAACGTCGATCCCGGCCACTGCGATTCCAGCGTTTAGGAACTGTTCGTGGATCCACTTTTCATTTTGATCCGGATAGCGTGGAAGGGTGGGCGAATACAGAACCCATGGTTGTGGAGTTTGGCGTTTCGATTCCTCTGGCCACATGATAAACGCGGGTCGTTGATCGATGAGAAACGACTCGCCCGGGAGGATTAAATTTTTGACAGGTTTCGAAGTCGCAGGTTGTTGGTCGGAGTCCTGTGCAGTAGTTGTGGATTGATGAGCGGCGAGAAAAAGAAGACAGCCGCCAAGAAATAACTTGGGCAGGGTTGATGACAGAAACATGGTGTCCAATTCCGAAAAATTCTTGCTTCAATTGTGCGCATGCAGGCGGTAACGTAAGCAGGTGATCTTAGTTTTAATTAATGTCAATTAAAACAGTGAAACGGAAAATTGGTTAGCGTTCGTTAATAATCTAAACTCAGTGACGCTCAGTTATCTACGAATAAGATTTTTAATTGTCGCCGGCCCGCCGAGCAATGCAGATTTTGTTAGATCTGACCAAGTGTTGGCCTGCGGACTGACGGGATGCGGGCGGAGCCCAATTTTACGTAGCGTACGGTTCATTCGATAAACGCGGTCGCGGCGAATAGAACTGGGAGTGCGAAAATTGATGCTGACGGAAATAGAGATTTCGTCAAGTGTTCGTACCCAGTGAGGTGCTGTTACGGGAACATAGACACCATCTCCCGGATTCATTTCAAAAAGTTGATATTGCTCGAAGAGCGATTCTTTGCAGTTCGTGATCCGCTGGCCTTCGGTGTAAAACTTCTCCAAGGCATTCTCCGGCAAAATATTACGATCGTTGACGTCGTAAATTGCCATCTGTTTTTTACCGCGAATTTGCATAAAGAAATTTTGTTCGGGATCATAGTGATAAGGGGTATAGGCCTGCGGAGGACTCACGAAAATAAAACTTTCACGTCCACTGATTTTTCCAGCGATCGGCTCAACGAATTGGCTCAGCGAATCCAGACATTCGTTTACAAACTGTCCATAAACCGGATCGGATTCGACATTCCGAAGGACGATGACGATATTCTGATGCTCAATTGCTTTGATCAATGCGTCCGTTGAAAGTTCATCGTTGTCTGCCGCATGCTTGTAATGTTCAAGATCTTCGTGGGTTCCAAACTCTTGCTTGCTGAAGACGTATTCTCGCTGTTTGCGAGGAAGTCGCTTTGACAATTCAACGAGATTTTCCAACTGGAACAAAGGATGTTGTTGTAATTTATGTTGAATCGCGAACGGTTGAGTGTCTACGTGACTTTCAAAGGTGGCTGGATCGATCTGAACCATGTCAGATTGAAATGTCGCTTCTCCAGGATTTGTAATCTTCTTGATCATGTTTCGGTTTCTGCTGTGCGAAAGGTGGTTGGTTAAAATTGGATGAGCAACTATTTTTTTGATCGCATGTTTTTGATTTTATGGGCGACAGCTTGCAGGCTGGGCATGATTTTTGTGGCCCAATTTGAGACGCCCGGTCGCAATCCAATCACAAGACTTTGAAACTCTAGGCGCTGCCCCCAGATGCGATTGATCGTCGAATTGTCGGGTGCTGTGCAGGAATCGGCTAATTGAATTTCACCTTGGTGCATCGATTCAATATTACCTATTTCAATCTGTAAGCCGGGTGAGAATGAAGAGTAGTTTTCATCAAAAGCAGTCTTAAAGGAATATATTTTTTGTCCTGAACGTAGATCGGAAAGCATCGCAATTGGTTTGCCGTCGAGTGTAAGCGACAAAAATCGAGCTTTCCCATTGACCGCTGCAGACTGGATCAGTTCCCGGTAAAATTCCTCTGTGGCCGGGTCGCAGGCGAGAGCGGTTCCCGCCTCAACCTTCCAGCCGGAGGCTTCCATTTCAAGGAACTGTTGGGTGAGTTGATCGTAATTGGAGAACTCATCAGATTGGACCAGTTTAACTTCTCCTTGTTCAGCCAACCGCCGACTCAGTCGTCCATAATTTTTTTTGACGCTTTTGGAAACAAATTGTTTTTTATAATCCTCAAGCGGTGCGACTGGGCGAAAGGCAGCGCGAGAGAATTGATCGCGCTGAAAGCGAGATCGACCTGGACGTCGAAGTACATTGTCGATGATTGACTGGAACTCTGGTTCCATGGAAACTGTATCGAGGCTGAGTAGGCTGATCTTTTCCTGCGATAAAAAATCCAACATCGCTTCAAAAGTCTTTTCTGCGTGAATCTTGCAAAGCAGTGGCGTGTGATCAAAACTTTGATCGTGTGACCAGATTTCTTGGCACCGGATTGGCAAATGGTAAAACGATTTTTGGACCAGAGGCATCAAGCCATAGATTTTTTTCGAATTCTGTTCGAGCGGGTTGTCAGGTCCTTCGACAATTAAAATCTTGACGTTCGAGTCGGCAAAATGTCGCATCGCAGAAATCAAAAAGCTTGGTTCAAAGGAAGCGTTGGTATAAACCGCTTGATCAGCGAGGCGAGCCCAGGGTTTTCTTAACGATTCAAGTTCTTCGACGGAATTAACCCAGCGCGCGGTCATTTCGTCCGCCGAGTCCGGTCGATGACGCGCCGCAATCGAGTCGTTTTTGAGTGTTGTAATAGAGGGTGGGGAGGACGTGGTCGGCATTTTAAAATTTCCTGAAAATGGCATGTAGAACCGTAGCTTATCTTGCGGAACATGGGCATTTTTTCGAGTAAAACCGAAGAAATGAGATTTCTTTGCGTAAGCGGGTGCGGGCGGCAGCCCAAATGATGCAAAATAACAACATTGGCTATGCTGGGAGTTGCCGTCGGGTAAAACGAACTACCAACTAAGAATGGCACGAACCAATCAGATGTGAAAAATGAAAGTGGACCTTTAAAGGTTCCATGCGATTTTGAAAGTTAGCAAACTGGATCAAAAATGAGCTCAATCAAACTCTCAAGGAGACAGGCGATCAAAGCCTCTACAGCCGTTTTTTTGCCTACGCTGTCTGGCGGCTTTAGTTTTGCTGTTTCTAAAAATGGACGCGATTACCCTCCCGTTCGCACGATCACTCACGGTCCCGCTCATCATTGGTTCGGCTATTACGACAAACTTGAATTTGATCAATCCAATCGTTTTGTACTTTCCAATCAAGTCAATTTTGAACATCGAACACCAAGGGCAACTGACGCAATTCAAGTCGGGATGGTGGATACCGAGGATCAGGATCGTTGGATTCGTTTGGGAGAAAGTCGAGCCTGGGGTTGGCAGCAAGGGTGCATGCTTCAGTGGAGACCAAATTCAAAATCTGAAGTTGTTTGGAATGATCGCGATGGCGATCGGCATGTCTGCCGAGTGATGGATGTCAAAACAAAAGAAGTACGCACCTTACCACGTCCCGTTTACTCGCTGAGTCAGGATGGTCGCTGGGCGATCACAACGGACTTTTCGAGGATTCAGCGGATGCGAGCAGGGTACGGTTATGTTGGCTTAACAGATCCGGCAGCATTGAAACGTGCTCCGGAGGATTCAGGTGTCTGGCGAATGGACATGGAGACTGGAGAATCGGAACTTATTTTTTCACTTGCAGACGCAGCGAGAATTGAACATCAGGGGAAACCGCTGACCGATCATTGGAACTATTTTAATCACCTGTTGATTAGCCCAGACAGTTCCCGATTTATTGTGCTTCATCGATGGAAAAAAAATAATGGCGATACGAAAAATCCACAGCCAACAGGAGGTTTTACCACGCGAATGTTCACCGTAGCGATGGACGGATCCGACCGCTTTAATCTAGATCCTTCCGGGAATACCTCCCATTTCATTTGGAAAAATCCAGAGTTTGTTTGTGCGTGGACTCGGCCAAACAAAAAATCAGCCGGGTTTTATCTCATGCGGGATAAGACGGCGGATATTTCGTTGGTAGGTGAAGGGGCGATGACACAAAATGGCCACAATACTTATGTTCCCAACACTGAGCAGACGTGGATTTTAAACGATACGTATCCTAGTCGAGGCAAGCGCGAGCAAGTGCCTTATCTGTTTCATGTTCCTTCCGGCCGTCGAGTCGACTTAGGGGCATTTCACTCTCCCGAAGAATATCGAGGCGAGTGGCGTTGCGATACTCATCCCCGTTGTAGCAATGACGGTAAAACCGTCGCCATCGATTCGCCTCACGCTGGCGGTGGTCGTCAAATACACTTGATTGATATCAGTGAAATTATTGCCGGTTAGTGAAGGCAACGTTTCTACTGGGTTGCCTAGCAAATGACGCAGAACAGTGCTTCCAACGAGACTTGAGGACTTTCTTGCGTTATCATACTTGGGTGCTTAACAAACTGCCCCTAGAAGTCATTTCAGGAACTAAGACTATGAGATGTTGTTCGTTTTTTGCCGCGATTGTGTTTTCGGTAGTTTTGACTTTACCGGTACTTTCTCAGGAAAAAGTACAACCAGTCCGCATGGGCTGTGGCATGATGACGTTTGATACTGTTCCGGGGTGGGGTCTGCGTCCCGATGGCGCCTCCGCACTGGGTTCTACCCATGGCGGTGTGGTGGTTGATAAGGCGGGTAATATTTATACCTCTGCGAAAAAGGGTGTGGTTGTTTTTTCACCTGATGGGAAAGTGATTCATTCTTACCTTGGCAAAGATTATTCCAATTTGCATGATATGGAAATTCGCGTTGAGGGTGAAAATGAATTCATCTACGGCGCGCGAAACAATGACGCGGAGGGAATCAAGTTTAATGTGAAGACCGGTGAAGTTGTGATGCGTTTACCTTTCCCAGAGGCGTCAGGTTTGGGGTTGAAACGATTCAGCCCAACGGCAATCACCGTGGCACCCAATGGAGATATTTTTCTTTCCAACGGCTATGCCAGTAATCATATTTTCAAGTTCGATAAGAATGGAAAATACTTGATGCACTTCGGCGAAAAGGGCAACGGAATGAAGCAGTTCAATACTGCCCACGGAATGACGCTTGATACGCGGTACGAACCGGCACGGCTATTAATTTGCGACAGGAATCACCAACCGAAAGGGCGGTTGCTTCATTACGATCTCGACGGAAACTTTCTTGAAGAAGTCATCACGGGCCTTGGGATGCCGACCTCGGTGTCGATTCAGGGAGACTTCGTTTCGGTGCCGGACCTTCACGGTAGATTAGTGATTCTCGATAAAAGCAACACGATTATGGCGGTTCTTGGTCATAATCCTGACCCAAAAACACGGGTTAATTTTAATGTCCCACAGGACAAATGGATCGAGGGTGTATTTAACGGAACCCATGGATCTTATTGGGATGCAGAAGGCAACCTTTACGTCCAAGACTGGAACGTTGCGGGTCGGATCATGAAATTGGTGCGCGTAAAAAATGCAGGCTAGCGAGCCAAGGAACAGGCCGCGGTGGATTAGAAAGATGGTTTACGGTCGCTTCTTAAACAACCAATTTTTACGGTTGCTACGCCAGGACATCGTTGACGACATGACCATGGACGTTAGTTAGCCTTCGTTCGAGCCCGTTGTGATAAAAGGTGAGACGTTCGTGATCGAGCCCCATCAAATGTAGTAACGTTGCGTTGAAATCATAAACGCTGGTTTTGTTGACAGCCGCCTTAAATCCAAACTCGTCACTTTCGCCATAACTAAAACCCTTTTTTACGCCGGCGCCGGCCATGAAGCACGTGAAAGCGCCTGGGTTGTGATCCCGTCCCGAGCCATTCGCTTGAAGGAATGGCATGCGGCCAAATTCAGTGGCCCAAACGATCAGTGTATGTTCCAACATCCCTCGCTGTTTGAGATCGGCGATGAGCGCGGCAGTCGGCTGATCCATGATTTCCGCCTGCATGGCGTGCGTGTTGGCGATGTTGGAATGGGAATCCCAATTGGTAATTCCATTGCCCCCGGCCGGATCACTGCCGTTAAACAGTTGGACAACACGTACTCCCTTTTCTAAAAGCCGACGGGCTAAGAGGCAATTCTTTGCGTATTCACCGCGCAGCTGGCTCCCTCCTTCGACGCCGTACGCCTTCAGCGTCGCCTCTGTTTCACCGGCAAGATCCATAACATCGGGTACCGAAGTTTGCATTTTGCCTGCTAATTCATAACTTGCAATTCGTCCTGCAAGATCGGCATCTCCAGGATATTTTTCGAGGTGACGCGCGTTCAATCGTTGAAGCAAATTAATCGTACCCGCATCAGCCTGAGCCGAGATGCCGGAAGGTCGCTGTAAATTATAGGGAGGGTTTTTGGCGGTGAAGTCGGTACCCTGAAATGCGGCCGGCAAAAATCCGTTCCCGAAATTATTTTTTCCGCTGCGGGCAAGTCCGCGAGGATCGTTAATTGCCACGAACGCGGGTAGCTCTTGGTTCTCCGTGCCCAGTGCGTAAGTAACCCACGCGCCCGAAGAAGGGAATCCTTCCATCGTAAAACCGGTATTCATAAAATTCTCACCCTGCGGGTGAGCGCTGGTATCGGTTGAAAGTGAGTGGAAAAAGCAAAAATCGTCGACTTGTTCGGCGAGGTTTGGAAGTAAATCGGAAACCATTTTTCCAGTTTCACCGCGAGGTTTGAAATCCCAAAAAGGTTTCGCGATATTGCCGCTGGGCCCTTCAAAAGTTACCGCGGGTAGCCCGGGTGGTTTTTGGCCATGCAGTTTTGTTAGGGCTGGTTTGTAATCGAAAGTATCGATGTGGCTGACCGCGCCGGGGCAGTAAATGACCAGTACCTGTTTCGCCGGCATCTCGAAGTGTGCGCCGCGTGCAGCGTACGGATTGTTCGGGTCGATTTTCGGACGAATTGGTGCCTTACCACCGGCGGTTAGCGGTTTATCGTCAGCGAGTAAACCGTCAGCAGCCAGCATGCTGGTCAATGCAATGCCGGCAGTCGAAAGTCCAGCGGTATGAAGAAAGTTTCGACGATCAAGAAGCTTGCGACCATGGAAAGTTAATTTTTCGGGGTTGCTCATGATAGACCTGAATTTGTTGCTTACAGCTAGGAATAGATTCCAAAGAATACAAGGCAGAGGGTAGTAACTAATTACGGTAGAAAAGCAAACTCGTTCGAATTCAACAGGGCGCGACAAACGAGAGCCAAGCTTTGTTCTTCAGCCAGCGCCGTGCATGCTTCCTTCTCCACAGCATCGGGAGATCGGCCAAGTAGCAACTCAAAGCAGCGGTTGACTGCCACCGACGTTTGATTGTTTGAATCGCTCATGGCTCGCTGAGCAATGAGGTTCGATTGCTCGATAACGAAATCGCTGTTTAAAAGATTGAGCGCTTGAAGAGGGGTCGTGGAAACAGGCCGCTTTGGGCGAACCTGACCACAGTCTGGGAAATCAAATGCTGTGAACATTCGATCATCGACCCGTCGCATACGTTCCTGATATATCATTCGACGCCACGTTTTCTCACTATGGTTGTCGGTGACTTCCCATTGGGCGTAGCGTTTTTTAACGTTGTGAATCCTGTAGCTCTTACCGCCAATTGCCGGGTTGAGCGAACCGGACGCTTGAACGATGGAATCGCGAATTGCTTCCGCAGTCATTCTTCGCGGAGGAAAACGCCACAATAACGCCGAACCCGCATCTCGGGTTAGCCCATCGGTTCGTGGAGCACTGGATTGCCTGAAGGCATCAGACATGACCAACAGTCGAATCATACGTTTCATCGACCAAGGTTGTTCCGAGGATTCAGCCAACGACTGGCCTGATGAATCCACAGAGGGTTGAACTAATTCACTGGCAAGCCAGTCAAGTAGTTCGGGGTGCGTCGGCTTTGCCCCGGCGGCTCCAAAGTCACTGGTAGTCGCGACGATACCAATGCCAAAAATATGATGCCAAATACGATTGACGGCCACGCGAGCGGACAAAGGTTGTTCGGCAGAGGTTAGCCAATTTGCAAAAGCCTGCCTGCGTTGTTTACCTGTCGACTCCGGGGATAGGTTTAGGTCTCCATTAATTTCAGTCAAACCGGATGCAAACACTTCGTCACGCGGATTTTCGGGGCTGCCGCGAGAAAGCACAAATGTTTTCTTGGGTTGGACAAGCTTCGCAACGAAACTTGGCTTTGGCCCTTCATCATTAAGATCGAGTATCAGTTGTTTGATCCGATCCACAGTAGCGACATGGGTTTTGTCATTGTTGAGCTGTTTGACTTTGTTCGCGATGTAAACCTTTTTCCATTTGCCGTTTTCGTCAAGAATTTCGACATCGAAGGGGCCGAGGTTGAATTTATTGATGTTGACCAGATAGTCGGTCTGCATGAAGTCTTGTCGGTTGGAGCTAACTCGAACGCGATTTACAAACTGAGGTTTGTCAAAGGTAAATTGAACCCAGGGTTTTTCCTTGCTCCCTTTGGGGGCTTTGGCTGCCCATCCCTCGGTGCCGTATTTTCCGTCGTTAATTTTCCAGAGTTCACCACGAGGTTGGGCGAATTTTTCCGGAGCGTTGGCTTTTGTACCTGCTGAGGCGAGTGCGAGATTTTTATTCCATTCGACGGGGCCAAGGATTTCAAGTTCATCCAGTCTTGCACCTCCCCATTGAAATGAAATTCGGACGGATTGAGTTTTCGTCGAGGGAAAATGCATTTCCCGATAGCCAATCCAATCTTCTTCCCAGAATTTCGTTTCTTTGAGTTTTGCCCGCTGTTCTCGGATTAGCTGATAAATCTCTTCGCCACGTTTTCGCCGCGGGTGGTTTTTACTGAGCTCGGGAAAACGGCTTCCAAATTCAATATCCTGAAAAACTGCGGTCATTGCGTAGTAGTCGGTAATGGAAATAGGATCAAACTTGTGGTTGTGGCATCTCGCGCAGCCGATCGTCATGCCGAGTGCCGAAGCTCCTACGGTTTGCAAAATCTCATCCATTCGATCAGCCCGGGCCTGACGACGAGCTGAAGGTTCCTGGCCAACAGTGGCGACCGGGACGTGAGGGCCGGCAACCAAATACCCAGTAGCTTCACCGACGCCAAGGGTATCACCGGCGATTTGTTCCCGAAGAAATTGATCGTAAGGTTTGTTTTCATTAAACGAACGAATGACGTAGTCGCGATAAATCCAAGCGTTCTTGCGGTAAAGATTGCTTTCAGAGCCATTCGTTTCCGCCCAACGAATCACGTCAAGCCAGTGTTGGGCCCAGCGTTCTCCAAATTGAGGAGACGCCAATAGCCGATCGACAAGTTTCTCATAGGCTGTGTCCGGGTTCGTTTTAAATTCACTTTTAAAATTGGCAATTTGCTCAGGAGTAGGTGCGATACCTGTCAACACGATGGAGGCACGGCGGATTAAAGAGACGGCGTCAGCGGGTTGAGAAAAGCTGAGATTTTCAGTTGCTAACTTTTTAGCGAGAAAAGCGTCAACTGGATTTTTGAATTTAGTTTCTGGAACCGGTGGTCGAACAACTGGTTGAAATGACCAATGGTCGGATTTGACGGCTTCCACCGCTTGCATCTGACCAGGCCAGTTCGCGCCTTCGGTAATCCAGCGAGTTAGTAACTCGATTTCTGCGGCTGGGATTTTATCTTCGTCGGGTGGCATTTCCATGCCTTCGTCGGTGTGGTTGATCACGTCCAGCAAATAGCTTTTTTCTGGTTTTCCGGGGACGATGGTGGGTTGGCCGTAATCCCCTCCTTTGAGCATCTGCCCGCGGCGGTCAAGCCTCAACCCTGACTCCTGTTCGTCTTCTCCGTGACAGTGGGAGCAGTGCTCGGCAAATATCGGCGCAATTTGTTTTTCAAAATCTATCTCCTGGCCATCCAGAGTTAGACCACCCCAAAGGAGCGAAAGAATTGCAAATGCCGTCGGTAAAATGAAAAACGATTTCATGGGATTTCTTGGAACGTTAAAAGTTGATTTACTCACAGGTTACTTATCCTGATCATTGTTTCCAGTTTCAAGCTTATTTTTGTGCACTTTATACTCTTGCCAAGTCAAAGTACCGTCAGCGTTGGTATCGGCATTTGGAAAACGTTCAAAAAACTTATTTTTCCAATACTCGCCGTTCCGTTCCGTGACCGAATTTTTGGGTGGAGTCGGATTAGTTTTGGCGGGCAGCATTTTTGTTGATGAGTTTTCTGCGGGTGCCGGTTGGTCCGTCGTCGAAACCGTTCGCGGCGGTCCGATAAGTTCTCCAAGGATTTTTAGGCGGTTCGTGTTTTTTCCAGTTCGGGCTTGGTACATCTGTTGGGTTGCGTTGGTTACCGAGTGAACGAATTCCGGGTAGGATCGCCCGGTCACATCGACGAAACCGCATTGATGGTTTTCGCGATCTTTTCTTCCGGCCGCAGATTGATCGATCCACTGAAACCAGTGAACTCCAACGAACCGGGGGTCGGCAAGTGCCGTCGAAAGATAATTGCTAAAGGCGAGGCCTCGCTGGCGTTGGTTCCAGGCGGATGCGAGTCCTGGGCTGGGCACGCCTCGATCGACGGCGCCGATATGAAACTCTCCAGCAAGGATAGGCATATCGACATTTGCAGGGACCTGCCACGCCCGAACCGTGGAGTCATAAACATTGACAGAAAACACGTCGGCATGGCCAGCTGCGGCTCGCCCGAGAACATTGGGGCCTCGGTGGCAACGACAGCCCAAAAATAATTTATTCGGTAACACTTCGTTGATTACTTTTTTAGATTTTTCGAAAAAGGCATTAGCGAAATCAAAATAGTAGGGCTCGATATCCTTTCTCGCGGCGGCGGGGATTTCATTGGATTCGGACTTAAGAACCGTGTCCCAACTCGCGTGACTTGTTTCCCAGGCTTGATTGAGTTCTTCGAGGGAAGAATATTTTTTCTTCAGTTGTTGAAGCACCCATTGTTTTGTTGATTCATTATCTGGCATTTCAAAAATAACGGGAGTCAGTCGATCTGGCCACTCGAATTCATTACCCAGGAACAGGCCCAGACAATAGGGATCGTCTTTGACAGAAGCGTATTTTTCAAGACATTTACGCAAGTCGGATTCATAATTATCGCGAAACGGTGACGGAAGTTTTTTTCTTGCTTGCCACCAAATGGAGGCGATCAAGGTGTAGGGGGTCTTGGCGTCCTCTTGAAGTGGTTTGCTGCTCCAGGAGCCAAGGGTATTGATGCCCCAAGCCCGCATTCGGTCGTGGATTCCATCTCGACTGATTTTTTTCCAGTTAGGACCTAACGCCCGGGCATAATTCATGGCTGGAAAGTTGACGAATTCCCGACCTTGATTCTTTTTGAGGCCGGTCCAGCGGAGTTTATGATTGTCATCCGGTAGCCATTCGAAAAAACCAGCCTCTCGTCGAGAGGGGGTAACGGGCGTAGCCGATTCATCTCCCGCAAGACAGACGCCGACGGAAAAGAAAAGATAGCCTTCCGGGTCGATTAGCCACCAGCGGCCATCCACTTTTTCAGTCCGGAAATGGCCAGTGGCATTCTGTTTTGGGCCGTCTTTCCAGCCTCCAAAGCGGCTCCATTTTTTAGTACTTGCAGCTAGTTTGGCGGTTTCTAATTCGTTAGTCAGCGAGGCCGTGAGGTCTGAGATCTGTTTGATTTTACCTGGCCAGTCGAGAGCATTGACCTGCCCTAGTTCATCTAAATACGGCATTGCGTGGAGGGCTTTGTCCCGTTCTGCCGTGGCTTCCCAGCAAACGACCGGGTCGCTAACGCGAAGATTTACTTTGCCTGTTGAGGATTGGATGTCTAGTTTTAACGTTCGCACATCGGCGGGATAAAATCGTCGCCAGTGCATTCTGTGCCCGTTGGGTTTGGATAATTGGTCGCGGAAAACGGCTGGCCCTTGATAGGTCGATTCTTCTTGCGGAAACACAAACCCCAGCATCGAAGCCTCTTGGGAAGGTGCTACACCGAACCCGACACAATGCCGAGACCAACCCGTCACATCGCTATTGTTTAACTTGCCATCGACGATCGTTACCCCCGACTCGCGATTGAAAAGCGGGACGCCAACGAGTCGAAATTTTGAAACATCCCAATTCTCTCCTTCGTCAGGAACGAATTCAATAGTCAGCGGAGAGTTTCCCTGAATGATCCAATCGTCTCCCTCGCGTTTGATGCTCCCTTTGAATTGATTGCTAATCTTTAATTTCAACGTTTCGATTGGTTGAAATAATTCAGCGGTGTTTATTTGATTGGTTTGATTTGTATTGGGCTTTGTCTCGGCGGCTGAATTCGTTGGCTTAAAAACAGAAACAGGTAACGGTTCGGTGCTGCGTGCGGTTTCCACAATCCGTTTAAGTTCCGCACGCATTTGGATGACCCTGGCCTGTTGTTTTTCGTCGTTCAGCAGATCGTTCGTTTCTTTTAAATCAGAGGCTAGGTTAAATAAATGAAGAGGCTTTTGTTCCCGCGAGGTGATTAGTTTCCAGTCACCCATCCGCACCATTTTTGCGAGCTGCTGTCCGTAGCGAGGCTCCGAGTTGGCTTGGACGAAGAGAGATTTTCGAACCGAACCAGATTGGTCTCCATTGAGCACTGGGAGAAATGACTCGCTGTCGAGGCCCTGCTCAGGTTCGACTGCCTGGCCTGTCAAATTAGCGAAGGTCGCGTAAATATCCTGGAGTCCGACCAAAGCATCCGAACGGCTTCCCGGAGCAATGACTGATCCGGCTGGCGTGCCGTCACCCCATCTAACGATCATGGGGATGCGATGGCCACCTTCCCAGATCGAAGCTTTGCTGCCGCGAAGTCCGCCGCATGAGTCGTGCCCAAGTTTTTGAGCTTCTGGTTTGCCGCGTGCAAGTCCACCATTGTCGCTCACGAAGAGAATCAAGGTGTTGTTTAGTTCTCCGTGGTGCCGAAGTCGGTCGATCATTTTTCCGAGCGTAACATCCGCCTCGAAGAGCATGTCGAGGTGAGCATCTCCTGCCGCCCCTTTAATTTTTATGCCGTCAAGTTCCCGCGGAGGCGTATGTGGTTTGTGACAAGATTCAGTGCAGTACTGCATGAAGAAAGGCTTGCGTTGACCGGCAGCCTGATTGTTGGAGATGTGACGATCGATGAACTGAATTGCTTTGTCTGTCAGAATCGGACCAATTTGGGAGGAATCCCAGTCGGGAGTTCCAAATCCGGTTTTTAATATGACGGAATTACCATGAGTTCCTTCATTCCAAATTTTTAATTCCTGGGGGTTCCCGGCGAGGAGGCCATTTTCAAAAGCGAGATAGGGCGGCCCCTGAATTCCTTGTGGTAATTCGTAGGCATAGTCGAACCCGAAGCTGAAGGGACTGTCTTCAATAGATCGGGAAAAATCAATATCTCGAAAATCGTATTTCCAAGAGATGGGTTTACCCGTGGTCTTGCTAAACATTTGGCCACCGAGGTGCACTTTTCCTAAAAACGCGGTTTGGTAGCCCGCATTTTTCATTAGATGCCCAATCGTTTGCTGACCGTCGAGAACTTGGGAGGGCTGATGGAAGATCCATGTGCCGTTTTCCAGTCTGCCGCGATAGGGGTAGTTGCCCGTTAGAACGCTATATCGGGTAGGCGCACAAACGGACGAAGGAGAATGCGCATCGGTGAACAGCATCCCGTCGGTGGCGAGCTGTTCGAGATTGGGGAGGGCGACCTTGCTGTCTGCATTGTAAGACCGGCAATCACCATATCCCATGTCATCCATTAGAAATAAAATGACGTTGGGAGGTTCGTTGGCCGACACAATTGATGTGAGACAACCGCTGCTCAAAACAATAATTGTCAAGCAAAGAGACGCGATTGCGGAGTTTGTTTTCAAAGGGCTCATAAAAAAGTCAGTTAGAATTTTGAGTGTTGATTTGAAGTTCAGGGACCATTTCATTTAAACGAACTCGCATAGATCTCAATACCGGTTGATGAGCTTTATGGGATGCCAGATTATTCCATTCGTGTGGATCGTTGTTATGGTCGTAAAGTTCTTCGCTTCCGTTGCGGTACCGGATATACCGCCAGTCCGCCGAGCGAATAGACCAGTTTTGATTTTTAAGATTGAACTTTTGGGTTTTGTCGAGTTTTAGATACTCCCCGACAAAAATCATCGAGAGCGCGGTGTCCGGCCCTTCCCACGTTCCATCTTGAGGATTTTCAATTAGCGGGCGGATGCTGTGACCATCCAGTTTTGCCCCTTGCTTGTTCTTGCGTGTATCTCCATCGAGTGCACATAAATCAATCAGTGTTGGATACAAATCGATCAATGAAATTGGATGTTGGCAGCGCAAACCTGGTTCTTTCAAACCGGGAGTGCGAATTATGAACGGGACGCGGGTGCTCTCTTCCCAAGGCGAATTTTTGAAGAGGTAATCTTTTTCACCCATATTCCATCCATGATCACTCGTTACCACGATGATTGTATTGTTACGGATTGAAGGATCGGGCGATGAATCAATCGCATCGACAATTTCTCCAATGCATTCATCAACTGCGGCAACTCCTGCAAGGTAGGCTTGAGTGAATGCTTTGAGGGCATCCTCCCGAGTGGGGTAAGAGTCTAATAATGTTCGATAATATCGCAGGCCTTTTTGCTCGGGAGCATAGACGTCTGCGTAGTAGGTGTCTTCGGCATCTCCAATGCGGGTAACAGGGAGTTGGATATCTTCGAGTGGAAATAAATCAAAAAACTTTTTTGGGACGTGGATGGGCGTGTGAGGACGTATTAATCCGATACCTAAGAAAAACGGAGACTTAAATTCTGGATCGGCAAAATCGCGAATTTGGTCAGCTGCCCATTTTGCGTTTCGCTCGTCAGGTGTAGGGTCTCGGTCGTTTTCTGAGACGTAGCGAAACGGCTGTCGTTTTTTCCAGTTGCCATAAATCCATCCACTTTCTGGATTGCCATCATCGGCATAGGGCACGCTGGAAAGTGGTGCAAAGGAGCCATCTACAGCACCGATGGCTCGAAATGGCATTGGCACGTCTGGGTGAGCGACTCGTTGATTTCCGTCGTAAATGGAGGGGCCATAATCCGCGCGGTGTTTGAAATTACTCCATTCGTTTGGTTTGCCATGGTGCATTAATTTCCCAGATCCTGCCACGTGATAACCATTGTCTCGGAAATGTTCCATAATCGTTTTTGAGTTTTTTAAGACAGGGTTTTCGAACCATTTTCCCCAGAATAAATTGCCGGAAGTGTGTGGATAGATGCCTGTTAAAAAACTGGAACGCGAGGGAGCGCAAACAGGATTGTTACTGTAAGCACAATCAAAAGAAACACCGGACTTAGCCAAAGCTTTCATGGACGGTGTTCGAGTCTGAGGGTGTCCCTCGAAGCCCTCGACATAATCATTGAGATCATCGCAGATGATAAGGACAACGTTAGGGCGTTCATCAGCGGCAACCCAGTGGTTGATCGAGCAGAGGATCGCGAGCGAGCCAAACAACAATAATTTCATTTTTTCTGCCCCGTCTTTTCAGATTTGTTGCGAGCCTGCTTTTTTTGAAAGGACGGCAAGTGGATCAGTCCTTGGAAAATCGGGTCGATCAATTCCGCCGACCATGTTTTTCGCAATGCTTCCAGCTTTGCTAAAGTATCCGGCTCCTGGAGAGCTAGATTCTTCGTTTCGCCAATATCGTTTTTTAAATTGTAGAGTTGCGATTTTCCACCTTCAAACGGGATGACTTGCTTGTAGTCACCACTTCGTATGGCATAGCGTTGCTGATCGAACTTACGGAGGTAAATAGCCTGATGAGGCGGAGTTTTAATTTCCCCACGGACGTAGGGTACAAGATTGATTCCGTCGAGTGGTCGCTGCTCATCGATCTTGGCACCACTTAGCGACGCGATGGTGGCAAAAATATCAAGCGAGCTGACGGGAGCTTCGTAAACGCTCCCTTTGGGCAACTTGGCAGGCCAGCGGGCGGCAAAGGGGACGCGGAAACCACCTTCCCAAACGTCGCCTTTATTGCCGCGAAGCGGTTTGTTTTGAGAAGCGTTTTTTGTCGTTGGCCCACCATTGTCGGAAAGAAAAAAGATGAGTGTGTTTTGTTCCAAATTATGTTTTTTTAAAGTCGCGAGCAGTTGACCCACTCCATCGTCTACCGCGCTGACCATGGCGGCATAAGTTTTACGTTTGGGATTCTTGATGTTGTTGAATCGGTTCAAATATTTTGGTGTTGCCTGAAGAGGTAAGTGCGGCGCGTTGTAAGAAAGAAATAAGAAGAACGGCTGCGCATTGTTGCTTTCTATAAACCGGACGCCAGCGTCTGAAAATTCATCCGTTAAATACTTGGTAGTTTTGACCGGCGTGCGATCATTTAATATTAACGTGCGGTAACTTTCATACTCATTACTCGCTGCCGCACTATCCTCAAGGGTAAGATCTTCTGGAAGGTAACGATGACCGCCACCGAGGTGACCGTAAAATTCGTGAAACCCACGGTTCAGTGGATGGTGGTTTTGATGGGCACCCAAGTGCCACTTGCCAACCACTCCGCACCGATAACCGGTTTTGCCAAGGGCTTCGGCAATGGTGGTTTCGCCCAACGGAAGTCCCATGTTGGGGTCGCTCGGCAAATACTGCGGGTTGCGCTCAAATCCAAATCGTTGTGAATATCGACCGGTAATGAAACCGGCACGACTGGGTCCGCAAACTGAGTAAGAAACGTATGCGTTGGTAAATTTCACGCCGGAGTTTGCGATCGAGTCGATGTGGGGCGTGGGGATATCAACGCAACCGTTAAAGCCCACGTCGGCGTAGCCAAGGTCGTCGGTCATGACAACAATTAAGTTCGGCGACGTTGGCGTTTGGTTTTGCGCATTCACATCTGTTGAGGTGGCCAATAACAAATTGGCCGATAAGAGCGCGACGATCAAAAATTGCAGAGGTCTCATTCGAATCCATGATGGAAAGTAAGTAGTTGGGCGCAAGTCTTTTTAGACATGCAAACCATCAAAATTAAGATTGGTCTACCGACTATTTTCAATGCTTGTGAGCCGGTTGGTCACGGGTCGTTATTTTTCATCCAGCTTGGCTTTGAAACTTTTGTATTCAGGCCAGCTTAAATCTCCGTCTTGATTGGTGTCAGCTTCGGGATGTTGCTTGAAGAACTTATTCTTCCATTGCAGGTCCGGCATTTGTTTTTCTTGTTGTGCAGAATCTAATTTCTTGTTCGTTGCTTCGGGACGCTGAACATCGAGTGCAGGCTTGGAATCTGCGTCTGATTTATGAGCCTTTCGTTCGGGCCAAGACAGGACTCCGTCTCCATTCGTATCCGCGTCTGGATGCTTTTTGAAATATTCAGCTTTCCAATATTCAGCCGTTTTTTTATCAGCTGCCGGTTTTCCGTTAACCGGAGGTTTGGATTGGATTGGCTTCTTGGGTTTAAAAACAGGTTGCTTGGGAATCGAATCTTTTTCTGTAGGAATGCGTTTGATCAACTCACCTCGAAGAGCTGCTAACGGGCCGGCGTGGCTAGGGTCGGTTACTAGATTGTTCCACTCATGTGGGTCTGAGATGGTTTGATAGAGCTCCTCTTTCCCGTTTTCATAGCGGATGTAGCGGTAGTCGTTTGACCGGAGGGAATAGTTTTCTTTGGCTGGGTTGTACTTGGTACGCCATTTGTAGAGCGCGGTAAGTACTGATTCAGGGCCTTCCCAGCTTTTCGTTTTGGCGTTTTCTAAAATTGGTTTAAGGCTGAATCCATCGAGTGGTCGGCCTTTCGTGTTTTTCATCGTTTCACCGTTGAGGCCACACAGGTCCACTAAAGTTGGATAAATATCAATCAGTGAAACAGGATGCGCTGAGACACTTCCCGGCAGTGAGACCCCCGGAGCGCGAATAACGAGTGGAATTCGCGTGCTTTCCTGCCACAGTGAGTTCTTGTAAAGATAATCTTTCTCGCCCATGCCCCACCCGTGGTCACTGGTTACGATGACGATCGTGTTGTCTGCAAGAGAAGTTTGTTCGACGACATCCATAATATTCCCGATCAACTCGTCTACCGACGCAACGCTGGCGAGATAGGCTTGGATAAATCGTTTGAGCGCTTCTTCCCGGGTGTCATAGGATGCGACAAGGTCCTTGTACAAGCGGCTTCCCATGTCCATGGTACGTGTTGAATTTGGTTCTTTCGAAGCTACGTTTCCGCGAATGGAAAGGGCGAATGTATCGTCAATATCTCCTTTCTTTATTTCCGGCAACTCAATCGTATCGAGTGGAAATTGGTCGAAGAAACGTTTGGGAACGACGAGCGGAGTATGAGGTCGAATAAAACCGACGCCCATAAAGAAAGGTTGGTCTCCGGGCTCTTCTGCAAATTCTTTTAGGCGATCGACAGCCCATTGCGAATTAAGTTCGTCTGCAGTTTGATCACGATTTTCTTGTGTCGTAATATTTAATGGTCGCGTTTTTCCCCAGCCGCCGGTAAGCCATGAAAATGGGATTCCCTCTTCATTCGTCCGACCGGAAATGTCGACGAGAGGGCCAAACGAACCGTCTACAGCACCAATGTCACGATAGGGTGCCGGGACATCAGGATGCGCTACGCGATCACTGCCGGTCAGAGCGAACGGCCCATAGTCAGCAGGGTTGCCATATTGGTTCCATTCTTTGGGAACCAAGTGGTGCATTAATTTTCCAGTCCCGAGCGTGAGATATCCATTGGCTCGAAAGTGATCCATTAATGTCCGAGAATTTTTTAGAACTTCGTACTCATTCCATTTTGTGAATCCAAAGCAGCTGGAATGATGTGGGTAGATTCCAGTAAATAGACTCGCCCGAGAGGGGCCACAAATGGGAATGTTGCAATGAGCCTGAGTGAAGGTAACCCCGGTCTTACTTAAGCGGGCGATGTTAGGAGTTTGAGTTTGGGGGTGTCCACCAAAGCCTTCAACGTAATCGTTGAGGTCATCGCAGATGATCAAAATCACATTAGGTTGCTGAACCGCCAGAGCATCGGTGAGCGGATGACAGGTCAAAGCCAAGCACAGAAGCAGAAATTTAGTTTTCATGATGATGAGATCTGCGGGTGCACTCACTGTGTGAATTGCGTGAGCGTACCCGCCATGTTAAGTAGGTTTACAAAAAAGAAGGGAGTCATCATTTCCTGTTGACTGACACGCCAGTCGTGCGGAAAAGACGTCGCCTCGAAAGGTTATTCCACAGGCGATTGGATTTACGGTCGAATCTAAAATTTTACCAAATATTTATGGCTTATTGGCAAAATTGAATTTTGAATAACGCTCCCCCGGTTGTCCACATCTATATTTATATTGGATTCGTCAGGTGAAATCTTCGGGTTTAGGGGAGCATAGGAAATTCGTTTGGGATTGGATTGAGCAACTAAATTTTATGTTTAAAAAAAATCGTAATTGGTGGTAAATCGAACCGCCTGTGGAATAACGTTACAGAGGGCAGCAATATTGGACAAAACAAATTCACAGGATGACCGCTATCATCGATTCGTCGGGCTGCTTGCCCGAAATGATCAGGCGATTCGACGCTTTATTCGTTCGCTACTACCATCGAGCCAAGGGGTTGATGATGTGGTTCAAGAAACGGCGCTGGAGTGTTGGCGTAAATTTTCTGATTTTGAATCAAGTGATTCAGGGCACCCGGATCAAGCTCAAGGAAGTGATGAATTTATCCGTTGGGCCTGCGTTATCGCGAGGTTTAAGGTTATGAGTTGCCAACGAGACTGGGCGCGTGACCGACTCGTATTCAGAGAACATGTTCTTGAGCAATTAGCTGAGGCTGCATTTGAGCGAATTGAAAATCGCGATTTGGAGCGGATGGCTGTCGAACAATGTTTGAGTCAGCTTGCTGTGGAATCGCGGCGGCTTTTGTTGAGTGTGTACCGACCGGGTGATTCAGTAAAGCGAATTGCGAGGGAGAGCGGTGAAAAATCACGTCGCTTGTATAGCAAAATGAACGGGCTGCGAAAGCAATTGCTAAATTGTGTGGAACGTCGGTTGGCAGAGGAATCTTAAATGAACGAAGAGATTGAAAAATTAATTTTTCGCGCGATCGACGGAGCAATTTCGCCAAGTGAATTTAATCGTCTCCAAGATGAGCTGGAAGTAAATGAAGACGCGAGAGTTTTTTATTCCCAGATGCTGTCTCTCGACCAATCGGTTTCAGAGATTGCAGAGTCAGCGGGAGATGAGGTTGTCGATCGTCCGGAGGTGAATTGGAACTCATTCAAAGGAGTCGAAGGAGAAGCTGGCTCGTCATTGCGTGGGCGTTTGCTGACTTATATGTCGATTGCAGCGAGTGCCGTTGTTTTGACGACACTTGCATTTTACTTCACACGATCCTGGAGTGAGCCGGAGATTGTCCAGGTTCGAGAGGTAGAGGCTGCTCCGTTGACTTCCGAAAAGAACGGTGTTGCTGAAGTTGTCCAAAGAATTGACTGTGTTTTAGAAAATGAAAAATGGAGTACTGCTAGTTCTTCTTTTAAGTCCGGGCAGTCCATTACTTTGCTAGAAGGTGTGGTGGTTATTGAGTTTCGAAAAGGTGCCAGAGTCACGTTGGAGGGGCCAGCTAATCTCGAATTTTTATCTGATAATAGCGGCTTTCTTCAGTCAGGAAAATTGACGGCGGTGGTTCCAGATACCGCTCTCGGGTTTGAGATACTAACCCCGAGTAGCCGGCTAATTGATCATGGGACTGAGTTTGGGGTGAGCGTCGATTCCAACGGCGATACCGAAACACATGTTTTCAAAGGAGAGGTTGAGTTAGTAACGAGTCAACCTAAAGGTCAGGCGTCCGATCCAAATTCTGGTAGCCAGCGTTTAACAGATGCGATGGGGATGCGAATGAAGAGGGAAGGTGAAATTCCGGCAGAGGTGATTGATGCCGATCCAAGCCAGTTTATCCGGACCTCAATCGTTGACGCCCAGAGGAATGAGACTCGGAGCGAGATCACTGAATTGGTAGATAAAGAACACTTGACGATGTGGTTTGAAGCGGGGCAGGGGATTCAAAAAGATGCCAAGGGCCGGGTGATATCGTGGGAAAATCTCGCTCCAAGCTCATCGAATCGCAAAGATCAGTTTTTAGAATCGTCAGCTTGGCAGGTCAATGCAAGCCGTCGCCCCGGGTGGTCTGAGAGCGGGCTCAGCGGTTTTCCTGCCGTTCAATTCGGTGGATTCGAGAGTAAGGAATTCTTAGCAACCACCCCTCTTCGCTTGAAAGCTGGTGCGACAGCGTTGGTTGTTTGCCAATTTGATCCGGTGGAAGAGAGTGGCTACGGCCACCTTTTAGTTTTGGGCGGGCAAACCAAGTTTGTTTTAGTGCGTCGTGAAAAAAGTGAGGCGGGCACCTATACCTTATCTTGGCAAAACAAGAACGTGCCACCCTTTCAGATGGAGGCCCTTAACAATGTAAGACCTGTTTCAACTCACCAGCCTCAGGTTTGTGCGGTGCGCTATAGTGTTGAGCAAGATGTTTTCGAGTTGTCTGTTAATGGTGAAGTTGTTGCGTCTGGAGCTCCGCTTGGGAGTCTGGCGGTGAATTCATCTCAAGTGATAGGGTGCGGGCATCATCGGGACCGTTTCTTTTTTAAAGGACAAATTTCCGAAATTGTCGTGTACGACAGAGCACTGCGTCAGAAAAAGTTAGACCAGGTGACTGAATCTTTGATGCAAAAATATAGGATAGAATCTGAATAAAATTTGGTTTTAGCGAGAGCCAGTGGCGTTGCATGAGGGTTCCTGTGTATGATTGGGACATAGTTCGCTGTGTTAAATTCTAAGGATAAATTGCTGTGATTAGATTCTTTTTGACCTGTAGTTTGGTAATGCTGTTTCTGCCTAACTTCAGTTTGCAAGCCACTGATGATGCAGTTCAACCCGTCCCCTCGGATGTTGTGCCGGTCAAAATTAAAAACAAGAAACCTCGGAATGTTGTTTTCATTTTGAGTGATGATCATCGTTATGATGCGATGAGTTTTCTTGGACACCAGTTCGCGGAAACGCCTCACATGGATGCGATGGCTGCCAATGGTGTTCATTTCGAGAATGCTCTGGTTACGACATCGCTTTGCTCGCCAAGTCGAGCTTCGATTTTGACGGGGCTTTATACGTTTCGCCACCGAGTCATTGATAACAACCGAATGGTGCCAGAGGGAACCTTGTTTTTCCCCCAGTACCTACAAAAAGCTGGTTACTCAACCGGCTTTATTGGTAAGTGGCATATGGGTGGGCACCACGATCGGCCACGGCCAGGATTTGATTATTGGGTGAGTTTCAAAGGGCAAGGTCATTACCTGGCTCCGGGGCCGAACTACACTTTGAACGTTAACGGGGAAAGGGTCAAGCAAAAGGGATACATCACGACTGAGCTGACTGATTATGCACTTGATTTTTTGGAAGACCAGAAAGACAGTGAGAAGCCATTCTTTTTGTATCTTTCTCATAAAGCCGTCCATGCCAATTTCACGCCAGAAAAGAAATACGATCAGAAGTTTGCGGACAAGCCATTTGCTCGACCGGCGAGCGAACAAAAGCTGGAAGATAATCAGAGGAATCTACCTCGATGGTTGCTCGACCAGCGTAACAGTTGGCACGGGGTCGACTTCCCTTATCACAGTGATCTAAATGTTGAGCAATATTACAAACGGTATTGCGAGTCATTGTGCTCTGTCGATGACAGTGTCGGCGCGGTGATGGAACAACTTAAAAAGATGGGAATTCATGATGAAACGCTTGTTATCTACATGGGTGACAATGGATTTATGTTTGGTGAGCACGGCTTGATTGATAAGCGTGTCGCGTATGAGACATCCATCCGAGTGCCCATGCTGATGCAATGCCCGGATCTTTTTAAGGGCCAAACGGTGGTCGATAAAATGGTGGCCAATATCGATATCGCTCCGACGGTTATGGAAGCGATGGGACTTGAAAAGCCAGCTCACATGGATGGAGATAGTTTTATTCAACTGGCTCAGGGAAAGTCCGTGCCTTGGCGAGAGTATTTCCTATATGCCTACTATTGGGAGAAAAACTTTCCGCAATCGCCGACAGTCTTTTCGTTACGGAGTGACAGGTATAAGTACACAACGTATTACGGACTGTGGGATACCGACGAGTTTTTTGATCTTCAAGCAGATCCAATGGAGCAAAATAATCTAATTCGCAATCCAAGTGTTGGTAAGGAAGCCAAAGCGATGGAAAATCGGCTTTACAAAATGATGGCGGATTTAGGCGGAATGGATATTCCAATGAATCAACCAAGGGGCAGTTCACAAAACAAACGATTGGAAACACGTGGCGGAGATCGTGCCGCTGATTTCCCCAAAGCACTCGTTGTTCCTGAGCCACTCAATAAGAACGCGAAATAAGCTCAATCTGTTGAATTGGTTTTACATTCTTCGCCACGATAATCGTGGCGGAGTCTTACCAGGAATGGCTGATGGCAACTGGGCTGTCTGAGTAATGGTAAATCTCGTTCTGCTTAGCGATCGAGGGTTTCGATAAATTTCTCAGCTCGTTCGACCAGCGCTGTCGGCCCCGATAAAAAAATAGCTTCGGGAGTGTGCAGCGCTGTGATCGTTAATTTTCCTTGCCGGCTCGTCAATATAGGTTGTGCATTTCGTATCGCGGTTGCCACGCTTTCGGACAACTGACGATACAAAACAACTTTCTTGCCAACGATTGTCGCGGGAGGTTGACGGTTGACTCGATTGATGGCTTCAATAGTTTGCTTAACGATCGCTATGTCTGTTGGGTTTCCAATCAACGTGATTTGATTCGTCTCTCGATTGACAATGATTTTTACAATTTGTTGGAGGGTTCGGCTTGGTTGCTGAGTACTCGCATCTGATTTGCTGATAGCCAACTGGGCGGCAGCATGGCTAGACGGCCAGGTCAGCGTTAAAAAAACTATGAACGCGAAGCCCAGGCTAAGTTTAGAAATTAAATAATGCATTGGCTTTTTAGTCATCATTTACGGTGAATGGATGTCTCTGAGTTTAGTGCAATCTATCGGTAGTTGGAGTAAGTTCGGGGAAAATTTAAGATTTAAGAGGTAGTGCATTGCTTGAGGTTCTTGAATTATTGCAAGCTGGACTTTTGTTTTGCTCTGTTTTTCTTTTGTCGCTGAGGCCCAATTGCAGGGTCGGCGTTTTTGACGGGAATTTGTTTTTTAAGTTTGGATTTTAACGTTTCCATTTCCGGTTGGTTGGCAATATTAGTCCATTCGTTGGGATCACTCCGAAGGTCGTATAATTCTTCAGATCCGTCGCGATAGCGAATGTAGCGATGCGTATCTGTGCGGACGCTGTGATTGTCTTTTCCATGTGTCGTCAGCGCGGGGTGATGCCAAGTAGCCTTAGGATCGTTCAGTAAAGGAATGAGGCTGTTGCCCTCGAGTTCGTCGCGAGGAGACAATCCACAAAGATCGATAAGCGTGGGGTAAATTGAGAGCAACTCAGCAGGTTGCGAGCAGACTTGCCCTTGCTTACTTCCCGGCTGGACAATGATAAAAGGAACTCTAGTTGCTCGTTCCCACAGCGATTGCTTAGCCCATCGCTCTTTTTCACCGAGAAAAAAACCGTGATCAGAATACAGAATTACAATCGTGTTGTCAGCTAGTGGACTTTGGTAGACCGTGTCGAGTAACCGGCCGACTTGTTCGTCGGTGAATCGGATACAAGACAGGTAAGATTGCACTGCCCGACGCCAATTGGATGACTTTACAAACCAAGCATGGTCAGGCGCAGCTGGGGCGACCATCAATTCACTGGCGATCGCGGGCAAGTCATCACGGTCGTTCGGATTTACCAGGGGCAGTTCGATTTCATCGAGTGGGATTTGATCGAAAATTCGTTTGGGTGAGTAGAAGGGGACATGCGGTCGATAGAAACCAATTGCCATAAAAAATGGTTTAGCAGTTTGGGGATTTGCACTAGTGCGTCTGCTAGTTTCATGGGCTTGGATTTGATCGATCGCCCAGCTCGCAGTTTGATGATCTTGGAATAATTTTTCGTCGTATGGCTGTGCCCCAAAATCCCAAAGGCCATTAGCTCCCTCTTTTTTTGGAGTAACCAGGCGTTGGTCAATTTTGAGTCGCTGTCCCGGCCGCGGGCCGACTACGTCAAAATCGCCATCCGGGAGTCCCGAAGTATGATAGATTTTTCCTGTCGTATAGGTTTTGTATCCGTGTGCTGCGAAATGGCGAGAAAGTGTCACGTTCTTTTTTAAACCGGCGACTGTCCATGGCTTCGGGGCATTCATATAAACGCCGCTGGTCGAGGGTCTTAAACCGTACATGATGCTAGTTCGGGACGGATTGCAGATTGGAGCTTGGCAGTGAGCATTGGTGAACAGCGTTCCACGTTTAGCGAGGCGGTCGATGTTGGGTGAGTTTGCTTGTGGGTGACCGCCCAGGCAGCCAACCCAATCATTAAGATCGTCGATCGCAATCAATAAAACATTGGGTGACTTGTCAGGGACAGGCGTCGAAACTTCGGTTAGGTAAATATCTTTGAATTCGACTTTCATCCCGGGGTCATGAACCTGTAACCCGATCCCACCCTGGCTAAATTGTCCGTTGGTGTAATTGTCTGTGAATTCAGAGGAGAGTTGGCCGTTG
>ENA-OREB01000085-OREB01000085.1-marine-metagenome-genome-assembly--contig:-NODE-85-length-50304-cov-5.072033_pt1 | contig 50304 bp, 45 predicted proteins | sample MGYA00248625_ERZ508552 | MGnify/ENA primary metagenome ERZ508552 (study PRJEB26219, sample SAMN06267888) | marine metagenome | isolation source: Monterey Bay, California, USA | place: USA:Monterey Bay...
TAGGAGGGATCTGTTATATCCATTTAACTAAGAAGGCTTAGGTTAATCTATGCGTCTGTTATATCAAATATATCTATATTTGGACCATCAACACTCATGTCACCAATAGCACCGACAGTTCCATCTTCTGTTCTAAAAGCTAAGTATTTCTCATAGTGTTTTTTTGAATCCCAAACCTCTGTTAAAACATATTTGTGTGGGTTTTCAACATTTAATGTCAGATTGATATTTTGACACCCATCAAATGCACGCGTAACGTGGAAAGCCTCAGAACAAATTTCTGTAAATTGCTCTACCAAACCATCTTTTAATGTGCCGCTAAGTAAAACGCTGACTGACATAATGAACTCCTAGAATATTAACACTTAATAACTTTCTCCATATTAAATTAAAGGCCATTTAATGAAAAGTTCTACTATAAATATACCTTTGGAGTTAAAAATATTAGAATAGGTCGCAAGGACTATTACCATGAGCACAGAAATTACAATCACACTTCCTGATGGATCTCAGAAGCAGGCTCCTGTTGGTATCAGCGGTCTTGAAATTGCAAGCATGATTGGAGCTGGGCTAGCCAAAGCTGCCATTGCCTTCAGTGTGAATGGCGAGCAGAGAGATTTGAGTGATATTGTTAATCAAGATTCAGATATTTCTATCTTTACCGTTGACTCAGATGAAGGTCTTGAAATCATGCGCCATACAGTCGCTGCTCAGGTTTTAGCTAGAGCGATAAAAAATTTATACCCCAGTGCCAAGTTAGCAATTGGCCCCACAATTGACGATGGTTTTTACTACGACTTTTTATGCGATCAAACCGTTTCGATTGATGATTTGCCTAAGATTGAAAAAGAAATGGAGAAAATAGTCGCATCAAAAGACCTGATCAAAAAAACTATCCACTCCAAAGATGATGCTATCAAAGGTTTTGCTGATTTGGATGAGTCTTATAAAGTGAAAATTATTGAAGACTCAGGTCAAGAATCAGATTTTCAAATCTACAACCAGGGCGATAGTGGGTTTATTGACCTTTGCAGAGGCCCTCATTTACCTAGCCTTGATAAGGTAGGTTCTTTCAAGCTAACAAAAATTTCCGGTGCATATTGGAAGGGCGATTCAAACAATGAAATGCTCACAAGAGTCTATGGCACAGCATGGAAAAACGATAAAGACCTTAACAAATACTTAACTCTTCTTGAAGAAGCTGAAAAAAGAGATCATCGCAAGTTGGCAAAACAAATGGATCTCTTTCATATGCAAGAAGAGGCTCCAGGCATGGTGTTCTGGCACCCAAAGGGCTGGTCAATTTATATTGCTCTCCAAAACTACATCCGCAAAAAGCAGATTGCTAACGGTTACGATGAGATTAATACCCCCTTGGTAGTAGATAGAAAACTTTGGGAAGCCTCCGGTCACTGGGATAAGTATCGCGAGAACATGTTCATTACCGAGATTGATGAAGAGCATGCTAACGAAAAAAGAGTAAATGCTCTTAAACCAATGAATTGCCCATGTCATGTTCAGGTTTATAACCATGGCTTAAAATCTTACCGTGATTTACCCATCCGTTTAGCGGAGTTTGGCGCTTGTCATAGATACGAAGCATCAGGGACTATGCACGGATTGATGCGAGTTAGAGGGTTCACACAAGACGACGGACATATTTTTTGTACAGAGGATCAAATTGAGTCTGAGACCGCATCATTTATTGAGCTACTTTCGAATATTTATAGTGATTTGGGCTTTGATACTTTTGATATTAAATTGTCTACGCGCCCTGAAGTCAGAGTGGGGTCTGATGAAGTATGGAACAAATCAGAAAATGCGCTTGAATCAGCTATCAAAAAACTAGACCTTCCTTATTCAGTCGAAGAGGGCGGCGGTGCATTTTATGGCCCTAAACTTGATTTTGTTTTGACTGATGCAATTGGTCGAGAGTGGCAGTGTGGAACTTTTCAAGCTGATTTTAATCTTCCTGAGCGTTTGGATGCAGAGTACGTTGGTGAGGATGGAACAAAACATAGACCTGTAATGATGCATCGAGCAATCCTAGGATCTTTTGAAAGATTTTTAGGCGTTCTTATTGAAAACTACGCTGGCAAGTTACCTCTTTGGTTAGCTCCAACCCAAATAGTGTTTATGACCGTAACCGATGAAGTGTCTGACTATGCTTCTGGTCTCAAGGCTCAATGTGATGCGCTGAATCTCAGAGCAGAGTTAGATTTAAGAAATGAAAAGATTGGATACAAAATTAGAGAACACAGCAATGCAAAAGTGCCTTTGATGGCTGTAATAGGAAAAGAGGAGATGACCTCGAATACTGTTTCAATCAGAAACCTTAGTGAGAATAAAACTGATACTTACTCAGTAGAAGAAGCTATGAACTTATTAGTTGATAGCTCTTCATTGCCTACTTAAAATTATTGTCTCCAGCCTTCTCTATCAAATACTCTCAAGTAAGTCAGCTGATCATGCTCAGATTCATTCGCTACTTTTACAAAATCGCCTGATTGAACGAGAATGACGTCTCCTGGAGTAAGTGCATATGAGTCCTGATGCTCAATGCCTTGACTAGGATCTTGGCCATGCCCATTCATTGAATTCATATACTCAATCACTTCCATGGTTCCTCGACCATTCACAACAATGTAGACCACATCAGACTCAACTAGCCTATGACCAACGGTCGATCTACCAGGCTGAATAACAGTTTTACTAGCAATAACTTTTCCAAGTAGATCATTTGTCCACACTGAGTAGTCATCGTTTACTTTTTGTGGACTTCCGCCCACTCTGAAATTTACATATTTTTTAGCCATGGTTTTTGATTAAATAATTAACATGTAGTGGATTGAAATTTATTTCACTCTAAAAGTCAATAAATTCAATGAATGCTTTTAAATAGGGTTGTAATCAAAACTTTTTAAGTAGCTAAGCTACAAAAAAAAGAACCTTCTTTAGCAAAACACCTTTTTTTTACACATAAAGGCTTTGGTAATTATTTCTTTACCCTTGGGAAAAATACTCAATCTGTTTTAAACTAGTAGCTTACTTACTAATAAATTTTAAAAACTATGTCAGATAAAAACTATACAAATCCTGCAACTATCGCTTTGCATACCGGCTGGAGAAAAGATGAAACTACTAATTCGGTAACAGTTCCTATTCACATGACTTCAAGCTACCAGTTTGATGATGCTGATCATGCAGCAAACCTTTTTGCTTTAGGCGAGCTTGGTAATATCTATACAAGAATCATGAATCCTACCAATGCAGTCTTTGAAGAAAGAATCGCTGCCTTGGAAGGTGGGGTTGCAGCCTTATCAGTAGCTTCTGGTCAGTCTGCTTCTACTATTGCTGTTCAAAATCTTGCTAGAACTGGAGATAATATTGTTGCCTCTTCCCATCTTTATGGTGGAACTTACAATCTATTTAAAAATGTTTTTTCTGATATGGGTATTGAAGTAAGATTTGTTGATCCATCTGATCCTCAGAACTTTGCCAATGCTTCAGATGAAAAGACTCGAGCTTATTACGGAGAGGTTTTACCCAATCCTAGTTTTGAAGTTTTCCCAATTTCTGAAGTGGCTGAAATTGGTCGGTCTATGGGCATACCATTGATTTTAGATAATACTGCCGCTCCTATAATATGCAAGCCATTCGAGCATGGCGCTGCAATTACCGTCCATTCAACCACTAAATATATAGGAGGTCATGGAACCTCAATTGGCGGAGTTATTATTGATGGTGGTAATTTTGATTGGGAGGCTCATCCTGAGAGACAGCCTGCATTGAATACACCAGATCCATCCTATAACGGCTTGATATGGGTTGATGCCGTTAAGGCAATGGGGCCAATTGCATATATATTAAAGGCAAGAACCACTCTGTTAAGAGATCTAGGTAGCGCCATGAGTCCTTTTAATGCTTTTATGTTTATTCAGGGCCTTGAGACTTTAAATCTAAGGATGAGAGAGCATTCATCTAATGGTCAAAAAGTTGCAGAATTTCTTCAAAGCCATCCGATGGTTGAGCGTGTTTCTTATCCAGGTATTGCAAAAGGTCAGCCAAAAGAGAGAGCGGAAAAATATCTATCTGGCGGCAATGGAGGCCTTCAAGGCTTCGAAATTAAAGGTGGAATTGAAGCTGGAAAAAAATTCATCAATTCATTGGAGATGGTATATCACGTTGCTAATATTGGTGATGCAAGGAGTTTAGCCATTCATCCTGCCAGCACAACTCACTCACAACTTAATGAGTCAGAACTCTTGGCAGCCGGCGTAGGTCCTGGGTATGTGAGACTTTCCATTGGAATTGAACATATTGATGACATTATTGCAGACATAGAGCAAGCATTAGCCAAGGCAGGTTAGTCCTCAGGGGATGATTGAACCAACCCCAGATGTTAGTTATATAGTAGTTGGGTCTCAGGACAGGCTATCAAAGATTAAATCTTATCAAATTGAAGATGGGACAGAATGCATACTCTGTCCCTTTCCTTCTTTATCAGAATTACCTTCAATTTTAGATTCAAAAATTGCAGCATTAGACTCTAAAGTAATCTCACTGATTCCCGTAGGAGCGTTTCCTAAAAAAATTGCTAGGTCTCAATTGCTTCATTTTGCTCGATCCGATTATCAGTTTTGGGGTTGGTATCATTTTGGAAGCAAATTTAAAGGCGCTCTTCAGAGTGTTGGAAAGATTAATACTCTTTTAAATAAAGTGCCGCAAATAGAACAAGGAATTTTTTTCTCTAAATCTTTATATTTCTCAGTAGGCGGCGTTGGAGATATTAGTGTGAATCCATTTGCAGAGCTCGCAAAACGTTTTTATCTAAGACTCGACCCACAAAATCCACTTCCATCACTTACAATAAGGGGAAAATCTATATTAAATTAATTTTATGCAATTAGTTACTGCGAGTAATTTAGGATATTCCATTAATGAAAAAAAGTTATTTCATAATCTAACATTTTCATTAAATGCTGGTTCTGGCCTCCATATTAAAGGTGGCAATGGATCGGGGAAGAGCACCTTGTTAAGAATAATCCTAGGGCTTACTTCACCTAGCAAAGGAGAGGTTGAGTATTGCAAACCTAATCTTCAAATTTCATATCTTGGTCATAAAAATGCTATCAAGCATTATTTAACTCCAATGCAGAATTTAGAATTAATTTTTAGATCATCTGCGTTATCAGAGGCCATTAAATGGATACATATTCTTGGATTAAATAAGGTGCAGGATGAATTAACCGCTAATCTATCTTTTGGGCAGCAAAAAAAATTAGCTTTAATTAGAGTTTTTGCGAGCGAATCTGATCTAATTATTTTAGATGAGCCATTTGTTGGCTTAGATGATGCATCGAGAGATTTATTAAATGGGTTCTTGCAAAAACAATTAGCCTCAGATGCTAGTCTTATTCTTACCTCTCACATTGAGCCCAATATCTTATGCAGTGAGTTAGTTCTTTCGGGTGATACAGATGATTAATTTTTTTTCTTTAGAAGCTTTTAAATTAAGGCATAAGTTAAGAGCCTGGTTGGGACCATTACTGATCATGATTTTGGTTTTAATTGCGTTTCCTTTGAGCATTGATATTTCTCAATACGATTTAAACAAATTCTATTTTTCAGTTATTGTGGTTTCTCTTTTAATGATTTCTTTTTTAGCGACAGAGTCAATTTTTTCTGAGGATTATGAAGATGGTTCGCTTGAGCAGATTCATTTAGAAGAAAAAGATTTTTATAAAATTACACTCGCCAAAATACTTGTCCATGTTTTTTTTATTGGAATTCCTATGGCACTTATTGGCTCTATATTCTCATTTGCTAATGGAGTTTCGTTTGCTGAGGTTCCAAAAATTTTCGTTATTCTATCTATCTCAACATTAATTTTATTTAATGTATTTGCTTTTGGAAGCGCTTTGTCAATCAATAAGGGCTCAATGCTTGGAGTGGTAGCAAGTTTACCTTTAGCGCTTCCAGCTATTGTTCTTTTGGGTCGAGGGGTTAGAACAGTGCAATATGGGCAAGGCTTTTTTGAGGTCTCAGTATTGATGGCAGGAGTAGCTTTAATAGTTACAGCATTAATGCCTATTATTATCTCTGCTACCCTAAAAACTCATCTCGAATGAGTGACTTCAGTTTATAATATTCTCTGTGCTTACATCATTTATCCATAGATTCTCCTCACCAAAAAGTTTTGTCGAGGTTACTGCGCTTTTTTTTCCTTATGTCATGTTTTTGGGCTTTTTATGCCTTGCACTGGGATGGATATGGGGTCTAGCGTTTGCTCCAGAGGATGCCATTCAAGGTAACTCATATCGCATCATTTTTCTCCATGTTCCGGCCTCAATAATGGCTCAATTGATTTATTTTTTTATGTCTATTTGCGCATTGATGCATCTTGTGTGGAGAGTAAAGTTAGCAGCTTATCTTATTAAATCAGCTGCTCCAGTTGGAGTACTGATTACTTTTATAGCTCTATTTTCTGGCTCTATATGGGGAATACCTACCTGGGGAACCTGGTGGCAATGGGATGCAAGAATAACATCTACTTTGATTTTGTTTATTATGTATTTAGGAATTATCACTCTACACAGCTCATTCTCCAATGCTGAAAAAGCAGATCGTTTAATGTCTATTTTAGTGGTGGTCGGAGTTGTTAATATTCCCATCATCAAAAAATCAGTAGATTGGTGGTCTACGCTTCATCAACCTGCATCTATCTCTATTTCAGATGGAGCTTCTATTGATCCATCGATGCTTTACCCTTTAACGATTTCAATCTTAGGCATGGCATTAACTATGATCGCTCTGGGTATTCTCGTGAGTAAGTTTTATATTTTGACTAGAGAGAAGAATAAAAAGTGGGTGCAGTCATATGTTTAATTTTTCTTTTACAAATTTTTACGATTTCTTAACAATGGACGGCCATGGAGTATATGTATGGACTGTTTATTTGGTTACCTTTGCATTAATTGCAGTAAGTTTTTTGATTGTTCGCCGCAAGTTAAATGTCTTTAAGAGAAAATTAAAAAATGCTTCAGAATAGAAAAAAAAGACTTCAGAAATTTTTTATTATCATTCTTCTGTCTGCTCTAGGGACCTCACTAGTTTTATTTGCACTGAATTCTAAACTCGATCTTTTTTACTCGCCTTCTGAAATGCTGGCAGCAGATATCAAACCAGGATATCGCATCAAACTTGGAGGAATGGTTGAGATAGGTTCAATCCAGCGTGAAGGAACTACAATTTTTTTTGTAGTCACAGATTTTGAAGCCAAGGTACCTGTTTCTTTTGAGGGGGTTGCTCCAGATCTATTTAAAGAGAACTCTGGGGTTGTTGCTTTGGGATATTATTCAGATGGGTTATTTGTTGCAGAGCAGATATTTGCTAAGCATGACGAGAACTACATGCCTCCAGAGCTAGCAAGACAGGAGCCTCAATGATAGGAGAAATAGCTCACTTTCTGGCATTAATATCTGCCTTGGGTCTTATTTTGGTCTTAATCTTTAATGCCTTTTTTTACTCAGCAGATAGGCATGCGAATCAAGATATTCTGTCTTACAAATTATTTCATCAGTCATGTTTATTAATTTTTATTTCTTTTGGACTTTATATTTATCTTGCAATTACTGATGATTTTTCTATTAGCTATATTGCAAATCATTCAAATTCACAACTGCCCATATTCTATAAGATTACTTCAATATGGAGTGCTCATGAGGGGTCCATGTTTTTGTGGATAGTTTTTTTAACTCTTTGGAGCACATTGTTCATAAATTCTCTTTCCTTTCAGCACCAGTTAAAGAAAGGAACCATGTTGATGCTCACAATTATAATCTTAGGTTTTTTACTATTTCTTTTAATAACATCTAATCCTTTTGAAAGAATTTTACCTTTTGGTGTTTTAGAGGGCGCAGATATTAATCCAGTGCTTCAAGATCCTGCACTGGCAATTCATCCGCCTCTGTTGTATTTAGGTTATGTAGGGTTCGTCATATCTTTCAGTTTTATTACGGCCTATCTTTTTTATGGCGATATTCATTACCCATGGGAGAAAGACATTAAAAATTGGTCTTTTATTGCTTGGATTTTTTTAACTGTAGGGATTACCCTCGGAAGTTGGTGGGCTTATTATGAGCTTGGCTGGGGAGGATACTGGTTTTGGGATCCAGTTGAGAATGTTGCCCTGATGCCATGGCTTGCAGCAACAGCGTTTATGCATTCACTCTTTGCTTCTTCAAAGTCTAACATTCTAAAAACATGGACTTTATTTTTAGGTATTTTAATATTTGCTTTAAGTCTATTCGGCGCGTTTATAGTTCGCTCAGGAATTATTGATAGCGTCCACTCATTTGCAAATGATCCACAGCGAGGTTTATATCTATTAGGTTTTTCTGGATTTATAACTCTTATCTCCCTCGGAATATTTGCATACAGGCTTCCAGATATGCAGTCATCAAAATTAATAGTGACTGGCTCCAAAGAGTCATTTTTATCTATGAATAATATCTTGATGTTAACCGCTATTTTTTCAATCTTTTTAGGTGTTACATACCCTTTAATTCTTGAATTTATTAATGGAGATAAGGTGAGCATAGGCCCTCCTTATTACAATGCTATTTTTGCGCCATTAATTCTTATGACATCTATTTTTATTATGATTTCATTGGAAGCATTGTGGCAGAGGGGCATGCAAGCACGAACACTATTGATCGCAGTAACACCTACTTTTGCTATATCTAGTCTAATTTTGTATTTCATTTGGTATTTTGTACAAGTTTTCTCATTACTTGCCTACATAGGTATTTACTCAGGCTTATTGATAATAATTAGCTACCTTTTGAAAGGTGCCATATCCTTAAAAAATAAGACATACATTAACAAAGGTAGTTTTGTTGCTCATTTAGGCCTGGGCCTTCTATTCTTTGCTGTGTCAATGAATAGTATTTTAAGTTATCAAAAAAATATAAATTTGTTTCTTGGCGAGCAACAGTTTGTTAATAATTCAATCTCAGAATTTAAATTTTTAGATCTACAAAATATTAAGGCCTCAAATCATGATGTTGTTTCAGCAGAAATATTCATTGTTCATGATGGGCAGCCTATTTTTCTCAATCCTGAAAAAAGAAAGTATTTTGCAAGAGGGCAGATTACTTCAGAGACAGCTATCCACGCCACAGTTTTAAAAGACACTTACCTCACAATAGGCGATCAGTTAGATGATGGTAGCTGGACTTTTAGCTTGCAGATTAATTATTTTATAAAGTGGATTTGGTTCTCTTCTGCTTTAATGGTAACTGGAATTCTAATGACAATATTTAAAAAGAAAATTTCATGAGAGTAATCTATAGGTCCTTAATTATTTTATTGCCATTAATAGTTTTGATCACTTACGGTACGATTTTAATTACTGATCAGGATGATGCTTTAGTATATTTCGAGCCAAAAGAATTTCCTCAATTTGATCTTCAGGACCTAGAAGATCGCGAGATTGATTTGGCCGCATTTAATGGAATTAGTTTGCTGAATGTTTGGGCTAGTTGGTGCATTACTTGTTTGGTCGAACATCCTTTTTTAACGCAGCTATCGAAAAATGAAATTACAGTAATAGGATTAAATTATAAAGATTCTCAGTTAAAAGCTCAGCAGTGGCTTGGAAAGAGGGGAGATCCATATCTTTTTTCAATTTATGACCCAAGAGGCGATCTTGCATTTGACCTAGGAGTCACCGGAGCTCCTGAAACTTTTTTAATATTTAATCAGGAAATTATTGGCCATATTCAAGGGGAGCTTAATCAAGAAAAATGGCAATCCACACTTGTCCCTTTAATTAATGCAGCCACCATGGCTAATCGATGAAATTACTAACCACAGTCCTTTTTAGCTGCATTTTTTTGGCTACCTATCTTACAGCCGATGCGATCTATGAATTTGATAACTCCGTTGAAGAGAAAAGGTTTTATTCTTTGATATCTGAAATAAGATGTCCTAAATGCACCAGTGGCAGCATTGCCAGCTCTGATGTGCCAGTATCTAGAGATTTAAAGCAGAAAGTATATGAATTAATTCTTGCCGGATCTACAGATAAAGAAATTAAAGCTTATGTCACCGATAGGTTTGGAGCCTCTTCTGACTATAAGCCAGCATTTGAAGGTGCCAATTATTTATTATGGTTTGGACCATTTATTTTTTTAGGAATTTTAATGCTAATTTTTCTTTCAAATAGAAGGCTGTAATGTTGATACTTCTAGCGGTCTTATTTCTATGCTCACTACCTATTATTAGCTATTTGCTGAGTCCAGTTTCAACTCAGAAACCACTTATTTTTCTTTTAACAATTCTATTCTTGGGAGCATTTACTATAAATCATACTTCTATAAAACCTTTGTTTGGCCAATGGGTAAATGCGCATCAATCTGATCAGATATATAAGATGCTTCAAGATGATCTCGAAGTTTCAGATTTAGTTCTAAATAAATTTATTTCAACAATGAATTCCACAGAAGATTCTTTTTTACTAGGGGTTGAGATTTTTTATAAATCCCTGGATATGAAATCTTTTAATTCTTCTGAAAGCATTATAGGAATTTTAAATACAAGTTTTCAAGATGAAAGCTTTAAAGTCTCGATATATAGCTTACTTTCAGATCTCAGGGATGCAAAATATCCATTAATTGGAGATGCAAAAATTTTATTGGTTGCTGCTGAGCCAGCTAGTTGTAACGCTGAAAAACTTACCGCCATTGTTAATATTCCCAACGGTCCAGATGTTAATATCGCGGCAAAAGATTTTTTATCACCAGATTTTTCCCAGACATTATTGCTTGATAAGTCTGATGCACAGGTCAAAGGTTTCGATCTTCCTTCAGCTTTTTTATATCAGGAGATTATTCAGCTAGAACTAGTAGTTTTTTGCTCAAAAAATACGTTTCATATTTTTAAGACGCTTGATTTGAAGTACTCTGAAAATAACGCAGAACAAGTATTTATTTATGCTAACGAATGGTTAAAAAAGGAACAATAGTTTAAAATGGGAAAAGGATAAATTTAATGCAGCTCAAACACATTAAACTGGCTGGATTCAAAAGTTTCGTGGACCCCACGAGGATATCTTTCCCCACAAATATGGTCGCCGTTGTTGGCCCCAATGGATGCGGCAAATCAAATGTCATCGATGCAGTGAGATGGGTTTTAGGCGAACTTTCAGCTAAAAATTTAAGAGGTGACTCTATGTCAGATGTCATCTTCAATGGTTCAGATTTAAGAAAGCCCTCAGGTCAATGCAGCATCGAACTATTATTTGATAACTCTATGGGCAAATTAGGTGGGGAATACGCAAAATATAACGAAATTTCCATCAAGAGATTGATGACCAGAGACGGACAATCTAATTACTCTATTAACAATACCTCATGCAGACGCAAAGATGTTCAAGACATTTTTTTAGGAACAGGCCTCGGGCCAAGAAGTTATGCAATTATTGAGCAGGGGATGGTATCCAAAATTGTTAGCGCCAAACCTGAGGAAATGAGAACCTTTATAGAAGAAGCTGCCGGCATTTCAAAATACAAAGAACGAAGAAAAGAAACAGAACAGCGGATCAAGAAAACAAAAGAGAATCTATCGAGAGTCTTGGATATTAGAGATGAAATTAAACGATTGATAAATAGACTCCAAAATCAAGCTAATGCTGCTGAAAAATATAAGAAATTTCAGGTTGAAGAGAAGGATTTAAAGTTAAATATATCTATCTTAAACAGTCTTAGCGCCAAGGCACAAAAAGATAAGCTGTCATCACAGATATCCTCTTTAGCAAATCAAATTACTGTAAAGTCAGCTGAGGTTGAGACTCAACAATCAACGATTGATCAAATTCGAACTGAGCACTCATCTGTTTTATCGGCCTTTGAGATAGCGCAAAAAAACTTTTATTCGATTGGAGCAGACATAGCTAGATACGAAGCTAATATTCAAAATTTAAACAAGACAGAGTCACAAACAAAAGCCGACCTCGCAACTGCCAAGGAAAGTTATTCTAGGGCTATTGAGAAAGAATCATCATTCGACACCTTAAACCCAAAAGAAAATGAACTTAAACTAAATATTGCTATCCTAAAGGCCCTGCAAGCCAATGAGCAAAAGCAGAAACTAGAAATCCAAATTAATGATTATGAATCAAGTATTCAACTTAAGTCAGATGAGGTTCAAAAACATCAAGGAACCATTGAGAAGATTAAAAATGATAACGCTTTGTTTTCTTCAAGCTTTGATGAAGCGCAAAGTAGTTTTTCTTCAATCAGCACTGATATTGCCAGGCAAGAAGCCAACCTTCAAAATTTAGAGAAATTAGAAGCTCAATCACTAAGTGATCTAGAGAGAGCAAAAGCAAGCTATCAAGCTGCAGCTGAAAAAGAGTCAAATCAAGAAAATTTAAGCCCTAAAGAAAAAGCAATGAACTTGCTTGATAACATTTTAGAATCACTTGGTAATCTTGGCTCAAATGGTGATTCTATTAAATCTAAAGCTCTAGAGTTAAAAGCAGCGCTCACCAGCATCCTAAAGATTGCCTCTGATCAATCGAAAAGTATGACTGATGAATATTTGCAGCGACAAAAGAGACTAGAGGAAACGCTTCTGCAAACTGCAGAAAAGAAATCTCAGATTGAAAAAGAGTTAGTATTATTTTCAGCCAAGAAGGCAGAATCAGAACGGAGTCTCGATAATTATAAAAGCAAGAAATTGGAAGTTAATGAGTTGATCAGAAAATCTGAGGAGTTGAAATCAGCCTCATCAATTGAGTTAAGATCTCTGGAATCCCAGAAAAATAATTTAAAACTAGATCTTAGAACCTTTGAGGTTAATCTAGAAAATGCATCTATTATTTTAGAAAAAGCTGAGGTTAAAATTTCAGAAGTCAATCCATCGGACTTTGCTTCGCTTGATCTAGCGAAACTAGAGAGTTCTCTTGCAGAAATTCAAAGCAGCATCTCAGCTCTATCATCCATTAACTTGGCAGCGCCAGATGAGTATCTTTCCAGGCAGAATAACCTCACAGAGTTACTTGAACAAACTGAGCTGAAAAAAAATGAAGCTGATGAACAGTTAGCCATCCTAATTCAAAAAAGTGCCTCTGCTGAGGGGGACTTAAATACAATTCGGCAAAAGCAATCTAAGGTGGATGAGTCTATTCGAGAGACTGAGAATAAGAAGTCTATAGCTGCATTAGATCTTAGGGCCCTTGAGGAACAGTCAAATAATTTAAAACTAGACTTCAGAACCTTTGAGGTTAACCTTGATAATGCTTCGCAAGCTCTTACAAGAGCAGGCCTTGCCATAGGAGATATCAACCCTGAAGAGTTTAAAGATATGGATATTTCTAATCTTGAGCAGTCCCTTGCAGGGGTTCAAGCTAAAATTATTTCACTTGGCGCCATTAATTTAGCTGCGCCTGATGAAATTGCAGAGGAATCTCAGCGCATGGAGGAGCTCGATGCTCAACTTGAAGATTTAAATGAGGCGCTTGAAAAATTGCAGGGTGCTATCAAGAAAATAGACGCAGAATCTAAATTAAAGTTTGATGAAAGTTTTAATGCAGTAAATTCTAAAATACAGGAGATCTTCCCTAAATTATTTGGTGGGGGAAAGGCTTCTTTAGAATTGCTCGAAGGCGATTCTCTCAATTCTGGCATTACATTGACAGCGCAGCCACCTGGGAAAAAGAATGCAACCATTTCTCAGCTCTCCGGAGGGGAAAAGGCAATGACAGCATTATCACTGGTATTTGCCTTGTTTGAATTAAACCCTGCACCTTTTTGCTTACTGGATGAGGTCGATGCTCCATTAGATGATTTAAATGCTACTAGATTTGTTGCCATGGTTGAGGAAATGTCGGATAGAGTTCAATTTATTTTTATTACTCATAACAAGATTTCTATGGAAAAAAGCGATCACTTAATGGGTGTCACTATGCAGGAAGCAGGCGTTTCAAGGGTTGTGTCCGTTGATGTTAAGGAAGCGCTCAAATTAGCCGCTTCTTAATGGTTTCTAATTCAGAAGTTTTTTTGATTGTTTCTGCCTCGCTAGTATTTCTTCTTATTTTATATATATTTTTTAAACCAATTTTTACTAGAAAACTTTCACAGACAAGCATTCAGGATTCTGAATCAATGCTATTTGATGGCAATGCAGAGCAAGGAACTCTGGGTTTTAATGATAGCGATGATCAAGAATCAATAGATCAAGCGCTTATTATTCTTAACTTAATCTCCATGGATAAATCAAACTTTGATATTGACCAGGTATTAATGCTCTTTAAAAATTTAGATGCAAGACATGTTGATGGATTCTTGAGTTATCGCGACGAAAGTGGTGCTGAGATTTTTAGAGTTGCAAGCGGAATTAATCCAGGTGTTTTAGAATTAGGCACTCAAACTCATATTTTGTTTATGGCGCTAGATCTCTATCAGGTTCGAGATCCTCTTAAGGGGCTGGAAAAGATGCTTGATGCTGCAACCAATATTTCAGAAAAATTACATGCCAGCATATGTGATCAGAATAGAGCACCTTTAAGTAAACAAATGATAGAGCACTATAAATCTAAGGCTCAAGAAATAAGTCATATTAAGTCGATTCGGAAGAATTCATAAAATGAGTGGCAGCCAGGAGCAATATAAAAAACTACAAAATGATATTCGCAATCATGATCATGCTTACTATATTCTTGATGATCCAGAAATATCTGATGGTGAATACGATGCATTATTTCAAAATTTATTAAAAATAGAGACAGATAATCCTGAATGGATTACCCCAGAGTCACCATCACAAAGAGTCGGAACTAAGCCAGAGACTGATTTTGCAAGCATCTCACATCGCAAGCAGATGCTGTCACTAGCAAACGCTTTTAATGAAAAAGATATTTATGATTTCCATGAACGGATGATTAAGAACCTTTCAAATACTACTAAGTTAAGATATTTTTGTGAACCTAAGATGGATGGCGCAGCAATATCTTTGGTTTACGAAAATGGTATTTTAATTCGAGGGGTCACCCGAGGGGATGGAAACGTTGGAGAAGACATTACTTCTAACATTAGAACTGTAAAGTCTATTCCCCTGACATTAAAAAAATCTAATGATGCTTTTCCAAAAATGATAGAGGTCAGAGGAGAAATTTTTATTACCAAAGCAGATTTCTTAAATCTAAATAGTGTTGCTGCACTAGAAGATCAAAAAGTATTTGCAAATCCAAGAAATGCTGCTGCAGGAAGCCTGAGACAGCTTGATCCAATGGTTACCAGCTCAAGACCATTGGCTTTCTTTGCTCATGGTATTGGTTCATGCGATGGCAGTAATTTTAATTCTTTAGAAGAACTATTTAAAAGTTTTGCTGGCTGGGGCCTGCCTATTAATCAATTAAATAGATCTGTAGATTCAATAGAGGGATGTTTAGAGTACTTTCAAGAAATAGAACGCAGCAGAGACAAAATTCCTTTTGAGATTGATGGTGTGGTATTTAAGGTTGCTGATATTGCTGTGCAGAATAATTTAGGCGAAATTGCACGTTCACCCCGATGGGCTATTGCGCATAAGTTTCCAGCAGAGGAGGCAACTACAGAAATTATTGGTATTGATTTTCAGGTGGGTCGAACCGGGATACTCACTCCTGTGGCTAAGCTTAAATCTGTTAATGTTGGGGGAGTCAATGTAAGCAAATGCACTCTTCATAATATTGATGAGCTGCAAAGACTTGATCCAAGGATAGGAGATCAAGCGATCATTAAAAGGGCGGGCGATGTTATTCCCAAAATGATCAGGGTAATACCTTTAAAAAAATCCAGGGGATATCCGGTTTCAATTCCTAAATCTTGCCCTTGTTGCAATTCTAAGGTGGTTACTAACTCTCAATCCGATTGGCATGTTTTAAGCTCAGATAAAAAACCATTGAAGAAATTTTCTAGTTTATATGAGGCTAATCAATATATTGAAAATCATTCTTCTCAAGAGCTAGTAATAGAAGAGCAAAAAATTAATAGCCCTTTTATTAAATGCTCAGGAGACAATCTATGCCCTGAAATCATTCAAGGCAAATTTACACATTTTGTTTCTCGCAAAGCCATGGATATAGATGGCCTAGGTCAAGAGATACTAGCCACATTAATTCAAAAGAAATTTGTGAGAGAGTATGCAGATATTTTTAAACTTGAGAGCCATCGCATCCAACTAGCCTCGCTGGAACGTTTTGGAGAAAAATCAGTTGATAATATGATCAACTCAATTCGCCTTGCTTCTAGGGTTGATCTTTTTAGGGTGATCTACTCCCTTGGAATTGAGGAGGTTGGGGAAACAACTGCTAGAAACCTTGCCATGCATTTTGGAGCATTTAATGCGTTATCTGATGCTACTTTTGAGGAATTGTTAATAATTCAGGACATAGGCCCAAGAGTTGCTTCAAAAATTAAGGACTACTTTGATGAACCAGGCAATCAAGAAATCATAGAGAATCTCTTGCCATTGCTGGAGATCATCTTGCCTAAATCCAAGGATGAAGAGAGGAGTAAATTAAGTGGTTTGCAAATTGCCATTACGGGGAAATTGATCTCAATGTCACGTGATGAGCTAAAAGATATGCTATTGGAGAATGGAGCAAAAGTTACATCCTCTATTTCAAAAAATACCAACTATCTAGTAGCTGGAGAAAATGCTGGCTCTAAACTTACCAAAGCAAAAGAGCTTGATGTTAAAATCTTGGAAGAAAATGATATAGGTAGTTTTTTAAATGATCCAAAAAAATTCTTTTAGAGCCGCTATTCTCTTACCATTCTTGCTCGTATCTTGTGTAAGTTCTCCGCCTGAGCAACCAGATGATATCTGTAAAATTTTTAAAGAAAAGAAAAGTTGGTACAAGGCAGCAATCAAGACTGAAAAAAGATGGAAATTACCTCCCTATGTTTTGATGGCTTTTTTTCATCAAGAATCTAGTTTTCAGGCAAAAATTAGACCAGAAAGAAAAAAGCTTCTCGGTTTTATTCCGTGGTTTCGTCCCTCATCTTCTTTAGGCTATTCCCAGGCTTTAAAAAATACTTGGGAAGAGTACCAAAATGAAACTGGTAACACATGGTCCAGCCGAACTGATTTTGCTGATTCAGCAGATTTTGCTGGCTGGTATGCCAGCAAAGGTTTTTATCAAGGCTTTTCAGCCACTGACGCACGCTCTTTGTATCTTGCATATCACGAGGGTTATGGAGGATTTAAAAAAAAGACGTATCGTAAGAAGCAATGGCTCATCAATGTAGCTGATAGAGTTCAAGCTAGATCAGAGATGTACCAACAACAATATTGGGGCTGCGCTAAGGAACTGAAAAGGAAGAGGTTCTTCTTTTTTTAAACTACACCTCTAATATCTCTAGCTTTAATTCCTTGGCCTGATCTTTGAAACTTTCACCGGCCAAAATTGATCTTTTAGACTCTTTGGTAAGATATTTTTTATTTACTCTGACTAGATCTTCTATTGAGCAATTAATAATTCTTTGTCTAAACGCCAGGCGTTCGTCTATGTTGATATCCTCTAGATTAAAGTTAAAATCATTTTTTGCTTCACCAACTGGAGACAATGGTTTGTCTATCGACGAGACAACACCCAAAATAGCTTCTTCTAAATGCTGCTCATTAATTGAGGTTTTAGCCCATGAAATTGCATCTTCAAAGGCCTGAAATGTTTCTTTACATTTGGGATCTCGATATGAAAATAATTTAAATGTATTAGTGGCAGTATCATTTGAGGCGCCAGCACCATAGGCACCACCTTTTTCTCTAATCGCAGTATGAAGGAATCCATTTCTTAAAACGGTTGCTAGGACAGACAAAGCTGCAGAATCAGGGTGCTCTCTAGACACTCCCGCAAAAGCTTGAGCGCAGTAGCAGACTTGAGAGCCTGTGATCCAGGCTATTTGAGACTGGGCAGCATCAATTAATTGCTGTTCTTGCTTAGCCTGAGATGTTTCAAACTCTTCTAATTTATTCTTTAAGGCATCTTTTGAGCAAGCAGTAAAAATTTTATATGGTTTGCTAGAAACTTTGCTATGAATATTTTGAAGAATATTAATAATATAGCTGACATCTCCGTCTAGCTGAATCTTTGAAATTAATTCTTTTGCACGGTGAATCATCTGCAAGCCCGATATATGAAAAGAAGTAGTTGCTAAGGTATTTAATGAGCTGGCGGCTGAATTCATTGCCAGATAATGGCCATTTTGATTCAATGATTCATCATTTCTAGCAACAAAGATATTCAATAAATCTAATATTCTCTTCTCTTCATCGAATCTCACAGATTTTATGGTATCGAATATTAACTCTTCCATACCATTAAAATTCTCTTCAAGACATTTTGAGGCAATGCTTAAAAATAATGTTCCTAGCTCTGTGGGTTCTTTGGTTTGAAGTCTGATTGCTGCATTTATCCCGCCACTGATTTTTGATTGGTGAGCTTGAATTTCTTCGTATGATTTATCTTGGATACCAACTTCAGTGATAATAAATGTATATAAAGATGAAAATAATAATTCTTCATTAGTTAAGCTGCTGCAGGGGAAGAGAAAATCTGAATAAACTAGTCCATTTGTTCCAACTTCATAAATTGATCTGCTGCCAACTATTTCACTTGACTTGGAATACTCTCTTTTTAGAGGAATGTCTTCTATGGTGACCTTTGGTAGGAGGCTGGCATCATCATCTGCCTCTTGTCTTGTTTTTAGATCATCAGCAAGCTTCATAATTTTATTTTTGTCTAGATCTGTAAGAGTTTCTTCTTTTTCTTTCAGTGTAGAAGAGAAATATTCTTCAAGGTTGTCATTAAAGCTAGAATCAGGCTTCAGCTCATAAGTTAATCGATGAGAGTTTGCAAGCAAGGCAGACTCAATTAGACTTTCTATGTAACCTTCTTTGGCGATCTTTTCTTTGAGCTTGGTAAAGTTTCCATCTAAATCTAGCATCGATATAGGATCATCATAATGAATACACGCATTCATGCATCCAAGCATTAATTGCAATCCATATGGCATTCCACCACCAGATATTTCTCTTTGCCCAATTTCAAGTTGATGTAGAGCAGAAGAAATTAATTCTTTTGGAACACCATTCTTCACCAAATCTTGAAGGGTTGTAAGAATTAATTTTTCAATATTTTCTGCTTGATTAGCAGCAACTCCCTCTAAACCAGCCATAAAGACGATTTCTTTGTTGCTTGGTTCAATTCCAAGAAATGGGGAGGGCGATTTCCCAAGATCACTTTGTTCTAAAGCTTTTCTCAGGGGAGAGGAGGAATTATCAAGCAGAATATTAGACATGAAATACTTCTCCAATAAGTTTAATGGCTCATGACTATTGCCGAGCAACCAGCTTACAACCACATGATGATTCTTTTCATCTCCCGGTAGAGGTTGATAGGTGCCTTGAGCACTCACAGGAGCTGTAAAAATTTTAGCGGGTTGAATGACAAGCTTTTGTGAAGCTGGAGTAAATTTATCAAATACGTTCCGTTCTAAATGATCATGAATTTCATCAATCACCACATTGCCGAATGTGAAGAAAGTTGCATTGCTTGGATGGTAATGTTTTTGATGAAAGGCAACTAAATCTTCGTGCGTTAAGTCAATAATTTTTTCTGGATCTCCACCACTATTGTGATGATAGGTAGTTTCCTCAAAAAGGTGTTTGGACATTCCATGCCATAATTGATCTGTTGGCGAGCTCATAGCGCCTTTCATTTCATTAAAAACTACTCCTTTTATTTCAAGGTTTTGATTGGAGTCGAGTTCTAGTCTGTGACCTTCCTGGGAAAAATCTAAAGGGTCTAATTTTGGAAAAAAAGCTGAATCGACATATACATCAAGTAAATTCTGAAAATCTTTATCATTTTGAGTAGCAAACGGATAGGCCGTCCAATCACTTGAGGTAAATGCATTCATGAATGAGTTTAAAGACCGTCTGATCATCATAAAAAATGGATCGCGGACAGGGTATTTCTCAGAACCGCACAAAGAAGTATGTTCCAAAATATGAGCCACACCAGTTGAATCTTCTGGGATGGTTCGAAATGCCACCATAAATACTTTCTCATCATTCGGTGAATCCAAGTGAATATGCTGTGTTTCAAACTGAGAATGCTGATAGATCTGTGCATTCACATTTAGTAACTCAATTTCTTTAGATTCTTTTAGTTCAAACATAGCTTTTCATGAAAAGTAAATGCATTATATTAGACATATTAACAACAGATTACTATTACAAATGACATATAAAAAGTATCCATTTATTGCCGGTATATTATTTTTCTTTTCTGCGTGTACTTCTTCACCATTTGTAGAATTAAATAGCAGAGATAACTTTCAGCTTGAGAATGCTACTGAATTTTCATTGTCTTTAAATCGAGATAATTTACCAGTTGAGATGGATCCGATTTTAATTGAAAACCTAGGCGAGGCAGTCACAAACTATCTTGAAGGAACGGGACATAAATCCTCTGTAGATGCCCCAATCATTATTGAGCTGAGCGTTGCGAGCAAAGATAAGATTAAAGTTGATGATTTTCGTTACTACGGTTATCCAATTCATAGATCATACTTGTACGATTCTGATCGAATTAATACAGTTCCTGAGTTTTACTTAAGAATCTCAATTAAAGATGTTGATCAAGATAAAACTTTGTGGACTGGTTTAACAAAGTGGAGAAAGGGATCAAGTTTCGCTCCTGTGGACATGCCCTCAGCAGAGTTATTGATAGAAAATCTGCTGGCTAATCTATAAATCGCATTGGATCGATTGATAGGGCAATTCCAGTAGAAATAGGGTTTGGAGACTGGCTGATTTGAGAGGCGATGAGCTCTCCCAGTAATGGTGCCAAGCTAAATCCTCGACTGCCCAAAGCGCCGATAGCATAGATATTTTGATGATTAGATATTTTGCCTGCAATGGGCAGCCTGTCTTTGCTGCCTAGCCTGACTCGCGCCTGAGTTAGCGCCCCATCAACAGACCCTAGATTAATTTTAAAATTGCTCTCTGTTCGTGAAATTAAATCATTGGTTGCTTCAGAAGAGGGGAGAAGATCTTGAAAATCTTTTTGATGAGTGGAGCCAATCCATGTCACGCCATCAATAGAGGGCAAGATATATCCCTCGGAATTAATTGGAAGTGAACAGGCAATATCTCGACTATTTTTTAAACCTACAAGCTGACCCTTTGAAATTTTTAAACTAGGCATTACATTCAATAATCCTGCGCCGCTAGCAATCACAACTGCATCATATTGGCTATCATTTTTTTGGTTTGAGAAGTTTAAAGATATTTTGGAATTATTTTCATAGGTATTTTCAAAGCAATGCTCTGTATAAATTTTAATCTTTTCATGTTTAAGCAAAGCTTGGCAAAGTGATTGAGGAAAAAGATACCCACCTTGCAAAACTTTTAAGCCTTTGGATTCTAATTTAAATTTTTTTTTCATTTCAGCTTCAGTGAACTGTTGAAAAATATCTTTTCTATCTAGCCCTATCATTTGTTGCAGCCAATCTTCTTGGTATTCATTAAAATGCGAGAAAAGCAGCCCAGTTCTTTTGTATTCATTTTGAAATTTTGAGTAAAGGCGATCGGCAAAAAAGTAACTTTGAGCAATCAAATGAGCATAAGAACTATTGTTTGCAGAAAATCTAGGATACATGGCTGCAACTGGATTGCTTGAAGTGCCGCATGCAGCTTCTTGGCCATATTCATATACATCAACTTGCATTCCATGATTTGCAGCAGCATGAGCAGCACTGCTACCAGCAATGCCTGAGCCGATTATGGCAATCTTTGATAGCGCATCAGAAGATGAGTTTTGAGCATGCTTTCTAGGTAATATTTTACCAATGAGTTTATGTCTTTTATTTCCAAACCCCTTAACTTTGGAGACGTCGTAACCAAATTTTATGAAATTTCTTTTTACGAATCCCGCTGATGTAAAAGTCCCAAAGGTTGCCTGATTAGAAGATAGTAAAGCAACAAGCTGGCTAACTGAGCTGTTCCACATAGCCTGATTCTTCGCGGGATCAAACCCATCTAAATACCAAGCATCTATTAGATTATTTGAAAATCCAAGAAGGTTCTGCAAAGCAAACTCTGCATTATTTTGAATAAGAGTGAGCCGAATATTTAATTCAGGTAACTCTATTCGTTGCATGTCATTGTGTACAGGTGAGTAGTGACTTAAAAAATACTCACCAACTTCATTCAGTTCTGAAAAATTCTTAAGCACTTTTGATATTTCTTCTTTTGACGGTAAGGCTTCTTCAATGGAAACATAATTTAAGACTTCAGGAGAGGACTTACATTTGGATTGATTCCAAATCATTGCAGTGACAAAAAAATTTAAACCAAACCCAAAGCCTAACTCCCCTATGGTAAGTTTTGTAGATTGCTTGAATCGATCTTCAAGATTATTGGGAGTTATAAAAATATCTTTGATTTCTTTAATTGCATCGGCTTGAAAAAACCTATCATCATAGCCATGAGAGTATGGCAAACCGTCAACCCAATCTACCTCTTGCCGTTTAGTTTCAAATGGGTTCTTATAAACGCTATGATGTATCGGCATTAGGAGACGCTCATGAAATTATTTTTTAATTTTTCTTATCTATTTATTATAGGTGGTCTTTTTATCTCATGCTCAAAAACAGACCCATTACCTATTGAGCATAAAAATGATGATCTGTTGGTACAAGATCTGTACGAACACTCTAAAGAATTTATACAAAATATTTATTCATATGATAATGGCATTCATGCAGCCATTGGTTACGGAATAGCAAACTCCTATATGGTTGAAGGCGAAAACGGCAATATTATAATTGACGCAACTGACAGTGTGTATCAAGCAGAAAAAGTGTATGCAAAGTTTCAAGCAATTAACAGCAATCCCGTCTCTGCAATTATTTATACTCATAATCATGCAGATCACACCTTGGGGGCAAGTTACTTCGTTGATCAGCAATTAGATGCACCCTTAATTATTGCTCACGACTCGACTGCAAAAGCAGTTGAGAAACTTTTTGGTATTTTAAATCCTATTATCTCGTCTCGCTCCTCCAAAATGTTCGGCACTCAACTTCCAGAATCAGAAGTAGTTAATGTGGGAATAGGTCCATTTCTCAGTGCTGGAAAAAGCGCTCCTGGTTATGTGAAGCCCACTCTGACATTCAAAGACGAATTAAAAATAACGCTTAGTGGAATTGCCTTTGAGTTTTACCATGCTCCAGGCGAAACGGATGATCAAATTTTTGTTTGGCTCCCTGAGCTTCAAGCCTTATTTCCCGGCGATAATATATATAAAACTTTTCCAAACCTTTATACCATTAGAGGCACATCACACAGAGATGTTAGCGCCTGGGTGAGAAGTTTAGATCATATGATTTCATTGCAGCCAAAGCATTTATATCCCAGCCATACTCGTCCTTTATCAGGCTTAGATGTATTAGATGTTCTAACCCTTTACAGGGATGGAATTCAGTTTGTGCATGATCAAACTATTAGGCTCATGAATTTAGGTTTTTACCCTGAGGAGATCATTGAGCAAATAAGTCTCCCACAAAATATTGTTTCATCTCCATTTTTTAATGAGTTTTATGGCACAGTGAGATGGTCGGTTAGAAGTATTTTTAATGGTTACCTGGGCTGGTTCTCAGGTAATATTTCTGAACTTGATCCCACTTCAATCTCCAAAAAAGCCGAACTTATGTCAGAAATGATCGGCGGTTCCGATAATCTGTTTCAGGAGCTAGAAAAAGCAGTCACTAACGAAGAAATGCAATGGGCACTTGAGCTATCCGATCTGTTGATTGCTCAAAAGTACAAAACCAAAGAAGTTATGGCTTTAAGGGCTAAAGCAGCTTATTTTATTGGCAGAATGTCTTCAAATCCAAATAAAAGGAATTACTTTTTAAGTGAAGCTCAAATATTAAGAGATGGAGAAAAAGAGAATCTAGACGTTAGACCCAAAGCAAGCATGTTAAAAGAGGTTCCAATTGATATGTTTTTTGAGGTGTTAAGTGTTCGACTCAATCCTTCAAAAGTTTCAGCATCTGAAGTTACTAATGCATGTTTTACTTTTTCATCTGGAGCTATCATAACCATTACAATAAGGAATAAAATTGCTCAGATAACCAATCAAATTCCTGATGAATGTGATCTTCAAATCAGCACTTCAGAAGACACATTTAAGCAGGTTCTAGCTGGGCTTAAAAATCCCGTGACTGCAATTGCAAGTCAAGAACTAACAGTTAATAAGAATGTTGAGTTTATTAAATTACTTTCTAAGTTTACGCCTTAGTTGGTATATCTTTAAACGCTAAGCCTTTATCAGCCCTAGGATCTTGAGGAAGCCCAAGAACTCTTTCAGCAATAACATTGCGCAGGATCTCATCTGTTCCACCTGCAATTCTCAACCCAGGAGCGCCAAGCCATGCTCCTTGAAAAGAACTCATGCCATTGTCATCATCGATAAGCATCCCAGCCATATCCCCTGAATCAATGCCAAAGTTTCCAATTGATTGAAGTTTATTGGCACTAACAATTTTTGTAATAGAAGCCTCTGGTCCAGGTGCCTCGCCCTTAGATAAAGCTGAAATTGTTCTAAATTTAGTATATTTCAAGCCATTCGCGTCACAGAACCAGTCTGCCAATCTTTCTCTAACAGCATCATTTTTAATTAATGTCTCGCCAGCATCATCTTTGGTCTTAGAAAGAGTTAAAGCCTCTTCTATATCAGCTCCACGAGCGTCGCCTACAGCAAGTCTCTCGTTCATCAAGGTTGTGATCGCAACTTTCCAGCCATCTCCAATTTCTCCAAGCCTTTGAGAGTCAGGTATCCTAACATCATCAAAATAGACTTCATTAAAACCAGAGCCACTGCCAGATTGACCGGTAATCTGCTTAATCGGCTTCACAGTTATTCCCGGCGACTTCATGTCCACAAAGAAGAAAGTTAAGCCTTTATGTTTTGCTAAATCAGGGTCATGCCTGACCACTAAAATACCAAAATCAGAATAGTGAGCTCCTGAGGTCCAAACTTTTTGACCATTTATAATCCAATCATCTCCATCTTTCTCTGCCTTGCTTCTTAAGCCGGCTACATCTGATCCAGCTGCTGGCTCTGAAAAAAGCTGACACCAAATTTCTTTTCCTTGTGCCATAGGTGCAAGATATCTATTTTTCTGCTCTTCAGTAGAGTACTGCATCATGACTGGACCACACATACCAAGACCAATTTCAAAAATTCCACCAGGCACATTAAACTTTGCTTCTTCTTGACCCCAAATAATTCTCTCAATTGGTGAAGCCTCAATGCCACCAAATTCTTTCGGCCAATGCAGCATTGCCCAGCCTGCATCATATTTTTTTTGCTGCCATTCTTTAGCAGTTTTTAAGTGACTTTCAAGCGAAGATTCTGCATTCATATTTACTTTTTCTGCTTTAAGCTGTGCATTAGCCTCTAACCATTCTCTGCACGTAGCCCTAAATTTTGCTTGTTCTGGTGTGTCGTTAAAATCCATAAATTACTCCTTAACTAATGTGTTTGTTTTTTCTAAATTTTGAACTAGCTTCTCTTTCCATGAAGCCTCTGATCCTAAAAGCACAGAAAGAACCTTTGAGCGCTTGTAGAATAGGTGACAATCATATTCCCAGGTAAACCCATTGCCGCCATGAGTTTGAATATTCTCTTTAGAACATAATTGAAAAGCTTTTGTTGCACTTACTCTAGCTGTTGCTGCAGCCAGAGAAAGCTCAGAAGATTCAGAGGACAATGCCCAAGCACCGTAATAGCAGTTTGATTTCGCAAGGGTAATAGCAATGTACATATCAGCAAGCTTATGTTTGATAGCCTGATAAGAACCAATTTGTCGTCCAAAAGCAAATCTTTCTAGTGAATAAGCTTTAGCCATATCTAAAGCGGCTTGTGAGCCACCAACTTGCTCAAAAGCAAACAAGACAGCGGCTTGATCTAGAAGATGCTGAATATAATTCCAGCCCTCACCAGATTGCCCAATAAGAGTTGATGGAGTGTTGTTGAATTCAACTTTATAAAATGACTTAGAAGTATCTATATTTTTTTGAGGCGTGACGGTGATAGAGGAGTCCTGCAGATCTACAAGCCTTAACTCTATTCCTTGAGATGATTTTGCAACCACAATCATGTGCGATGCCATCCCAGCATCCGGCACAGCAATCTTGATACCATTTAGCTTATCGGCGGAAATATTTACTTGAATATTTTCTTCAGTGGCCTGATGAGAATCTTCTGCAATTCCATAGGTCCCAATTACTTCTCCAGTAACTAATTTTGGCAGCAATTCTTTCTTTGTGTCTTCGCTTGCGTATTTTATTAGCGCTTCAGTAAAAAAGTAGACCGATGAAGCAAATGGCACTGGTGCGAGAGATCTGCCTAGCTCTTCAGCTACGACACATAATTCAAGATGGCCAAGTCCAAGCCCTTCATATGCTTCGGGAATTCTAATGGCTGTCCAGCCAAGCTCAACAATCTTATTCCATAATTCATGATCTGCATCTTGAGACTGATCCATAACATTTCGAGCATTGCCAAGCCCACCTTCTTTTTCAAAAAATTTTCTTGCTTCTTCTTGAAGATATTTTTGGTCGTCTGAGAAATCTAAATTCATAATAGTATTAAATTGTTTTAGGTTAAGGCTTATAATAAAAGCTCATATATTAGAACATATTATTTAATACAATTTAACCAGCTAATTATTTCTCACAATGGCCATTAAAATTTCAGCATCAAAAGAAGAGCAAACCATGGGAAATAAAAATTCTAGCGGTTTATTTCTTGGGGTTGTTTTTGTTTTATTGCTTTGCGGCATTCTTGCTTTGTCTCTATGGGTGAGCGAGATATCACGCTCATCAAATCAAATCAATGAGCTCGTTGAATCAAGACTTGCTATTCTTGAAGAGCAATTACAACTTGCTGATTCTACCTCCACTGAATTTTTAAGCGATATTAATACCCAATTGCAATTCCTGGATAAAGAAATTAGAAAGTTATGGGATCTGAGCAATAAAAGAAACAAAGCTAATATCTCAAAACTTACCCTAGATATGTCCAAGCAATCAAAATTATTAAAGGATATTGCTATAACCCAAACCAACGATCAAAAAAATATTCAAAAAATTGATGAGCATCTAAAAAAATTAGACCAGGCTGCGAAAAAACTTACACAATTAAATCAAAGCAATAGCAGCACAGAGGCTAAATTACTTGAGCTTAATAGGAACCTTTTGCTTTTAGAGGAAACAGTTCAGGCTTTTGATTCCTACAGAAAACAAAACAATGAGTTAATGCAAGACTTGCAATTGCAGGTATCAAGCATTAATACAGCAAACCAATAAAATTTACTTTTAAGTAAAAAGTTTGGGGTTTGAGCAAAAAACAGGTATATTTTCATAAAAACATTCTTCAATTATGGGGGGGAACCATGAAGAGACTATTAAGCCTATTAACTGTTGTGACTTTTGTTGCAATCCCGAATTATTCTTATGCGCAAAATGCTGAGTTAGTTCTAGAAGAGGTTGTTGTTACAGCAACTAAGAAAGAAGAAAATGTTCAGGACATTGCTCAGACTGTTAACGCAGTAACAGGAAGCACTCTTGATGATTATCAGATCAGAGATTTGAGTGAATTAGCTCAAGTTGTTTCAGGTGTTGAATTTACTAAAATTGATCCAAGACGGGCGACCATTATTATGCGTGGTCAAAAACTTGATCCAGATGGCGGAAACGATCAACCTATCCAGGGATACATCGATGAGGTTCCTCTTAGAGCTCAAGACGTATTTTCTCAAATGTACGATACGGAGCGTGTAGAAATACTAAAAGGTTCTCAAGGTACTTTGCAGGGAGTTGTTAGTACAGCTGGAGCAATTCAAATTTATACTCGATCTGCTCAAGTGGGAAGTGGCGAGAAAAATGGCTACGTTAAGACAATGTGGGCCGATAACATGACTTCAATGGTTGAAGCAGCCAGCGATCTGCATTTAACTGATACTCTTTCAATTAGGGTTGCAGGTCTAAGGAACACAAGTGATGGAAATGAAATTCGAAACATTAGAACCCAAGTTAACGAATCTCATAATTTTGATTCAGGTCGCATCAGTCTCTCATGGCAGCCTTCAGATGAACTAAGTGTTAGATTTAAGTATCAAAACAGCGAAACAGATTCTATTTACCCTCAACCTGTAGCAGGATCTAATGGAACTCCTTCATACGAACAGGTAGTAAATGGTTATATTGGTGGTATTGCAATGGCAGAAGCTTTTGGACTAGCGCCAGCTGGTTCAGCAGCTCAGTTAGCTTTCTTAAATAGACCTACTTACACTGATATTCCTGCTGGTGGCCTAAAGGCTTCTGATGGAGTAGCTTTGCACTTTCACAACCCAAGACAAAATAACAGCGCTGAGATTCATAACTTAATGATTGATTATGATATGGGCAGTCATGCACTTGCTCTAAGGTTCTCTAACTCTCAAAACGATGCCATGGGCCTTATTGATAGGGATTATGCGGGAGCTTATGTGTATGGTTATCCTCAAGAAGTTCGAACCAATACAGGTATCGAGACTGTTGAAATGAGAATTTCAAATCAAGACAGCGATAAGCTTGAATACACAATTGGTTTTTTCTCAAGAGACTCTCAGACTTTTACAACCGCTGACTTAGATCGCTCCTTTAGTATTACTGAAGTTGCACCTGGGATGTTCAAACCAGCTGTTGGATTTGATTATAAAACCCCAAATCAAGCCTGTAATGCTGCAAGAGCTGCTCCAGGTTCAATGGCAGCTAAGAGTTGGGTTTTAACTTGTATGGAAATTCCTTTGGACAACAAAACAGAGGCTTATTTTGCAAACTTTAAATACAATCTAACTGATAAAACTTTTGTTCAATTTGGTTTTAGAGAACAAGAGATCATTGGTTACAGAGCGCAAAACCTATACCTTCCTTTAACTGCTCTTGTTCCAGCTGCTGTAGGTGGTGGTATGACGATTCCAAGAATCGCTGCTGCAGATCAAAACTCTAATGTTGATTCAACTACAGGAAGTTTTAAAATTGGTCATTACATCAATGAAGATATGTTGCTATATGTAACTACTGAGTCTGGGTTTAGAAGTCCAGGACTCACAATTTCTCCTATTGCTGTTAATCCATCTTTATTAACTTTTGTTGAAGAAGAAAGTGACATGACTGAGATTGGTATGAAAGGAACATTCATGGATGGCAGATTAAGAATAAATGCTGCTTACTTTGACTACACAATTGATAATTTCCAATCTAAGTGGGACAACGTTTCTGCTAGAGAATACACAAGAGCCGGCGCCGGCAATGTGACTCAAGTTCAAGGCGGTATTTTTACTAACAACGATGCTGAAGTTTCAGGTATAGATATTGAATATGCGTACGTTGTAAATGAAAACACAGTCTTAGGTGGAAGCTATTCATCTAATGACAGTGAGTACGCTGCTGGTTCTATCGGTTATGCAAATAATCCAGCTTACACTGGCTTTGCAGCTGCTACTCAAGATGTCAGCGGCACACCGGTAAGTGACGCTGCTGAGTCATCATTAAACTTCTACCTAGATCATACTACTCCAGCATATTGGGGCGGTGAAAGATACACTCGATACAACGTGAGTTGGAGAGATGAGAGAACAAGTGCTATTAATTCAGACGTAAAAATTAAAGCGTTGTACCTTGCTAATATTATTGTTGGATGGAGATCTGCCGATGATGTTTGGGATGCCAGCTTCTTTGTAAAAAATATTACAGACGATGTTGATCTATCAAACATTCAAGGGTACTACTCTGATTACGCATTACCTGGTGGCAGTGGCTTAGCCTCTAAGTTCTATGCAGGTAACACTAATATGGGCAGACAAATGGGAGCTCAGCTCGTATACAACTTTTAATAAGTTGGTCTATTAAGACTTATATTAAAACGGCAACTTAGGTTGCCGTTTTTTTTAGACATCTATTTATCATGATAAAAATATTTTTTTTACTTTCCTTGACCGTTTTATCGCAATTTATTGATTCTAATGAGAGGGAGCCATACTTAGCTGAAGATAGAATGCCATGCGATGTGCACGTACAAAATCGCATACCTCTTTTTGGTGATCTGCATGTTCATACAGCACTCTCACTTGATGCGAATACACAAGGCACACTTAATACCCCAGATGATGCATATAGGTATGCGAAGGGCCAATCTTTGTATCTTCAACCCTATAGCCCTGACGGTACCAGCTCTCGCACCTCTAGACTGAATAAGCCTTTAGATTTTGCAGCCGTAACAGATCATGCAGAACTTCTTGGTGAAGTAAGGATGTGTGTAGATAACAAGTCATCAAAATATAGCAGCTTGCAGTGCAAGGCATATCGGAATTTCCCCAAATTGGCTTATTTTTATATGAACGCTAAAGCTAGCATGAGAAAACCTTTAGGGTTTTGTGGTGAATCAAGAGAATTCTGTTTAGATGCTGCACAAGATCCATGGCAAGAAACTATTCAGGCTGCCGAGAAACACTATGACAGAACAAGCAATTGTAAGTTCACTTCTTTTGTAGGATATGAATGGACTGGCGCAGCATATTCAGGCAATAACCTCCATCGAAATATTATTTTTAATAATTCAAATGCACCAATGGAGCCTGTAAGTTTTTATGAAGCTCCAACCAGAAAGGAGTTATGGAATCTTTTAGATCAAAGCTGTTCTGAGAATTGTGACTATGTGGTGATTCCCCACAATTCAAACTTAAGCAATGGCTATATGTTTGAAGAGCCTGATCAAGATGAATTGCTGATACAAAGTACCAAAGAACCTTTAGTAGAGATCTTTCAACACAAAGGAAGCTCGGAGTGCAATATTGACCCTAATGATCCCTTGTGTAATTTCGAGCAACTTCCCTACAAAGACTTTCGTTCAAAGTTTCAGAATGATCTTTCCTCATCTCCTGACTCTAGTTTTGCGAGAGAGGCATTGGGTAATGGCTTGCTATCTCAAGAAAGACAGTCAATTAACCCTTTAAAGTTTGGAATCATTGCCAGTACTGATACTCATTTGGGAACACCAGGCGCTGTTGATGAAAGTTCATTTTCAGGTCATGGTGGTGCTGGCAAATCTTTTAAATCATCAATCCCTGCAGGCTTGCCAGATGATATTGAGTTTAATCCTGGAGGCTTAGCGGTGGCTTGGGCAGAAGAGAATTCTAGAAGTGCTATTTTTGATGCCTTTCAGCGCAAAGAAGTTTATGGAACATCGGGTCCACGCTTTATTGTTCGTTTTTTTGTTGGCGATAATCTAGATAAAAACATGTGCAATAACCCTGAAAATATTTCGTATGCTTACGCTAACGCAACACCAATGGGAGGAACGATTTCCTCTGATTCTCTTGCGCAGCCATCAATTTTTATTTCTGCAAGTGCCGATAGTTCTATCAAGGATCAATTTATTGAAAAACTTCAAGTTGTTAAAGGCGTTGTAAGAAATGGCGAGCTTCTAACTTCTATCCATGATGTTAGCGTGACCGATACTCAATCTAAACTAGATATTTCTAACTGTGAAGTTACTGGTTCTGGAGAGAAGGCTATGTGCAGTGTATGGAATGATCCTAATTTTAATAGTTCTGAAAATGCTTATTATTACGTCAGAGTTGTGGCAAATAAATCTTGTCGATGGTCTCACAATCTTTGCTTACAAAATCCTGAATATTGCGAGGCAGACTCAGATGCATCAATACCTAAGGTCATTCAAGAACGGGCTTGGACTTCTCCTGTTTGGCTCGAAACAACATAGTCTGTTTGACAGGTCTAGGATAAATATGTTCCCCTATAAACATGAATAAATTAGCTCTACAGTTATTTTTAGTTTTGGCATTTATTCCAATCGCCATTCTTATTAGCTCAATTATCATTACTCTTGCACCCTTATATTGTTGGGGGCTTGCGATTAATGCATACAGATTTGGGAATACTAAAGAACTTTATTTTTGGTTAGCCATGGGAGTTGTTGCTTTCTTTTTGGCTCTGTTTGTTTTGGGAGTTCTCTAAATGCTAAAGATTTCTATTTTATTTTCAGCACTTTGCTTGTTCGTAATTGGCTGTTACGTGATGTTTAAGCCTGATTTGTCTGATTTAGGATTCATCCCTGTTATTGCAACTAATCCAGAGACTGCATCAGAATTTAGGTCCTTATTTGCTGGTTCATTTATTGCTTATGCATATCTTTTGGTGAGATTTACATTTTCCTATAACTCTCTCTCCATTGCTGTTGTGATTGCATACATTATGGGATTTATTGCAATTGGTAGGTTGGTGAGTTTTTTCTATGAAGGCTTTAATATATTTGGCCTCTTTGTATTTCTTGGAGAAATTTTCTTAATGATAGTCTTATTAATGGCTCACAGAAAAAGAAAGAATGAGATTCCATATTTCTAAAAATTTCCATATCAATAAAACTACTTAACATTTCTGAATTCTGTAATATAATTCTTTTTCTTTACGGGGATGTGATGGAACTGGTAGACATGCTTGGCTTAGAACCAAGTGCCGAAAGGCGTGGGGGTTCGACTCCCTCCATCCCTACCAATTATTTTTTAGCTTTAAACTACAATCAAGATCACCTAAGGTCTTCTGCAACATGAAAGATCAAAATCACCTTTTAAACGATCAACAAGCCATAGAAAGGATTTTTGATCACATTGATAATAATACAACCGATCTTGGTGATGAGGTTTGGAGAGAGCCAGTCGAGAATTATTTTTCTCAAGAAAGATTCAATCAAGAAATTCAATTACTGAGAAGATTGCCAGTTCCTTTTTGTCCCTCTGCAGCTCTTCCTGAAAAGGGTAGCTATATTGCAAGGCAGGCGTCTGGAACACCGCTATTAACAGTTAGAGGTGATGACGGGATAGTCAGGTCATTCATCAATGCATGCAGGCACAGAGGCATGCAAGTTGCTCAAGGAAGCGGTTGTTCTAATAAAGCATTTGTTTGCCCATATCATGCTTGGTCTTATAGCCTAGATGGCAAATTAAAAAATATTCCAGGCGAAGAGGCTTTTCCTGGAATTGACAAGAATGACAATGGTCTTGTGGAAGTCGAGGCAGTTGAGAAAGGTGGGATCGTATATGTTCAACAAGAGGGCTCGATAGAGAAGAATTTTATCGACAATGTTTTAGATTACTTTCAACCTGAACAAGAGATGTTTGATCATAGTGAGGCAAACGATGAAACTAATTGGAAGCTTTTAACTGAAACCCTTCTTGAGGGCTACCATATCAAATCGCTGCATAAAAAAACTTTTTTTCCATATGGTCTAGATAACATCAATTTAGTAGAAACTTTTGGTCCTAACTCTAGAGTTATCTTTCCTTTTAGGCGCATTGAAAAACTTAGAGAAATTAAACCTGAGGACAGAAAAATTGATGGAACAGTGACCAAGGTTTATCACCTTTTTCCAAATGCTAGTGTTTCCATGCTATCTAAACATTCAAACCTAACTGTGATGGAGCCAATTGCACCTAATGAAGTCAGAACAATCACATACTCAATGGCCAATGTTAATAGTTCAGGTCAGAGAGTCTCGAATGAAGACGCTCAAAAAGATCTTAAGTTTGTCAATGAGCAGGGTCAAAGTGAAGATAGGGAAGCTGCCACAGCAATCTTTAAAACAGTCACAGCAAAAGCAAATTCACATCTAACATTCGGATATTTTGAGAAGGCCATAGTTAATTTTCACCAGCATTTAAACAAAATGCTGTTGGTATTATTGTTGATTTCTTTCTAACCAAAATTTTACTCTTCTATTAATGTAACTCTCTCAAAGCTTTGTTACTATTAAGTCTATGAAAAATTTACCACTGTCACTGCTGTCACTTCTTTTTATTTTTTCCTGCTCCGAGAATGATTCTTACTCTGCTAGAGTTTTAAATGCAGATACGGAAAATGAATCATGGCTATTGCACGGAAGAACTTATGATGAATCTCGCTTTAGCCCTTTAAAAGATATTAATGATTCTAATGTTGCAGGCTTAGGTCTTGCGTGGTCATTTGAAACAGGCACAAACAGAGGCCATGAGACGACTCCAATCGTTGTTGATGGAATGATGTTTATTTCAGCGCCTTGGAGCGTAGTTTTTGCTCTAAATCCGATCACAGGAGAGAAAATTTGGTCTTTTGACCCTCAAGCAGATAAAGCTTGGGCCCGAAATGCTTGTTGTGATGTTGTGAATCGTGGCGTCGCAGTTTGGGAAGATCAGGTTATCATTGCCACCATAGACGGTCGATTAATTTCTTTAAATAAAAATTCAGGCGAAGTGAACTGGGATGTTCTAACCATTGATAAATCCAAACCCTACACCATCACCGGCGCCCCAAGAATCATTGATGGAAAAATCATTATTGGTAATGGAGGTGGTGAGTATGGCGTTCGAGGTTATATCTCTGCCTATGACGTTCAAGATGGATCCATGTTGTGGAGATTCTTTACTGTTCCGGGAAACCCTGATGAGCCATTTGAATCTGAGGCCTTGGCTAAAGCAGCTGAAACTTGGTCTGGAGGTAAATGGTGGGAAGTTGGTGGAGGGGGAACTGTCTGGGACTCAATGGCATATGACCCTGATTTAAACCTTCTTTACATAGGCACAGGAAATGGTTCCCCTTGGAATAGATACGTTCGAAGCCCAGGTGGAGGAGATAATCTTTATTTATCATCAATAGTGGCGATTAATCCAGATGATGGAGAGTATGTATGGCATTACCAAACCACGCCAGGCGATAGCTGGGACTATACTGCCACGCAACATATGATTCTTGCTGACATAGAGATTGATGGAGCATTAAGAAAAGTTATCATGCAGGCTCCAAAAAATGGTTTCTTTTATGTCATAGATAGAACATCAGGAGAATTTATCTCTGCCAATAATTTTGTTCCAATGAACTGGGCATCTCATGTAGACCCAGATACCGGCAGGCCAGTAGAGATTCAAGAAACCAATCATAAGTCTCAACCAGCACTAACAACCCCAGGTCCTCTGGGTGGCCATAACTGGCATCCAATGTCATATAGCCCCAAAACAGGCCTTGTGTATATTCCCGCTCAAGAAACATTATTTATCTATTCAACTAATAAAGAGTTTGAATATAACCCAGGGACTTGGAATACAGCTCAAATTAATGAAATGACGTACTTACCAAAAGATCCAGATGAGCTTGCTATGGTTGACTCTGCAACCCTAGGTTATTTGCTTGCATGGGATCCGATAGCACAAAGAGAAGTTTGGAGAGCCCAATACAAAAGACCTTGGAGTGGAGGCGTCCTATCAACCGATGGTAATTTGGTATTTCAAGGAACTTCAGATGGTAGATTTGTAGCTTATGCTGCAGATAGCGGAGATTTATTGTGGAGCATGGATACTGGTCAAGGAATTGTTGCTCCCCCAATTACCTACAAAATAGATAATGAACAGTATGTTGCTGTTCAAGTGGGATATGGTGGTGTCTATGCTTTAATGGGAGGTTTTGAAGCAGCCAATGAGAATCCTGAAAGGGATGGAAGAATGATGGTTTTCAAAATGGGTGGCGACAAGTTAGAAAAGCCTGTTAAAACGATAGTACAGATGAATCCTACGGTAGTTGAGATGAACTCTGATGCGCTCACTATTGCCCGAGGAGAGTATGAGTATTATGAGCATTGTGGGGTTTGTCATGGATTGGATGCTATTGGAGGAGGGGTCCTTCCTGATTTAAGAATGCTAGATGCGCAATCTAATGCTTCATTTTTGGGTAGCGTCCTTGGTGGAGTTCATGGGAGTGGAATGGCTTCTTTCAAAGACGTCATAACTACAGAGCAAGCCACACAAATTCATGAATACATTAAGTCTCAAGCAGTTTTAACTGGTATCTCAGAGGCAGCCGAGCAGTAAACTGCATTACTTTGTAATCTATGGTTTATAATGGACCATGGATAATAAATATGACATAGCCAAAGACTGGCTGCCAAGGTATACAGGTATGCCTGTTGATGATTTTGGAGACTACATACTCCTTACTAATTTTCAAAATTATGTAGAACAATTTGCGGAAAGATTTGATGCTGATATTCAAGGTGAAAATAAGCCTATGTCGTCTTGCACCAATTCTGCTGGCTTGAGCATTATTAATTTTGGAATAGGCTCTCCTAATGCAGCAACAATTATGGATTTGTTGGTTGCTCGAAACCCTAAGGGAGTATTGTTTCTTGGTAAATGTGGCGGACTTAAAGAAACTTCAGAAATTGGAAATCTTATTCTGCCCATTGCTGCAATTAGAGGCGATGGAACTTCCAATGATTATTTTCCACCAGAGGTCCCGGCTTTGCCTTCATTTAAACTGCATAAATTTGTCTCTGACAAGATTCTAGATGCAGGTACTGATTATAGAACTGGTGTTATTTATACAACTAATAGAAGAGTTTGGGAGCACGATAAATCTTTTTTAAAGAAGCTTAAAAAGACCACTGCGATTGGAATAGATATGGAGGTAGCAACAATTTTTATTGTTGGTCATTACAATGAAATTCCTCGAGGAGCTTTGTTGCTAGTGTCGGATGTACCTGTAACTCCGGATGGGGTCAAAACAGAAGCTTCAGATAAGGCAGTTACTTCCAAATGGGCAGATCAACATTTAGACATAGGGATTCAGGCAATGACTAACATAGGTCAAAGTCGCGATAAGATTAAACATTTTCGTTATTAATTTACTTTAATAAATTCCTGAAAATAATCAAAGATTTCTTGTGGAGACTGCTGCCGTGCAGTCCGCATCTTATCGTTTGAATCTATGTTTAAGGCTTTACCATTAATATCTAAGATAAATACTCTGGGTATGCCAGTCTCTATATTGGGATCAAAATACTTAAATAATTCTGTATTGATCTCATAATCCCCAACATCTACGTTCAATATATTGCATTTAGCATCAAGAAACTGTCGAACACTTGGTAATTGAAGGATTGCCTCTAATAATCTAGCATCAGGACACCAATTAGCTCCAAAAATAATAATTGGTTGTTTGTTAAGATCAATCGATGATTGTATAAATTGTTTTAATTCCTTCAAATCAATTACATCATTGCAATAAGGTTCTGAATGAGGTGTGAGGGCTAGTTCTGTTGGTTTTAAAGCGATACTCATTCTCGTTAACCTATTTAGAAAATTATTATGTTTAATATTTTCAGTGTATCCTAATTATCTTATGAATATGTTTGCTCGGTACTCATTGATTCTCATTGCACTTTATATGCTACTGAGAACAATAATTTCTTTATTTTTTTATGACCAATTTCCAATTGCATTTCTTGCTTCTGAGTTTAATCAAGATCAAATGGATGCATATAGAGCCAGAGTTATAATTCCAGCACTTTTTCTTACATGCATCTATTTTACGGGTCGGTATCTTTCAGGCAAAAGCCCCACATCAACAGTATGGCCGCTATACGTTGTTAGCTCTTCTTTGCTAATAACTCATATTATTGGATTCATAACTTTTATGCCTTTTTCTCAAGATCCAATTACAATGTTTCTTCTGACTTTGTTTGCTTTTTTTGTTACAAGAAAAGCCCACAATCAAAGGAAAAACGAAATTTTTTAGGAGCAAAATGATCTGGATAATTAGAATATTCCTACTGGTTTATGCTGTTTTGTATTTTGGTATTGGGGCATGGGCTATTATTGATCCTGTTAAAGATGCGCTGGATCTTTCCGAGATTCCTTCTTATATGAATGCGGTTGGTTTAACGGTATCAAGCGAAATTGGTTATTCTGAAGTTGCAGGTTTATATGGTGGCATCAATATGGTCATTGGCTTGCTTTGCTTCTTGGGTTTATTTAGCAGAGGGATAGCCGCGTATGCTTTTTCACTTCTTGCTTTTTTAACTTTGAGCATAGCTTTAGGAAGATTCCTTTTTGCCCTCATTCCCTCAACACCAACATACTTAAATACATTCTTTATTTTTGAAGTGACAACTTTTATTTTATCTCTAAGTTGTTATTTGTACTTAAGGCTTTTATATAATCCCAGAAAGAGTACTAATATAGAGAACGTAGCTGGCGATTAGTACCACTCCAGAAATTGAAAATATATTCTTTCTAAATTGAAGCTTGGTTAAAATAACAGCCAATAAAATAAAGACCATGCTTAGGGCTAACAAAATATAGAAGTCTCTTTGCATGACTATTGGGCTGAGCTCAACAGATCCAAAGAATCCAATCATAGGAATAATAAATACTAAATTGAATACATTTGAGCCGATAATGTTACCTACAACCATTTGATGCTTGCCTTTTCTAAGAGCAACTATGGTTGCAGCTAGCTCTGGAAGGCTGGTTCCAAGTGCAATAATGGTAAGTCCAATTATTAACTGGGGAACACCAAGCAATAGAGCAGTGTTTTCTGCATAAACAACTGCAATATTTGCACCGGCAATCAAGGCAACTAGACCAATTAAAGAGATAAATAGGCTGTGCCCAAATTCATTTGATTCTAACGAGTCTTCTTCTGCCAAACTATCTGTTTTAAATAAAACAAACATAAAAATCATTAATATGCCGACAAAACCCATGCTTTCATTAAAAGAAATCTTACCATCCACGAGAGTTAGCCCGAGCAAAACTACTGATAGTCCAAAAGGCACGAAATTCCAAAGTTGTGTTTTAGAGGGTCCGGTGAGGTACAAGCATGAGACCCCAAAAATTAAGGCAATATTTGAAATATTTGATCCAATGGCAGTCCCAAGGGCAATTTCTTCATTTTGATTAATAATGCTCGATATGCCAACAAATATTTCAGGAGCGGAAGTTCCAAATGCTATCAAGGTTAACCCAATCACTAAATCACTAATACCCATATGCTTGGCAATAACTGATGCGTGATCAACAAATTTATTTGCCCCCCAAACTAGAATTGATATCCCAAGGAGTAGTAGAAAGATATTGGTAGCTAATTCCATGAATCTATTTTAAAGCCAATGGTATTGAATTCATATTGATTTCAAGCGAATATGATCAATAAATTAATACTAAGGATTGTGATATGAAAATTAACGAGCTATTTAATGTTTCTGGAAAGGTAGCAGTAGTAACAGGTGGTTCAAGAGGAATTGGAGAAATGATAGCTGCAGGCTTCTTGGCGAATGGAGTTAAGGTTTACATTACAGCAAGAAAAGAAGCTGCTTTGATAGAAAAAGCCAGTGAATTATCTGAAACCTATCAGGCGGAATGTATTCCAGTCCCCTGTGACCTCAGCACCATGGATGGAATGGAAGAGTTTGCTGCTTTTATGAAATCAAAAGAAGAGCACATTGATTTTTTAATAAATAATGCAGGAGCTTCTTGGGGAGAGCCTTATGCAGAGTATTCTGAAAAAGGCTGGGACAAGGTAATGGATTTGAATGTAAAAAGTATTTTCTATCTTACGCAAAAATTAACTCCCATGTTAATCAATCAAGCTTCTGTTGATGATCCTTCAAGAGTCATAAATATTGGCTCTATCGACGGATTAAATGTTCCAGCCCTGGAGAGTTATGCTTATGGAACTTCAAAAGCTGCAGTTCATCATTTAACGCGCGTTCTGGCCAAAAAATTGGTAAGAGATAATATTTTAGTAAATGCCATTGCTCCAGGTCCCTATGAATCCATGATGCTGGGTGCCGCAGTCAATCATGATTACTCGCTCATAGAATCTAGAAACCCAAGAAAACGTATTGGCTCACCTGAAGATATGGCAGGTCTTGTTATATTCTTATGTTCTAGAGCTGGGGCCTATACTGTGGGTGCGGTTATTCCATCTGACGGCGGCTTGGTCGGCACTGCCGGTCATGACTTAAGCCAGTCATGAGTCTGTATGAAACATACTTTCTTCCAAAGCTATTGGATTTTTGCTGTGGAATGGAGGGCTTTCAAAATAAAAGATCGCAGATTGTTCCCATGGCCCATGGAAGAATTCTTGAAATAGGAATAGGATCGGGCCTAAACTTTGACCACTACAATTTTGATAGGGTGGAGGAAATTATTGGAGTTGATCCTGCAGTTTCTTCAGTTGCAATGGCTAGATCAAGATCGTCTAAATACAACTCAAAAATTTCATTCATTGAATCAAGCGCAGAATCAATAGATCTTGAGTCAAGTTCTTTTGATTGCGTGGTCATTGGCTATAGTCTTTGCACCATTCCCGACCCATTAAAAGCTTTGGCAGAGGCTCGAAGACTGATGAAGCCTGAAGGCTCGCTATTATTCATGGAGCACGGCTTAGCTCCCGAGCAAAATATTCAAAAATGGCAACATCGCTTGACGCCAGGTTGGAAGAAGATTGGCGGTGGTTGTAATTTAAACAGGGATATTGAAGATTTAATTTCAACAAGTGGATTTCAATTTAAATTATTGAAAAAGAAATATATTAAAGGACCAAAGATTGCAGCTTTTCAGTATTACGGCGAGGCAGTTAAGAGTTAGTTAAACCAACCTCTTTGAATGACTCTGCAATAAGATTTCTCATCCAGATATGAGAGCCATCATTATCATCGCTATTATGCCAAATTAAGTATTGTTCCAAAGCTGGCACTTTAAACGGTAATTCAACATAGCTTAACCCATGTTTCTTAGCAAAAGTCTCAGCACACAATAGACACAAATCAGATGATCTTACGATCTCAGGAGTAACTAAATAGTGTTGAGCTCTTAGTGCCATCTCAGGTTGTAATTGCATCTTCTGCATTTCCATCTCCACCACAGAAGCGCCTCGCTTCCTATTTGAGATATTTATGTATTTGAGCTTCAACATTTCTTCTAAGTTGAGATTCTCTATTTTACTCACATCATGATTGGCTCGATGAGCAACAACAAATTTATCAGAAAAGACTTTCATAGAATTAGTGTCTTTTGAATTAGGTATAAATGGATCCACCGCAAAACTTAGCTCGTTGGTTGCTAGGGCATGAGGCACTTGATCTCTAGCTGAATAGTAACTTTCAATTTTTACGTGCGGAGCTGATTTACCTATCTTGCTCATTAAAATAGCTAATATACGGCCTTCATTAATATCTCCTAGAGATATTCTAAATGTTCTTTCGCTTGTCTCAGGATTAAATTCATCAGGTTCATTTACACTTTTTTGCATGAGTTGCAGAGCATTTTGAATGTCCTGGATAATGTTTTCAGTCTTTTGCGTTGGAACCATTCCGCTACCAGTTCTTACAAACAGTTCATCATCAAATTTTTCTCTTAACCGAGATAAAGCATTAGATACAGCAGGCTGGGTAATGCCAACAACTTCTGCAGCTTTGGTTAAACTTCCTTCTGTGTAGATCGAATTCATGATCACGAATAAATTTAAATCAAACGAACTTATCTTCATATTTTCTTCATCCTATAGCTTTGATTATCTTGAGCGGCTATCATATGAATAAGCTAAAAAGACTTAACATATAACATTCACAGAACTTATAGTAGCAGATAATATTTGCTAATAACAGGAGCCACCATGAAAGAATTAAAACCAGAGACTCAGGCATTTTTAGATAGAGTATCCAATTTTATTGATACAGAGATCAGACCAAACGAATCTTTGTATCAGCAGCAAATGGAAGAGGGCGGCAGATGGTGTGTTCCTTCTATTATGGAAGAGATGAAAGCTAAGGCTAAGGCTGAAGGGTTATGGAATTTCTTTTTACCTGGATATGAAGGTGACTTTGGAACTGGCCTAACTAATTTTGAATACTCTCATCTCGCAGAGAAAATGGGTGCAGTTGGAATTTCCTCAGAAGTTTTTAATTGCTCTGCTCCAGATACTGGAAACATGGAAGTGCTTGAAAGATATGGAACCGAAGAGCAAAAAGATCAGTGGCTTAAGCCTTTGCTTTCTGGCGAGATCAGGTCTGCATTTGGAATGACAGAACCAGGCGTCGCTTCTTCTGATGCAACAAATATGGCAGCAACAGCGGTGCTTGATGGTGATGAGTATGTAATCAATGGAGAAAAATGGTGGACTTCTGGAGCAGGAGATCCAAGGTGTAAAGTTATTATCTTTATGTGTGTTACAGATCAAGATCCTGATTCACCAAGGCACAAAAGACATTCACAAATTTTAGTGCCCACAGATGCTGAGGGAATAGAGACTCGCAAAATGATGGAGGTATTCGGCTGGGACGATGCTCCTCATGGCCATGCTCATCTTAAGTTTACTAACGTGCGTGTTCCAAAGAGCAATATGATTCTTGGTGAAGGCAGGGGTTTTGAAATTGCTCAGGGTCGTCTTGGGCCTGGCAGAATTCATCATTGCATGAGAGCGGTTGGTTTGGGCGAAAGAGCTTTACAAATGATGTGTGAAAGATCTCAAACCAGGGTGGCTTTTGGTAAGCCTCTTTCTCAGTTAGGCGGCAATATGGACATCATTGCAAATTCAAGAATTGAATTAAACATGGCCAGGCTTTTAACGCTTCAAGCGGCTCATATGATGGATACTGTTGGCAATAAAGTTGCTGCCAGTGAAATCGCTCAGATTAAAGTTATTGTTCCAAATATTGTCTGTGATGTTATTGATAGAGCAATTCAAATGCATGGAGGAGCTGGAGTTTCTCAAGTTTTTCCATTGGCAAGAATGTATGCTGGAATGAGAACTCTAAGGTTAGCAGATGGCCCGGACGAGGTTCATAGAAGAGCCGTTGCAAGACATGAGCTCGGAAAATATCCTAGTCCTAGCTAGTGTCTGTTAGTTCTAATTTAATTTTTTATGACACTGAAACAACAGGGCTCTTAAAAGACTTCTCTCAAATTCTTCAATGCGGTTCAATTCAAACGAACCGCAGCTTAGAAATATTGCATGAGCAGAACTTAGGATGTGCACCTCTACCATGGGCGATTCCTTATCCTATGGCAATGGTAACCAATAAAAAGACTAATCTTTTCCATTCGAATGTTTCTCATTACGAATTAATGAGAGATCTTAATAGGCAGTGGCGCCAATGGACGATCGACGAGCCAGCAGTCTTTATTACTTTTAATGGCATGGCATACGATGAAGAGCTTGTTCGCCGACAGTTCTATTGGAATCTATTTGAATCTTATCTAACGAATACCAATGGAAACGGAAGGCTAGATATCTTGCTTATGATGAATAATGTTGCAGCATTCTCACCGGATGTTTTAAATATCCCATTGTTTGATGGGGGTCCAGGCATCAGTTTGAAACAAGCAGACATAGCTGAGGCAAATGGCATTGAAATTGGAGATGCGCATGATGCCATCGCAGACTGCAAGTTGATGATAGGTCTTTTAGAAAAGATTAACGCCAAAAAACCTGAATTAATTGATTTCTTTTTAAGTATTTCTACAAAACCCGGAATACAGGCAGCCGTCGAACATCCTGGTTTCCTTGCATTAGGAGAAGTTTTTAGACGTGAGATTTTTAAATACCCAGTTGTGCCATGTGGTAGCAAAGCACCGAATGATTTAATGTTCTTTGATTTAAGCTTTGAGCCGGAAGAAATATTTGAAATGGATACTCAGGAAATATATTCATTGGTACAAAAGCCTGGTAAATCAGGACCCTTCAAAAAGTATGGTATTAACAAGACCATCCCTGTATGTCCAAGCAGCATGATTGATAACAAGGATATATTTGATATAGATTTTGAGGTTTTGGAGAAGAGGGCAGCTCAAGTAAGAGAGAATACCGACTTCCAAGCCTTGGTTAGCCAGGCAATGGCAGACAAAATTGATAACTGGAACAATGAGTATGATCACATAGAGCAAATGATTTATGCAGGAGGCTTTCCGTCTAAACAGGATAAAGAGCTTATGGCTGATTTTCATAGAATTGATTCAGCTGAAGAACGCATTAAGATTTGTAGAAACATTACTGATGAGCGACATCGATTATTTGCGGAGAGACTTATCTGTCAGTTTTATCCTCAAGAGGCGCCTGAGGACATGATGAATCGTTATCAGTCACTTATCACTCAACGCTTGAATGAAGATGGCCCATGGGGCTCAATGAGTAAAGTGATGACAGAGCTTGAAAAACTTTTAGAAAAAGATAATTCTACAGAAACTCAAACTATTCTGGAGGATACAAAAAAGTTTTTAACCCAAAGATCTGCATCGATAGATTAAATCACATATTAGTTTTATAGCCTTTTAGTGCACAGAGCAGGGTTTTCATTTTTCTGATTTTAAAAAATGACAATTTATCATTTATATGTATAATTAAAGGTTCCTCTTAATTAAGAGTCTGAAGAAATGCAAATAAGTAAAATAGTTACAAAACCTTATCTCAGATCTGCACATACTTGCAAGATTGGAAAAGTGTTCAAAGATCGAAGAAAACTGCTCTTGTTATCAGAATCTCAAGTTGCCTCTAAAATATCTGTAAATATAAATTATATTAGTGCTATAGAGCATGGCGATTATTCAATTTTTCCAGCAAGAGTTTTTGCACTTGCATATTTTAAAAAATACGCTAATTTCCTTAATCTAAAAATAGATTTTTTTGATATATATAATTCTTAGTCCAATCCCTAATACTCTTTATTCCCAATAAAAAGTTCTCTCGATCTAACAAATTACAGACTTATCTTATTATTTGTCTAGCTGTATAATGTTCCTACATTTTAGACCCGTAGCTCAGTTTTGGTTAGAGCGCCGCATTGACATTGCGGAGGTCGATGGTTCGAGTCCATTCGGGTCTACCACTTTCTAAAAGTATAACTAGATGTCACATGATTATAAGCATGCATTAAAATAGATTTAGCCAATGAATAATTCAGAAACATACTTTCATAATTTTGAATCAATTGATCCGAAAAAAAAATCTATTCTTTTTATCGCTGGAGCTGGCATGGATCACCGATTGGTTAGAGCCATAAAACTATCTGACTCTGAATATAACAAGCCTTTAATTATCGATCTACCTGGTCATGGTGATTCAAAAGGATCCTCAGCTAATAGCATTGAATCCTACAGTCAGTTTTTGATTGATTCTTTAGAAGCATATGATCTTCAAGAACTAACTTTATGTGGGCATAGTATGGGTGGATTAGTTGCGTTGGACATGGTCTTGCAGCAAAATTTTGTAGCTAAATCAATAATTCTGGTAAACAGTATCTACCCTACAAGAGTTGCTGATGCATTGCTTGGTAAAGCTAAAGCAGGCAATGGAGACGCTGCTAACTTTATTATTAAATACGGTCTTTACAGGAGACTTCTTGGAATAAGAAATGCTTTTTCTGAGGGAAAGGATCTTGTCATGCTTGATGATTTAGAAGCATGCAATAATTACCAATTGGATTTAAATAATTTAAAAAACCTAGGTATCCCTATTGCAATCATCCTTGGCGACAAAGATAGGCTAGTTGACCTGAAGGCTGTAGATAATTTTACTGCTATGGTTCCAAGCAAAACTTATACAATGAATGAAGTGGGGCATTTCTCATTCCTTGAAGATCCTCTTGAGTTAAGTAAATTAATTTCTGAGATTGTTTAAGAATTTAAGTCCAGACAAATAAAATCATTGGGATAGAAATCAGCACTATCACACATTCTAATGGCAGACCTAAGCGCCAGTAATCTCCAAATTTATATTTGCCCGGTGCCATCACTAAGGTATTGCATTGATGACCAATAGGAGAAAGGAATGCGCAACTGGCACCTACGGCGACGGCCATTAAGAATGGTTCTACTGGCTGTCCAACTTGCAACGCAAGATTAGCAGCAATAGGAGCCATGATAACGGCTGTTGCTGCATTATTTACGATATCTGATACAAACATCGTGATAACAAGAATCATTAAAATCAACCACGGTAAATCCATGCCGTGAGTTGATGTAGAAATAAAATTTGCTATGTTTAGAGAAATTCCCGAGGTTTCAAGCGCTTGGCCTACAGGAATCATTGCCGCCAGCATAACGACTACAGGCCATTCAATATTTCTGTATAAGTTTCCATTGAGCACTTTGATAGATATAAAAGCTATCACGCAAAGCAAGAAGGCAACAACTATGTTCATTACGTTAAAGGCGGTTAAAGCGATAGCTGTAGCAAAAAATATTAAACTCTTTAATAGTCGACTTCTGCTAGGAATAGTTTGCAAGTCTCTTTCCATCAAAGGCATTAGTCCTAAATGCTTGATTCTCTCTTTGACACCTTCATCATCTATGGTGCGAACTCCAAGCAGAAGAACGTCTCCTACCTTAAATGCTTCTTTTGCTAGTCGAGTTCTAAACTTTGCTCCTTGTCTCCAAAGCCCAAGTAAAGCGAGATCTTCTGAAGCAAGGCGCTTAAGAAACTCATGCTTGCGACCAATTAATCTAGAGCCTGCTGTGACCATCACTTCAATTTCAGCTAAATCTGACTCTTGAATTGTGTTTAAATTCTCAGCAATCTCAAACTCCAGTCTCTCTTGAATAGAAGCTATGTCATCAGGAGAAGTTTTGATTACTAATACCTGGCCTGGTTGGATTTTCTTAGCCATTGAAACTCTTGAGACCCCACCAGTCTCATTAACCACTCCTAATACCTCAGTCTCTGGACCAGAAATTTTCTTAATCTCTGACAATCTCATTCCAATCGCATTACTATCATCTTTAACTTTGACTTCAAATAAATAGTTTTTTAAATCAATTAAACGAGTTTCATCCTCATCATTGTCACGAACTGTGACAAGCCTATAGCCTATCAAGGCAATAAACAGGATACCAATAATACTTACTGCCAAACCAACAAATGAATAATCAAAAAAGTTAAAGGTAACACCTGTATATTCTTGTCTGTACTGAGCAATAATAATATTTGGAGGAGTTCCAATGACAGTATTCATTCCACCCAAGATGCTGGCGAAAGCTAGCGGCATAAGAAACTTTGATGGATTCCAGCTCATTTTTTGACATACGGATAGAGTGATTGGAAGCAATAAAGCCATAGCACCAATATTATTCATAAAGGAAGATAAAAATGCAGCTATGACCATTATCAATATAAGGTATTGATTCTCATTTAAGGTAAATCTAGAAATTAGATTACCAGCCAAACTAACCATTCCCGCCTCTTGTAAGCCTCGAGAAATCAAGAGCACTAATGCTACAGTAACCACAGCAGGATGCCCAAACCCAGAAAATGCATCATTGGCTGGCACTATTCCAAGCAATACTAATGCGGCAAGACAAATTAAGGTTACGGCGTCATAACGCCATTTACCCCAAATGAGCAAACCCATCAGAACAGCCAAAGTAGTTGCAAGAATAGTTTGATCAGACATGCTTAATATGTACCCTTAAATTCCTTTTTTCAATGACCATCCTATCAAATAAATCCTTCATATAATGATTAATATTCTAGCGTTGAGTTTTCCATATTACAGACTCAAGCTATAATTATTAAATGAAAAAAATACTAGATACCTTGAATAAGTTTTTTGGAGTAGTGATTGCTATTAATATCTTGCATCAAATAGTTTCTAGTGCGGGTTATTTTGTGCTCGAAATACCAGCATTTAAAGTGTTGTATTTAATTTCAATAAGTATTTTTGGAATTGAGTTTGTTTTAAGGCTTTTTAATGAACGAAAACTTTCGTTTCTTCTTTCGATTGATGGACTGGTTCTTATTAATCAAATATTTTTTTCCATCTATGATTTAAGAATCCTTAGATTATTTAGACTTTTTGATATTTTTAGTCAATCAAGGTTTCTCTTAGCAACCAATACACTTATTAAGACAATCATTAAACAACGCAATGCGTTGCTAGGCTCACAAATCATGGTGATTTCGATTTTATTGGTAGTTTCAACATTTATATATTTCTTAGAATCCTCGGTCCAGCCAGAGGTTTTTGGCAGCATTCCATCTACTATGTGGTGGGGCATAGCGACTTTAACTACTGTGGGTTATGGCGATGTTGTGCCTATGACAGACCTTGGTAAGCTGCTAGCAAGTTTTACGATGTTGGTTGGGATAGGGATGTTTGCCTTACCTGCAGCTATTCTTGCATCAGCATACTATGAAGAGATTCAAAAAAAGAATTTTCTAGTGAGCTTTGAAGCTATTGCATCAGTGCCGCTATTTCAAGAGCTTCCAATTGGAGCGGTTGGAAAAATTAATGAAAAGCTACAGGTTGTTTTGATAAGTGAGCATGAGACTATTTTTTCTAAGGGCGAGGAGGCTGATTCAATGTTTATTATTGAATATGGAAAAGTTAAAGTAGAAATTGATCAGCCGGTCTATTTAGTAGCAGGAGATTATTTTGGAGAAATGGGCTTGCTTGGCAATGCGCCAAGAAATGCAACCATTACAGCAGCCGACGACACTAAGTTGCTTGAGTTAACAAAGGCGGACTTGGCAGAACTCTCTGAAGAGCATCCTGGACTGTTTAAAGAATTAGAGCTAAGCGTCTCTAACAGAACCTCAGATTAGTCATCGCCCTTGTCAGGCGCAGCTTGATGAGAGATACCTTTTTCTTGCAAACCTTCGGTTGAGTAGTCTGCAACATTTAAAGGATCTGTATTTTCTACATAGACTGAAGTTGAAGGGTAGGCAAATTCGGAGCCGTTATTTCTAACGATTTTAATCACTTCAAAAATTAGGTTTTGCTTAATTTTAGAAAAATCTGTTAAGCCCACTGGGTCTGTGTAACATAGCAATCTCACATCAATGGAGCTTGATGCTAGTTCTTCAGTTCTAGCAAAGGATTCTTGATCAGGATTATTTATAAATTCTTCAGAAGTGGTAATAAAGCTTGTAATTTCTTCACAAATTTTTGCTAATTGTTCTTGAGTAGTAGAGTAAATCAGATTTAATGACCAGCTAATTCTTCTATATTTCATGTTGCCATGATTGATAACTTTTACATCTGAAAGATCTTTGTTTGGAACTAGCATGGGGGATGTATCAAACATTCTGATAAGCGTTGATCTAAAACCTATGTCTTCAACCATGCCATGCAATGAGCCAGGCACTTCAATTCGATCTCCTGGTTGAAAGCGATTTTCTCCAATGATCAATAATCCAGATATAAGATTTTTAAACAAATCTTGAGCACCAAGCGCAACAGCCACTGAGAATAAACCAAGACCGGCAACCAATGGGCCAATTTGAATGCCAAAGATATCTAAAATAATACCAAGCCCAATGATCCAAATAATTATTCTTGCAGCTCTTTCAAGCCACATGGTCATGGATTTAGTTAATAGAGCACTTGAGGTAAAAGCCTGGAAGATTGGGGCAATACTATTTGATAATGCGCTAAATATTGTAAAAGCAATCATAGCTTTGACTAGATTAGTAGCAAAAATATCTGCCATGCCTGAAAGAGGGAGGTAAACAGCAATAAAGTAGAGAGCAACCGTCATCGGAATGTATCCAAGAGGTTTTTTTAAGGACTCAAGCAATAGATCATCCACTTCAGAATCTGTATGCTCAGTAAGCTTTTCGAGCCAATTCAGCACTCTGTTAACAAAAAAGGCTCTGCTTATAGCCCCAGCTATAAATATCAGCAAAGAGATAATAATCTCAGTTATACCAATACCCAAAAAGCCTTCTTCCCAGACACTTGTAAAAATTTCTATAAATCCTTCCATAATTAATTTAAATTGTATGAAAACATGGTTGAGATTGATTCATCTGTCTTCTCAGCCAACATGGGTGGATCCGAGTCACGAAAAGATGAATATTGCATCGTTATCTTAAAATTTTCATTTACTTTAAAATCTAAGGCTAAGATGATACTTGCTTTGTAGTCATTCTCAAAATCATCAATGCTCGGTTGAAAATATATTGTAGGTTTTAGGACAATATTTTCTGCTAGCTCTATAGAATTATGAAGATAAAAACCAAAACGCTCTGTTGTTTTGGATCGACCAGTAAGTTCAGTTTCATCTTCATTGAGTATGCCAGCACCCAATCGAGCTGACTTAGATAGCTCGTACCTTAAACCACCACCTAGAACTGACCTTTTTTTATAATTTCTAAAAGGGTTTTCGCTGTATTGAGCAAACAATTCCCAATGAACAGCTTCAGCACCAACTAAAATATATCTCCCATGGATGAAGGTGGATTCATCTATGGCTTTATCATTTGATTTTCTTTCGCTTTGCTGCAAAATTAAAAAAGACTCTGCATCTTCTGAGTTATTATCAAATCTAAGTTGTGCAGAGTAAAAATCTCTATCTCGATTGCCTCGAGACG
>ENA-OREB01000088-OREB01000088.1-marine-metagenome-genome-assembly--contig:-NODE-88-length-49202-cov-3.618850_pt1 | contig 49202 bp, 35 predicted proteins | sample MGYA00248625_ERZ508552 | MGnify/ENA primary metagenome ERZ508552 (study PRJEB26219, sample SAMN06267888) | marine metagenome | isolation source: Monterey Bay, California, USA | place: USA:Monterey Bay...
CGAACGGCTTCAACTGTTTGCATTTGATGGCGAAAACGACGTAGCTACCGGCTGCTTCACGACGGTACGCGACAAATCGGACGATATGGCCAATGCTCAAATGATTGATGGTGTTTCACGGCTGCAACTGGCTCCGCTTCAATGCCCCAACTGCAATAAGACGGATACAATGCTCCAATCCTTCAACGACGGTGACCCATGCCCGAGATGCGATGGTGGTCGGATCAAACAACGCGGCTCTTGCATTTACTGAAACCAACAGCCGCATAACAAAAAAATGCACCCGAGTCGCGAAGTCGGGCGTTTTGACAATGGAGAATCTCTCGTCGCGACCGGGTGATTTTAGACGTTATCCGACTCGCTCATGAATGATATCGCCAATAGATTCCTGTGGGACGACTGCAATTCAATTGAAGAGCAGCGTGCAAGGGTTTTTCGCAGATGGCTTGCCAATCCTCACGGGCGATACGACGACAAATGGGACAATGATCGACTGTTGAGACTTGCAATTGAATTCATGATCCAACCGTTGTTCATGCGGTCCGCGAACGAACGCCTTCACGAATATTGGTGCGACGGAATTGTATACTTTGAGTGCTCAAATCCAAATTTTGCCAATCTTAGATTTTCAGGCACGTCCGTTTATTTCTGCGGACAGAAGTATTGCGGATTTGCTCCTTTTGAACTTGATCTCCGTTATGGATTCGCAGACTCTGACATGCCCGAAGCCGTTAGTATTCGCTTTGGTGAGCTTGACCCGTCATATCTAATCGCGAGAATACCGACAGGCACAAGGGCAGAATACAAGAACAATGCAATAAAGGTTCACTTGCGGCGACCGACTTGCGAGACGGAATGGGCCGTCAATTTAAACTTTGATCCGTATTCCGTCGGATAACAATGTGATGCACGCGAAGCCGAACTTGCGCGTGGTTTAGAAAATGGATGATCATTCGTTCCGGCTCGGTGATCACGAACGTTATCATGCCATGAATGCTGTCTCGATAATCTCAGCCCTGATCGTGATGGCGACCATAATTTCCTATTTCGCAGTTACCCCAGCATCCACAACGATCCATGTTGGCGACGACGGTGACCGCGTCAACGAAATCGGCCGATATGGTTACGTAAAATCAATTTTTAGCTTGCGGCACAATGAGGATACCGATGGCAAACCTTTGCGACCGTCTGCGTTCTCAATTGGGCCGGATGGGTATCATCTGTTGATTTGGCACAATGACAAAATTGATTCGATGACTCATTTTCGACACGAACGATCCGTCCCAAACACTTACGGCGATTGGCACGACGTAAACGAGGTTGATTCCTTTACTGTGGATCGACCTTCCCCGATTCCATTTTTTGTGGGAATCGCTGTATTGGGCGTCGCGGGCTACGTGTTGAAACGATTTCGTCGCACAATAATCGTGTTATATGCGCTAGCGGTGCTGTTTGTGACTCTAATGATCGTCGGAATCTCGACTCTTGCGGAAACATTTGCGATAATTCCCATGCTGATTGGCATTGGTTGGCTTGCCGCTCCAATACTCGGACGGTCATTGGCAAACAACCGGCAACCCCCTGCCGAATTGGCATGATAACAATATGATGCACCGAAGCCCGACTTGCGAGTGCATTTGGAATGGAGAGGTCATCGTTCGGGCTCGGTGATCATTGCCGTCATCCCGCTTAAATCAGTTCTTTATTGTCAAGCTAAACGCGACATGCAGTTCCAACTCAAACATTTGTTTCTGACAGTATTCGCGTTTTCTCTGTTATCACTGTTTGGCAAGTTTTTGTTTGACAATCCTCCCCAGATGTCAGGCAAGATCCTCTTGATACTGGCTTCGCCAGCGGCAATGGGAATTGGAATTATTGCGTTCTCGCTCGCAGGAATATTCGGCAACTCAGCCTCCAGTTGCGACGCTGACCCGCTCCATTCCGCGAAATACAAGAGTCTGGCTTGGGTAGGCTTGTTTGCAACACTGCCGCTCGCAGTATACGTTGTCTATAGCTGCATTGCGGGACCGCCGTTGGGCAAATAGATGATCAAGCACACGCGGGATAACAATGTGATGCACGCGAAGCCGGACTTGCGTGTGGAATTTGAACCCGATGATCACTTTTTCCGGCTCGGTGCTCTTTGTCGTTACGCGGCTACACATCATAGCTATCAGTTTAATAAGGCATCAGATGAACGTGACAACCAGACAGGCCAATCAACGAGTTTGGCGCCTCTCGATCCTTGTTCTAACGTACTTGGCCGTGAGCTTGCCCGTTTTCGGGCAAGAGCAGAAGATACCTGCTGCAAAGGATTTCCATTCGCGTGGGGTGAAACCGAATCAGATTGAGTCACTGTCTTCAATTCTTAGTCAGGCCGTACGGGAACAGCAAATTGCAGGCTGCTCTTTTCTGGTTGTACACAAAGGAGAAACCATCTTTCGAGAGGCCTTTGGATATGCCGATATCGATTCGAAGCGACCGTTCACTACTGAAGAATTGCTTCCCATCGCATCGGTCTCCAAGCCCTTTATGGCAAGCGTGGTAATGGCCCTCGTTGATCAGGGAAAGTTGAATTTGGACGATCCGGTGGAGAAGTACTTGCCAGCGTTCAAAGGAAAACGAGTTAAAGACAGACAGTCGCCCGCACGACCGATGACGATTCGCCACCTGCTATCGCACACAGCAGGCTTTTGGGGGAACAAGGGAATCACTCCCGAGAAGATGGATCTGATCCGCAATTTCCAGCGCCCTCTGGCCGAAACGATCGAACTCGTTGCGGAGTACGATCTCGTCTACGAGCCAGGAACGAAATGGATCTATTCCGGCGTTGGGTATTGCGTGTTGGGTCGTGTCGCGGAAGTCGCTCTTGGCCAGTCGCTCGAGGAGATTTCGCAGGAGGCATTGTTTCGCCCTTTGGGTCTGAAAAACACGACCTTTTTGCCCTCGAAAGAAACGCGAAAAACGGTGCCCACGGGGTATCTGAAAAAGGGAGAGAAGCTGCAGAAACAACCTTCCCTAGCGCAGATCGAAGAACTCCGCTTCATCCTGCCGGGAGGATCTCTGTTCACGACATTAGACGAGATGGCGGTGTTCGGTCAGATGCATCTGAACGACGGCGTCTACAACGGAAAGCGAATCCTTTCGGAGGCGTCGGTTACCGAGATGCGGCGACTACAGTCACCTGACCGACCTAAGAGGACCTATGGATTTGGATGGTTCCGGGATGACGTTTCGGAGACCGGTTTGGCCGACCTCCTTTTTCACAGTGGCGCGTTGGGCGCGCGTTTACGGATTGACCGGAGCAGGGAGGTGGTCTGCGTCTTTCTCGTTCATCAGTCTTCAGCTCAAACCGTGGACCAGCCAAACAAGCTTTTTGAACAAGTCGACGAAATGTTTCCGGCACCGAAGGATCGTTGATCGTATCAAAGTGAGAACAAGGCATCTCTTCACAAACGCCGCATAACAATGTGATGCACGCAAAGCCGGACTTGCGCGTGGTTTAGAAAATGGAAGATCAACCGTTCCGGCTCGGTGATCACTGCCGTTATCCCGCTTGATTACTAACTTTTTTACAGCGGCCAAGACTAAACAGAAAACACTAACAACATGAACGAAAAGCAGATCCAATCAATCGAAAAAAAGTTTTCGATTACGCTACCCAATGGGTATCGCAAAATGCTGGCTTCAACTCCACCACTACTTCTGGCCTGGCTCAACTACGAAGAAAAGGAGAATCCAGGTCAGTCTCCATTTTTTGTGGATCATAGAATGATTGCCGGCGTTAATCAAATGATGCGAGACCCGGACGACGAAGAGTACTTTGCATTCGATCCAAATGACGACAGTAAGCCTTGGCCGCAACGTTATTTCATTATCGGCAGCGACGTAGGGGGCAACTTTTACTGTATTGCACCGGCTTCTAATAAATCCCGAGTCTATTTTTGGAACCAGGGTGATACAGCCTTTCCAAAATACGCGGATACAATGGCAGGGTTCGTCAAACGACTTTTCAAGGACTACGGTGAGGTTGCAGCAATGGACTGCGAATCTGATACATAGTAAATCGCGGGATAACAATGTGATGCACACGAAGCCGGACTTGCGTGTGCTTTTCAATAAATGATCGCTGGTTCCGGCTCGGTGATCCCTGCCGTTATCCTGCTAGAACTACTTTGCTCATGAAGTTTTCGATACTCAGCATCATTTCGGCAACAGCATTTATCGCATTGGGAATTGCCCTATACGCCGAGCATGCTCGAAATGCAGAACGGGAGTCTACGATTAGAGCCAAACATCGGGAGGAACTTGAAAATCTGAGAAACGGTTTAACGGTTTTCTACAGCATCGAACACTTGCTGCAAAACTACCACGACTTGAAACAGCCGAAGAGCATTCAACGCGACCTTGATTTTTCGGCACTTGTCCACGTCGTCAATTCATTCGACTTCGCGGAATTTTTAGACCGAGACCCTGACCTATATGCTGAGTACGGCGAGAATGCTTCGCTCAAATTGGCAACCGCATTGCTAACAGAATTGAAGTGCAAAAGTGCTGATGACTTTTTCGCACGTTTCCGTCAGAAAATGAAAGGGTTGGAAAAGTATGGGTTGGATATGGAGGGAGAGGGAATTGGCATAAATAACTCTGCAAGGCGAAATCAATTGACTGACTTCATACAGCTTGCACTTGAAAAACAAGAAGAAACGACCATTTTCTGATAAATAGCCAATGTGGTATGCACCAACTAGTTTCTTGGGCCGTCATAGTCCGTGTTGCCAACACTCGGTCGCTGTACAACAATGCCATGAACCGAAGCGGAGCAGCCTTTTCTGTTGGGCTTGGTCGTTCGTCGGCTACCTCATGCTTCTGACCGATACCCAAATCGACGCGTAATCTCGCCGCTCGGTTACGCGATACGTTAGGCCACATTCGCACCACAAAAATTTATGATAGCAAAATACAATCGTAAAAGTCTGGCACTAGGCATTCCGGGTTTGTTACTCCAACTTGGGTGTATTTTCGCCCTCAATCTGATCGCCGCAAAAGTCAATAGTGGTGCTGCGCCGCCAGATTCCTTGGCCTTATTATTCGCCGTAGGCTTCCTTGTCGGCGCGTTGCTTTTGTTTATCGGATTGGGATTTTACGCAAAGGCCAAAGGCTACAGTGCGGTTTTAGGGTTGCTAGGTTTGCTGTCGTGCATTGGACTGATTATTTTGGCAGTGTTGCCAGATAAGACAAAAGGACAGACAGATGACCATGTGGCCTAACAAGTCGCCGGATCCAACCGCCGTTGGCGCGGTCAGTTCCGCTGTCGCGGTTCACGCCGCGAGTCGGCGGTAGCTCAGCTTTGGTCGTTATCATGCCTGATCTTCTCATGTATCAAATCCTCTACCCAAGCCTGATTTCAATGGCCGACATGAGTCGCACGCCATACGCGATCGCCGCGCTTTTGGTGTTGGGCATAGTTGCGTTGCGATTCCTCCGGCCAGCTAATTCTGAATCTGGACTTTGGCTTCCGGTGGCAGCATTCTTGGCAGGCCCGATTCTCGCGCTCGGATATTTTGCTGCTGACGTCTTTCTTGTATCACGCGACTACCTTACTACTGACGACTATATTCAATCCTTGATACCAATTCTCATAATTGGCTTTATCGGCGGTTCAATTGGTTCAATCTCGCTTTGGATTGGCGACAAATTGACGCTGAATCGGCAAGCACGACTGAGCAAAAACCCCGTAAAAAAAGCACGGTAGAGAATAGTAACTCTCTACCGTGCATTTCAGTGGGCGATATTGGACTTGAACCAACGACCTCCACGATGTCAACGTGGCGCTCTAGCCAACTGAGCTAATCGCCCGGATCGGTACGCTAAAAGCAGAAGTTTCAGCGATGCTGAGATTATAACCTGCAAACCTCAGATTGAAAACATCGCCATTTGAAAGCAATTTCTTTACAACTCTCGGCCGATGTTGGACCGCTTTTTTAAAAGAACACTGATTTTCGACGTGAGTTATCTGCTTTCTGTTGATTCTAAGACAAGTGCGAAATCCTCCTCTCCGTCTAATTGACGAAGTCTTTTCAAGCGTTCCGGGTCCTCAGCACAATTGTTCCTCGTAATCCCGATGGTCGAAACGGACATTTCTACGAAACAAGCTGCCGCGTCAAGAATGACGGGCTCCATAAAAAAGCCGGTCGCTCAATGCGTTTGAGAACCAAAATTTTGAAATATTCGAGGAAAATTAGAGTCCGCTAATCCATACTTTTTGGCGACCCGATCAGCCGTTTCAGTTTCTGGATAAAGGGAAACGATCCGCTTGGCGATCTTGAGCTGATCCGATAACTGGACAAGCTCCCGCCCATCTGTAAATGGATCCATCCAAGATTGGAACATCGACTCTTCGAGATCACTTGCCCGCTGCTGACGAGCTTTCTGAATTACTTGAAAACGTTCCTCGCAATCAGCTATCGTGTTCCCCTCCTGTGGGAGAAAGGATTGATACTCCTCTTCTGATTCCCGGTCGAGCCTTTTAAAGAAAGTCTGGAGTAATGCCCGAGAGTTTTTAGTCACTCCACCCACTTCACTCCGAAAGTCTAATATTAATCGACACAAAGAAATTTTCATGAGAGGCGATAATTTTTGATTCAACGAAGTACGAACAAGACTGATAAAGTCGAATTCGGAGTTTGTAAAAATCAACCCACGATTAATTGGAGGTGTGAATCTGGCTATCTCACACATTCTCAAACCATACTTTTGATCAACGGTCAAATTAATTTCAACTTCGTCCGCTTCTCGAGGAAGCTTGATAAAATCAAACTGTCCACCGCTTAGTGCAGACAGTTCTCTCATATTGGCCATTGCCCTGAAGTCATCCAAAGCAATTGTGTGTATTGGGATTTTTGCTATTCCTTCGACTTGCCTTCGAATATCATCGATGGTGAATAGTGGTCCGCCCCTTTCGAATTCGCCATCTCCGAGTAAAAAAATTCCACTCGGATTCGTTTTTATCGCAAAATTTAGACTGCTACACGGATCACTCAACCCCTTAGCCTCTTTGTCCCAAATCCACCGTCTAAACTTTCTCTTATTTTGATTTGTCGCTTTGACTGCCGTGGGATTGAAATGCTTTACTTTATGGCTGAAGAGAACAACATAGAATTCTTGATGCGGTTGCAAGGTCTCGATTGAATTTTGCAATTCAAGTCTAGCAACATCAAACCTCGAAAAGTTCAAATTCAAATCCGTTCGCCAGTAACCCTTTTTGTTCATTGAGAAGGATTGATCCAGAATATAAACAAAACTGTTGCCCTCAGCCTTCGTTCCAAAGAACTTAGCTGATTCCCCAGTCTCTGGAGTTTCACTTAACTGGGACTCGGCTGACTCACTCAAGTCACCTCCGCCCCACTCCTGATTTAAGGGGCGTGCCTCGGACTCAGCATCTTTCTTACCGTGCTTTTCCATGGATACGACGAAGTCCATGATCTCTTCTGGCTGCTTGACAACTAACTCAAAATCAACCATCTCATTGTCTTCTGCATCGACCTCAAAATCGAACTGAGAGACCTGCACACTGTCTGAGGATTCCAGCAATTCCAGAGAAATTATCGAGTTGCTTGAACTTTCAAATACGATCAGCGAAAGGATCAACAAAGCCAGTAGATGAATAGCAACCGAGACTAAGAAACTCGAACTTCGAGCATAGACTTCCCGGCCATATGAGCTGACGAATGATTTTTTCATCGACAACCAACCCTTCCATTTGTCCACCACAGGATCACAAACTTACAGTTGACGGAAACTGCCGCAGGAACTCCAAAATTGTTGCTTCGGCTTGCACCAGAACCTTGGCCTAACGAGGAATCACTAATCAATGGCCCAGCAATACGTTCTGGGCTACGCTGACTAAAGAATCGCTGGTCTCTTTTACTGAGATCTGATCAACCTAAAATCCTCTACTCTCGGGGCAGTCGCTTTACAGCAAACGCAGTCGTTGAGTTATGAGTGATCACCGAGTTTTAGTCAGATTTCTTCGGATCAATAGCCAAACGATATTGCACTGCTATTTGACGAAAATATTGACCAAACACAAACAACCCGTATCCAAATCGCACCCGACCTCAGGAAATTAATCGGCGACCAATTTACCGTCTATTCGCGGGTCAGGGCAAATGCAGCATAGAAAGCGTTAAGGCCAAATTCAAGTCAGCAAGTAGCACACGATTGAATATATACGCTAATCAACAAACTTTGAACTGCGTAGGGAGCAGGAGCATTACTCTTGAAATGCGGGCTCTCAAAGACTCTGGCCCAAAATTTCGCTATCCAACAGGAGCCGGCTTTTCTGAAAGCTTGCAAATCGTCTCGAATTGTTTTTTAGTGACGGGCTGGACAGAAAGGCGCGACCCTTTCTGCAACAGAACCATTCCTTCAAGACTTTTGACCGTGCGCAGTTCGTCCAGCGATACCAAACGCTTCAGTTTTTTGACCAACTTGATGTCGACCATGAACCAACGCGGGGTCTCTTGTTTCGACTTGGGGTCAAAATGCTTGTCCTTGGGATCAAACGCTGTGAAATCTGGATAGGATTCTTTGACGATCTTGGCCGTTCCAATGACACCAGGTGGCTTGGCATTGCTGTGATAAAACAGCACCTGATCCCCTTTCTTCATATCGTCCCGCATGAAATTCCGCGCCTGGTAATTTCGCACACCATCCCAACAAGTTGTCTTGTTCTTTTCTTCGGCAAGGTCATCAATCGAGTAAACGAGCGGTTCGGATTTCATCAGCCAGTATCGTGTAGTATCAGCCATGATATTTACGCATCCTCTAGAAAACTAAACTAACTTCGCAACAACCCAACTTTGAAATGGGCGACAGCCGTTAAGAGATTGCGCTGGTGACTAAACCCAAGCGATTCATCCTGAGGCGACTGAAGGCCTCGGAACCCAACGTCATATCCATCCAACTTGGCAGGCAATTAACGTTTTGCTGCACGCAGGTTACCTTGCCGGAAAGCTTCAGCCATCGCTTGAGGAACTTCAGATTCGGCAAGTACTAACTGAGCCTTTTGGCTCGCCACATCCGCTTTCATTTCTTGTTCAGTTGCGATCGCGTCGGCGCGTCTCTTTTCAGCCGCCGCTTGTGCCACACGAGTGTCCGCTTCAGCTTGATCAGCTTGAAGCCTTGCACCAATATTCTCGCCAACATCAATGTCAGCAATGTCAATTGAAACGATCTCGAATGCCGTATGGGCATCTAAGCCACGCTCAAGAACAGCTCGAGAAATACGATCGGGGTTTTCCAAAACATCTTGATGGCGATCCGATGATCCAATTGAGGAAATAATTGACTCACCCACCCGAGCAATAATGGTCTCCTCAGTAGCACCGCCGATCAATTGCTCAAGATTCGTTCTGACTGTAACTCGCGCTCGAATTTTTAACTCAACGCCGTCCTTGGACATCGCACTGAGAAAATTCTTACCACTTCGCTCGGGATCAGGGCAGTCAATCACCTTAGGGTAAACCGATGTTCGAACTGCATCCATGACATCTCGCCCAGCCAAATCGATCGCAGCGGATCGATCAAAATCAAGATCGATATTGGCTCGCTGTGCAGCGATGATGGAATTGGTCACCTTCATCACGTCACCCCCGGCAAGGTAGTGCGCTTCAAGTTGTTCAGTACTAATTCCATCTTTGCGACTAATGTTTAAGCCAGCCTGCTTGGCCATCACTTTCGCTTTGACAATCATGTCGGGGCGAACTTTTCGGAATCCCATCGTGATCAAACTAACGAGGCTAACATCCGCCCCGGAAGTATACGCTTGTACCCAGAGCTTCCCGTAACGAGCGAACGCAAGTAATAAACCGAGTGCGATAAAGACAAGTACGCCGGCTCCGGCGATAAGCAGAATCTTTCCGTTATCACTTTGGCCTAGTAACAAATCATGGATTTGAGTGGTATTGATCAACTGCACGGACTTCCTCGGCATTGGTTTGAAGTTGATGGATCGAAATCTGTTCGATGTCTGCTCGGCTCAGCAGCCTCGCGGTGCTCTCATCATAACGTATTTGGACTCAATTTACAGTTATCCCTCGATAGAGTGACCCCGATTTTTCTCGACTAACCTGCAAAGCTCGATTCGAAAACATCCTCTAATATCTTAAAACCACTGCAAAACCAATCATTCGCGGCGATGTTAATCAATCCAGCCTCCGCCGAGAACTTGATCTCCAGCGTAGCAAACGACCGCTTGTCCTGGAGCAACTCCATTTTGCGGTTCATCGAATTCAATTTTCAATCGAGAATCGGGAAGTATTTCAGCGGTTGCTGCATGGGCTCGACTGTTGTAGCGGATTTGCGCGAGGCATTGAAACGGTCCACTCGGGACCGAAGCCAACCAATTGGTTTTGCTTGCGGTGAGACTTTTTCGACCCAGCTCAGCTAACGAGCCGATCACAACTTGCTTTTTCAGAGAATCGATTCGAACGACGAAATAAGGCTCGCCCATCGCAACTCCCAAACCCTTTCGTTGCCCAATCGTAAACCGCTCGATTCCGGGGTGGTTTCCGACAACAGTTCCATCGGTCGTAACAATCTCGCCCGCCAAAGCACCACCATGCTCGTCCACCACGTCGCCCCGCCGTTGCCGAACAAACTCATCATGCTTTCCGGAAGTCACAAAACAAATTTCTTGACTGTCTTTCTTTTCCGCAACATTCAGCCCGAGCGTTCCGGCAATCTCTCGAATGGCAGGCTTTTGATACTGACCAACCGGAAGTAACATTCGCTCAAGAAATTTTGGCTTGATCCCGAACAAAACGTACGACTGGTCCTTTCCAGGATCGACTCCCCGCAGCAATTTTATATCGCCTTCCGCCCTAGTCATCTGCGCGTAATGACCTGTCGCCAAGAACTCTGCTCCGACGCTATCTGCGTAATCGAATAATTTCCCAAACTTGATTCGATTATTACACATCACGCACGGGTTTGGCGTACGGCCGACCGTGTACTCGTCGACAAAGTAATCGATAATTCCTCGGAATTCTTCCTCCAGATTCAATGCATAAAAGGGAATTCCCAATCGCTCAGCCACTCGACGACCGTCCTCGGCATCAGAAACACTACAGCATCCCTGCTTATGATCAGCGCGATTGTTGAGAACCGGCAGGAGAGGGGAGGACTCCATTTTTCCGTCAATCGAACAAGCTTCAACCGCTTTTTCCCCATGCCTCATGAACACGCCGATCACTTCATGACCTTGCTCGATCAATAGGTGCGCAGCGACGCTTGAATCCACGCCTCCCGACATCGCTAGTACAACTCTTGCCACCCTTAAGCCTCTTCTATTGGAAAACTCAAACGATCCACTGAAATCAACTGCCCGAACTGCTCCGATCGCGGCAGGCACTGGAAAAACAGGCAGCCTGACGCAGAATTACCTCCAAGTCTAGAACCAACCGCGGAGAACGGCAACCTTCACCAAGTCTCCGTTTCGCCTATCGGATCTCCCGTTTGACCGGTATGATTCTGTCTCAATTTACTTCTGACCACAGCAACCTTTTCAATTGCCGGCAGATCCCCAAGTCAATCCGACGATTCGCGCAGCGGATTTAGCCATTTTGATTGGCTTTCTTGGGATCAACCGCGGTCGCGACCAGCAGCGTGAATACAAAAGCAATCCCATGACTCAACGTAAAGACATTCGAAACATCGTCATCATTGCCCACGTCGATCATGGGAAAACGACTCTTGTCGATTGCCTGCTTCGTCAGAGCGGTCAATTTCGAGAATCGCAATTACAGGGCGAGCGAATCCTGGATTCGGGAGACATTGAAAAAGAACGCGGAATTACCATTCTCGCCAAGAACATCGCCCTGCCGTACAAGGGCGTCAAAATTAATATCATTGACACCCCTGGCCACGCTGATTTTGGCGGTGAAGTCGAACGCGTCCTGAAAATGGCCGACGGTGCGCTACTCCTGGTCGACGCTGCCGAAGGACCAATGCCGCAAACACGATTCGTGCTTGGCAAAGCACTCGAAGCTGGACTCAAGCCGATTGTCGTTGTCAATAAAGTTGATCGACCCGATGCCAGAACCGCCGAGGTGGTTGACGAAGCCATGGAGCTGATTCTTGAAATGGGCGGTGAAGAATATCTCGACAACTTCCACTTTATCTACGCCTCCGCCAAAGAAGGATTCGCAACCCACGAACCCAATACGTTTTCCGGAAACATGGAACCTTTACTCGACCTCGTGCTTGAGCAAGTGGCTCCGCCTACGATCGAGCCGGGAAAATTTCGAATGGGCGTAACGACCATGGACTGGTCAGAATTTGTTGGCCGGATTGCTGTCGGAAAAATCCTCAGTGGCTGCATCAAAAAAGGTCAAACTGTAAACGTGATCGGCGGCGACGGAACACCCCGACAATGCAAAATTTCAACGCTGAACTCATTTGACAAACTTGGACGAATCGAAGTCGAACGAGCCGAGGCGGGCGAAGTCGTAGCGATCATGGGAATCGAAGATATCGAAATTGGTGATACAATTTGCGATCTCGAAGTTACCGAACCGTTGCCAAGAATTTCCGTGGATGAACCAACACTGGAAATGGTTTTTTCAATCAACAGTTCACCTCTGGTCGGCAAAGAAGGAAAATATGTCACCAGTCGCCAGCTTCGAGAACGCCTCACCAAGGAGCTCGACCGCAATGTCGCACTGCGTGTCCGACCAATGGAAAGTGGGGATTCGTTCGCCGTCGCAGGACGGGGCATTTTGCATCTCGCGGTGCTCATTGAAACGATGAGACGCGAAGGGTTCGAGCTATCGGTCGGAAAACCAAAAGTCGTCATCAAGGAGATCGACGGGCAACAACACGAGCCATTCGAATCTCTCGTCGTGGAGGTCCCGACGGATAAATTCGGGCCCGTGATGGAAATGGTCGGAAATCGTCGAGGCGAACTGCAAGAAATGACGGCTCGTGGCGAGTTCACGCTTGCTAATTTTGTCATTCCTTCGCGAGGCCTGATTGGAATGCGTACAAAAATGCTCAACGCCACTCAGGGCACCGCAATTATTAACCATCGGTTCTTAGAATTTCGCGTTCTCGAAGGCGAAATTGCCGCGCGCCCCAATGGCGTGATGATTTCGATGGTTCCTGGCAAAGCAGTTGGATTCGCGATCTTTGGACTCCAACAACGCGCTGACATGTTCGTTTCACCGGGAGACGATGTTTACGAAGGAATGATCGTTGGAGAAAACGCTCGGTCAAACGATCTCCCCGTCAATCCGACCCGTGCGAAACAACTGACGAACATTCGTGCGGCCGGAAGTGACGAAAACATCTTGCTTAAACCAGCTCGCCTGTTTTCGCTTGAATCGGCACTTGAATATGTCGAGGACGACGAATGGGTTGAAATTACTCCAAGCAACATTCGCCTGCGAAAAATGCTTCTTAAAGAATCAGATCGCAAACGAGCAAATCGTGCAGCACTTGCAAACAAGTAGTACCGTCAAGAACCGCAGCAGAAAATCTTGATTAAGATTCCTGCCATGGGTTTTCCCATGTTTCGCACTGCGTTAAGTACTCACCGTAAACTGGATGCTTTTCTGCGTGGACTTCGAGCCATTCCATTGCATCCCGGACGAGAGCCTGTTCGGTTTCGAGAGAAATGTCACCGCACAAAACCTTGGTTCTCAGCAAGACAAAATACGTGTCGAGGACATCACAACGGCAATAGTCGTTAATCTTTCCAAGCTCGCCTTTGTCATAAAGTTCTTGAACCATGTGGCCGGCGATTCCCATCTTCCCGGGCTTCCCCAGCAAATTCGCCATCAAATTGAGCCCGCCGTTCAAACGGGATGCACCATAATTCGTGACCACTTCTTGAAGGTCAAAGTGAGCCGCCTGATTGTACCGATTTCGTTTCTGTTCATAGGTTCTGGCGTTGAGATTAAACCAGTCGGGTATCCCAATTCCAAATCTAAATGCCGATAACTCCATCAACGGAATATCAAACGAACGACCGTTAAAACTAACAAGGGTCGGCATTTTATATTTCCGCCAACCTTCCCAAAAGTGCTTGGTGATTACGTGCGGACGAAATTCAGGAGGATCGAGCGTGACAATATCTATTATTTTCAAATCCATTCCGACTTTGATCACGGCAACCGAAATAGGCAGGTGATACGTATAAGGAATGAACTCAGACCCAGTCTGCTCCAGGCGTTCGCGGCAATAGACCTCGATCGCTTTCTCGGGTGTATAGTTTTCCGAGGGATATCGTACTTTCGAAATCAAATTTCCATCGGCCACACTTTCGATGTCAAAAACGAAATAGCTTACGGCTTGCGGTGGCATAGAACACGTACTCGTTTGGAGGATTAGAAAATCTCATCCTATCCCACGAAGGATCGCTTGGAAACTCAGGCGAACAATTAAGCTTACCGGGTAAGTTTTTGTTTAAGCGAACTCGTCTAAATTTGGATAACGTGGTAGGTTTGTACCGCTTCTTGATGAGGTTATATTTTCTTCCATCGAATTCGAATTTAAACATCTGACTGCCAAAAACATGAACCAACAAAGACTTCTCGAGCGTTTCCTGCAGTACGTCCAAATCGATTCCACCGCTGTGGAAGAAAGTGGAAACTATCCGAGCAGTCCCGGGCAAATCGAAATCGGAAAATTGCTAGTCGAGCAAATGAAAACGATGGGCATAGCCGACGCCGTCCAGGATCAGTGGGGCATCGTTTATGGCACAGTAAAGGGCAATCTTCCGGACGCTCCGGTCGTGGCATTCAATTCCCACGTGGACACCTCTCCAGAAACTACAGGAAAAGACGTCAAGCCGAACGTCATCGAAAAGTTTGATGGACAGGATGTGTGTTTAAGTGGCGATCCAACGAAAATAATCTCGACGGCAAGTTGTCCTGAATTAGCTGAGGCAAAAGGTAAAACAATCATCACAACTGACGGCACCACTTTGCTCGGCGGCGATGACAAAGCTGGTGTGGCAATCATTATGGAGGTTGCCAACTATCTCATTGAACACCCGGAAATTGAACGAGGAGACGTTCGAATTTTCTTCACCTGTGATGAAGAAATTGGACACGGTGTCGACCACGTGGATCTGGAAAAAGTTAACGCCACCGTCTGTTACAACTTTGACGGGGGAGGGCAGGGGGACATCGATGAAGAGACCTTTTCGGCTGACATGGCTGTCATCACATTTACTGGCGTGAACACTCACCCCGCCTATGGGAAAGATAAAATGATCAACGCGAACCGCGCCGTTGGTCACTTCCTGGCCGCGCTTCCATCCGAACTTTCACCGGAGTGCACTGACGGAAGAGACGGGTTCCTTCACCCCTACGTCTTGGACGGCGGAGTCGCAGAATCGACCCTCAAGGTATTGATTCGCGATTTTGATACCTCGAAACTAAAGGAGCACGCGACAGTCCTCGAGCAGGCTGCGACTCTCGTGGAATCAAAATGCCCCGGCATTCAGGTGAACATGGAAATCGTTCAGCAGTATCGCAACATGGCCGACGGTTTGGTCAATGAGCCACGAGCCGTCGATTTCGCCGTCGAAGCTCACCAAGCGTTAGGACGAAGTTTTAAACGCACTATCGTTCGCGGAGGAACCGACGGGTCTCGATTAACGGAACTGGGCTTACCGACCCCCAACCTCTCCTCAGGCCAACATAACATTCATTCGCCTCTTGAGTGGGCGTGTCTTGATGAGATGATTGCGGCAGGAGAAGTTGGCATTGAAATCGTTAAACGCTGGGCAAAAGCTTGATGCACTGAGGCACCGCTCTAGCCTTGGAACCCCAATAAAAACGACGTGTTGTGAGAGCCTTCACACAAGATCCGTTTCGAAATTTCTCTCATGTTCACCGAAGCAAAATGCTATAATCAGACGGGCGACCGCTGATGAAATTAGCCGTCGCTGTTCATCTTTCATAGACGGAACGATTTCGCGATCATGCCTCGGTGCTACACTCGATCATTGCTGTTTTGGATTGCCACCATCATTTTGGTATGTGGCGCTGCCGATGCGAGCGCTGATGACAAAACATTCTCTAGCCGGCAACTCGATTTTTTTGAAAACAAAATTCGTCCGCTCTTGGTTCAGCACTGCCTCGAATGCCACGGGCCAGCTAAATCAGAAAATGGACTACGGCTCGACTCGAGATCTGCCATTCTCTTAGGCGGAGACAGCGGCCCTGCCGCCATCGCCGGAACACCCAAAGGTAGTATGGTCATCCAATCGGTCAGCCACTCTGGCGACTACGACATGCCACCTAACAAAAAATTGGCTGACGAGGAAATTGCAGCCCTCAGCCAATGGATTTCAATGGAGCTTCCGTGGCCAGCCAAGCGCCCGGAGTTAAAAGAGCTGACTCCCACAGAAAAAATCCACAACCACCGAACCCATCACTGGGCCTTTCAACCGGTGACCTCTCCTTCCATTCCCGAAGTCAAACAACCAACAAGCACTGTGCTCGATCGCTTGGTTCTTGCCAAACTCGAAACCAAGAACCTCAGCATGTCGCCACGCGCGGATCAACGCACGCTGATTCGGCGAGCGACCTTTGATCTGACAGGCTTACCTCCTACCTTTGAACAGGTTGAGCAATTCACCAAGGACACCTCACCCGACGCCTACGAAAAATTAATCAACCGACTGCTCGAATCACCAGCTTATGGCGAACGCTGGGCGCGGCACTGGTTAGACATTGCACGCTATGCTGACACCAGCGGCTACACACTCAACAACAAAGACAACCGGTATCCATTTGCTTTCACTTATCGTGACTACGTAATTGACGCTTTCAATAATGACCTGCCCTACGACGAATTCATTCGTGAACAGTTAGCGGCAGACTATTTGGACATCCCCGAAGACAAAAAGTCGTTGGCGGCACTTGGATTTATTTCGGTTGGCCGGAAATATCTTGCACGGCAAGACACTATCGACGATCAGGTCGATGTTGTAACACGTGGGCTAATGGGGTTAACCGTGAGTTGCGCTCGGTGTCACGACCACAAATACGACGCCATTCCGACCGAGGATTACTACTCGATTTACGGCATCTTCAACAATAACGAAGTCCCAAAAGAGCTGCCATTGCTTGGAACGCCCAAGCAGCGAACACAGTTCCAGGACTACTTCAATTCTCTCAAAAATCGAAAGGAACAAATCCAAGCCCTTCGAAACAAACATTACCAGTTACGCTTGAACCACATTCGCAGCAGTTTCTCCGACTACATTGCTCATGTCATTGCCCCGGGACAAGCTGAATTAATAGCATCTCAGCCATTCGCCAAGCTAACAAAATCTGAAGTTCAATCGAACATTGTCAAACAGTGGCGAAGCTTTTTTTCAAAAAATCGCAATGAACCAACCGTGGTTAAACCAACGCTTGCCTTGCTGGCAATCCCCGATGACCAATTCGCACTGAAGGCCGAACGCCAAATAAAAGAGTGGGCCAAGTCACCCGGTCAGCAGTCACCGGGAGAGAAATATCTCAACCGCCTGCTTGCCCAACCTCCGAAGACAAAAATAGAACTCGCCAATGTAATTGGCCAACTCTTTTCAGAGACCATTTCAGCATGGATTGAGGCCGGATCGCCACCGCCTCAAAAAGGAAAATCCCCGCTTCCTAATGACGGACTCGCCAAATTAGTTTTTGCTAAAAATTCACCCGCAAATTTCCCGCTTACGGAGCTTGCCAATTATCTCGACCCTAACGCGAAAACCGAGATCCAAAATCTTGATAAAGAACTTGTAAAACTTAATAACCATCCGCCCAACGGACTTGCTCGGGCCATGGTGATTCAAGACAAAAGCAAAATCAAACCAACACGTGTGATGATTCGCGGCAATCTACACCGACAAGGTGAAGTCGCCCCTCGCCGGTTTGTCGCTGTTTTGAGCCCACTTGAAAATGGAGAAATCAAAAGAGAACCATTCAAAAACAAAAGTGGCCGACTGGAATTGGCTAACAAAATCGCAAGTCCCAGCAATCCGTTAACAGCTCGCGTCTTTGTAAATCGCGTGTGGATGCACCACTTCTCCAAACCCTTGGTGAGCACACCCAGTGATTTTGGAATTCGCTGTCCGCCCCCCGTTCAAAGCGAATTGCTCGATTTCCTCGCTTTAGAATTCATGAATAACAACTGGTCCATTAAACAACTCCACAAGACCATCATGACCTCAGACACTTACTGTCAGGCCAGCAAGAACCGCGATTCATACGATGAAGTTGATCCGGAAAACAGACTTCTCTGGAAAATGAATCGCCGACGTTTAGAATTTGAATCGCTTCGCGACTCAATGCTCGCTGTATCCCAACAGCTTGACGCTCGAATGCACGGGAAACCTGAGAAATTATTTGAAGCCAATCAAAGTCGAAGAAAGACGATCTACGGGGAAATTGATCGCCAAAACTTACCTGGTATCTATCGTGTTTTTGATTTACCGAATCCCGATCAAAGCGCTGCAAAACGAACCCGAACTACGGTTCCACAGCAGTCATTATTTATGATCAACTCGCCCTTCGTTGCTGCACAAGCAAATCACATAATGAAAGAGCTGGTCAGCAACAACGAACGGCAACTCGATCAAATCAAACAACTCTATCGCACTCTGTTTCAACGCGAACCGACTCCGCTGGAAATTGAGATCGGCTCTCAATACATCAAATCCGCGGAACTCTCTCACAGGCCCGACGACCTCGCGCCGTTGGCGAGATACGCACAAGTATTACTTTGCACCAACGAGTTTGAATTCATCGATTGAGGTAAGATAATGAGCCGGCAAAACAGGAAAAAACTCTAATGCAACGTGAGAACACGAACGACGGCTCGCTCAACCGGCGCAGCTTGTTGAAGCGATGCGGCACGGGCTTGGCCGCCTTTGGGCTTGCTGGACTCCTGCGCGATGACCGCATGCTGCATGCCTCAACAGCGAATCCCGACGAAGCTCTCAATCCACTGCTCTCAAAACCGCCACACTTCCCCGGAAAAGCCAAACGCGTCATTCATCTCTTTATGAACGGTGGCCCATCTCATGTCGATACGTTTGATTACAAACCTGAATTGCAAAAACGAGATGGCCAGGAACTTCCATTCACACTAAAGACCGAGCGAAAAACTGGCGTCGCACTCGCCTCTCCATTCAAATTTAAACAGTACGGAGAATCGGGAATCCATGTCAGCGAACTGTTTCGCCATACCGCTCAACACATTGACGATATTGCTGTTATTAACTCAATGCACGCCGATGTCCCAAATCACGAACCGTCTCTCTTATTGATGAATTGCGGCGAGTCGCGACTGGTTCGCCCCAGTGTCGGTTCCTGGATTACCTACGGACTGGGAACTGAAAATCAAAACCTACCGGGCTACATTGCTCTTTGCCCCGGTGGCTACCCAATTAAAGATACACAAAACTGGCAGTCGGCATTTCTGCCGGGCGTGTTTCAGGGAACCCACGTCGATACAAAACATAAGTCGATCGAAAAGCTTATCGAACATGTTACCAACGCAAAATTAACCCGAGACCAACAGCGTCAACAGCTTAACACTCTAAATCGCTTGAATCAGATTCACCGCGAACAGACTGGAACCGACTCCGCACTCGAAGCGAGGATTCAATCGTACGAACTGGCCTTTCGAATGCAAATGGAAGCGACAGACGTTTTTGATGTTTCTCGAGAACCACAACATGTCCTCGATGCCTATGGAAAAGGGGTCAATGCCCGACAGCTTCTCATTGCGCGAAGATTGGTTGAACGCGGAGTGCGTTACGTCCAAGTTTGGCATGGAGACGGACAGCCTTGGGATAATCACGATGATCTTGAGGTCAATCACCGGCGACTCGCCGGAGAGTGTGACCAGGGAATTGGAGCCCTGCTAGGTGATCTAAAACAACGGGGGTTACTCGACGAAACACTCGTTATTTGGGGAGGAGAATTTGGCCGCACACCCGTCGTTGAAATGCCCACGCCGGGATCCAATGCTGGCAAAATCAACGGCCGCGATCACAATCACCATGGATTCACGGTCTGGATGGCAGGCGGAGGTGTCAAAGGCGGACAAACTTACGGTGCCACCGACGAGTTTGGATTTAAAGCAACCGAAAACCCGGTTCATGTCCACGACCTCCATGCCACAATGCTCCAACTTCTTGGCTTCAACCACAAACAACTTACCTACCGATACGCAGGACGGGACTTTCGCTTGACAGACGTCCACGGAAACGTCATTCGCGATTTGATTGAAAGTTAGTTCAATTCAACCGTAGTTACGCTAGCATTTGCCAACCTAGCTCTCGCAACATCCAATCTCACTCACCTTAAACCGGTCGATTGGCCTTCTGAGATTGTTGCCGACTCTCTGCCCCGAGATTCATCTTTGAGATATCGCGGGCGCAGCTTAGAATTTTGCTTACTTGTAAACCAAGTCTCTCCCTGCATTTACGACCACGCAATGAGCGAGCGCACATGACGGCAAGGAAGCCCAATGTCTCAAACTGATCAAATTGAAGATGTATTTGAAACCACGCAGGAAAGCCAACCTCCGCGCAAACGGAGATGGAAATGGCTTTTCCTGTCCTTCATTGCCATCGTTTTAATTTTCCCGAATCTCCTCGGCTGGATTGGTTTGCAGCAAACAGCAATTGATTTTGCTTTAAAAGACTTCCAGGGAAAGATCTCCGTCGAACAGGCAGCCTTTGGCTGGATACAACCAATCGAGCTACACAATGTGACCGCGGTCGATGACGAGGGAAATCTGCTCTTCAAGACGACTGAAATCACATCGTCTAAACCTCTTTACTCATTCCTCTTTTCAGACGACATGGGAATGTTTGAAGTTCGCGAGCCTACCGTTCACCTAACACTACGGCCCGACGGCAGCAACCTCGAGGACGCACTATCGCAGTACCTCCCCATTTCCAAACAACCAAAGTCTCTGCAACCAGACGACCCGAACAAACTCGCACGAACTCCGATCAGCACCAAGCTCTTTCTTAATATCATCGATGGGCAAGTGATTATTTCAACGACCTACTCAAACGAGGAGTGGCAGGTCGATGATTTAAATGTCATCACCCAATTAAACTGCGAGACAGCCCCCTTGGTCATCGATGCCAAATGCCAGGTCACACCCTTTGAGCTGGACGACCAAGGCAATCCACAAATGCTCGCACCGGGAGCGTTGGCTTTTAGTTCGCAGGTAGACGCTGGTCAAAAAGCACTGACTTTTGACTCCATCGACCTGTCGCTTAATACGCGAACGTTGCCAATTTCGATTACCGGCCCAATTCTAGAACGAATTTTTGGTCCCACAGCAACGGTGGGTACGTTGAGTGGAAAAATTGCTGCGACCTATCTCGCGTCGCAACAATCTCTCAATCTAGCCGTTCAACAAATTGACATTCGCGACTTCGGATTTGCATCACCAAACTTAATCGGAACCGACCAACTCTCGGCGAACAGCATCACAGCTCAAGGAGAGTTATTGCTCTCGCCCTCAACAGTGGCAGGCCAGCAATTCAAAATCCAAAGTGATCTTGGAACCATTCGAGCCAATGGAACCCTTTCCGTTCAACAACTAAATCAACTCACCCAAACTGGCCAACTTCCAAGTGAGCCGTTTGAGTTAGACGGAACAATCGACTTGGCTAAAACGCTCCAGATGCTACCTGCCACTCTTCAGCTTCACGATGATTTGATCGTCAATTCTGGCAAGCTTACGTTTCAGGCCGGGAGTCAATTCGAGAATAATATCAAGCGTATGGTCGTCAACATGGACGCCGCTAATTTAAGTGCGAGGCGGGGCAAGCAAGCCTTTACGTGGGCAAAACCACTCCGACTGGTTGGAACCATCGAAGAATCAAAAAATGGTCTAGCCATCAATAACATACTTTGCACCACTGATTTTCTTACGATCCAAGGGAGTGCTGACACCAAGACCGGAGCTTTCACCGCCAGTGGCAATCTTGAAAATTTAACCCAGCGACTGGAACAATTCATTGATCTAAAAGGATGGAAATTCACTGGCTCGCTTGCTGGTAAATTTGGTTGGCAATTTGAGGATGCCTCTAGTCAAACCTCCGCTAACGCCGAAACAAATTCAGTGTTGATCAATGGTGAATTCAATATCGCACAGCCCTCAATTTCAGGGCCGGACATGCCGGTTTGGCAACACAGTGCCTTGGACATTACCGCTTCCACTGCCTTGCGGCCCCATTCCGTCAAAGCAATTGGGCTGGACCGCACCAAGCTTGAGTTGCGATCCGGAAAAGAAACGTTTGCCGTCGAACTGACAGAACCCTGCAACGACCTGTTCCAACAAAAAGTCTGGAAAGCGAATTGCCAGATGACCGGCCCCGTTGCCAGTTGGCTCACAGAATTGAACGGCTTTGTTGACTTGGGCAACGTGCAGGCTGCCGGAGAATTGGGGATGACCTGTCATGCAACAATTGACAGTGAAAAAATTCAACTCGACAACATCGACTATCACATAGACGATCTATTTTTCAATGGTTTCGGTTTAAAAATAAACGAACCTCAAACCGCTGGAAGTGGATTACTGACTTACCAAATTGCGACTGGAAATATTGCGATCGACACAGCCACGGTTTCTAACAAAACCGTGGCCGCAGAGAGCAAGGACATTCGAATTTCATTCCCGGGCTATTGGCAGATCGAAGGAAGCGTTGGGTTTCGCGGTGATGTGAATCGCATTTCACATTGGCTCGAACTCTCACCGACCAACGATAGTATCTTTTGGTATGGGGGACTGGAGGGGACCGCACTTTTAGGTTCCAACGAAAATGGGATAGGATGTCGAGTCAATTCAACCATCACGGATCTGGCTCTGTACCGGCAGGTAGAGGTCACAATCAACCAAGCTCAAACAGCACCCAATGGACAAATACTGCCAGCAGGGCAAGTTCAACGGCAATGGCAAGAAGTCTGGCAGGACTCAAAGGTTGACTTAATGGGCGACATTTCTCTCGCAACAAATTTTGATGCGATCGGATTCCAAAATGCCAAACTTGAATCCGCAAGTCTCTATGCAACCTTAGATGGTGCCATCCGTGATCTCGGAAATACCATGCAGGCCGATCTTGCCGGCACATGGAAACCTGGTTGGGAGAAAATAAACCAAGCGTTTCAATCCAATTTCGGCGGCCTCTTCCAATTGTCTGGAAACAATCTTGATCAGTATGCCATCCAAGGGCCCATCTTCGAACCGGTAAATACAACATCGGGGCAATCAAGCCGGTTGTCTTCTAATCTTCAAGCTACGGCAAATCTCAACTGGGACACAGGCATGCTTTTGGGGATCCCAGTCGGTGCCAGTAAATTAGATTTCGCGCTTCAACAAAAAATTGCTGACCTGAGAACCGCCGGAATCCCGTTTGCCCGAGGTTCCATTCAATTGAATCCAAAAGTAGATCTACGCGGTGAAGAACCAATCATTCGAATGACACCTACCCGGGTAATCGACAACGTCGCCCTTGATTCCGAAACAGCTCATCAATGGCTTAGCTATATCGCCCCTTTGATGGCCGACACCACCTCGGCTGAAGGAAATTTCACAGTCGATATCGGATCAGCGGCGATTCCCGCATTTAACCCATTGGATATGGAGCTTTCCGGAACGATCCATCTTTCTGATCTGCAAGTTGGCGCAAGCCCCATGACGAGGCAGCTTATCGGCACCATTAAACAACTCCAAAATTTATTAAAGCCAAATTCAATCGAATCAAACGCAACCGATTGGATTCGAATGAGCTCTCAGTCAGTCCCGTTCGTCGTTAAAGATGAACGTATCTATCATGAAACGATGACCATTCAACACAAAGACCTTGTTTTTCAAACCAAGGGAAGTGTCGGATTCGATCAAACACTCGACATGATCGCCGAAATCCAAATTGCAGACGACTGGATCGAAGGAAAACCACTTCTTGCTGGTCTCCGTGGACGCTCTATCTCGATTCCCGTTCGTGGAACCGTTTCCAAACCCTTGTTAGATAAAAATGTAATCAAACGCTTTTCAGAAAATTTGGTTAACAAAGCAACCGGTGGATTGCTGAACGATAAAATCCAACGTGAGCGCGACAAACTATTTGGCAAACTTGGAGAAGGATTAGGAATTCAACCTGCCAATCAACCCGGCGTCAACAATGGAACGAATTCCCCAACGAACTTCGACCCCAATCAGATCGAAGAGAAAATCCAAGGAGAATTGATAAAAGGGATCGGGAATTTGTTTGGCAAGTAATCCTTTCCAGCAAGACATCTGGACTACCGCTTTTCCTTTACTTGCTCTCATTTTATTTTTTGACGGAACCGTACTTCCTGGCAATCATTTAAACTAAATCGGTAATCCCCCGACGTTGGCGATCACTCCGTTCACTCTTTCCCCGCAGAGGCAAATGTGAAATTACACTTCCTTGGCACGACGGGATACCACCCTAACAACCAGCGGCAAACAGCGTGTCTGATGCTTCCTGAGCTGGGCATCATTTTTGATGCAGGCACCGGGATATTTCGTGCCCGTGATCTCATCCAGACTGACACGCTGGATATTTTCCTGACTCATATCCATTTGGATCACTGCGTGGGACTGACTTTCCTCTATGACGTTCTTTACCAAAAAGAAATGAAGCGAGTGACCGTCCACCTCGCTGAAGACAAAATTGAATCGATTGAGAAACACCTTTTCAGTGAGTCGCTCTTTCCCGTCAAACCAAATTTTGATTTTCAGCCGCTTTCCGATCGTCCAGTGACACTCAGTGACGGGTCTCAACTGAACGCGATCCCATTGGACCACCCCGGCGGCGCCCACGGTTTTCGAATTAACTGGCCAGACCGATCTTGTGCCTACATCACCGACACCACCGCGTCGGTGGATGCAGATTACGTGGGAGCCATTGGAAATGTAAACACACTGATTCACGAGTGCTACTTCCCCGACGGCTGGGAGCCAAAGGCAAAACTAACTGGGCACAGTTGCCTGACTCCGGTCGCAGAAGTGGCCGCGACCGCCAACGCAGATCGACTTTTTCTTGTGCACGTCAATCCGCTGGATGAGTCACCTCAACCCCTCGATCTCGAATCTGTCAGCGAGATCTTTACACCGATTACCATCGCGGAAGATCATATGACAATTGAGGTCTAGTAGTGCAGCTTATTTGCGCACGTCACCCTTCATGCTTAGGCAAAAAACTTGTCCCGCGTTTACCGAGCTATCCGGGATCAAGCGTCTGCCTACTCAGCCATCAAGCGCTCAACGGCTATGGCTCCGCTTTCGATACAGGCAGGGATTCCAACGCCACGATAGCTATTTCCGGCCAATTCTAAGCCTTGATGATTTGCCGTTAATTCTTCAATTCCATCGACTAAATCTCGATGACCTAAATGATACTGCGGCATGCAATTCCGCCAACGAATGACACGTGTCAAACCCGGCTCACCTTGAAATCCAACCGTTCTTTGCAATTCTTCGATTGCGATTTCAATCAGTTTTTCATCATCCAATTCAACCAGCTCGCGGCGCAGCGCACCGCCAACAAAACAACGAATCAAGACCTTTCCGTCAGGTGCACGGCCTTCAAATTTATTGCTGCCAAAACTGGTTGCGATTACGTCTCGATTAAGTACCGACGGAACAATTATTCCATATCCCGAAAAATCTTGACCCAGCTGATCGCGATCGATGCCCAAAATAACGACCGCAGAACTGGCAGCCTCTATTTTCCCCAACTCTTTCGCAAGCTTGTCATCGACCGACTGAAGTAAACGACTGCTGATTTTCGCCGATGTGGCCAACACTAATCGCTCTGTCTCTATTTCCTGACCAGGCTTGGAATCGGAACCAACCGTTGTGACTTGCCAACCTGACGTGACTTTTGTTACTGACTCTACGTTCGAATGGTTTTGAAAATCTACTTTTGGCAATGACTCCATGATCCAGCGAACCAATTCGCTAATCCCTTGCTTGGGTGCGCGAAACATTCCATATCTCGCTCCGCTGGCCTCCCTTTGGATTGCTTTTTCCTTCGCAACTCGTCCCGCTTGAATCAAACTGCCGTGTTGTTTTTCCATCGCGACAAACCTTGCCATTGTCGCTTGCATACTGAGCTTTTCAGGATCGGCAGTGTAAATCCCACCCACCAGCGGTTGGATCAAAGTCTCATAAACTTCTCGACCAAATCGACGCGTAGCAAATGAAATCAGGCTTTCATCCTGAATCCAGTCACTGGGAGCGATCTGTTCTTCCGCCTGAAATCGATCTTTTGCAGCCGCTGATAGTAATGGCGTTGCCAATATCGAGTCCAAGTCACTCGGCAGCATCAAGGACAGCCCACGAGGAACTGGATGAATGGTGTCATCGGTTGCGACATAGGCTCGATCGTCTATTGGGATTGTCTGCAACAACCCATCGGTTTTACCAAGATGTTCGCAAATCTGAATTGCCGACTTCGGATCTGTCGTAAACATGTCCGCACTATGCTCGATCAAATAACCTTCGGCGGACTCCGTCTGCAGCACTCCGCCCCAAAGCCCATTAGATTCAAGGACTGTAATTTGAGCCTCAGGCATTGCCCGTTGCGCAAAAAATGCGGCCGAAAGTCCAGTGATCCCGCCACCAACAATGGTTAGTTTTTTTGATTTCATAATTATTTAAAACGAGTCGCGGCAAAATGAACCGGGGAGATGTGAGGGGTTTCGCCCAACATCAATTCCTTGAGCAGTTGGCCTGTTCCAGTTGCCATACTTAATCCAAGCATGTTGTGGCCTGCCGCGATCCAGACATTATTCATTGCGGGACTTCGATCAATAATGGGCTTCCCATCCCATGTCATCGGTCGCCAACCAAACCACTCCTCTTCGATTGGGTCGCAAAAGGGTTCGTGAAGATATTTTGCTGCGGCGGATTTTAACAACTCCATACGTCGCGGCGGAATCGAGGTGTCATACCCCGTAAATTCCATTGTTGATCCAATCCGATATTTCGACTGCATCGGAGTGATCGCAACATGACTATCCTCAAAAATAATTGGTATCTTCGGCATCAGTTTGGGCTTTGGCATCGTTAGCGAATAACCTTTACCCGGCTCGATCGGTATCGACATTCCTAAATGATGATTCAAAAATGGAGTCATCGCGCCGGTCGCCACCACAAAATGCTCCGCTTCCAATTCACGTCCATTGGACAAAACCGCCTTCGCGGCGTTCTGTTCTCTTTCAAATTGCTGAACTGGAAAATCTTCAAGAATCGAAACTCCTAAATCCAGCATTTTTTCTCGCATTTGGGTTAACAACTTATCCGGTCTCAAATGGCAATCTCCCTCGTAGTGCCACCCGCCCCCGAACCCTGACTTAATAGCCGGTTCTAATGTCGTCAACTGCTGGCCATCATAGGGTGTCGCAGCCACCCCGAAATTTTGCCGTATCAGCCCATCCATTTCGCCAAAATGACGAAAAGATTCTTCGTCATCAAAAACAAATAGAAGTCCTTTTTCCTGCCACTCACAATCAATATTTTCATCTGCAATCAACTGTTGATACAAATGTTTGGAAGATTGCAGGAGTTCATGCCTGCCGATGCCGGCGGCCATCATATCCCGATGATTGCAACGCAGTGAGAAGTTCCAAAACCACTTCACAAAGTTCATTTCAAACCGCGGCTTCACTGCAAATGGTGAATTTGATTTCAACATCGCTTTGAGCGTTTTTAAGATTGCACCGGGTTGGCAGAGCGGGAACACATGGCTCGGGGAAATGTATCCGCAATTACCATGCGAGCAAGCCGCACCAAATTTATCACGATCCACAATCGTAACTTGGCAACCCGCTTTTATCAGATTCCAAGCACACATGGTGCCAATGACGCCACCGCCAATGACGACAACACGATCACCCTGACCAGCTTTCATGAGGTTATCCCCATCCTAAATGGATCATCCGAGTCGAGAATTAAATCCGCCTCTCCGCAAATATAGGCTTCTCCCTCAATCGTCGGAATAATACTCTCAGATTCTTCATCGTTTCTATAGGAACCCGAAAATACCGTTCCGAGAATTCCTTCCTGATGCCAAATCTCACCGGGCGCCAACAATCCATCGGCAGCGAGGCAGGCGAGCTTTGCGCTGGTGCCCGTTCCACACGGAGACCGGTCGTAGGCTCCCCCCGGACAGAGAACAAAATTCCGACTGTGGTTGATGGGGTTCAGCGGTTGAGTGAATAATTCGACATGGTCAATCGGCCCGTCACTACCACCAATTCCCTCGATCTGAAGTGTCTTCATGATTTGCTGGGTAACTCTCGTCAGGTGCGCTGCGTTAGAAACACACAATTCTTCTTGTGAGTTTTTCACCAGAAAAAACCAATTCCCGCCCCAAGCAATATCGCCAATCACCTCACCGTAATCCGGCACATCGATGGTGACGTCACGATGGAGGCGGTAGCTCGCTACATTTTCAACTGCGACTCGGCGATTTCCCGTAAAACGAGCCGTCACCATTCCGACCGGCGTTCCAATTCGGTGTACACCCTCTTCTACAATCCCTAGATGCTTAAGAGTTGCCATCAGCCCAATCGTGCCGTGACCGCACATTCCTAGATAACCAGCGTTATTAAAGAAAATAATATCTGTAGTACAGGCAGGGTCTTGAGCCTGAATTAACAGACCACCCACCCATACGTCTGATCCCCGTGGTTCATTGACGACCGCACTGCGAATCCCGTCGAATTGATCCCGAAAAACAGCCACCTGTTCGGCCAGCGTTCCACCACCGAGATCAGGCCCTCCCGAGACGATAATCCGCGTCGGTTCACCACCGGTGTGCGAGTCGATAACTTTAATTCGTTGTAGCATAGGAACCAGCAGATTCTGGGCTTGGGACGGCAGTGACGGTTTCAGTAGCCGACGGAGAATGTTATTTTATTCTATTCGTGAACATCCGCTGCGGGGAGATCCTCATTGGTTGGATTTCCAATTACTTGAGAAGTGGTCTTTAAAACTAAACCGCCCACTCCGGCTCCGCAGTCCTCATTTCCTAAAACGTTCTATAATTTTTACCAACTTGAGATATATCATGGCGACACACCAAGTTTTAATTGCCGGACAATGGCGAGATTCCGATGCCACACAGACATTTCAAGCAAGCGATCCTCGGGCCGCAACCTTAATTCCAGAAGACTACCCAGTCAGCAGTTGGGCTGAATGTGAAGCCGCCCTCGATGCCGCCGGGGCCGCCTATAGCCAGCTTCGAGATATGCCCGGCGAAAAAATCGCAGCCTTCCTCGAGGCTTATGCCACTCGGATCGACGCGCGATCCGAAGAAATCCGAACCACCGCTGCTCAGGAGACAGCACTCCCTGCTGAAACGCGATTGGTTGGAGAACTTGCCCGAACGACTGGCCAATTACGCGCCGCCGCCGCGGCAACCCGTTCGTCAGCCTGGCAAATGCCGATCATTGATTCCGCAAACAACATCCGATCCTGCTTCGGCCCCCTCGGTCCAGTTGCCGTCTTTGGCCCTAATAATTTTCCACTCGCGTTTGGCAGCATTTCCGGCGGAGATTTCGCCGCAGCAATTGCAGCAGGCAATCCGGTCATTGGAAAAGCCAACTCGATGCATCCCGGCACGACCCGCCTGCTCGCCGAAGAAGCACAACTCGCCGCTGAAGAAACGGGAATGCCCGCCGGCACAGTCCAATTGATCTACCGCACCTCGCATGCAGACGGTGAGAAACTAGCACGAGATCCGCGGCTTGCTGCAATTGGATACACCGGCAGCCGAAATGCCGGCCTGGTCTTAAAGCAAGCAGCCGATTCGGTTGGCAAGCCGATCTACCTTGAGCTATCGTCCGTCAATCCGATCGTCATTTTACCCGGAGCGCTCAAGGAACGGGGAAATGAAATCGCCAGCGAATTAACAGGAAGCTGTTTAATGGGATCAGGGCAATTTTGCACCAACCCCGGACTTATCATTGTCCAAAATGACGACGATGGAAAACAGTTTATCGAAACAGTTGCCACCCAATTCAGCGAGCAACCCGTCGGCACTCTGTTTTCCCTTTCTGGACAGGATGGCCTACAGTCGGCGATCGATACCCTCACGTCCGCTGGGGCAACGCTAGTCTGCGGAGGAACAACTGGAGGAGGCGAAGGTTACTCTTTCAGCAACACGGTATTGAAAGTCGAAGGACAGCAATTTCTCTCCCACGCCGAACAACTCCAAACCGAAGCGTTCGGTGGTTCCACACTGATTGTTGTCAGCGATTCGATCGAACAGACCAAAGCAATCATCGAAGCACTCGAAGGAAATTTGACAGGCTGCATCTACTCTGCCAACGACTCCACCGACGACGGGCATTACGACCAAATCGCTCCTGAACTTCGCCAGCGAGTCGGACGACTTTTGAACGACCAGATGCCTACAGGGGTCGCAGTCTCAGCAGCAATGAATCACGGCGGTCCGTTCCCAGCGACCGGGCACCCTGGATTTACTGCCGTCGGAATGCCAGGATCAATTACGCGTTTTGCAATGTTGCAGTGCTTTGATCACGTTCGGGCTCACCGTCTTCCCGCCATCCTTCAGGATACTAATCCCAATCAGGCTTGGCGGTTGATTGACGGTCAATGGTCTCAAGACGATGTAGTGGTCGCACCGGCAGAATAACCATTGTTCCAGCAACGCCACGATTTTAAAAATCAGGTCGAACTGAATCACTCGGGCGGACAACCAAGCAAACCAGACAATTCTTGTTCTGAATTTAGCCTTGGAATGTCCGGCCCGGCCAATTCCCCCACCAGCTCTTGAATAACCGATACTGGGATTCGATAAAATTCTTTTGACTCGGACTTAGATAATCGGATTCGTTGAAGTGATGTTCGTATTCCAATTCACCATTAAGTACCAACAGGTATTTATAGAACAGGACTAAATCTGGACCTTCGTCGTAGGTCGACAGCACGAACAGGGCATCATTGAGCTCTTGAGCCAAACGTCTTGCCTCCACGCTACCTGCGGCCGCATGTTCGCAAAGCGAAACAAAGTGCAAGACAACTTCCGGGATAGCGTTTCCAATTCCCGTGATCGCGCCAACGGCACCACAATTCACATAGCCGTGAAAAACCTGAGTATCGACACCAACCATCAACTTCAACGCTTCGTCGGCGCCTGTAATGTGTTCGGCAGCATAACTTAAAGACGGGCCTCCGCCAAATTCCTTAAAACCAACGAGGTTGCTAAACTCCCGACGCAAATCGAAAAACAAATCTGCTTTGGTCTCAAAACCATAGTAGGGACTATTGTAGATTACGGCGGGAACCTCAGGCGCTGCTGCGAGAATTGCCGCAAAATGATTTCGCTGGGCAGTCGGCGACGTTCCCCGCGAGAGCACTCTCGGAATAACCATCAACCCACTAGCGCCGACCGATGCCGCGTGGGCAGTGTGGTCTACGGCAGAACGAGTGTTCATGGCGCCTGTCCCAACCACGACAGGAACCCCTGCTTCGCAAAGTCTCGCTACGCCGGTTTTTCGTTGGTCATCCGTCAACAAAGGCCAATCGCCCATCGAACCGCAGTAAACAACACCTTGCATGCCGGCAGTCATCATTTGCTGACCCTTGCTAACCAAAGCATCAAAATCAGGCTGACGATCAGCCCCGCAGGGTGTCATCAATGCAGGAATACAGCCGCTGAAAATTTGTGTGTCCATCGAAAAACGCCAGAAGTAGTTGAAGAAAAAGCCAGTTCAGATTGTATCTCAGGAAAACCAAGTCACAAAGGATAGAGCCGCGGACAAAAATTAAACACCGAAGACCACAGCCTAGCCCTGTTTGCCTGCAACCTCTTCTCCAGAATCAACTCTCAATTCAAATCTTAAAGAAGCATTCGTAAATGATAATGAAAGCGGCAAGAGCAAGCAGAAACCATGCAAAAATGCGTTTCAGCCTCTCGCCGTCAAACCTCTGGGACCACCACGAACCAATCACGACTCCCGCAATCATCAAAATTGAAAATTGAATCAAAAATTGATAATCCATTTCATTGCCTATCCGAATTAAATCGCCACCGAAAAACCCGACGAATGATTTAAAAGCCACGATGGATAAACTGGTGCCCACGACTGTCCGCATTGGTAGCCCGAAAAATATCACCAACAACGGGACGATCAACACACCACCACCAGCGCCTGTGAACCCGGGAACCACACCAATCAGCAACCCGCCAGCAGCCAATGAGGTGTAATAAGCAAATGACTTTTTGGCTTTCAGATCCGTTTTTTGTTTAACTGGCTTGCCAATGAACCCAAGCAATGTTGCGGATGAGAGAAAAATAAGACTGGCAAAAATGGACAAAACGAAAATCTTTTTGGACACCACCAACGTGCCGATCGTAAACAACTGGTCCGGAACGACGTCGAACAACCACAGCCGCACAATTAGATTTCCAGTCGCCACGGGAATTCCCAACGCAATAACGGTCGGGAAATCAATCACTTTTTGCCTGACCCGCGGCACTACCCCTACCAAGGCAGTAACGCCGACAAGAATCGTTGTATAGGCTGTGGCAAATTTAAGATCAAAATGCAGCAGGTAAAGCATTGCTGGAAGCAGCAGCGAGCCGCCACCACCAAACATTCCCATGACGATGCCGACCAGCATCCCCATAAAATAGCCGAGAATTGTTTCAATCATTACCGTCCTGCCATTTATATTCCGCGCCGCCAGCGTTATTCGAGCGAGATCATGTTAATCCCATCGGAATTTAAATCGCTTCTGTTGATTAGATTTGCTCCAGTCTAACCCGTTCGATCGCTTTCGCACAACGTCGCATATCCTGCCCGCTGGCCGATCTCCAGACCTCAGATTGATCCAGCTCAACTCGAAATTGACTGGAAAATCGCGTCCAAGAACGTTACGCTATCTAATAGCCTGAGGAGATCGAATGACGCTGCCTGGTTCACGCCCTCTCCCCAACTGCCTCCACTAATGGCCAAGGCGATAAATGACACACCAAACACTCGTTTTCTAATTTCAATCGATTGCTCAAAACTCAATCGACCGGCTCAAATATCAAAAACTCCATGAAATACCCTGCTTTAATTGAATTAAACATCAAAACTGCCTTGGTAGCCGTGTTGGCCGTTTCTTTCGCTTTGGCATTGGCCACAACGGCGGAATCCCAAACCAAAGAACGCCGGTACTTTCTGGGGAAAGATTCTCAACGTGTCGCGGGAACGCCCCAGGGAACCGTTACGGAATACCAATGGCTCGACAGTAAAATCTACCCGGGAACCAAGCGACGATATTATGTATACGTCCCGGCACAATACGATGCGAGCAAATCCGCGGCGTTAATGGTGTTTCAAGACGGCCATGCCTACATGAACGAAAATGGCGAGTACCGGGCCCCGATTATTTTTGACAACCTGATTCATCGCCAAGAGCTACCCGTCATGATTGGCGTATTTATTGACCCCGGTCACCTAAAAGACGAGTTACCGGAAAAACGAGGCTGGAATCCAAAGCCTGAAAATCGAAGCGTCGAATACGACTCGCTCGGCAATACCTACTCGAAGTTCATCCTCGAAGAAATCCTTCCCGAGGTTGAAAAAAATTACAACATCACAAAAGACCCCCGGGGACGTGGTATCTCTGGAGCAAGCAGTGGAGGCATTTGCGCGTTTACGGTGGCGTGGGAACGGCCTGATCAGTTCAGTAAAGTTCTCAGCCACATTGGAAGCTTCACCAATATTCGCGGTGGCGATCGCTATCCGGGACTCATCCGGGCAACCGATACCAAAATGGTCATTCCGGCTCCGGTAACCACTGAATCTGCGGAAGATTCAACCACTGAATCTGCGGAAGACGCTGACGCCACGGAAGAATCCACCACCAGCGAAGACACTAACCCGCAACCGTTACGCATTTATCTGCAAGACGGCAGCAACGATCTGGACAATGAGTTCGGCAACTGGCCACTGGCTAACCAACAGATGTTTGCCGCACTTAAATTCAAAAACTACGACGTTAAATTTGACTTCGGAGAGGGAGGCCATAACGGCAAACACGCTGGTTCAATTTTCCCAGACGCACTGCGCTGGCTGTGGCGCGATTACCCAGGCGTCACACCAAAATTGTCAATTATGCCAGGCCAGCAAACCGCGGCGTGGGCCGTAGAATGGTGGATGCCCAGACACGAGGCCAAATTAGCTCAACGAAAAGCCATGGAAAATGTGGACTTGCTAATGATTGGTGACTCGATCACCCACGCTTGGGAAGACAAAGGACTCGAAACGTGGAACAAATATTACGCCAATCGAAATGCCCTCAATCTTGGATTCAGTGGCGATCGCACGGAACATGTTATTTGGCGTTTTCAAAATGGAGCGATCGACGACATCTCTCCGAAACTCGCAGTCATCATGATCGGCACCAACAATACGGGGCACCGCAAAGAAAACCCGCGACACACAGCACTGGGAATCAAAAGAATCATTGATGAAGTAAAACTGCGACTCCCCTCAACCAAAATTCTACTTCTAGATATCTTTCCGCGGGGAGCCGACAAAGAAAACGAATTCCGAAAAATTAATTCGGAGGTCAATGAGCTCATTAAAAATTATGCAGATGATGATTCCGAAGTCTTCTTTCTCAGCATCGGTGACAAGTTCCTTCAAGAAGACGGAACACTTTCAAAATCGATCATGCCGGACTTGCTTCATCCCAACAGTGAAGGTTATCAAATCTGGGCAGAGGCGATGGAGCCGACCATCCAAAAACTACTCAGCACCGCAGGCAAATAGTATCGACTGCGGAAAACCACGCCAACCATTGTCGCACCGTAAAATGGCAATGAACACACTTTACTCAACTTGTATCGACTGCGATGTAATCGCATTTAGTTAAAACGATTTAAACCATGGTAAACCAAGCTATGAAATTCCTTAATTACCTATTTATTTTCGCTCTGATGACCGCGTTCTACCTGGGCAGCCCCAGCGAGTCACAAGCTAAAGCATTTGCCAATGAGGGCGAGAAGCCAGCAAACCAAGAGTACTACGAACTTCGAATTTATAAAATTTTCGATTATGAAAAACAGCAAATTGCCGAAAACTATCTCAAAAACGCGCTCGTACCAGCACTCAATCGGATGGGAGTTGACCGTGTCGGAGTCTTCAGCAACCTCGGTGACGAGAACGATCACTCGCTTTTCATGCTCATCCCATTTTCTTCCATCGACCAGTTCACCAACATGAACCAAGCTCTCGCTGAGGATTCAGATTACCAAGCCAAAGCGGCTGACTATTTCACAAGAAACAAGAAGTCTGCGGTGTACGAACGAATCGAAAGTCGATTCATGAAAGCCTTTAAAGGGATTCCTGCTCTGGAGATTCCCGCATACTCCGCCAACAAAAAAGACCGCCTGTTCGAACTTCGACTCTACGAAAGCCACACAGAAGACCACGCCCGCCGAAAGGTAAAAATGTTTAATGAAGGGGAGATTGATATCATGCGGGATGTCAAACTTGCACCAATTTTCTTTGGCGAAACACTCATTGGCCCCGATGTCCCCAACTTGGTTTACATGCTTTCGGGAACCGATGAAGAATCGCATGGACAACACTGGAAGGATTTCCTTGCCCACCCAGAATGGATTCGGATTAAGGAACTTGAAGAATACAAAGGCACCGTCTCAGCGATCAAAAAATGGATGCTCAAACCAACCGCATACTCCCAATTGTAAGGTCAGTTGCAAGCTTAAATGGCTTACCGCAACGACCTCGTCTTTAAATTTTCCCAATTTGCAATCTTCAAACTAGTGTAGCGCATCAAGTCTTAACATGAACAATAACACCTTTGAAGTTACCGAGTTTTCAGAAGCGGGGGAAACACTTAGCACGAAATCAGTCGAGCAGGCAAGCTTGGAAGGCCCGCACGTAGATTATTTTTCTAACAAATTCACCCATCTGTCGGGCGATCTCGAACTGCCTTTAGAGGACCGCCTACCGGGTGACGACGAGGCATTGGAGTATCGAATTGGTTCGGACCGAAATGGAGCCTACGTACTCTATTACTTCCACGACGAAGTGATTTTTGCCTCTTTAATTCTCAGTGGTACGGATCATGAAACTGAGACCGAATTGATGCAGGTTTTCAAGTTTCTGTTACTCGACACAGACGACCTCGACGAACCGACGGAAGAAGAAATTGACGCGGTGCTGTCATCCGAGGAGTTCGATTTCTCCCAGACTGAAATTCGACCCGCGGTCTTCGAAGTTCAATTGACGGGTCCGGAAGATGGGGAAACCCCGCTCGAATATGTGAGAGAAATGAATCGTGCCTTGAGTGCCGCGTTCTTCAAAATAGACCGAGCTAACTAGCATTCTGATCAATAAATTCCTTGATCAGAGTTCGCGGGATGATGTAAGACCGCGTACGACTGAATCGCGAAATGTTCACTCCCAAAAAGTTACCATCGATATCGAACACAGGGCCTCCACATTGCTCGGGTCGTAGATCGGCATCGTGTGACACGACGCGACTGAACCCATCGCGACGGATACTTTTGCCACCATCAAAATCATCAGCGATGTGCCGTGTCACCTCAGCGGGTCGCTTTCCAAGTATCACTTCTTTGGTTATTTCCTCGCCATTCCGGCGAACAGTTACTTCAATTCGATTGTTAACATCTTGATTCGAGAGAAAGCGAAAAACATCGTTTCGCTGGCGAACTGATTTGTCACCAAGTTTCAGAACGACATCCCCAGCCTGGAGGCCTGCCTTTTTCGCAGCGCCATCTTGAACCTTTTCAAAAACAACTTTGTTATCTCGGCTACCAATGACAACACCTAAATAACCACCACTTGCTCGGGTTCGCGGAACAGCAAAGAAATTAGAACCCCAGGTGCTAATACTGCCGTCACCCTCTGCATCGGGCATCAATAACAAACGACCGGGTTGCTCTGCCAAATCACCCTTAATTCGACTCAAGTCAATCCCACCCACGTCTCGGAAATCAACCTGTAACAAAACTAAATCGTTCTTGGGATCTCGAGCGACCACCTCGGCAGCAAGGCTACTGCCGTTGCTTAGTTGCACTCTCGGTTCCGTTCCAACAAGCGTACTTTTACTGATTAAATTGCCTCGGCCTTTTCGGAAGATTCGCGTGCCCCAGACAGTCTGTGACTGCTCATCTAGTCGACTCTTAATCACGACCTGTGCGTTATCCAACTTCGCTTCGAGCGACTTAAAAACCTTGGAAAAGTCACGTAGTTCGGGAAAGGTTTTTGGTTTTTCCAGAACCTCTTCTTTGGTGAGGTTCAACTTAATTAACTTTCGTTTCTGGTTGCGAAGAATGGAAAACTCGACTTGGCTTTCACCTGAGTTTCGCAATGAAACCAATTTATAATAAATCGACTTTGATGAGTTTACTTTTCTGCCCGAAATCGCCTGAACAACATCGTTGACCTTCAATCCAGAAGCTTGCGCTAAACCACCATCGACAATCTTAACGACTTTGACACCATTTGATTCACTTTCTCCGCGAAAGCCAAGTTTGGGTAGACTGGGCCAGCCACTGATCTCGAAAAACTTAGGAGTTTTTAGCTGTTCCCAATATTGTTTAAAAGAGTTGATGGGAACGTCGTAATTTTGCTTGGTATCCTTGCGAATGTTACTGTGAATTCCGATGACTCGCCCATTAATATCAACTAACGGCCCTCCCGAATCGCCCGGTTCCATCACAGCCGTTGTTTCAATCATCCCCTCGTTCGACGTCACTGGCCGAGTGACGTAACCAAACCGAATTACCGAACCCCGATCTTTGACGTAAGTCCCTGGAAAGCTAATGCTGATGCAGGGTTGGTTGATAAGCAGCGAATTAGAATCTCCGAGTTCGGCAACGGGCAACCGCGATGGATTCTCAATCTTCAACATCGCCATGTCGACTCGCTCGTTTGCGCCGAGCCCTTTTGCCCGAAGCTCACGCCCATCGGCTAACAAAACTTTGTATCGGCGATTTGGTTTCACCGCGTGGCCAGCAGATAGCACAATTCCGTCAGAGCTGACAATCACACCGCTAAAAACCATTCCACCATCGTTGATGGCAACCGAGGCTGGCACAACCTTTTCGACAGCGGTCATGATTTGGGACTGAAGGTCGTCAACATTCAGATCCTCGATGGCAAGGCAAGAAGTCGCCGAAACCCAGGAAACAGCAAAAACCAGTAATAGATTCTTATTCAAAATAAATCTTGAAAGCGGCATTGGTATCGCCTTTTCTGAACGCTTATTCGATCGTGTGTGACTGCTGAAAAAATAGCCCATCTTGCGGCGGGAATCAAATTTTTTCCCTTGGCCGTTTTCGGGTAACCGCAAACCGTCCACTTCAATACACATAAAGCCGTCAACCGACACACGGTTCGCAGGAAAAACACGTAATATTGAGGGATTCGAAGCGAATCACACGACACCTCCAAAGACGATGGGATCGCAAGCAATTCCTGTTCTCACGCTGCATAGCCCTCAAAACAGTAAAAGCTTGACCAACTGCCGCCCGATGAATGAACTGCAAACCGAAACTGGTACACAGACCTGCAGGCCAGTTAAACCTCGCCAGTTAAACCTCGCCAGTTAAACCTCGCCAATTAAACCTAACCCAATTAGCGCTCGCCCAAACAATACAGCCATTCCTGGCGGGCTCCCCCGCTGTCCACCGCGACCCTCGTATAAAGCCTTCCCCCACAAACCACTTGAGAGGCAAACGCTTCATCGCCTAACTGATTTCGCGCAATTTCCTGATAGCCCTCAGACTTCGCCTCAATGACCACGGTCTCACCATTCTCGGCTGTAAAGTATAAGTTTCGACCGACGAGGACGGGTGAAGCACTGACGGCGACACGACGTTTACTGAATTTTTGTTTCCACATTTCATTACCGTCGGCTGCACGCCAACAATACAAAACACCGTTGTCAGCATGAGCGAACACAAAGCCCCCGAAGGCGAGCATTGATTGTTCATAAACTTTGGCCGGATTATCCCAAAGCTTTTCACCATTGCGAGCATCAATTCCGATGGTTTGCCCTCCCGGAAATCCACCACTGGCAAACACCCGATTCTCATCCCAAACCATCGTGCCGCAAGTCACTGCCCAATTAGCTTTTGTTGTCCAAATTAAATCGCCCGTCTCCGGATCGTAACTCGCCACTTTTCCGCCACCACTAATAAGAAGTTGCCGCCGCCCAGCCACCTCGGCGACAACCGGCGTGGAGTAACTACTAACACCAGCTCGGTCAATTCGCCAAACCTCTTCACCTGTATTGGTATCATACGCAACGATCGCAGATTTAACCTTATTCTCATTGGTTACGATCACACGGGCACCATCAACAATTGGTGTAGATCCATAACCAAAAGGGTAGGCCGGAGAATAAACCCCCACGTCTTTTTTCCAGAGCACCCGTCCATCAAAATCGAGCGCAATTAAGTGAACATTATTGTGGTGGCAAAATACCGCAAACAAACTTTTGCCGTCTGTCGCTATCGTCGATGTGGCATGGGTGTTTTTGGGATGCAATCGTTTGGGCCACCCCCCTCGATTGACCTCGGTCGTCCAAAGTGTTTTTCCGTCTTTTTGGTCAAAACAAATCACCGATTGCGTTTGATCTTTTTGCTCTGCCGTTGTTAGAAAAATTTTCCCGTCGATGATCAACGGTGAAGCATGTCCTCGCCCGGGTACTTTGGTTTTCCAAATAACATTTTCATCACTTCCCCACTCCAGCGGTGCAGCCTTGGATTCCGCAATCCCGTTGCCGCTTGGTCCTCGCCAACGCGACCAGTCATTCTGAGCACTAGCCTCATGACAAGTAGATAAAATCGAACCTAGACAAAAAAGGAAAACGGTAAATTTCGAAAGCATTAAAAACTCAAATCGGAAATACAATAGATGAATCAATAGAGATCGCAGCGATTTACAACAAACCTGGAGTTTACAATAAACCGAAAACGAATTTCGTTGCAGGTTTACCTTAATGCCTTTACGAGGCTCGACCTAGTACCGAGACGAATGCCGCAAAGTAACTCGCAGCCTCTCTATTCCAGTAGCTCAGCACTCCAATACGCATCGCTGATGAATTTCGCCCAACTTTGATAACCAGTTGTGTGCTGCGAGTAAATTGGATTCCAGTTGGGCTGTTTGGGCGCATTTAATAGTTTCAAACCTGCTTTCTCGAGAGACCGATCCGCTTTATTCTGATTGCAGGGCACACAAGCAAGCACGCAATTCTCCCAATTCGATCCCCCTCCATGAGACCTCGGAATAACGTGATCGATGGTCAACTCACCCCCTTTGGGTCGACGACCACAGTACTGACAGGTCATCCGGTCTCGCTTAAAGAGATTTCTACGACTGAAGGCGACAGTTGTGGACGGAAGCCGATTGAAATCTGCCAGTGTAATTACTTCGGGAACGCGAATCCGTCGTGAAACTGTTCGCACAAATTCTTGCCCGTCTTCCGCATCCGCCCGAGACCAATCTTCCCAGTCGTAAAGTTGATAGTCGACGGGATCGACCACTCGCGCTGCCCCGCTCCAAACCATCACAAGAGCGCGGGCTACTGTCGCGACATTGACCGGTTGCCAACTTCGATTTAGAACCAAGGTCGGCCGCTGGAGAACCTCTGAAACCATTTCGTCGACTCCTTGCATTTCTGTGATCAAGGCAGCTGGAACTCTCGACGCGAAATACCATCGGCAAAAAGATGAGTGAGGTACACGCGCCGGCTGAATCAATTATGGCGAAAAAAAATGCATTTGCACACCTAAATGCCTTTTACGAAAAAATTGACAGGCATGGACCTCATGAAAACCGCCTAACAGAGGTCGAATAATTGCAAAAAAACTCAAATTTACGCCAAATCCTCCGAGTATTTCTCGAGATCGCCTAAGCATGCGTTCCTGAAAAATTCAATAGTTCCATGAACGGTAAGAGGTTTCACGTTTGTCGCAAAAGTAAAACCTTCTGATCCCGCGTGTCGCTTAAAAGAGCAAGAGAGATTCAGTCAGAGGTTCCCCTGCGCCTTCTCGCATTTCTACTGGTGCGTTATGTTATTAGCTCCAGCAGTGTAGTAAAAATCAATGCGAATCAATGGATCAACGCCGGATTCGCTACCCAACAGCTCCACTGACTAACACGAAAAAATTGGAGCATGCAATGTCAGCTAAATTGCTGGACGGAAAAGGAATTTCAAAAGAAATTCAAAAAGAAACCAAAGTGAAGGTAGAACAGTTCATTGCGGATCACGGCGAGTCCCCAGTACTTGCTGCGGTTCTCGTTGGCGATGATCCTGCCAGTCAGGTTTACGTTCGAAATAAGGAACGCGCGTGTGCCCGGGCCGGTATCGAAAGCCAGCTTCACCGTCTTCCAGCTACCAGCACCACCGAAGATATTCTCGCGAAAGTGGTTGAGCTCAACGAAGACTCCCAGGTCAACGGAATTCTTGTCCAGCTTCCATTGCCCGATCAGGCAGACAGTCGCGTGATTCTCGATGCCATCGATCCTCAAAAAGACGTTGATGCTTTTCACCCCCACAACGTTGGTCTGATCTCGCAAGGTCGGCCCCAGTTTCTCCCTTGCACGCCCCACGGCATCGTGCAAATGCTCAAACGTTGCGGCATTGAAACCACAGGCAAGTCTGTCTGCGTCATTGGCCGGAGTGACATTGTTGGAAAACCAATGGCGATGATGTTGGGGCAAAAAGATTCAGATCTCGGTCCTGAAATGGCCAACGCCACCGTCACGCTTTGTCACAGTCGCACTCAAAATCTCGCATCGATAACACAGCAAGCCGACATTCTCATCGCTGCCATCGGCCGGCCAAATTTTGTGACACCCGACATGATCAAGCCGGGGGCTGTTGTCGTTGATGTCGGTATTAACCGAACCGAGCAAGGATTAGTGGGCGATGTAGACTTTGATTCAGGGAAAGAGGTCGCCGGATTTATTACCCCCGTGCCCGGTGGAGTTGGGCCACTCACCGTCACAATGCTCCTTGAAAATACATTAATGGCTGCGATCATTCAAATTAAGTCGATTGCTTGAGTAGCGTAATTGCAACCAAGGCGCCACGCTTCCGATTAAAAGACCGACGGTCAAGATAATTTCATGACGATCAACTATTCGAAACATGCTTGTCTCGGCGAACTTCACGGCAATTCAACTGGCCTGATCTTTTGCCAACGTTGGCTGGAAAATAAATAATGAACACCATAATATCCAACCCCTGGCTTCGCCCTTTTGCAATCTCATTGCTCGCTTTTTCGTTTTTGCTAATTTCTGGATGTAGCGGCTGCCTAGATTCCGAAAAGACAATCGCTCAAAAAAAAGCTGAGGAAAAGAAAAAGCCCAAAGAACCATTTGAGACCAACACCCCAATTCTATTACCCGGCCAATTTCCTATCCCTCTCGACAAATTAAAAGAAAAACGAAAACAGGAAAAGAAGGAACAAGAAGACCCACTCGGACAAATGCTTAGCAGCATGAACGAGAGTGGAACACGTTTCAATCGAATTAAATCCGGGCATTGGTACACCACGAATTTCCAGGCAGTCGCCAACAACAGTAATTTTGGGGGCGACCTCGAAGCATCCGGCCTTGGCCCCGGCAACAAACCAGCCAACATTCCTGGCACCAATTATTTTTTAACGACAAGCCGCCCCGCGTCATTGCCGAAGGGAGAGTTGAAAAATCTCGAGACGAGTGTCTACATTCCCATTCGTGATCGCGCAACAACTGCAACTGTCAAGTTCTCACTGAGGCGGTCTTCCAGTGGAATTACTCCCGTAATGCAAAACCAACCTATAAAATTGATGGGAGGGTTTCAGTACCATATCGTCCTGCTTAGCAGTCGCCCCGACAGTTTCTCTTTCATTAACCGATCCGACAGCATTCGATTGAATGGGCAACAACAAGATGGTTCCAACTTGGAACCTTTCTATTTCGTCGTACCGTCGGTCAGTGGTTATCCCTCGCCACTCCCCAAACACTCACTCAACTGGACGACAATTGCCTATCTAATCTGGGATGACTTGGACCCCAACGAAATGGCTCAAGAACATCAGGAAGCTCTTTTAGATTGGCTTCATTTCGGGGGACAACTTATTCTTAGCGGCCCCGACTGCTTGGCCAAACTCCAAACCAGTTTTCTCGCCGATTATCTTCCAGCAACGTTTGAAAGCACAAAAAATATAACTAACTCTGACATTACCGAACTCAATCAAAACTGGTCGCTTCCCCCGAAAGCTAATAAAGGGAATCCACGGAACCTTGTCATCTCCAATAAGTCTCCCTTACTCGGAGTCACCCTTACCCCTCACCCAGACGCCAACTTTATCACCGGTGCCGGTAAAATCGCCATCGAAAGACGCGTTGGCCGCGGCCGGATTGCAATCACATCCTTTTCGCTCAACGATCAACTGATTCGTAGCTGGGGCAGTTTCTCTAGCTTCTTAAACGGAGCCCTCTTGCGAATGCCAGCACGGCGTTTTGCCGAAAACGACGCATCCACTGCCGTATTTAACTGGATCGATTACGGATCCACCTCCTACGATCCTTTGATCCGCAGCACTCTTCGCTATCTTTCCCGAGATCTCTCGGCAACCGGCACGCAAAGCGTTCCATATTCCACATTGGACGAACTCAGCGCAACTAAATCTGACATTCCAGCGCCGAATTTCGACATTCGCCCCATGGACACAGTGAATGAACTAGCGATCCGAAAAAGCGATGAAAATCTATATTTTGGTGGCTATCAAGACGCTGAGTATTCCGGCGTTGCAGGATGGAGTGACTACGGAGCCATCTCCAGTGCAGCGCGTGAAACGCTAAAACAAACGGCGGGCATCTCACCCCCGTCTTCCGGCTTTGTTTTAAAAATGCTGGCGATTTATCTCTTTATCTTAGTCCCTTTGAACTGGCTTTTCTTTCGGATCATTAGAAAAGTGGAATACGCCTGGATCGCTGTCCCAATTATCGCACTGGTTGCCGCTTTTACTGTCGTCAAGCTTGCATCGCTAGACATTGGTTTTGCAAGAAGCAACACCCAAATCAGCCTACTAGAAGTTCATGCTGACTATCCCCGGGCGCACATGGCTGAATACTCCGCACTCTACACCTCACTCTCTACACGATACACCGCTGAGCTCGACAATCGCTCGGCTCAGTCATTGCCTTTCTCGATCTCGGACTTGGAAAACCAAAAATTTCAGTCTGCCGAAACTCTAAGTGAAGTTACCCTGCGCCGCACCGTTGAGGACGAGCTCAAAGGGTTTCAAATCCAATCGAACTCTACCGGCTTGTTGCACACCGAGGCGATGGTCAATTTGGGCGGCGTTATCTCCTTTTCCAACAATCCCGAAACGGAACAACCCACCCTTTCCAACTCGACGTTGATGACGATTGAAAATGCAGCCGTCATCGGCCGTGACAAAAATGGAATACTACAGGTTGCTCCTTTCGATTCAATTGGAACCGGAGAGGAAGTTACTTTGAAATTTCAACCCTGTGAAACAGTCGATTCTATTTGGCAACCCGACTCCGAATTTACTAGCTTATTGGCTACGGCAGAGTCCATCTGGGAGACCAACTTGAACGAATTGGATCAAGCGGACATTGACACTATCAGCAAATTTCCCGAAATCAAAAAGATCAAAGGAACCATCAGGCAGCTGCTGTTAGCAAAGAGCGTGGGCGGCGATGAAATCAAATTCACAAAGAACGCTTTCATTACTGAATACGCAAAAATTAATTCCACTGGCTCATCCAAATTAACTCTCGACTTAATGAGACAAACTATCCTTCGAAATTTAGCAATAGACAACAATGAATATCGCTTGATTGGAATCAGCAAAGGCCATCCTGGAAATACGGTTTTCAGTCCAGCCGCAACGCAAACCGTCAAACGCTCTCTGGTGGTAGCTCATCTCCAGCGCGGTGAATTACCAATCGCCAAAAGAGACTTAAACTCAATCAACGATTTTAAAATCACCTCAAATCTTGATCAGATAGAATAGACCAAGCCATCCTGCAACAGCAGCAAGTTCACTTTTTAAAATTGCAAACAGAAAAAACACACCATGATTGAATTACGTGGATTTGGAAAAGACTACGGTGACTTCACTGCCGTCGACTCACTTGATTTGACAATCGCCGAAGGTGAAATGTTTGGCTTTATCGGACCTAATGGTGCCGGGAAAAGTACAAGCATCCGTTTTCTCGCGACCCTGCTGCGCGCCTCTAGAGGTGATGGCACCATCAACGGGTACAGCGTATCAGAGGATCCCATGAACGTGCGGCGAAGTGTTGGGTACATGCCCGATGCGTTTGGCGTCTATGACGGAATGAAGGTCTGGGAGTTTCTCGATTTCTTTGCCGTTGCCTACAAGATTGGTCGGACGCAGAGAAAACGGGTGATCAAGGATGTGCTCGACCTGCTCGATCTTACCTATAAACGTGATGACTTCGTCAACGGACTCTCGCGAGGTATGAAACAACGATTGTGCCTTGCAAAGACCCTCGTTCATGACCCTCCCGTCTTGATCCTCGATGAACCCGCGAGTGGACTTGACCCCCGCGCACGGATTGAAGTGAAAGCTCTCTTGAAAGAGCTGAGACGCATGGGAAAAACTATCCTCATCTCCAGTCACATTCTTACTGAGCTAGCTGACTGCTGTACTTCGATCGGAATTATCGAAAGAGGAAAGTTATTAATGCACGGCCCAATCGATGAGGTTTATAAGAGAATTCGAGGAAATCAGGTTATCGAAGCGAGGTTTGGAGAAAACCTCGAAACAGGATTGTCCATTGTCCGCAGCAATCCCGAAGTGCGAGACATCCAAGTCGATGGCTCTAAATTGATCATTGAATTCACCAGTGCTGATCACAATCCTGCAGAGTTGCTTAAGTCACTCATTAAGCATGAAGTTGAAGTTATCAATTTCGGGCAGAAGGATCCTAATCTCGAAGACGTCTTTATGATGGTCACCAAAGGATTGGTTTCCTAGGGCTCAACCCTAACTAATCCAACAAGATTGAATTTGGCCCAGAATCCATTCCACCGCCAGACTCCCATTGGCGGCGTATTTCGCGGAGCCCGTAACAACACAAATCATACCGATCGCTAAGACGTTCGAGTAACGTGGATGGTGGTGACTCAGCGACCGGTGCTTCCATTTCACTGGCAATGCGATAAGACCGCTTACCAAAAGCACAATAGGTCTCAAACCGACCCGATGAATCTGAATCGCCATCCCGCAATGCTTCGGGGTAAAGGCCTGCCCAGAACAAAGTGAAATCGCCAATATGCAAGTGCACCTCCCGCCTTGCACTCCCCAAACGTTCCGACGCCTCAGCCGCCATTTCATGAACGCTCATGATTGGTCTTCCGGTAACGCTACGAATCCGATGGATCGTATCGCTACGAGTTGAGCGAATTAAAAGCTCGGTGAGGTAGTCAATCAACAACGGATCGACGACGCCTAATTGCGAATGAAATGTATGCTCGGCTAAGCCGGCAAAATATCGCTGAATTGCCGATCTTGGCTCAGGTGAATTCTCTGACTGCTCTGGCATCTTGAACCTCCGTTCAAATCGATAAATCGAATCAGCCGCCGCAATAACTGTAGTACCGAAGCGGATTGAGGGTCAAGGCTTTTTATGCAAGCACTCAAAGGTAAAAACAACACCCATTAGCTAGGTGGGCCGTAGCGAACGTGAGGATTAATCAGCAATTCACCGCATAAGATTGACGTCGGCTTTGATTGCCCTGACAGGACACTTTTTTTAACAGGGAAAACGAACGCTCGAGATTCTAGAAAAACATCAGTCGTTAATCGCCGACAACATCCCTTGAGCGAACCCACCCACGTCGTCCATGACATCCTGATTTTTGGATGGATCGTTGGTCGCCGCAGCAATCCGACGGACGATCGCAGAACCAACAATTAAACCGTCTGCGACCGGTTTAAGGACTTCGACGTGCTCCAGTTTGCTAATCCCAAAGCCAACACAAATTGGTAAATCGGTAACCGACTTCAACCATGTTAGATTGTCTGCCAAATCAGCAGGAAGCTCGGTACGTTCACCGGTGATTCCCGTAATCGAAACGTAGTAGATGAACCCGGTTGTCTGTTCAGCGATTTGCACAGCTCGGTCACGCGGGGTGGTCGGCGTGATTAACTGAATGAGACTGAAGTCGAGGGCTTTACACTTTGCCGCCAACTCATCCGATTCATCGACTGGCATGTCAGGCACAATCGCTCCGGAAATCCCTGCAGCAATTGCCTGTTGAAGATATTCGTCAATTCCCATTCGGTAAATAATTGCGTAACTCACCATCGTGACGACCGGCATCGAAATCTCTGAGGTCACTTCGGAGGCCATCGCAAAGATACCGCTAAGCTTCGTTCCCCCCTGAAGCGAGCGAGTGTACGAGTCTTGAATGACTGGGCCGTCAGCAATGGGATCGCTGTAGGGGATGCCCAATTCAGCTAGGTGGCACCCCTCCGCATCCAATCGCTTCAGAATTGCCGCAGTAAAATCTAAGCTAGGATCTCCGGCGGTTACGAACGGCATGAACGCTTTTTTGCCCTCCGATTTTAACCGCTGAAAAAGTTTGTCGATCGCCGACATAGATAGTTCCTGTATTGTGCTGTTACGTTGAAGTTATGAAAAAGCTCAAGAGCCTTTTTTAGGTCTGACGAGCCGCCGCTTCATTTTTTAAACGCTGGATCTCGCCAGCATCTTTATCACCGCGTCCTGAGAGACAGATGACTACCACCTCATCTTTTCCACGCTCTTTCGCAACTTCCATTCCTTTGGCAATCGCATGGGAGGTTTCCAATGCCGGCAAAATACCTTCATTGCGAGCCACCAAATCGAAAGCTGCGAGAGCTTCATCATCTCGGCAACTGCGATACTCAACGCGTCCAGTCGATTTCCAATGACTATGCTCGGGGCCGACTCCTGGATAATCGAGACCGGCCGAAGCGGAGTGAACATCGTCCGTCTGTCCGTCTTCATCCTGCAAAACGTAACTGAAACTTCCATGCAAGACGCCAGGCTTACCAAACGTCAAACTGGAGGCATGACGACCTGGTTGATCACTTTCTCCTCCAGCTTCGACACCGACCAGCGGAACATCCGTTTCGGCAACAAACGGATAGAACATCCCCGCCGCGTTACTGCCTCCGCCCACACAAGCAACTACCGCGTCTGGCAACCGCCCGAACCGCTCTTGCGATTGCTGAATTGTCTCTCGGCCAATCACCGCCTGATAGTCTCGCACAATCAAGGGAAAGGGATGGGGGCCAACGACCGAGCCCAAAATGTAATGGGTGTCCGCGACAGAGCTCATCCAATCCCGCATCGCCTGGTTGACCGCATCGCGAAGTGTCCGTGATCCGGTGGTTACAGGACAGATCTCAGCCCCGAGCATTTTCATGCTTTGAACATTGGGCTGTTGCCGGCGGATATCCTCCTCGCCCATGTAGATAACACAGGGTATCCCAAAATGTGCACAAGCCGTGGCCGTCGCGACTCCGTGCTGGCCAGCACCAGTCTCCGCAATGACTCTTTTTTTCCCCATTCGAATCGTCAGCAAAGCCTGACCGAGGGTACTGTTAATTTTGTGAGCCCCGGTATGATTCAAATCCTCTCGCTTAAACCAAATCTGCGCTCCGCCGCAATGCTCAGTTAGTCGCTTGGCGAAGTAGAGCGGGGAAGGGCGGCCTACAAAATCGCGAAGCAAAACGTCCAACTCTGCCTGAAACGCCGGATCTTTTTGGGATTGATAATACTCAGTTTCGAGTTGATCGAGTGCGGCAATGAGTGTCTCGGGAACAAACCGTCCACCAAATTCTCCAAAACGCCCCTTCTCATCGGGCAGACTGGCATCGGGACTCGGTTTCGGTAAAAAATGACTGGTCATGGATTATCGTTTAAATCAAACTAAGAAAGAAATGTCACGGCTGAAAACATCCAGTTGCCAGATTGTTTCCGCCGTTATCCTGATTGTAACCGGTTATCGTTTCTCGTCATAACCTTTGTCGGTATAAAGAGGCAGGGGTATAAATTCAGCCAAAGCTAATTCCT
>ENA-OREB01000094-OREB01000094.1-marine-metagenome-genome-assembly--contig:-NODE-94-length-46959-cov-3.733416_pt1 | contig 46959 bp, 64 predicted proteins | sample MGYA00248625_ERZ508552 | MGnify/ENA primary metagenome ERZ508552 (study PRJEB26219, sample SAMN06267888) | marine metagenome | isolation source: Monterey Bay, California, USA | place: USA:Monterey Bay...
CTATAGTCATCAAGACCATCTTCAACTTCAGCAATATCTTTAACCTTTATTGCTCCTCCATCCCGGTAAGCAATAATCATTTCTTGGATATCATTGACATTATGAAACTCTAGATCGAGTTTAAACATTTTTTCTGATTTTGATCTTACAAGAAATCCTCCTGGAAATTGGACATGTTCATTATCAAATGCGGAGATAAGATCTTCAGCTGTAATTTTAAGGGCTGACATTTTTTCAGGCAAAAGATTTATTCTTACAGTTCTATCTCTTTTACCGCCCAATCTAATTTCACCGACACCATCTACTGTTTCGATTTTTTTCTTTAAGATGTTTGAGGCATATAAATTAAGTTGTTGAATTGTTCGATTACCTGTTAAAGATAGCCACATGATCGCACTTGCATTTGTTTCGACTTTTCTCACAACTGGTGGGACAACGTCTTTTGGGAGTCTACGAGCAACTTGGCTCACCTTTGACTGAATTTCATTAAATGCTACTTCAATATCCTTATCTAAATTAAAGGTAATGCTTACCACTGATACACCTGGGGAGGACTCAGATCGAATAGACTCAATTCCAGGTGTTGTATTGACAGCATTTTCGATAATATTTGTAATACTAGAATCTATAATTTCTGGATTTGCCCCCTCAAGAGAGGTTGTGACAGATAGGATGGGAAATTCAACCATAGGGAATTTATCAATCCCTATTTTTTGAAAACCAATGATACCAAGCAGCACAAAGATGCCAGATATCATCCAGGCTAAAACATATCTTCGAATTGAAATTTCAGGCAGCGTCATTATTTAATTTTGCGTAATATTAACTTTAGCTTCATCAGTAAGATAAGCAGCACCCTCAACAGCTATTATTTCGCCAAGCTCTACGCCCGAAGTAATTTCTGTATTTCCATTTTGGGTGATACCCGTTTGAACAGGCTTTTCGTATGCAATATCATTTTTAATTACATAAACAACTTGTCCAGCTGGCCTGAGGATTATGCTTTGTTCAGGAACACTTAAATTGCTTATTTCCTTAAAAATTACTGTCCCCCTAACGCTTCCCCCAGCTTGCCAATTAGGCTGATTTATAATATCAGCAATAACATCAATTGAAAGACTATCAGAAATTAATTGGGGCTTTAATTCTGCAATTTTGACTATAATTTTTTCTTCTACTATGGGGCTTTTTAATTCAATAGGTAATCCGGGTTTAAGTTTTGTTGCTAATTTTTCCGGAAAGGGAACGTGAGCTCTTAAACGATCATTATTCATTATCTGAATTATTGGATCTCCTATTTTTAAAAAATCTCCAATAGAGGCAATCTGTCTCTCAACTTTTCCGCTAATAGGTGAATATATTTTAGTTTTACTTAGTTTGTACTTAGCTATTTTAGCCCTTGCTTCTGATATTTTTATTAACTCTTCAGTTTCATTTTTTTGATTTACTATTTCATCAAGTGCATTAGGGGATATGAAATTCTCATCAACTAATTCAGAATTTCTTTGGTAGGTTTTATTTTGACCATTTAAGCGTATTTTTAGTTGACTTAATTCAGCTTCAGCTAATTCCAGTTGATAGCGATAATCTTGATCATCAAGCTGTGCAATAAGATCTCCTTTTTTTAGGATAGTACCCGTTTTGGTATATATTTTTTTAACTGAAGATGCAATTTCTGATCTAATTGTAGGATCCATTAAGCCTTCAATAGTACCTATGGCTGATTCCTGATCTTTAAAGTTATAGATTTGAACTGGCGAAGTACTAATATTAATCGTTCGTTGTTTCTTTTTCTCTATTTCTTCCTCTTGCCCACAACCAAAAAGAATCAAGGATAAATAAAATAAAATAAAACCTTTTTTAAACATTTATGAATTTTCCGAGTTTATTAAATTCCAATCAAAAAAATGACCTGGATCAGTTTTTCTGCCAGGAGCTATATCACTATGACCAACAATATCTGTGACAGGATATTTCATGCGCAAGGATTTTAAAAGTTTTAATAGAACTTTATATTGGATATCTTCGTATTTTATTGTATCTGAACCCTCAAGCTCTATTCCAATTGAAAAATCGTTACAATTTTTTTTATTTCTCCAAACTGACTCGCCCGCATGCCAAGCCTTTTTAAGGCAAGATACAAACTGTATAAGTTCACCTTTTCTTTTAATTAAAAAATGTGAGGAAACCTTAAGATCTTTTATTTTTTTAAAATAGGCATGCTTACTAACATCAAGGTCATTTTTAAAAAAATCTTCAATATATGAATTGCCAAATTTATTTGGTGGAAGGCTGATGCAATGAATAACAATTAATGAAATGGTTTGTTTAGGTGACCTTAAATCATAATTAGGGGACTCAATTTGTGTCACCTGGGGAAGATACCCATTTTCATCAATCCTAAATAATTTATCTTGAGAAGTCATTGATTCAATTATAATCAAGTATTCAAATAATTAAGTAATTGATTTAAATTTTTTATAGACATGAGGTGATGTTATGTTTACAGACGAATTCCTTAAACTTTTTTTTGACGCAGTTTTGTTTGGGATTGTAGATAACGGGGTGATGCTTATAGGTGCATTTTTTGGACTTGGGCTAGAAAAATATCTACCTGGACGTTTTCAAGTGGGTTTAGGTGCAATTATTGGCGCTGGTCTTGGTAACACCGTAAGTGATTTTATGGGTGGGGCAGTCAGTTTAAATTGGGCATTAGCATTTGGAACCGCATTAGGATGTTTAATTGCCTTATTTCTAATACCTGTCATTCATGTTATAAAAAAATAAAGAGTACTTTCTTGTCAGTGAAATGAAAATAAATTACATCCTAAGGCTCTACTCTTGTTTTTTTTATGAATTACTTATCCAAATTGCATTATGGTTTCTAATTGCATTTATCACGTTATATATCTTTGCAATTAATTCGACAGAACAACCTCATCTTTTCCAGTTTATTTTGTGGGTAACTTCAGGTATTTATTTTGTTTCATCTTGGTATTACGGAGGCCAAACTTTGGCAATGAAAGCTTGGAAAATAAAGCTTGAGACCCCTAAAAAAAATAAATTTTTTTCTTGTGTCCTAAGGTACTTTTTAGTTTGTATTGGATTAGTTTTATTTTTTATTTTTTATATGAATATCTTATTTGGAGCAAAGCAATATTTGCATGATTTGATTTTAGGATTAAAAATTAGAGACGTTCGAACCTCATAATCATATATATACCTAGAGACAGAAATAAAAAAGAGGGAAGCATGGAACTTAAAAAGGGAGGCCAGTCATTCAATAAGCCTACATGCCTAAATAATGTATTTATAATCTGATAGCCAATTCCGATAGAAATACCAATGAACATTTTTAGGAATTTACCTCCAGATCGTTGTTGTAAAAAACCAAAGGGAAGGGCAAATAGAATCATGACTATGGGCATCAGTGGGTTAATCAATTTCTCCCATAAGGCAGTTTCGTATTTAGATGACCTTTGATTGTTAATTTTAAGATAATTAATAAATTTGACTAAATTAAAAATTGACATTTTGTCGGGTGAAATTATCAAAACATTCATCATTTCTGGGCGTATCAATGACTTCCAATTTCCCTTTTCTATTTTTTCTGTAATGATCTGATTTTCTAAAAAATTCTTAACTGTTATTTGAGTTAAATCCCAATTTCCATCATCAAATTTTCCATTCTTTGCATCAATAATGGTTCTCAAATTAAATTGATCATCAAACTCATATATATGTATGTTTGACAATGTTGCATCAGGCAGAACATTTTCAATATTGACAAAATTATTACCATCCTTCATCCAGAAGCCAGATTTAAATTCCATACTAATTGAAGTATTGGTTGCATTTGTTTTGAGTTGTTGGGCATTTTTTTCACTATTTGGCGTAATTAAATCTCCAACAGCAAACGTAAGAATGCTAAAAAAAATCGCAATAGGCATAACAGCTCTTGCAATCTGTTTTATTGAAAGGCCGCTAGATCTCAAAACAATTAATTCTGATTGATGGGATAATTGACCAACAGTATACATTGCACCAATTAATACGGCAGTTGGAATGAGTTTGTAGATATGTCCTGGTATTGTAAGGAGAACGTAAACGATTGCTTGCGTTACTCCATACTTCTTATCATCTAAATCGGAAATCTCTTGGATAAATTCAAAGAAAGAAAAAAGGCAAATACCACCAAATAGGAACAAAGTAATGCCTAAAAAAAGTTCTTTATTTAGATACTTAGTGACTTGATTCATTTATTATTTTTTCTAAAAAAAGTTGGTATTAAATTCAGATTAAGCGATCTTCTATAAATTAGATAAATAGCAATACTAAGAAAAATAAAATGTGAAAACCAAGAGCCTATCCAAATACTAAGTTGTCCAGTTGCAATTAAGCTATTTGAAATACTTACCGCATTATTATAAATAACGAAAAGTAATATTGCGGCGATAATATTTATGGATCTCCCTGACCTAGGATTATTAAAACTCAATGGAATTGCAATTATTATAAGAATGAATGTAGATATTGGAAGGGAAAGCCTCCAAAGAAACTCCGCTTGAAACTTTTTATTTGATAAGTTGCCTATGAGTTCGGTTGTTTTTTTTGCCTCCATTTTTGAAACTCTTGCACCTACCGCGGAAAGTGAGGGGATATCTTTTTCAATTAAAATGCCGTATTCCTTATATTTTACTGTAGTGAATTCTTCAGCTTCTCTCCCACCTTCATATCTTTTTCCATCAAGTAAAACAATATAATTTTCACCTTTTTCATTGGCATACCTCTTCCCTTTACTTGAAACCATAACCCCGAGCTTTCCATTCTGGTAAGACTGAATAAAAATATTATTGACGGTATTTCCTAGCTCACTGAATCCCTCTACATATAAAATCCGATTATCAGACTTTGATTCTTTAAAAATACCTGGACTTATTGCTGAAAACTCATCACGAGTTTTCAACCCGTTTTTATATTCTTCGACCTTTTGCACTGCCCATGGGCTGACAAGGAAAGAAAGAAAACCAATTAACAAAATAGTAGGAATTGAAAAATATATAATGGGCTTTATTAGCTTTGACAAACTTAATCCAGAGCTTAACCATACGATCATTTCACTATCCTTGTACCATCGGCTGAGAGCCATTAAGATGGTTAAAAATAAAGTAATTGAAAGTAAAAGAGGGAGGTGTTTTAATAAATTAAAAACTAAAATCGTATCAATCGTGTCATTAGGTATAATACCTTTTGCTGCAAGGCGAAAAACATAGACAATTCTCTGAGCGACGACGACTCCTGTAAGAATAAGAATTGTTGATATAGCTGTATAAAATAATTCTTTATTTAGTTTTGTTTTATATAGCATTAATTAAAAGTTTAGTTCTTATAGACAACATTAAGGAATGTTAAATGAAATTTCAATTAAAGTCAGATTCAATTTCAAAATTATCTGCTGATATTATCATATTGGCGGTTAATAAAAGCAATCAGCTATGCTCATCACTGAGTTTAAGCAAAACTTTGCAAGATGCCCTTAACTTAATAATAAAGTTAGATGACCTCCCTAAAAATACTGGCTCGATAAATATAGAGCATATGCACGGAGAATTTAAAAGGATATGTTTTGTTCGCATACAAAATCAGGATAGCCTTGATGAAGAAGATCTATTGAAATCAGCAAAAAATATTTTTAAAAAGTTGAAATCAATTAAATGCGGAACAGTAGTTTTACCGGTCAACCAATTTGTTAATAAAAAAATTAATGAGGGTACTGTAGCCAACCTATTTACAAAGGCAGCCATAGATGAATCGTATGAAGTTAATTCTCTAAAATCCGATAAAAAAGCTCCAAAAAATAACTACCAAATAAATTTCCAGGTTAACAAGTTGGATAGTAAAGCTATTAAATTGGGCATAAAAGAAGGCCACGCTATTGCAGAAGGTATGAATTTAACAAAAGATTTAGGTAATTTACCCCCTAATATCTGCACTCCTACATATCTAGCAAACCAAGCAAAAAAAATTGCTAAAGATTTTAAGATGAAATCAACAATATTTAGCCAAAAACAGATTGAAAAATTAAAAATGGGTTCCTTTTTATCGGTTGCAAAAGGTAGCAGATTAGAGCCAAAGTTCATTATCATAGAACACCAAAAAGGTAAAAAATCTTCAAAACCTGTTGTATTAGTTGGTAAGGGTATTACATTTGACTCAGGTGGTATCTCTCTTAAACCAGGTGCAGCAATGGATGAAATGAAATACGATATGTGTGGTGCTGCAACAGTTTTAGGAGTTATGAAAACTATTGGTCTTTTGAATTTACCACTTAATGTAGTGGGTTTAATTCCTGCATGTGAAAATATGCCAGATGGGCTTGCGGTTAAGCCAGGTGATATTGTCACAAGTATGTCAGGGCAGACAATTGAAATCCTTAACACTGATGCTGAAGGAAGATTGGTCCTGTGTGATGCGTTAACTTATGCAGAGAGGTATAAACCAGAAACCGTAATTGACATAGCCACACTAACAGGTGCATGTGTAATTGCGCTCGGTCATCATGCATCAGCAGTTTTCAGTAAGAGCGATGACCTTGCAAATGATTTGCTTGCGGCAGGTAAAAAATCAATTGATAAGGCATGGCGAATGCCACTATGGGATGAGTATCAACCACTTCTTAATAGTAATTTTGCGGACATTGCTAATATCGGGGGAAGAGCAGCAGGCAGTATCACGGCAGCATGTTTCTTATCAAGATTTACCAAAAAATATTCATGGGCACATATAGATATTGCGGGGACTGCATGGAATTCTGGAGCAAATAAAGGTGCTACAGGACGACCAGTCAGTTTACTAAGTCAGTTTTTAATGCATAAGTCTAAAAAATAAAGCTTACGCTTTTGACAAATATTAAATTTTTTTTTAACGTTGAAAGTAAAATTAATTTAGTTTTTTCGTTACTTCCAGAGAGGCTAAATAAAAAAAGAAATTCTCTGATTTATTGTTCAAATGATATTCAATTAAATCATTTATCAGATAAATTGTGGGGGGATAGTTTTGACTGCTTTTTCCCACACGAAGAAAATAATCATCATAATCTTAATAAGATTACTCTAAGCAACAAAAGTATTGAGTGGATGGACGACACCATTATAAATATTTCATCTCAGATGGTTGATGGTTTCAATAGGTACTTAAATTTGTTTGAAATCGTATCTATTGACGAAGAAGATAAAAAACTAGCGAGAATTAGATTTCAATATTTTAAAGATCGTGGTTACAACATACAGAGCATTGATGCAAAAAAAGCTTAGGTTTTGATAAGATCTAAGTATTTGTCTTTTGATAAAAAATCATTTTCCTCAACTTTGCTCATAAACTCCACATGGCAAACCCATATGTTGAAAGGGTCTTCATTAATTTTTTCTGGTGAGGACTCAATTTCAGGGTTAATCAAGGTTATTTTTCCATTTTCAGGCGCAATGATATCTGATGCTGTTTTGACTGACTCAATTGAGCCGAGCGCTTGATTTTTTTTGAACTCACTATTTTTATTTATTTCAACGTAAACAATATCTCCAAGTAAATCCTGTGCAAAGTCTGTAATCCCTAAAATATAAGAATCCCCATTTGGTTTAAGCCAAATGTGGTCTTTTGAATATATGATGTTATCTGGATATGTCATTAAAAACTCTTTTGCGATTTACAATATACTTTTATATTGTTTTAAAGAAAAAAATGTATAATTCATAGAATTATAAACGAGGATTAAAACTATTTATGAATAAATTTTTACGTTTTATATCATCCTTTTTCCTCCTTCTAAGTATTTCGTTTAATTCTCTCTCCGATAATCAGCTTGATAATTTTAATAGCAAGTTTGCAAAATATAAGTCTGACCCAAAAGTAAGGTCAGCCAAAGCAATGGTTGTAAATCAAAATAATGGCAAAGTAATATACCAAAAGAATGCCTATTCAGAGGCATCGATTGCATCCCTTACAAAACTAATGACGGCAATGGTCATACTAGATTCTAAAATTGATTTAAAAAAGAAAATTAAAATTACAAAGCATGATATTGATAGACTTAAAGGAACGGGCTCAAGAATACCGATAGGTACATTGGTAACTGGATATGACTTACTTAAAATTTCTTTAATGTCCTCAGATAATAGGGCGGCCTCCGCTTTAAGCAGAGCTTACCCTTCAGGCAAGAAAGGCTTTATAAAAGCAATGAATATAAAAGCACTTAAATTAGGAATGCATAACAGTAAGTTTGCGGATCCTACTGGCTTAAATAAAAGAAATAAATCTACAGCTAGGGACCTTGTAAGGATGGTAGAAGCTGCTTATCAATATCCAGAAATTAGAAAAATAACTACAACATCACAAGAGACTTTTAGAATAGGCAAAAGAAAAAATGAAATTGGATTTGTAAATACCAATAGGTTGGTTAGGAAAGGTACTTGGGATATTGGTTTATCAAAAACAGGGTTTACTAGAGACGCGGGTCGATGTTTGGTGATGCAGGCAATGATAAGTAATGAACCAGTTATTATGATCTTTTTGAATTCTTACGGCACATTAACTAGGTTTGCAGACGCGCAGAGAGTTAAGAAGTGGATAAAGAAAGAATCGATAATGAATAAAATTAGTCAAATATCCGTTAATTAACAATTATTTCTTAGCGGTCTTTTTCTTAGCGGTCTTTTTCTTAGCGGTCTTTTTCTTATCTTTCTCTTCTAGTTCTTTCTTTGTGATCAATTGAATGGCTTTTTCAAGCTCAATATTTTCGTAATTAAGATTCTTTGCAATGTTTACTTTAATGGCATCTCTTTGAAGATAGAATCCAAATCTACCCTTATAAATATCAATTGTTGAATTTGTAGCTGGATCAATACCTATTCTTCTTAAAGGTTTTAAGAGTTCCACTGCCTCTTCGTGTGTAATTTTAAAAATATCATCAGATTTCGGAATAGCTTTAAATTTACTATTATGATTTACGTAAGGCCCAAACTGACCAATACTCGCAATAATTTTTTTCCCTGTATCTGGGTGAATACCCAGGTCACGAGGAAGTGATATTAGCTTTTGTGCAATTTCCTCATTCAGATCAGCTAAGGGAATTGTTGGGGGAATAGTCACGCGTTTAGGTTTAATTTTTGTATCTTCCTCTTGGGTACCGAGTTGAAGGTAAGGGCCATAAGGACCAATAAGAAGAAGAATATCAATATTTGTTCCCGCATCTTTCCCAACGACTTTTGGTTCTTGAGGTAAGTCACCATTAGCACTTCTGGTAAATTTACATTCAGGATAATCAGAACAGGCAATAAAGTTACCTCTTCTTCCAAGTTTTGAAAGTAAGGGCTTGCCACATTTAGGACAATCTTCATCAATAGACTTTTGGGTTATTTTGGTTCTATCCAATTCACTTTTTTCTTTAATTTTTTTGTCAAAATCTACCCAAAATGTTCGTAGCACTTTTATCCAGTCCTTATTATCAGCTGCGATATCATCAAGTTCTGCCTCTAGATGAGCAGTAAAATCATAATCAACATAGTTACTAAAATGTTCTGTCAAAAAATCAATAACGACATTCCCTACATCTGTTGGAGTAAAACGCTTTTTATCTAATACAACGTAATCTCGCTCTTGTAGCGTTGAAATAATACTGGCATAAGTCGATGGCCTTCCAATTCCAAACTCTTCAAGTGTTTTTACTAAGCTTGCCTCACTATATCGGGGCGGTGGGTCAGTAAAATGCTGAACTCCGTGGATACTGTTAACCTCAAGTTGATCACCTACTTCAAGAGGAGGCAATTTCTTAGATTCACTATTTGTATCATCGTTTTCTTGATCTTCAATATAGACTGACATAAATCCTGGAAATTTTATGGTTTGGCCATTAGCTCTAAAAATATTTTCATTCGATCCAATTTCAAGATCCACACTGACAACATCGTAAACTGCAGATGTCATTTGGCAAGCTAAGGTTCTTCTCCAGATCATTTCGTAAAGTTTAAATTGCTCTTCATTTAGAAAGCTTTTAAGTTCTTTTGGAGATCTTGAAATATCGGTTGGTCTTATGGCTTCGTGTGCCTCTTGTGCATTTTTTGATTTCGTTTTGTATTCAATTGCCTTATTTGGAAGAAAATCAGGAGAATAGTTTTTTTTCAAATAGTTTCTTGCTTGTTCAATTGCCTCTTTTGAAAGTGTCATTGAGTCAGTACGCATATAACTAATCAAACCAACCGCACCCTCACCAATTTTAATACCTTCATAAAGCTGCTGGGCAATTATCATAGTCCGTTTGGTTGTAAATCCTAATTTCCTTACTCCTTCTTGTTGCATGGTGGATGTAGTAAAAGGTGAAGGTGGTTTTCTAGTCCTTTGTTTTTTGTCAACACGACTAACTTTTGTTTTACCAGCGCTTTTTAAAATTAATTCACCTACAATTTCTTTTTGCTGAGCTTCGTTAGTAACTGTAAATTGCTCTAATTTCTTATTTTCAAGAGTCACCAATTTTGTCGAAAATTTTGAATCTTCTTTTTGAGTATCAAGATGAATGGACCAATATTCTTTTTTAATAAATTTCTCAATCTCCTTTTCACGCTCAGTAATTAAACGAAGTGCAGGACTTTGAACTCGACCGGCGGATAGCCCATAACGAATTTTTGACCATAACAAAGGAGATAGGTTAAACCCGATTAAATAATCAAGTGCTTGTCTCGCCTGTTGGGCATGAACAAGGGCGCTAGCAATATCTCGAGGTTCTTGGAGCGCATCAATAATTGCATTTTTAGTGATTTCTCCAAAAATAATTCTAGCAATTTTTTTATTTTTAATGAGTTTTTTAGAATTTAGAATTTCAGCGATATGCCATGCAATTGCCTCACCTTCACGATCGGGATCAGTTGCGAGAAGGACTTCATCTGAATCTTTAACTGCTTTTGAGATAGCATCCATATGCTTCTTATTTCTATCAATTAACTGAAAATTCATCTCAAAATTTTCAGTATTGATTCCCTCTGACTTTGGAAGGAGATTTCTTATATGACCATAAGAGGCAAGCACCTTATATTCGCTACCCAGATAGTTGCTAATAGTTTTAGCTTTAGAAGGGGACTCTACTATTAGTAATTTTGACATATAAGCAAAAAGAGTTAAGTTGAAAATTAAGCATGATAGTTATAAAAAACCAACTACACAAGCTTCTAATTGAAAATAGATTTTTTGAAAAATAAATTTTTTAATTAAAATTTACTTATAAATAATCCTTTTTTTTATCCATTATTTATAAGCGCCGCCGCCATCAACATGAATTATTTCACCTGTAGTATATGTGGCAGTGGATAAAAGAAAAAAAACAGCTTTTGCAATATTTTTTGGCGCACCTTGTTTTTTTAAAAATGTTTGAGATATGAGGTTTTCTCGATAACCTACTTCAGATTCTTGACCATCTTCAGGCCATAATATTGCACCTGGTGCTACAGCATTCACTCTTACATGGGGAGCTAAATCAACAGCTAACGATCTTGTGAGGGAGACCAAGCCACTCTTGGCTAGGTTATAAATAATATAATTTTTCTTTGGATTATTTTCATTAGCATCAGTGATATTGACTATTGATCCTTTTTTTTCTTTTAAAAATTTTGCCGCTGCCTGACATAAAAATAATGGTGCCTTAAGGTTGGTTGAAATTAAATCGTTCCAGTCATCTTCATTGAGATTATCGATTTGCGTAGGGAAATAGCTTGAAGCATTGTTGACTAAGTAATCAAGCTGCCCAAATCTTTTAATTACATTTGAAATAATTTTTTCATATGATTCTGTTTTACATAAATCACCTTGGACAATATCGGTTGAATTACTTCTAATTTTATTGAGCTTGTCTTTTAGATGTAAGGCATCTTCTTTTGAATTTTTATAGTGAATCATTACATTAATATTTGATTTGTGTAATTCCTCGCAAATTGACGCTCCAATTCTTTTTGACCCACCGGTGACAAGCGCTATTTTTTTATTATTTGTTTTCAAATGGTTTGTTTTAAATTTTTTAGATATTTATACTAAAATTATTATAATCTAGAAGATATGACGAATTTACCTTCCCTTAGCCAACTTGAAGAATCAGTCCATGATGCCTTAAATCAGCGGTTAAAAAAAGAAATTATTCAATCAGGTGGCTCAATTTCATTTTCATTATTAATGGATATTGTACTTTACGATGAAGAACATGGTTACTACACTGGGTATAAAGAACAGTTTGGAGAGTCTGGTGATTTTATAACCGCTCCCATGATTTCAAATATATTTGCAAGATGTTTTCTAAATTCATTTAAGGAAAATTTTGTTCATCTTCCATCATCAATACTTGAATTAGGAGCGGGCAATGGTAAATTTGCAGTTGATTTACTTATTGCTGCAGAAAAAAATAATATCCAAATCGATCAATATTTAATTTATGAAATAAGTAATAATTTAGTAAAAAGACAACAAAAGATCATGCAAAAAGAGTTATCGAATGAATTTTTTTCGAAGGTTGAGTGGGTTTCCGAAGTTCCTGAAAAGTTTGAAGGTATTATTTTTGCAAATGAATTTTTGGATGCGTTCCCAACAAATATTTATGAAATAAAAAATAAACAAATATTCGAAAGAAAGGTAGGCATTGAAAATAATCAATTGGATTGGAAAGAAGATGATAAGCCTAATCTTGAACTTGCAGGCATTATTGATACAGAAAATTTACCTACGGGATATATTTTTGAATATTCTAAGAATTTAGATGAATGGCTTAATAAATTTTTTAAAACAATCAAAAAAGCCATGATTTTTTTTGTAGATTATGGATTTTGCCAAAATGAATTGTTTCATCAAGATAGAACGGAAGGGACATTGATGTGCCATTACAAGCATCACGCACATACTAATCCATTTGCATTTTTGGGAGCACAGGATATAACTTGGCATATTAATTTTTCAAATATCTCAAGATTGGCGAAAATTGCTGGTTGTACGGTCAGTGGTTTTGTTTCTCAGGCTAATTTTTTGATAAATGCTGGAGCTTTAGATTTTTTGAGTGAACATGACCCTAATAATATTTCGGATTTTAAGATACAAACGAATGCATTCCAGAGACTGACATCACCAGCTGAGATGGGAGATTTAATCAAAGTTATAGGTATTGCAAAGAATACGGATGTAAGCCCTCTTGGATTTAATAAAAATGATAGGAAATTACAACTTTGACAGAGTTAAATAAAAGACCAGTTAGAAGTTATATTCTTCGACAAGGGAGGCTCACTAAATACCAGGAAAGTGGAATAAAGAAATTTGCGGCTAAATATACAATTCCTTTTCAAAAAATACCAATAAATTTTGATCAAGTTTTCTCTAAAAAAAATAAAATAATCATAGAGATTGGTTTTGGAATGGGTGATACGACATTTAAAATGGCTCAAGAAATGCCTGGTTCAAATTTTTTAGCTGTTGAAGTTCATTCGCCTGGCGTTGGAAGTCTTTTGAATAAAATTAATCTTAGCCAACTTGAAAATTTAAAGATTATTCAGCATGATGCCATTGAGGTTATGAATGAAATGATTCCAGATAAATCATTAGATGGAATCCATATTTTTTTCCCTGATCCTTGGCCAAAGAAAAAGCATCATAAACGAAGATTATTAAAGAATTCTTTTTTAAAGCTTATGGAGCTTAAGCTCAACCAATCTGGTTATATTCATATAGCTACTGACTGGGAAGCATATGCTCTAGAAATTATTACTTTAGTTGAGGAGAATAAATTTTTTAAAATATCCAAAAGAGATTTCAATGAGAAGCCTCAATCAAGGCCTTTGACTAAATATGAAAATAGGGGTTTAAGGCTAGGGCATCAAGTCTGGGATATTTTTATTACTTTACGATAACCACTCTTCTATTTTTTGTGTGGCTTCGTCAATTCCCTGTTTTTTTAAGCTTGAAAATAACTGGGCTGAACATTGTGTTTTGTGCACCTCACCCCATCTAGCATTCAACTCTTGTTGAATTTTTTTAAGTGTTCTTAATGACTTATCTTTTGAAATTTTGTCACTCTTTGTTAGTAAAATATGGATAGGTTTTTTTTGCGGCGCAAACCAATCTAGCATCTGCGTATCAAGCTCTGTTAGCTCCCTTCTTATATCAACCACAATAATAAGACCAATCAAGCTTTTACGTTCCTTAAGGTATTTTGGTAATAGTTTTCTCCAATGATCTTTCATGGGTTTAGGGACTTTTGCAAAGCCATAACCTGGCAGATCAACTAAAGATTGCATGTCCTGAATTTTAAAAAAATTAATGAGTTGAGTCCTTCCTGGCTGTTTACTGACATAAGCTAGTCGGGTTTTATTGGTCAGTGAGTTAATTGCACTTGATTTGCCTGCATTTGATCGACCTGCGAAAGCAATCTCTTTCCCAATATCTACCGGCAGTTCTTCAAAGTGATTTGTAGAAATGATAAAAGAAACATTTTGTAGAAAAGACATTTCGCAATTTTAACTTGATTTAGATCAATTCGTCTGGAACATTTGTATATAATATGTTGTCTTTAATAAAATAATTTAAATTTAAGGTAAATATGTTCTTGAATAAATACATTTTCTTACTATTTTTTATATTTTTTAACTCTGTTTCATTTGCTGAAAGTGCTCTTGATAACCAGCAACTTTCAAAAACCAAAGAATTAGTAAAAAATGTCTGTATGGCATGCCATGGTATGGATGGGAATAGCCTTAACGGGAAAATTGCCCCAAAAATTGCTGCCCAAAATGCTCAATATTTAACGACACAACTTAATAAGTTTAAAGATGGCATAAGAAAAAATGCGCTTATGCAAGGCATAGCGGCAAGTCTGTCTGCTGAAGACATGGATAATTTAGGTATTTATTTCTCAGAACAAAAACTTCAATTATCAGCTGCAACCTCTAACGGTATCGGCTCCAAGGGCGAAAAGATTTTTCGAGCAGGAATTAAGGATTCAGGGGTTCCCGCTTGTGCGAGCTGTCATGGCCCTGCAGGGCACGGAGTACCGAACCTTTATCCCAGGCTCAATGCTCAGCATTCAGACTATATATTGAGCCAACTAAATCGCTTTAGAGTTTTAGAAGATCAGCCTGGAACAGCATCAGCACCGATGAGAGCAATTTCAGTGAGGCTTACTGAAGAAGAAATGAAGGCTGTTGCCGACTATATCCAAGGATTACAATAATCTAAATAGTGAACTATCGCCCGCTAATCAATCTCTTATACATATGTATCTTCTACTAAAAAATTAAGATTTTAAACTTGGCTCAATCAACAAAAAATTTACCCTCTTTCATTCACCTACTAAGCACGATGCGCTTTGCAATCACTATGCTTTGTTTTATAGGTATTGCATCAGTCATAGGGACTATCCTCAAACAAAACGAACCCTACGAGAATTACATTATCAAATTTGGACAGTTCTGGTTCGAATTTTTTGAAGCCATGGGCTTATATAACGTCTACCAAGCATTCTGGTTTTTATTAATACTCATTTTTTTAATTATCTCTACCTCATTCTGTGTATCGAGAAACTCACCAAAAATATTAAAGGAGTATAAAAAATTCCAACTTAACGCTCGTGAAAGATCTTTAAAATCCTTTAAACACAGTTATGAAATTCCTGTTAAGAAATTTAGCACCAGTAAATTAGAAAAATTACTTACTGAAAATAAATTTAGGGTTAAGAAACAAACAAATAAAAACGGAGACTTAATTATTTCTGCAAAGAAGGGAGACCTACAAAAGTTAGGATACATTTTTACCCACTTGGCAATTATTATCATTAGTATTGGTGGGCTGATGGATGGCAATCTTGTTTTAAAGATGCAGGAGTTGACAGGTTCAAAACAAATTATATATGAAGATTTGGCTTTGAATGATGTGCCTGAGTCTGGCAAATTAACGAATTCAAATTTTTCATATCGAGCTCAAATGTTACTCAGAGAAGGAGAAAAACAGAGCGTAGCAGTTTTAAAGGCTAAAGAAGGTTACTTCATTCAAGACCTACCTTTTATTGTTGGGTTGAATGATTTTAGAATTGAACATTACAGCACAGGACAGCCGAAATCTTTTGAGAGCGACTTAATTGTGGAAGATAAAGAGACTGGCGAGTTAATAAAAAAAACGATTAACGTTAATACCCCATTAACTTTTAATGGGGTAACAATCTATCAATCATCATTCGAAGATGGTGGATCGGAATTAGCGCTTGATGTCTGGAATCTTCATTCAGCTGAAAAGACGTCAAAAATGGAAAGTATTATTTTTAAAAAAAATGAGTTGGTAATTAACAACCAAACTTATTTTTTTGAATTTAACGACTTTCGAAAATTTAATATTTTAGATATTGAAATTGGTAATGAGAAAAAACCCACAAATGTAGGGCCTAGCTTTATATATAAAGTTAGGAATGAGTCTGGTCAGGCAAAAGAATATCAAACTTATCAATATCCTATGATGATTGATAATTCTTCTTACTTCGTCAGTGGAATGAGAAAAACACCTCAAGAAGACTACCAATACTTAAAGTTACCCGCCGATGCAAATGGTGAGATCAATGGTTTTATGATTTTCAGAGAGCTTCTTCACTCACCTCAAATTTTAAATAACGCAATTAAGAGAGTTGTAGCTCAATCTTTCCCTGAGGGTGGAGAGAAAAGCCAAATTTATTTTGAGGGGGTTGATAGGGTTTTGTCTGGATTTATCGAAGGGGGGTATAGTCAGATTGCAGAATCTATTGACACAACATTACCGATTGAAGATCAAGAGAGAATTGCCAATAGTTATATAAAAATTATATTTTTAGTAGGAAAAGAGCTTATCACTATCTATGAATTAAATAACATTGAGGCTGATAATTTTTTATTCGAGAGTAACCATAAATTTGTTCAAGAATCATTAACTGGATTTAATGACAGTTTTTTTTATGGGCTACCCATATTTCTTGAATTAAAAAATTATGTTCATGTCCAATCCAGTGGTTTGCAATTAACTAAATCACCTGGACAGTTTTGGGTTTATTTGGGGTCAATTCTTTTGGTGCTTGGGATATTTTGTATGATTTACATCCAAGAAGTAAGGTTGTGGATTTTGAAGAAAAAAGATAATAAAGATATTTTATTGGCGCTAACTACTAACCGACATAGGCTTGAGTTTGATCAATTTGCCCTTAAAATTAGCCAACTTATGAAAAAAACTTTTAACTAATGGAAACAAAATATGATCTTTAAAAAAATATTTAATTACTTATTTATTGTTTCTATGTTGATGCTTCCTGCCTTAGGCCTGTTTAAATTTCATCAATATATGGATTATTACGAAATGTTTATCCTAGTTGGAACAGGCTTAACATTTATTTGGATGAGTAACTATTGGCAAAGCTTTAAATATCTAGTTTCATCCGTTCTGGCTCTTAGCTTTATCTCAATATTTTTGTACGAGGGGAACCTATTATCAGGCGAGGAACAATTTATACTTAAATACTTCTTATCGAGTCAATCTGCAATCATGTGGATGTGCTCCTTATACCCCCTGAGCCTTTTAATGTATTGGTTTTACTTATTAAAAAAACAAGCCTTTTTTGGAAATTTTGCTTCCCAATTGACATGGATTGCTACGGCAATGGGTTTTATAGGATTGCTGGTAAGGTGGTTTGAGTCCTATTTAATTAGTATTGATGTTGGCCATATACCCATCAGTAATTTGTATGAAGTTTTTGTTTTATTCTGTTTGATTACGGCGTTATTGCACCTTTATTATGAAGAAAAAATGAATCGAAAAGAACTAGGTGCTTTCGTATTAATAATTATTACCGTCGCAGTAGGATTTATATTGTGGTACACCTTTTCAAAAGGGGCCGATGCAATTCAACCTTTAGTGCCTGCACTTCAATCATATTGGATGAAAATACATGTGCCAGCAAATTTTATCGGCTACGGAGCTTTTGCTATTGCGGCTATGATTTCTATCGCTTATTTATTAGCTGACAAAGGCATACTGAGGTCTAGACTACCCAGCTTAATTATCCTAGATGACTTGACTTACAAAGCAATTGCGATAGGTTTTATATTTTTTACAATTGCTACTATTTTAGGGGCTGTCTGGGCAGCAGAAGCATGGGGTGGTTATTGGTCTTGGGATCCTAAAGAAACTTGGGCGCTTATTGTTTGGCTTAATTATGCAGGTTGGCTACACTTGAGATTAGTCAAAGGTCTGAGAGGTCCGGTTTTGGCATGGTGGTCAGTTATTGGCCTAGTAATTACAACCTTTGCATTTTTAGGAGTTAATCTTTTTCTTTCAGGCCTTCATTCTTACGGCGAACTTTAAAGTTGCAATGAGCTTTATTCTAAAGTACGATTGCTTTTAAATATCATCAAAGCACACACGTACAAATGGACGAAAACTTAATATCTATAAATAAACTATCATTTGGTTATGGTAAAGAGCTTCTCCACAAAGATATTAATATGCAATTTAATAGAGGAAAGGTTTCTGCAATCATGGGGGGAAGTGGTTGTGGTAAAACAACTATCCTTCGACTTATAGGTGGTCAATTAAATCCAAACTCAGGCAATGTCAATGTTGATGGCAAAGTAGTCCACGAACAAGGTCGAGAAGGACTTCGCAATATTAGAAGGAAAATGGGCATGTTATTCCAGCATGGAGCCTTATTTACCGATTTATCTGTTTATGAAAATGTGGCCTTTCCAATGCGTGAACACACTGACTTACCTGAAAATGTAATCAAAGATCTTGTGTTGTTGAAATTGAATGCAGTTGGTTTAAGAGGCGCACACAAAAAAATGCCTGCTGAGTTGTCTGGAGGAATGGCAAGAAGAGTAGCATTGGCGAGGGCTATTTCCCTTGATCCAGATATTATAATGTACGATGAACCGTTTGCAGGGTTAGACCCAATATCAATGGCCGTAATCTGTGATTTAATAAGATCATTGAATGATGCATTAGGAGCAACGTCAATTATAGTTACTCATGATGTTGCCGAAACTTTTTCATTCGCAGACTATATATATTTCTTGGCTGACGGTGGGGTGGCGGCAGAAGGATCTCCAAAACAATTATTGGCATCTAAATTGCCATTTGTTAAACAATTTATTCACTCAGAAAAAGATGGACCTGTTCCTTTTCATGCCGAAGCTCCAAGCTATCAATCTGATCTCGCACTTTAAAAATGAATAATATATTAAATTTTTTTGAAAAGTTAGGCGCATCAGCTAGAAGTTCTCTATCAGGCTTAGGATCATGTGCAAGACTTTTCTTTTTAACAATCATTTATTCATCTGATAGCTTTAAAAGATTCAATTTAACGATCAAAGAGATATATTTCACGGGTGTTCTTTCGCTAGTTATTATTATCGTGTCTGCATTTTTTGTGGGAATGGTACTTGGCCTTCAAGGTTATTACACACTTGAAAAATACGGCTCATCTGAAGCTATTGGTGTTTTAGTTGCCCTAGCTCTAGTCAGAGAATTAGGGCCTGTAGTAACAGCATTGCTTTTTGCAGGCAGAGCTGGGACCGCTATCACAGCTGAAATAGGATTAATGAAGACAACAGAGCAGCTATCAGCAATGGAAATGATGGCAGTTAGTCCTGTTGCTAGGATTGTTGCACCAAGATTTTGGGCAGGGATGATAAGTATGCCAATTTTAGCCACTATATTTTCAATGGTTGGTATTTTAGGAGGCTACTTTATTGCTGTTTTAATTATTGGAGTCGATGATGGGGCTTTTTGGTCACAAATGCAGGCAAATGTTGACTTTCATAATGATATTGTTGATGGGGCGATCAAAAGTATTGTTTTTGGCTTTACTTGTACATTAATTGCCTTATACCAAGGACTCGTTGCACCTCCTACAGCTGAGGGTGTCAGTAGAGCAACGACAAAAACTGTAGTAATTTCATCACTCAGTGTATTAGGACTCGATTTTGTATTAACGTCATTTATGTTTGTTTAAAATTATGGGAAAATATAGATATGGAAAGAGTTAAATTAGATATTTGGGTTGGAATTTTTGTTGCATTAGGAATAATTGCAATGTTTTATATGGCAACACGTGTTGGAAATTTAACATCCAACGACGTAAAAGAAACATATGAAGTAAAAGCCTACTTTGAAAATATTGGCGGCTTAAAGCCAAGAGCAGCTGTAAAAGCATCAGGGGTTGTTGTTGGTCGGATTGGTTCTATTGTTTTCGACCCTGAAGCTTTCCATGCAGTGGTTAAAATTAATATTGATGAACGATATTCATTTCCAACAGATACCTTTGCCAACATTTATACTGCAGGTTTATTGGGTGAACAATACTTATCTTTGGAAGCGGGAGGGGATGAGGTTAATTTGAAGGCTGGGGATTTAATTGTTCATACACAAGATGCAGTAGTTTTAGAAAAATTAATCAGCCAATTTTTATATGATAGTGCTGGTGATGATGACGATAAGGATAAAGATTAAATATGTTTAGTTTAAAAAAGTGGTTTCTTGCATTAATGGTAGTATTCTTTTCAGGAGCAGCAATTGCTGAATTAAGCCCTGATGAGGTAGTAAAAAAAACTGCTGATGATGTCATTAGTGCTATTAAGTCTGACAAAGATATTCAAGCTGGAAACAAAAAAGCAATATATGCACTGGTAGAGTCTAAAATTTTACCAAGTTTTGATTTCAATAAAATTTGTCGTCTTGTGATGGGAAAGAATTGGAGAAAAATGTCAGCAGAGCAAAAAGAGGAATTTAGCTCAGGTTTCAAAATGCTTTTATTGAGAACTTATGCTGTCGCACTTTCAAAGTACACCGATCAGAAGATAACTGTGCTTCCAATGAAAAAACAAAAAGGCAGTATAGTGACTGTCAAAACAGAAATTACTCAAGCAAGCTCGCAGCCAATTAATGTTGACTACGCCTTATCGAACAGTACTGGAAAATGGTTAGTGATAGATTTAATTATTGAGGGGGTCAGTATGATAACTAACTACCGTGGTCAGTTTGGAACCTCAGTAAGAACAAATGGTATTGATGGTCTTTTAAAAGAGTTAAAAAATAAAAATAATGCCGCTTAATATAGAATTTGAATCTAATCTCTGGAAATTGTCAGGATCTATAACATATGACGAGATCCCGAGCGTTATTGAAAAAACAAAAAACTTTAATTGGTCCGATTCAGTTCAGATTGATTTATCTCAAGTTAAACATGTAGATACTTCAGCGTTAAGTTTAATCTTTGAGTTTAAAAGAAATGCTAAAAGAAATAATCAAATTGTAACGATTAACACGCCACCAAAAAATTTGCTGAAGCTCGCAAAACTTTATGGGGTAGAAGATTTAATCTAAAGATAATAAATCTCTTTACCCTCTTGAATTTTTTCTCAAGATATAAGTCTTTAAAATAATGAAAAAAGCAATTGTTTTTAAAAATGTAAGTAAAAATTACAAACAGTTAAAAGCTGTTGATGGCATTTCATTGACAATTGAAAAGGGAGAATTCTTTGGTTTGTTGGGACCAAATGGTGCAGGCAAATCAACACTAATCAATATGATGGCAGGATTGGTAAAGCCGTCTAATGGCAGTATTGATGTGATGGGTTTTAACGTGAATAAAGAATATCAAGAGGCACGTCATTCAGTAGGTATTGTTCCCCAAGAATTAGTATTCGATCCCTTTTTTAATGTCAGGGAAATGTTGAGATTCCAAGCTGGGTACTTTGGCAAAGATAAATCAAATGATAAATGGGTTGATGAAGTTATTGAAAGATTGGATTTAACTGATAAAGCATCTACGAATATGAGAAAGCTTTCTGGCGGAATGAAACGTAGGGCTTTGATCGCTCAGGCCTTAGTTCATCGACCGCCAGTGATTGTTTTAGACGAGCCAACTGCAGGTGTTGATGTTGAGCTTAGGCAAAAATTGTGGAGCTTTATTAAAGAATTAAATAATGAAGGGCATACAATTGTCTTAACAACGCATTACCTTGAGGAGGCTGAAGCACTCTGTAATCGTGTAGCCATGATGAAGAGTGGAAAAATTGTTGCATTAGATTCAACAAAAAATTTGCTAAAGGAGTTTTCTCTAAAAAATTTAAAAGTAAGATTGCAAAAAAATAGTATTAAAAAAATTACGACACTTTTGAAAGAGATTCCTTTTATACAAGAGGATGACTGGTGTACCTTTAAATTAAAAAAAGTTTCTGACGCATCAAGCATCATTGAAAAATTAAATTCATTAAAAATACAAATATTAGATTTGAAGTTGATTGAATCTGATTTAGAAAATATTTTTCTTAAACTAACAAGTAAAAATTAAATTTAAAATGAATACCTTTCGAGATCAATTTATAGGCACATGGACATTACTTAAAAAAGAGCTATTAAGGTTCTGGCGAGTTGCTTTTCAAACAGTGGCAGCGCCAGTAATCACAGGGATTTTATATTTGCTCATCTTTTCTCAAGTTTTAGGAGATCGTTTAGAGGTTTATGAGGGGATTAACTATCTGGTATTTTTGATACCCGGATTAATCATGATGTCACTTTTACAAAATTCTTTTTCCAATAGTTCCTCAAGTTTGATCCAAGCAAAAATTATGGGGAATATTGTTTTTTTATTGCTTACCCCCTTAAGCTACCTGCAACTTTTTTTTGCATTTTTGATAGCCGCTATAGTTCGTGGCATGTTTGTAGGTATTTGTATTTACGTTATTGCAATGTTTTATGTTGATTTACCTGTAGAACATCCTTGGTTTGTATTTATATTTGCTTTTTGTGGGGGAGGGCTTATGGGTGCCTTTGGAATGATTGCGGGTATATGGGCAACTAGATTTGATCAAATGGCAGCTTTTGGAAATTTTGTGATTATGCCTCTTTCTATGTTATCCGGAGTCTTTTATTCTATTCATTCGTTACCCCCGGTGTGGCAAAAAATTTCTCACTTTAATCCATTCTTTTACATGATAGACGGTTTCAGATATGGTTTTTTTGGACAGTCTGATACATCTCCTTATTTAAGTTTAATGATCGTTTTATCATTTTTTATTATTTTGTCATTTATTACTATCAGAATGTTAAAATCCGGATATAAACTGAGGAATTAGGATGTTACAAGCTATTGAGATTCAAAAAATTATAGAAGCAAATTTAAATTGTAATTTTATAAAAGTAAATGGTGATGATGGAACGCACTTCGACGCAGTTATTGTTAGCGATGTATTTAATGGCCAATCTATGATTAAACAACATCAGCAAGTTTATTCAGCGCTCGGCAATATGATGCAAGGTGAAATTCATGCACTTTCGATCAAAACATATACTCCGGATGAATGGAGTCAAAAGAATAATATTTAAAGGTTAAAATTTATGACTACAAATGCAAAAATAAAAAAATTAATTGATGATAATGAAGTTCTTCTATTCATGAAGGGTAACCCAACTTTTCCTCAGTGTGGTTTTTCTAGCGTTGCTTGCCAAGCTTTGGGTGCACTAGATGCTCCATTTGAAACGTTTGATGTATTGCAAGATCCAGAGATTAGAGAGGGCATAAAAGTATATTCAAATTGGCCTACAATACCTCAACTTTATATTCGTGGTGAATTCATTGGTGGCGCAGACATTATTCGTGAACTGTATGAATCTGGCGAGTTAGCAAAAACAATTTCTAAAGAGTAGCTTTGGATAAACTCGTTATTGAAGGTGGCTTTCCCCTTAAAGGAGAAGTCATTATATCTGGTGCTAAGAATGCAGCCCTTCCTATACTAATTTCATCTTTGTTGTCCGACGAAACACTCAACTTACAAAATGTTCCTAACCTTCAAGATATTAAGACATGCATAGATCTTTTAAGTGCGCTCGGTGTAAGTGTAAAACGTCAGGGTAACGATTGTTTTTTAGATGCAAATGATGTGAATAATTTTGATGCACCCTATGAATTAGTTAAAACGATGCGTGCATCAATTTTAGTTTTAGGCCCCTTACTTGCAAAATATGGTGAAGCAAAAGTGTCACTACCTGGTGGATGTGCTATTGGATCTCGGCCTGTAGATATTCATATTAAAGGGCTTGAATTGATGGGCGCTAAAATAATTATCGATAAGGGTTACATTAGCGCATCAACAGCGCAACTGCCAAATAAAAAACTCCAAGGTTGTAGAATTTTTATGGATCAAGTTACGGTTGGAGGTACTGAAAACTTGATGATGGCAGCGGTTTTAGCTGAGGGCATAACAATTTTAGAAAATGCCGCAAAAGAACCTGAAATTGTAGACTTAGGAAATTGTCTTATCAAAATGGGAGCGATTATTGATGGCCTAGGCACTGATAAAATTAAAATACAGGGTGTTTCATCTCTAAAAAAGGCTTCTTATAAAATTATGTTCGATAGGATTGAAGCAGGTACCTTTATGACCGCAGCTGCTATGACAGGGGGGTATGTTGTTTGTAATAATGTGAACCCTGAAGAAATGGAATCAATTACACAAAAAATTAAAGAAAGCGGAGCTAAAGTAGAGATAAGTGAGAATAGCATCTCAGTCACTGGGAATAAAAAATTAGAAAGTGTTAAAATTATTACAGCACCATATCCAGCTTTTCCTACAGATATGCAAGCACAGTTTATGGCATTAAATGTGGTTGCTAATGGAGTAGGTGAAATTACAGAAACTATTTTTGAGAATAGGTTTATGCATGCACAAGAACTTATAAGGATGGGAGCAGAAATTGATATCAAACAAAATACAGCAATCACAAAAGGCAATAATACTTTAACTGGTACAAATGTGATGGCGACTGATTTAAGAGCTTCAGCGTCACTTGTTCTTGCAGCCCTTGTTGCAAATGGCAAAACAACGATTGAAAGAATTTATCATCTTGATCGTGGTTATGAGAAATTAGAAGCTAAGTTTAATGCGTTAGGCGCAAACATAAAGAGATTAAATTAAATGATTACTATAGCATTATCAAAAGGAAGAATTTTTACAGAAACAATGCCAATACTTAATAAGTTGGGAATTTCATGTGAAGAGGATCCAGAAGTATCTAGAAAATTAGTTTTCAGAACAAACAAAAAAGACCTTCAGCTTATTATTGTGAGAGCTTCTGACGTACCTACGTATGTAGAATGGGGAGGTGCGGATATGGGGATCGCTGGCAAGGATGTATTAGATGAATTTAAAGGGAAAGGCTTATTTCAACCCCTAGATTTAGGGATAGGAAAATGTCAGTTAATGGTGGCAGCTCGTGAAGAGTTTGATTATGAGGGGAGCATTAAACAAAAAAAAAGGTTGCGTGTTGCCACCAAGTATCCACAAGCAGCAAGGGAATTTTTTTCTAATAAAGGGGTGCATATTGATGTCATCAAGCTATACGGATCAATGGAATTGGCACCTATTGTTGGTATGTCAGATGTGATTGTAGATTTGGTTAGCTCAGGTAAAACGCTTGAAGCTAACAATCTTAAAGCATTTGAAAAAATCAGTGATATAAGTTCAAGGCTTATTATTAATCAAGCTGCATTAAAAAATAAAAGAGAATACCTAAAGCCATTAATTGAAAACTTTTCGAAAGTAGCTTTATAAATATTTTGAATATAAAAATACAATCAGCAAAAGATAAAAATTTTTTTAGTGATCTAAAAAATAATCTTGAATTTGATTCGAGTGGTAATAATGAGGTTCAGAAAATCACTAAATCTATTGTTAGTGATATTAAGAGGCAAGGAGACAAAGCCCTAATAAAATTAACTGGTCAACTAGATCATCTTGAAGTGAATTCCGTTTCACAGCTAGAGGTAAGTAAGGCAAGGTTAGAGAAAGCTTTTGAGAGCATTCCAGAGAAAACTAAAAAAGATCTTACCTTAGCAGCAGAAAGAATTAATAACTATCACCTCAAGCAAAAAGGGGAATCATGGAGTTATGAAGACGATGATGGATCAAGTTACGGACAAAAAATAACACCAATAGATTCAGTAGGACTTTATGTGCCCGGGGGAAAAGCAGCTTACCCCTCCTCAGTATTGATGAATGCCATTCCTGCAAAAATTGCAGGAGTTAAAAATTTAATTATGGTTGTACCTACTCCAGCTGGAGAACAAAATGAACTGGTCTTTGCTGCAGCAATGATAGCTGGCGTTGATAGAGTTTTTACAATTGGCGGGGCTCAGGCGATAGCATCACTTGCTTATGGTACAGAGACAATTCCAAAAGTTGATAAAATTGTAGGACCAGGAAATGCATATGTTGCTGAGGCAAAAAGGTTGGTATTTGGGACTGTTGGTATAGATATGATTGCAGGCCCTTCTGAGATTACAATTATATGTGATGGAAAAACAAATCCAGATTGGGTAGCAATGGATCTTTTTTCTCAAGCTGAACATGACGAGCTTTCCCAGTCAATTCTTATTTCGATAGATAATCAATTTCTAAAAAACGTTCAAGAAAGTATCAATCGCCTTATCAAGGATATGCCTAGAAAAAAGATAATTACAACCTCACTTGAAAATAGAGGATTGTTTATCTTGGCAAAAGACCTAAGTGAAGCAGCAAAAATATCAAACTTTATAGCTCCTGAGCACCTTGAGTTATCTGTTGAGAATCCAAATTTATTACTTGAAGAAATTTCTCATGCTGGTGCAATTTTTATGGGGAAAAATACATGCGAAGCAGTCGGAGATTATTGTGCAGGTCCAAACCACGTGCTACCAACATCAGGTACAGCTAGATTTTCTTCACCCCTAGGTGTCTATGATTTTCAGAAAAGGTCAAGTCTAATTAATTTATCGGCGAAAACGGCTCACAGTCTTGGGGGTGTTGCATCAAATCTCGCCATGGGCGAGGGTTTATTTGCTCATGCTGAATCAGCAAAGTATCGAATCAATAAAAAAAATGAGTAAGCTCTGGGGAGAAATAGTTGAAAAGTTAAAACCTTATACGCCAGGAGAACAACCTAATGATTTAAATTTACTGAAACTCAATACAAACGAAAATCCATATGGCCCAAGTCCTTTTGTTTTAAAAAATATTAAGAAAAATTGTAATGATTCCTTAAGATTATATCCAGATCCTGAAAGCATAGAATTAAAAAAAACTTTAGCTGAACATCATAATCTTTCACCTGAATCAGTTTTTGTAAGTAATGGTTCTGATGAATCTCTAGCATTCATTTTTCAGGGACTTTTAAAAAAAGACAAACCAGTTTTATTTCCAAATATAACTTACAGCTTCTACCCAGTTTATTGTCAGTTATACGAGATCGAATATAAGCAAATACCCCTAGATCAAAAATTTAATATAAATCTTGATGATTACCGTATAGAAAATGGAGGCATTATATTCCCAAACCCGAATGCACCCACAGGTATACCGAAATCATTTAAAGAAATTGAATTTCTTCTTTCAAATAATAATAGTGTAGTCGTGATTGACGAAGCCTACGTTGATTTTGGGACAAGCTCGGCGATAAAATTAATTAATAAATATGAGAATTTAATCGTAACTCAATCCTTTTCAAAAGGACGCTCACTAGCGGGAATGAGAATCGGCTGTGCATTTAGCAGTCCATGCCTTATCGAAGCATTAAATCGAATTAAAAATAGTTTTAACTCATACCCAATTGATAGGCTAGCTCAAATTGCCGCTATGTCATCAATTACAGACAAAATTTATTTTGAAGACAATTGTAATAAAGTCATTTCGGCCAGAGCATATTTGGAGGAGCAATTAAAAAGCATAGGCTTCGAGGTGTTACCTTCTGGTGCCAATTTTATTTTTACACAGCATATGCAAAAGAGTGGAGAAAATATATGTGATGAATTAAGAAAAAATAAAATTTTAGTTAGACACTTTAAGTCGCCAGAAAAAATTTCAAACTTTATTAGGATCACTATAGGAACAATGAACCAAATGCATAAATTAGTCTCAGTTATGAAAGAAATAGTAAAATAAAAAATTAATTAAAGGTTAGCTAATATGTCCACAGTTTTCGATTTTCTAAAAAATGATTTTACCAATCTATACATGAAAAATGTTTTAGAACACAAAGCAGTTAATAAGGCGATCGCCTTTTGTGATAATGACGATCTTAACTTAATATATACGGGTATGTTTTCTGAGGTAAACAATGGAAAGGGAATCACAGACGACCTTGAATTATATTTAGTAAGTTATTTAATACAAAAAAACAAAAATATAAAAGGATTTGGTAGGGCCTCTGCATATGTACTCGAAGATCAAACCACCTTTATTGGTTTTGATATTAAGACAGTAGAAAATGAAATTTGGTCACAACAAAATCTTTTCTCTGTTGATAAGGAGAGCAAAGTTATCGGTGTTGAAGGAGATTACAAAGAGAGTAGTGACAAGAATGTTATTTGTCCATTAGTTACAAGTTATTTTGAAAAAATTGATTTTCCAGAAGATACGCAGAAGTATCTTGATAATCTTTATGAGCAGATAAAGCCAAACCTCCAAATCACTCAAATAAAGTAAATTTTTAGTCTCTATCTCCTGGAGAAGTTTTTTAGATGAAAAAAAATTTATTAGATACAAAAATATGTAAGGTATGCAATAAACCTTTCTCTTGGAGAAAGAAATGGAAAAAAGTTTGGAATGAGGTTAAGTACTGTTCCGAGCGATGTCGAAGAGAAAAATAGTCAAACTCATGCTAAAATCGCACTTATGAAAAGATCAGCGAAAGTATCAAGGAAAACCAAAGAAACTGATATTGAAGTGACCATCAATATTGATGGTTCTGGAAAATCTAACCTAGATTCAGGTATCGGTTTTCTTGATCATATGCTTGAACAAATATCTCGTCATGGTTTGTTTGATATTGATATTAAAGCAAAAGGCGATTTACATATTGATGCGCATCATACTGTCGAAGATATTGGAATTACATTGGGCCAAGCATTTGATAAAGCGATAGGAGATAAATTAGGGATTAGAAGATATGGACATGCATACGTCCCGCTTGATGAGGCACTTTCGAGGGTTGTTTTAGATATATCAGGTAGGCCTGGTCTAAAATTAAATGTTGAATTTACCCGAGCAAGAATTGGAGACTTCGATGTAGATCTGATTCATGAATTTTTCCAAGGGTTTATAAATCATGCAAATATAACGCTTCACATTGATAATCTTCGTGGAGATAATGCTCATCATCAGTCAGAAACTATTTTCAAGGCTTTTGGCAGAGCATTAAGGTTTGCTGTTGAAATTGATGAAAAAATTAAAGGTGAAATGCCTTCAACCAAAGGGTCTCTCTAAACCTATTAAATAATTCTTATTTATGATTGCAATTATCGATTATGGAATCGGCAACTTAAAATCAGTTCATAACGCTGTACGTTATATTGCACCAAAAACTCCATCCAAGGTAAGTAGTGACCCCGATTTTATTAATAAAGCTGATAAAGTAATTTTCCCTGGCCAGGGAGCAATGCCAGATTGTATTAAAGAGTTAGACAAAAGAGGTATAAGGGATGTGGTGATTGAATCAGCTAAAAAGAAACCTTTTTTGGGCATCTGTTTAGGACTTCAATTACTTTTCGAAAAAAGTGAAGAGGGTGATGTTGATGGTTTTGGTATTTTTGAAGGCAGGATAAAGAAATTTCAACCAAACAAGCAAGTGAGAATCAAAATTCCGCATATGGGTTGGAATAAGGTGCATCAGTCTAAAAATCATCCTATGTGGAATAATATAAATCCAGGCAGTTCTTTTTATTTTGTTCATAGTTTTTATGCGTCAGGTGTAAAAAAAGAATATGTCACAGGTACAACAAGTCATGGCGAGGAATTTACTTGTGCAATCGCTAAAGAAAATATTTTTGCGGCTCAGTTTCATCCTGAAAAGAGCGCTGAATTGGGTTTACAGTTATTAGATAATTTTATTTCATGGAAAATTTAATGCTATGTTAATAATCCCAGCTATTGATCTTAAAGATGGCAAGTGTGTTCAACTTCAACAAGGTTTAATGGACAAATCTACTATCTTTTCTGAAAACCCTTCAGAAATGGCGAGAAAATGGGTTGATGAAGGAGCCAAAAGACTTCATCTTGTAGATTTAAATGGAGCATTTTCGGGTAGACCAGTTAATGAAACGGCTATAAAGTCAATCGTTTCTGAGGTTGGAGGTGAAATTCCAATTCAACTAGGTGGCGGTATAAGAAATATTGATACAGTCGAAAGCTTTTTAAATAGTGGTGTTGATTCAGTAATAATTGGAACAGCAGCTGTTACGAATCCTGGATTTTTACACGAGGCATGTTTTGCTTTTCCCGGCCAGATAATTGTTGGGCTCGATGCAAAAGATGGTGACGTTGCCATTAATGGTTGGGAGAAAATGACAGGACATAATGTGATTGAATTAGCACAAAAGTTTGAAGATTATGGTGTCGAATCAGTGATATATACCGATATTGGAAGAGATGGTATGTTAGCTGGTGTCAATGTGGATGCGACCGTTAAGCTTTCAGAGGCACTCAAAATACCCGTCATTGCAAGCGGTGGAGTTTCGAATTTAAATGATATTAAATTACTTTGTGATGTGGCTAATGTTGGGATTCGTGGAGTTATAACAGGGACAGCTATATACAAGGGTACGTTAAATTTTAAAGAAGCTAATGATTTAGCAGAGAAATTAACAGGGTAGTTATGACCGTTGCTAAAAGAATTATTCCTTGTTTAGATGTCAATGATGGCCGAGTGGTCAAAGGAATTAATTTTGTTGAATTAAAAGACGCAGGAGACCCGGTTGAGATTGCAAGATCTTACAATGAGCAAGGCGCAGACGAATTAACTTTTCTAGACATCACTGCAAGTTCAGATAATAGAGGCTTATTGTTCGACATTATCGAAAAGGTTGCTAATCAAATTTTCATTCCTTTAACAGTAGGAGGAGGAGTAAGAAATTGTGACGATATTAGAAATTTATTAAATGTAGGAGCAGATAAAGTAGGTATTAATACATCTGCAATTTTAAATCCAAATTTTGTATCTGAATCATCAAGTAGATTTGGTTCACAAGCCATAGTAGTTGCAATTGATGCAAAAAAAATTGATGATCATTATGAAGTTTTTACACATGGTGGTAGAAATGCTACTGGGATAAATGCAATTGAATGGGCCAAAAAAATGGCTGATTTTGGAGCAGGTGAATTATTGATTACAAGTATGGACAGGGATGGAACAAAAAAAGGGTTTGATAATAATTTAATGAAGTCTATTTCGGATGCAGTCGATATTCCAATTATTGCCTCTGGGGGAGCAGGCTCACTTAGACACTTAGTTGATGGTATCAAAGAAGGTGAAGCGGATGCTGTACTTGCTGCAAGTATTTTTCATTACGGTGAATATTCAATCAAAGAGGCAAAAAAATATATGCACGAGCATGGAATTGAGATGAGATTATGAAAAATTGGATAGAAAATATTAAATGGACAGAGGATGGCCTCGTTCCTGTGATAGTTCAGGATCATATTTCAAATAAAGTCATTATGTTTGCCTGGATGAATCGCTTGTCATTGGAAGCTTCCATTAAACAAAAGAAAGCAATATATTGGTCACGCTCCAGAAAGAAAATTTGGACCAAAGGCGAATCATCAGGGTACTATCAACATATCAAAGATATGATTATTGATTGTGACAAAGATGTTTTACTTATTAAAGTAAAACAAGAAGGTGGAATAAGTTGTCATACAGGTAGGGAGAGTTGTTTTTATTATCGAGTAGATATGGAAAGTAATATTATTGAAGAATGTGAGAAGGTGATTAAGAATCCAGATGAAATATATAAGGATAAAAAATGAAAGATGAATTCTTAGAACATCTCTTAGGCATCATTAAATCTAAAAAAGGCGAAAATCCTGAAAAATCTTATACGGCAATGCTTCAACAAAGCGACATTAATGAAACCCTTAAAAAAATTGAAGAAGAAGCATTTGAAGTAATAGATGCCGTAAAATTAAATAATAAAAGCAATATTGTGCATGAGGTTGCTGATTTGTGGTTTCATTGTCTAGTCGTTTTGGCAAAAAAAAACCTCACAGTTGAAGATATAACAAACGAGTTAAAAACAAGACAGGGTATATCTGGGATAGAAGAAAAATTAAATAGAACTAAAAAAGTAAAGTGAATAAAAATGACTGCATTTTTTGTAAAATTGTAAAAAAAGAAATCCCTGCAAGCATAGTTTATGAGGATGAAGAATTACTTGTCTTCAAAGATATTAATCCAATTGATAAAGTTCATCTGTTGATCATCCCCAAGGAGCATATTGAAAATTTATTTTCATGCGAAAAAAAGCACAAAGAACTTCTTTCTAAAATGTTGCTACTGGCTCCTAAATTAGCAAAAGAAAATGGACTTGAGGGATTTAGGGTTATGATCAATAGTGGAGAAAAGGGTGGGCAAGAAGTTTTTCACATTCATTTTCATGTTTATGGTGGAAGCGAAAAAATAGCTAAAATTTAAAGGAGCTTAAATTATGATTGGAACAACGGAATTAATAATTATTTTGTTAATTGTTTTGGTAATTTTTGGAGCAGGAAAGTTAAAAAATATAGGGGGTGATTTAGGGTCAGCTATAAAAAGTTTCAAAGAGGGCATGAACGACAAAGATGAGCCTAAAAAAAACAAAAGACAAAAATTAAAAAAAACTAAATAAAAATCATGCTTGATATTTCTTTCGCAGAACTATGTGTAGTATTGCTTGTAGCGATTATCTTTATTTCTCCTAAAAATTTCCCGACTCTTTTCAAGGCTATGTCAAAGCTTTATAAAAAAGCAAAAAATTCTTTGTTAGATATAAAGGATGAAATAGAGAGAGAGGACAAGTTTCAAGAATTAAAGAAAATTGAAAATGAGTTTAAAATTTTGAAAAATCGTGCAAAGAAAAATATAAAAAAAATTTGAAAAAGCAGACATTATTTTTATCTCATTTTAAAGATCTACGGTCAGTTTTAGTAAGATCATCTATAATTTTTTTTGTAATATTTATCTTTCTCTTCCCTTTTTCAAACGAGATATATGAATTTTTTGCTACGCCATTAATTAATCAACTCTCATTTGTAAATGGCAGTTTAATTTCTACAAAATTAACAGCAACCTTCGTGGCACCTTTTAAAATTACCTTATTTGTTGCGTTAATTATTTCGTTACCATTAATTTTCTCTCAAATATGGAAATTTGTAGGACCTGGATTGTATAAAAAAGAGAAAGTTTTTATTCTTTCAGCCTCAATATTTAGTTTTGGGTTATTTGTGATTGGTTTAGTTTTTGTTTACTTAGTTCTTTTTCCTAATATCTTTAGATTTTTTATAGTAACGGCTCCAGGTAATGTAGATTTAATGATTGATATTTCACAGTATCTTGAAATGATTTTAGCTTTGTTTTTTGCATTTGGAATTGCTTTTCAAATACCAATCATACTTATTGTGATTGTAAAGTTTAAATTACTTAAGTTAAATAAAATAAAATCAAACCGAGCTTATATTTATGTAGCTGCGTTTGTATTTGCAGCAATTTTTACACCACCAGATGTTATATCGCAAATCCTTTTAGCAATACCAGTCATTTTTTTATTTGAAATGGGGGTATTAATTTCAGATAGATTATTTGAAAGCTAGTTTTTTGTTTAAAGAAAAGCTTTTTTTTTGAATTTTAATATTATTTATTGGTCGTTATAACCTATAATGGCGACTGCATTTACAAGCTAATACCATTAAGATTTTTAAGGATTAATTCATGGCAAAAAGTAGCAAAAAAATCGATCTTAAGCGAAGAAAATTTTTGTTAGCCGCAACATCCGCAACAGGCGCGGTCGGCGTTTGCGCACTGGGTGTACCTTTTGTTTCAAGCATGAGTCCCAGTGAAAAAGCCAAAGCTGCTGGTGCTCCGGTAGAGTTTGATGTAACACAAGTCAGTAATGGCGAGCTCAAAACAGCTGAATGGCGTGGACAGCCAGTTTGGATTTTAAACAGAACAAAAAAGATGTTATCAAGTTTAGATGATAAAGAGATATTGACAGATCCTGATTCAAAATCACCACAACAACCCAAAAATTGTCAAAATGCAACGAGATCCATTAAACCTAATCTATTGGTTATGGTGGGCATTTGTACTCATTTAGGCTGTTCACCATCACCAAAATTAAAAGATGGCGGTGATATGGGCAATAATTGGGAAGGTGGTTTTTTCTGTCCATGTCATGGCTCAAAATTTGATCTTGCGGGAAGGGTTTATAAGGGATCACCTGCACCGACTAATCTTGTGATACCTCCCTATAGATATCGTGATGATAAAACAATTATCATTGGAGAAAGTGACTCTGAGAAAGGATAAATGAAAAAAAATTCAAAAACACAAAACAAATCTGTTGGTTTAGTGGGTTGGGTAGATGAAAGGTTTCCTCTTTCCTCATTCATTAAAAATCATCTTACAGAATACTATGCTCCGAAAAATTTCAACTTTTGGTATTTTTTTGGCGCTTTAGCATTATTTGTATTTGTCATGCAAATATTAACAGGTATTTTTCTAACGATGTATTACAAGCCTGATGCGGCTCAAGCTTTTGCATCGGTAGAGTTTATCATGCGGGATGTATCATTTGGCTGGTTGATAAGGTATATGCACTCAACGGGAGCCTCTCTCTTCTTTGTTGTAATTTATTTGCATATGTTTCGAGGGTTAATGTACGGATCCTATAAGAAACCCAGAGAGCTTTTGTGGCTTTTTGGGGTAGCTATATTTTTACTTTTAATGGCTGAGTCTTTTTTTGGATATCTCCTCCCTTGGGGGCAAATGTCATACTGGGGAGCTCAGGTTATTGTTAACTTATTTGCAACTATCCCTTTTATTGGTCCAGATCTTGCTGAGTGGGTGAGGGGCGACTATCTGGTATCAGACGCCACACTCAATCGGTTTTTTGCTTTTCATGTGATTGCACTACCACTCGCACTAGCTGGATTAATCATGTGTCATCTCGTTGCGTTGCATGAAGTAGGTTCTAACAACCCAGATGGAGTTGAAATAAAAGAGACAAAGGATAAAAAAACGGGTATTCCTTTAGACGGGATTCCATTCCATCCTTATTACACTGTTAAAGATTTAACCGGTCTCACTGTATTTTTAATTGTATTTGCTTCAATCATATTTTTTGCACCTGAAATGGGGGGCTATTTCTTAGAGGCTAATAATTTTGTTCCTGCGGACCCATTAGTAACCCCTTCACATATTGCACCTACTTGGTATTTCACCCCCTTCTATTCGATCTTGAGAGCAGTACCACCTATATTAGGAAGTCAATTTCCAGGGGTGGCAGCTATGGGTTTATCAGTATTAATCTTCTTCTTTGTGCCTTGGCTCGATAAAAGCAAGGTAAGGTCTATTAGATATAAGGGCATTCTTTATAAAAAATGGTTAGCAGCCTTCGTACTAAGTTTTATTGTTCTGGGTTATTTGGGGACAGTTCCTTCAAATATCTGGGGGCAGTTTAGTTCTATAATCCCTCTTCTTGGTGGCGTAGATGTTGCAACATTTGTAGCCCGTATATTTACTCTGGTATATTTTGCATTTTTTATCATGATGCCTATCTATAGTAAAAAAGATGTGACAAAAAAAGTCCCAAAAAGAGTGACGATGTAATGAGATTTTTTATCATAATTTTTTTATTCATTTCGCCACTTAGTTTCTCAGCTGAAAATATTGAGCTATCAAAGGCACCTGTTGATTTAACAGATAATCTTTCTCTGCAAAGAGGAGCGAAGATTTTTACCAACTACTGTTTGAACTGCCATAGTGCAAAATATATGAGGTACAGCAATCTTCAAGACATTGGTTTATCTGCAGAAACGATCAAGAATGATTTGCTGTTTACGGGCAATAAAATTGGGGACACGATGTCAGTCAATATGTCTATGAAGGATTCGAAAAAGTGGTTTGGTGCTTCACCTCCAGATTTATCGGTCGTTGCAAGGTCAAGGGGTGCTGATTGGATTTATAGTTACATGCGAGGATTTTATCGTGACCCAACCAGACCAATGGGATGGAACAATACGGTGTATGTTAATTCAGCAATGCCACACATCCTTTGGGAGCTAGAGGGTGAGAAGATTTTAAACCCCAAAACAAAGAAGTTAGAAAAATTTAGCTCTGGAAAATTAAATGCAAAAGAGTATGATGCGACGATAGCAGATTTGACAAACTATTTAGTTTATATGTCTGAACCTGATCAACTTAAAAGAAAAAAAATGGGATATTATGTGATCGGTTTCTTACTCTTACTGCTTTTCCTGACAATCAAACTTAAGAAAGAATATTGGAGAGATATTAAATAATACAATGATGAAATTATATTCAAATTCAACAGACCCCTTCAGCCACCGATGCAGAATAGTCCTTTTTGAAAAAGGAATGGATTTTGAGGTGATCGACGTAGACCTTACCAATCAGTCAGAAGACTTATCAATACTAAGCCCTTATTCAAATGCTCCTGTTTTAGTCGAAAGAGACTTGGTACTGACGGATGCAAATATCATTAACGAGTATATTGATGAGAGATTTCCTCATCCACAACTTATGCCGCCTGATCCAGTTATGCGTGCCAGGGCAAGACTATTTTTAAAAGATTTCGAAAGTGAATTGTTTATTCATATGCATGATATGGATTCATCAGATCAGTCAAAAAAAACAGCTGCAAGAAAAATTATTACAGAAACGTTAATTAAGTTGACGCCTATACTTAGCAAGCAACCATATTTACTTCATGATGAATATTCTATGTTAGATGTTGCGATTGCCCCGTTATTATGGCGTTTAGACCACTACGAAATTAAGTTGCCCAATCAAAGCTCTTCAATCCTAAAATATGCAGATAAACTGTTTAAAAGACCATTGTTTGAAGAGGCAATGTCCCCAACAGAAAAAGCAATGAGGTAGTTTTTTGGATAAGAAGCCATATCTCATAAGAGCTATTTATGATTGGTGCATTGATAATGAAAACACTCCTTACGTTATGAGTTTAGTTGAAAAAAAAACATTGATTCCAGAGGCCATATCGAAGTCAAAAGAAATTGTTCTTAATTTATCGCCACAGTCAATTCAAAATTTATATATTGATGACGATGGAATTTCATTTAAGAGCAGGTTTAGTGGTAATTCTTTTAATGTATTCTTACCAATTACATCCATCTTAGGCGTTTATGCAAAGGAAAGTGGCGATGGAATTTTTTTTAGCGAAGGTAAAAAGGTGCCACCTGGTAGCAAGAATATAAATCAAAGCATATCAAAACCAAAAAAACCAAAATCTCATTTAACTATTGTTAAATGACAAAATTAAGTAGTTTGATTTTAAAAATCTTGATATAGTTACACTTTTTTCGCCCGGTTAGCTCAGTTGGTAGAGCACTTGACTTGTAATCATGTTGTCGCCAGTTCGATTCCGGCACCGGGCACCATTAAACTTGAAGGCTTTAATTATTATTTTTTTTAGAAATTGATGTGATTGTTTTAATTGACAAATTTCTAAAAAGAACGGATAATTTCGGGTTCGGTTTTGGAGGGATGGCCGAGTGGTTAAAGGCGACGGACTGTAAATCCGTTCTCTCAGAGTACGTAGGTTCGAATCCTACTCCCTCCACCACAGTTTATGCTGTGTTTGGAGTATTTAGAGAGGTGTGCGGGTGTAGCTCAGTTGGTAGAGCATTAGTTTTCCAAACTAAATGTCGCGAGTTCGAACCTCGTCGCCCGCTCCAGTATTAAAAGGGAATGTTTTGCCCATGTGGCTCAGTGGTAGAGCACTCCCTTGGTAAGGGAGAGGTCGCGGGTCCGATTCCCGCCATGGGCACCAGATTTTTTGGGCTAATGTTTATTAAAAAACTGTTTTATAAGGATAAGAGATTATGGCTAAGGATAAATTTGAGCGTAACAAACCCCATGTCAACGTTGGCACAATTGGCCACGTGGATCATGGTAAAACTACATTAACAGCAGCAATATCGACTGTACTGACCAAAAAATTTGGTGGAGACAAAAAAGATTTTGCAGAGATTGATTCAGCGCCAGAAGAAAAAGCGCGTGGCATAACAATTAATACATCTCACGTTGAATATGAAACAGACAAACGTCACTATGCTCACGTAGACTGTCCAGGCCATGCGGATTATGTGAAAAATATGATTACAGGTGCTGCTCAAATGGACGGCGCAATTCTTGTATGTTCAGCAGCTGACGGCCCAATGCCTCAGACGCGTGAACATATCCTCTTATCAAGACAAGTGGGCGTTCCACACATTGTTGTATTCTTAAATAAAGCAGACATGGTAGATGACAAAGAGCTTCTTGAGCTTGTTGAAATGGAAGTGCGTGAACTACTAAGTAAATATGATTTCCCAGGTGATGACATTCCTATCGTAATGGGATCAGCACTTAAAGCACTTGAAGGTGATCAATCAGATATTGGTGAACCAGCGATTTTAAAATTGGCTGAAGCACTTGATAGTTATATCCCAGAACCAAAACGTGCAATCGATGGCGACTTCTTAATGCCAGTTGAGGATGTATTCTCAATCTCTGGACGTGGAACTGTGGTAACAGGTCGAGTGGAGCGAGGCGTTGTTAAGGTAAACGAAGAAATTGAAATTGTGGGTCTTAAAGATACAGTAAAAACAACATGTACAGGCGTTGAGATGTTCCGTAAGTTATTAGACCAAGGTCAAGCGGGAGATAACGTCGGTGTTCTATTAAGAGGTACAGCACGAGAAGATGTAGAACGTGGCCAAGTACTTTGTAAGCCAGGTTCAATTAAGCCACATACTAAATTTACTGCTGAGATATACAGCTTAAGTAAAGAAGAAGGCGGTCGTCATACACCATTCTTTAATGGGTATCGTCCACAATTCTACTTTAGAACAACAGATGTAACGGGTGCAGTGGAGTTACCAGAAGGAACTGAAATGGTAATGCCAGGAGATAATGTATCAATTACAGCAACATTGATTGCACCAATCGCGATGGAAGAAGGTTTAAGATTTGCGATTCGTGAAGGTGGCCGAACAGTTGGCTCAGGTGTTGTAGTAAAAGTTATTGAATAAGATAAATTAAAAAAAAAGTGTTCTGAAATGAACATTCGCTCTTAAAAGGAAAATTATAATGGCTTCACAAAAAATACGTATTCGCTTAAAGGCTTTTGATTACAAATTAATAGATCAGTCTGCACAAGAAATTGTAGATACTGCAAAAAGAACGGGGGCCTTGGTAAAAGGCCCAATCCCGCTTCCAACTAGGAAAGAACGCTTTGATTTGTTACGTTCGCCTCATGTTAATAAAAAAGCAATGGATCAATTTGAGATAAGGACTCATCAGCGACTAATGGATATTCTTGAGCCAACAGATAAAACGGTTGATGCTCTTATGAAATTAGATCTTCCAGCTGGAGTAGATGTAGAAATAAAGTTGTAAAATTAATTAGCGTTAGTTATAATAGCGCTCTTTTTAAAACAAGCTAATCAATTGTAATTAGTTTGTAAAATAATAATTATAAGGAAATGATCATGAGCTTAGGGCTTGTAGGTCGCAAGGTCGGAATGACTCGCGTTTTTACTGATGATGGAATATCAATTCCTGTAACAGTGCTTGAGGTAGTCCCAAATAGAGTGACCCAGATTAAAACTATTGAAAATGATGGCTATCAAGCAGTGCAAGTTGCGTATGGAAGTGTCAAGCCATCTAAGCTAAACAAAGCTACTACCGGTCATTATGCCAAAGCTGCTAAAGAGGCAGGCGTTGGCTTAAAAGAATTTAAATCTAATTCAACTGATGATTTATCAAGCCACACTATCGATTCTTCTTTTTCTGTAGATATCTTTGAAAAAGGACAAAAAGTTGATGTATCCGGAGTTACTATCGGTAAAGGCTTTTCTGGCGCACAAAAAAGACATCACTTCAGATCACAAAGAGCTACACACGGCGTTTCAGTCTCACACAATTCTTTAGGCTCAACCGGACATTGTCAAGATCCTGGTAGAGTTTTTCCTGGTAAGAAAATGTCTGGGCAACTTGGCTCAAAAAGAAGAACAACACAAAATCTTGAAGTAGTCCGTATTGATTCTAAAAGAAATCTAATTTTGATTAAAGGTGCAATCCCTGGTTCAAAAGGTTCTGATATTGAAATCAAACCGGCTATTAAAGTAAAGGTAGGTAAATAATGGAATTAAAACTAATCGACAGCAAAGGCAAAGAAACCAAAAAAACTGTTAGCGCGTCTGATAACGCGTTTGCTAAAGATTTCAATGAAGGTTTAATCCATCAACTTGTAACCTCCTATATGAATAATGGAAGAACAGGCACTAGGTCGCAAAAAACTCGTGCAGAAGTTCGTCATACAACTAAGAGACCTTGGGCACAAAAAGGAACAGGTAGAGCTCGAGCTGGAATGACTTCAAGCCCAATTTGGCGAGGTGGAGGCCGAGCATTTCCAAACAGACCAGATGAAAATTTTACTCAAAAACTAAATAAAAAAGCTTACCGAGCAGGTATGAGATCTATTTTATCTGAAATCGTCAGACAAGAGAGATTGACAGTGGTTGAGAAGTTTGATGTTGAAACTCCAAAAACTAAAAAGTTTTTAGAAAAGATTAATACATTGGGCGTAGAAAATAATGTGTTGATATTAATTGATGAATTCAATGAAAACTTATACCTCTCATCAAGAAACATACCACATGTACTCGTGGTTGAAGCTAAACATGCTGACCCTGTTAGCTTGGTGCACTTTCAAAAGGTAATAGCAACATCAGCTGCAATTAAACAATTAGAGGGGATGTTCGCATGAGCGTGAATAAATCATTACAAGCTGTTTTAGCTCCCCAGGTCACTGAAAAGGCAACTATGGTTGCTGATAAACATAACCAAATTGCATTTAAAGTAAAAAAAGATGCAACGAAAAAAGAGGTTAAAGAGGCTATAGAATTAATGTTTAAAGTTGAAGTCACGGCTGTCAATATTTTAAATATGAATGGCAAGACCAAAAGGGCTGGAAGATTGATGGGTAAAAGAAATGATTGGAAAAAAGCCTACATAAGTCTAAAAGCTGGACAAGAAATTAATTTCACCGGCGAATAAGGGTATAGGGAATAAATAAATGGCTATAATTAAAGTAAAAGCAACGTCACCAGGCAGAAGAGGTTTAGAGAAAGTGGTAACACCTGGTCTTCATAAGGGCAAACCGTTTAGTCCATTATTACAAAAAAAGATAAGAGGATCTGGAAGAAATAGCTCTGGAAGAATTACAGTAAGACATCAAGGCGGTGGTCACAAACAGTTCATTAGACTGATTGATTTTAAGAGAAACAAAGATGGTATTCCAGCTAAGGTAGAAACAATTGAATATGATCCGAACAGATCATCACATATTGCGCTTCTGTGTTATGCAGATGGCGAAAGAAAATATATTATTGCGCCAAAGGGAATCTCTGTTGGTGATGAATTGTTAAGTGGAAATGAAGCTCCATTTAAGATAGGAAATTCATTACCTTTAAAAAATATTCCTGTTGGAAGTACTGTGCATTGTATTGAGTTAAAACCTGGTAAAGGTGCACAAATTGCCAGATCAGCAGGCACTTCAATTCAACTACTTGCTAGAGAAGGTATTTACGCACAGCTCAGACTAAGGTCAGGAGAGGTAAGAAAAGTACACGTTGATTGCAAAGCAACAATTGGTACTGTTGGCAATGAAGAGCATTCACTAAGATCAATTGGTAAGGCTGGTGCAACAAGATGGAGAGGTATACGACCTACTGTCCGTGGTGTTGTTATGAATCCAGTAGATCACCCTCATGGGGGTGGTGAAGGAAGAACATCTGGTGGTCGACATCCTGTTAGTCCATGGGGAACACCTGCAAAAGGCTTTCGAACACGTAACAATAAACGTACGGATAATATGAGAATAAGTCGTAGACCGTCAAATAAAAGGTAAATAAGAATATGTCTAGATCAATAAAAAAAGGACCATTTGTAGATGCGCATTTAGCAAAAAAAGTTGAGGTTGCATCTGAAACTAGAGATCGGAAGCCAATTAAAACTTGGTCAAGAAGATCCACTATACTTCCTAACTTTATTGGCTTAACCATTGCAATTCATAACGGCAGGCAACATACACCAGTCCTAATTGTTGAAAATATGATTGGACATAAACTTGGAGAGTTTGCTGGAACAAGAACGTTTAAAGGCCATACTGGCGATAAAAAAACGAAGGAATAATAAATTATGGCTATTGAAGTTTCTGCAGTACTTAAAGGTGTAAGGATATCGCCTCAAAAAGCGAGGTTGGTTGTTGACTCTATTAGAGGAAAAAAAGTAGATAAGGCGCTTGATATATTAACCTTCAGCCCAAAGAAAGGCGCTGAAATTGTTAAAAAGGTTGTCGAGTCTGCCATAGCGAATGCAGAAAATAATAATGGTGCTGATATTGATGAGTTAGCAATTAAAACCATTTATGTGGATAAGGGAACAGTTTTAAAAAGACAGCGTGCTGGAGCTAAGGGGCGCGGTAAAAGAATTATTAAACCGACCAGTCACATTACTGTGACTGTGGGCAATTAAAAGAGAGAATTATGGGACAAAAAATAAATCCAACTGGTTTTCGTTTAGCTACTAATAAAAATTGGTCTTCGCGATGGTATTCAAATAGTAAAAACTTTGCCGTTCTTTTAAACAATGACATAAAAGTGAGAGAGTTTCTGAATAAGAAACTCGTGAATGCTGCGGTGAGCAGAATTTTAATTGAAAGACCTGCTAAGAATGCCAAAATTACTATTTTTTCTGCGAGACCAGGTATTGTCATTGGTAAAAAGGGTGAGGATATTGAATCTCTAAGATCGAGCATACAAGACTTAATGGGTATTCCTGTTCAATTAAATATTGAAGAGGTCAGAAAACCAGAGATTGATGCAACGTTAGTTGCCCAAAGCATTGCCCAACAACTAGAAAAAAGAGTGATGTTTAGGCGTGCAATGAAAAGAGCGATGCAAAATGCGATGCGATTGGGTGCCCAAGGAATAAAAATAATGAGTTCTGGCAGACTTAACGGGATTGAAATTGCCAGGTCTGAGTGGTATCGGGAAGGAAGAGTCCCACTTCATACGCTAAGAGCCGATGTAGATTACGGTACAGCTAGAGCACAAACACAATATGGAATTATTGGCGTTAAAGTTTGGATATTTAAGGGTGAGATTTTTGAGGACCCAACACTACCGAAAACTGCTACAGAATCTCAAGTCGAAAAAGTAGAGACACTTGAAAAACCAAAGCCTAAAAAAACAATTAAGGCTGCAGTGAAAAAAACAAAGCCTACAGAAGAGATTAAAAAACCTAAAGTTTCTGTAAAGAAAAAAGATGAAGCAGAAGTAGACTCCACAAAAACAAAAAAAGATGAGAAATAAAAATGTTACAACCTACTAGACAAAAATATAGAAAGCAGCATAAAGGACGAAACCGAGGACTTGCTTTAACAGGGAATAAGGTGAGTTTCGGTGACTTTGGACTCAAAGCTACTGGTCGCGGAAGAATTACTGCCAGACAAATTGAAGCTGCAAGAAGGGTAATGACAAGACACATTAAGAGGGGCGGTCGAATCTGGATTAGAATTTTTCCTGATAAGCCTATTACCAAAAAACCAGCAGAGGTAAGGATGGGTAAGGGTAAAGGAAGTGTTGAGTACTTTGTAGCTGAAATACAGCCTGGAAAAATGTTGTATGAAATGGATGGTGTTGATGAAGCAACAGCCAAAGAAGCATTTAGACTGGCCGCAGCGAAACTTCCTTTGTTAACAACGTTTGCATCTAGACACATCGGTGGTTAAGGAGATAATTATGAAAGCTTTAGATTTGAGAAAGAAAAAGAAAGAGGACCTTGATAAGGAATTGATTGAGCTTAGGAAAGCTCAGTTCTCTACTAGAATGCAAATATCGACTCAACAATCGAACAAGAACGATCAATTAGGCAAAATAAGAAAAGATATTGCAAGAGTAATGACAGTTCTTGCAGAAAAAGGGGATAGTTAATCATCATGGCTGAGACAAAAAAAATAATAAGGACGCTAGTGGGTAAAGTTGAGAGTAACAAAATGGATAAAACCGTTACTGTAAGAGTCCCAAGACTAGTTAAGCACCCTGTTGTTGGTAAGATAATCAAGTTATCAACAAAGGTACATGCGCATGATGAAAAAAATGAAATTAATGAGGGTGATCTTGTTGAGATTACAGAAGGAAAGCCCGTCTCAAAAAATAAATCTTGGGTTGTTACAAAAGTAGTTTCAAAAGCAGTTCAAGAGAATTAAGTAAATTAATGTTTTACTTGAGAAAATAGTAGCAATAACTTATAATTTTGCTCTTTTTGGCGTTCAGATAAATATTACAAGCTAACGCCCCAATACTGACCGTGGCTTTGGCCTAATAAAGTTTTATAAGGCTGGATTGGTTAAACGGATTAAGTTGGAGAATATAAATGATACAAACACAATCTAGATTAGATGTTGCCGATAATACAGGTGCACGCTCAGTAATGTGCATTAAGGTATTAGGTGGCTCAAAAAGAAGATATGCCGCTATAGGAGATATTATTAAAGTGGCCATTAAAGATGCTGCACCTAGAGGCCGTGTAAAGAAAGGCGAAGTTTATTCAGCTGTTGTGGTAAGAACAGCCAGCGGAGTAAGAAGAACAGATGGTTCGTTAATTAAATTCGATGGTAATGCCGCTGTATTGTTAAATGCGAAACTAGAGCCAATCGGGACTCGTATTTTTGGCCCAGTCACACGTGAACTAAGAACAGAAAAGTTTATGAAAATTGTGTCTTTAGCCCCAGAAGTTATTTAGGAGTTTATAAAGTGAATAAAATACGTAAAGGTGACAAGGTAATACTAAATACAGGAAAAGATAAAGGAAAGCAGGGAATTGTTCTCAATATCTTGAAAAATAACCGTGTGGTTGTTGAAGGTTTAAATATGGTAAAAAAACATACAAAACCAAATCCTGCTAAGGGAGATCAAGGTGGTTTGGTAAGTAAAGAGATGCCAATCAATATATCGAACATTGCTATTTTTAATACGAAGTCGAATAAGACAGATAAAGTAAATTTTAAAGAATTAAAAGATGGGAAAAAAATTCGCATCTATAAATCTACACAAGAAGCAATAGACGTTTAGGAAAAAAATATGGCTAGATTAAAAGAATTTTATGTTGAGACTGTTGTTAAGGAATTAACAGATCAATTCAAGTACAAATCTATTATGGAAGTACCTAGGATTGATAAAATAACATTAAATATGGGTGTTGGTGAAGCAGTTGCCGATAAAAAAGTTATGGAAAATGCAGTTGGTGATATGGAAAAAATTGCAGGTCAAAAGCCAATTGTTACCCTTTCAAAGAAATCAATCGCTGGTTTTAAGATCAGAGATAATTATCCTGTTGGTTGTAAGGTAACTTTAAGAAAATCAAATATGTATACGTTTCTAGATCGCTTAATTTCGATTGCTATTCCAAGAGAGCGTGACTTTAGAGGCCTATCTCCAAAATCATTTGATGGTAGAGGTAATTATAATATGGGTATAAAAGAACAAATAATTTTTCCCGAAATTCAGTATGACAAAATTGATTCTCTCAGAGGGATGAATATCACAATTACAACAACAGCAAAAACAGACGAAGAAGCTAAAGCTCTCTTGTCTGCTTTTAGCTTTCCATTTAGGAGTTAAGGTAAATTATGGCTAAATTATGCATGACTCAAAGAGAAACTAAACGTTTAAAGATGGTTGAAAAATTTAAAGCAAAACGTTTAGCCTTAAATGAAGTTATTAATGATGCTTCTGCTTCAAGAGAACAAAAAATTGAAGCAAGGCAAAAACTTCAAGCTCTCCCAAGAAATTCTAGTCCAGTTCGGTTAAGAACGAGATGTGCTTTAACAGGTCGCCCAAGAGGTGTTTATAAAAAGTTTGGTCTTGCACGAGGCAAACTCAGAGATCTTATGATGGCTGGTGAAGTTCCAGGTGTCGTTAAGGCAAGTTGGTAAAAGGGGAAAAATATGAGCATGCATGATCCGATATCAGATATGTTAACCCGTATAAGAAACGGCCAAATGAGAAGTAAGGTTAATGTTACTTTGCCTGCCTCAAAGGTAAAAAAAGCTATTGCAAACGTTCTCAAAGATGAGGGTTATATTGAAGGTTTTAGTGTTGATGAAAACAATGGCAAGCCGCTATTGAATATTGAATTAAAGTATTACGCAGGTGAACCTGTGATTGAAAACATACAGCGAGAAGATTTGAATGCGATTGACGAGGCTTTAGGAATTCGGCGATTAACCGATGAGTTCAAAATGACTCATGAATCCGTTGCTAAAATCCTCGGCAAATCACGGAGTGCGGTAACAAACCTTTTACGCTTACTGTCGCTCCCTTCGATGGTGCAACAACTTCTAAGGGAGAAAAAATTAGAAATGGGTCACGCTCGTTCTTTGCTCGCCGCTCAAGAATCTAGACAAGGTGATTTAGCTAAGCGTATCGTCGCATTAAATTTAACGGTTAGGGAATCTGAAAGTCTTGTGGCTTCCGTCAACAAGAAAACGAGCGATCCTCGCAAGAATAAGTCGAATGCTGATACTGACACGATGAATCTGGAGGATCAATTAAGCCAAAAACTTGGAATGTCTGTGAAGATTAAAAACACAAAGGCCGGATCAGGTAAGGTTATATTGTCCTATCGAAATTTAGACGATTTAGATGTGCTTTTAGCAAAATTGCGGGCCTGACTAACTACCCTTGATTAAACAATCCACATTGACACGATATAGGACAATCCTTAAAATAGCGTCCTTTTCGTGGAATGAGGCTGCTCAGGTGACAGTCAATATTGTTCGAA
>ENA-OREB01000096-OREB01000096.1-marine-metagenome-genome-assembly--contig:-NODE-96-length-46452-cov-7.313186_pt1 | contig 46452 bp, 30 predicted proteins | sample MGYA00248625_ERZ508552 | MGnify/ENA primary metagenome ERZ508552 (study PRJEB26219, sample SAMN06267888) | marine metagenome | isolation source: Monterey Bay, California, USA | place: USA:Monterey Bay...
TGAAACACTTTTTCGGTTACGGATTTTCGCTTTCTGGAAAAGATCGCACACCTGCATGGATTCCAGAGCGTCAACTTCGAGAGTATTTTCTTCCGCCTTTCAAAGCGGCCATTGATGCTGGTGCGATGAGCATTATGGTCAACAGCGGAGAGATCAATGGTGTGCCTGTTCACTCAAGCAAAGCTCTTCTTACAGACTTGTTGCGCGATGAACTTGGTTTCGAAGGCTTATTGGTGACCGACTGGGAAGATGTCAAGTATTTATTTACGAGGCACATGGTAGCCGAAGACTATAAAGAGGCGACCAAAATGGCAATCGACGCTGGCATAGATATGGCCATGGTTCCCTTGGACCTGGAGTTTACGCAAAGTTTATTGGAGCTGGTGCAGGAGGGATCAATCTCCGAAGAACGCATCAACCAATCGGTTCGCAGAATTTTAATGATGAAGAAGAAGTTGGGTTTGTTCGAGACCAAAGGTTTCCCCCCTTCTTTGTCAGCATACCCCGGAAAGGAGAATTACGCGGGGGCAGCTGCAAATGCTGCATTGGAAAGCTTGACATTGCTTAAAAATGAATCTCCACAGGGACAACCTGTTTTGCCGATTTCAGGCGCTGGTAAAGTGTTCGTTTCTGGACCTACATCGAATAGTTTGAATGCCCTTAATGGAGGTTGGACAGGAACATGGCAAGGCACAGACACAGCATTCAATACCAAAGGCCAGCCTACAATGGTAGAGGCGATGCAAATGCGCTTTGGTTCTGAACGTGTGAAGCACATGGACTTGGGAATGGAATTTACCGGCGATGAAATTCAGCGGGTGGTCAGAAGCATTCAACGACAGCAACCGTCGCACATCGTCCTCGGGTTGGGGGAGATGCCGTATACCGAAATTGTTGGGAATATCGATGACATTGCTTTGTTTGAGAACCAGAAGGATTTGGTTCGTGCAGTGCATGCGTTAGGCATTCCGGTGGTTGGAGTATTCATTGAAGGTCGTCCGCGTGCTTTTGATGACATTGAGCCTTTGCTTGATGCAATTGTAATGGCCTACATTCCCGGAGATTATGGGGCTGATGCAATCGCACAAGTTTTGGACGGATCTCACAATCCAAGCGGGAGATTGCCATTCACATGGCCACGCCACACTTCGGCTCACCTGACTTACGATCACAAACACACGGAGAGGATTCATTCTGATTTTTCGATGAATGGTTTTAATCCGCAGTACCCGTTTGGTTTTGGCTTGTCTTACAGTCCAGTTGAGTTTTCAGGTTTGAAAACTGACCGTTCGGATTATGGCATGGATGATGTCATTGAAATCACAGTGAACTTGACCAATGGCGGCAACCGTTCGACCAATGAGCTGGTGGCTGTTTTTAGCCAGGACAAAGTTGCGTCAATCACCCCGAGTGTTGATCGTTTGCGCCACTTCCAGCGTGTCACCATTGGTGCTGGTGAGACGAAAGCAGTGACCGCTAAAATTGCTGTTGCCGAGCTCGGTTTTATAAATCGTGACAATGTTTACGCCGTAGAGCCTGGTGCGTTCGGAATCAGAGTGGGCAACCAAGTAGTTGATGTAGCCGTTACAATGAAGAATAAATAATCCCTAAATTTTTAAATATGAAGCAGTTTTTTACGCTAGTTTTTGCAGCTTTTGCCTTGACGTCGATGGCTCAGACCGCCTCGGTGACATTCAATCTCAACATGTCGCTTGAGGAAGTGGCTGAGAGTGGAGTATTCATGGCAGGTGGCGCAGATTTTGGAGTCCCGGGTGATAACCCAATGACTGATCCTGACGGAGATGGCACTTATTCAATCACGATTGAAGTGGCCACGCCTTACACGGGCAATTACACCTTTACCAATGGTGCGTGTGGAGATTGGTCGTGCAAAGAGAACATTGCAGGTCAAGATTGTGCAGACGGTACTTGGAACGATCGACTCCTGAGCAACATCACGGAGGATACGGTCATCAATACTTGTTTCGCTCAGTGCTCCACTGACGGTGAGTGTTTTGTTGCAGAGAATGCATACGAGGTGACATTCAATGTCAACATGTCCCAAGAAGAGGTTTCTGAGGAAGGCGTTTATCTCGCAGGTGGCGCTGAATTTGGAGTTGCAGGAGACAATCAAATGATGGACGATGACGGAGACGGTACCTACAGCATCACGATGTTGCTTGATGAAGGGCTCGCTAGCCACTACACGTTCCTGAATGGAAATTGTGGGGATTGGTCTTGCAAAGAAGACCTTGCAGGCCTTGAGTGCGGTGATGCCGATGCTTACAACGATCGCTTCTTGGCTGCAGTGACTGGACCAACGACCATTTCGACTTGCTTTGGCGAATGCTCTACAGATGGCACTTGCGGCGAACAAGCGGCTACCTCAGTGGTGACATTCCATGTCGACATGGGTGAGTATGTTGGCGATTATACGATGGTCAACCTCAACGGCAATTTCAACGGTTGGTGTGGTGATTGCAATGAGATGACTGACGAAGATGGAGATGGTGTCTTCAGGGCTGACCTGGATTTGGACCAAGGAGTGACCTATGAATACAAGTTCACCTTGGATGGTTGGACTGCCCAGGAGGAGTTTGCTGGCGGGGAGGATTGCACATCCACCATTGATGGATTCACCAACAGAACGTTTACAGTCGGCACAATTAACGAAGCGCTTCCAATCGTATGCTTCAACTCTTGCGCTGGATGCGAGTCTACAGGTGGCGGAGGTGATTCTACCTATATGGTCACGTTCAATGTGAACATGGCGAACGAAGAGGTTTCAGAGCAAGGTGTGTTCATCGCTGGAGGTGCCGACTTTGGAGTACCGGGTGATAATCCAATGCTTGATGACGACGGCGATGGTATTTACAGCATTTCAACCATTGTTCCTGCCGGATTCTCTGGACACTATACCTTCACCAATGGAGCATGTGCCGATTGGTCTTGCAAAGAGAACTTGGCTGGATTGCCATGTGGAGATCCCGCGAACTACAATGATCGCTTTCTGGAGGCAGTGAATCAGACCACAACTGTCAGCACTTGCTTCGGACAGTGCAGTACGGATGGTTCGTGCGAGTCTTCTTCAGAAGTGGTTGTAACATTCCGTGTCGATATGTCTGAGCAGACTGTTGCAGGTGGTGTTTACTTGCATGCCGGTTTTGACGGATGGGGCTCGATTGAGATGAGTGATGATGATGGAGACAGCATCTACGAGACGACGCAAACCCTTGCATCTGGTAACTATGAGTTCTTGTACCAAAATGGAGAAGGTGTGAATGAAGTTTTCGATGCTGAAAACTTCACAGAGTGCACCATTACTTCTGGAGCTTTCACCAACCGCCTTTTGACAGTTGGTTCTGAGGCGACTCAAGCAACTGACGCATACTGCTACAATGCTTGTGCAGCATGTGAAGGCGCAAATGGCATTGCAGAGGTGGCTGGTTTTGGCTTTCAATTGATTCCGTCAGTAACAACAGGAAACGTTGAAATGCGATTCGCAGGTGCGCAATCTGTGAAGCAAGTGAAGGTTGTTTCTTTCACCGGTGCTCTTGTTGATGCATTCCAGGTACCTGCAAATGAGAATGTCTACACTTTGGACATTTCTGCGCAGGCGACAGGAGTATACTTTATACAGGTTCAAACGGAAGGCTTTGGATTGACACAGAAATTGTTGAAGGTCAACTAAGAATAGAGAAGGGTTTTTCCTTCGTGAAAATATAGTTTGAATGAAAAAATTGCTTTTAGCATTCAGCTTTGTCACAGCCGTGATGGTAACCGCCTTTTCCCAGGGAAAGGCGGTTACCGGAATGGTGACTGCAGCTGAGGATGGCCAGGCGTTACCAGGTGTGACGGTTGTTGAGAAAGGGTCTCAAAATGCAACGTTTACCGATCTAGATGGTCGGTATACTTTGAATGTTGGTGGTGAAGATGCAGAACTCGTGTTCTCCTTCATTGGCTATACACAACAGACTGCTGCGGTTGCTGCAATAACTGAAATCAATGTTCAGTTGGTTGCGGACGTTGCAGGCTTAGAGGAGGTCATTGTCGTGGGTTATGGTAACCAGAAGCGAAGCAAAATTTCAGGTGCAGTAGGCACCATCGATTCGAAAGAGATCACCTCGATGCCTGTGCTCAGAACGGAGCAAGCACTCCAAGGTCGTGCGGCAGGTGTTCAAGTCACTCAAAATTCAGGACAGCCTGGTTCAACCCAGTCCATTCGGATTCGGGGAACTGGTTCATTGAACAATTCAGAGCCACTCTATGTCATTGACGGGATTCCCAGTGGTGGAATCGACTATTTGAACCCTGCGGACATTGCGTCTATTTCCATTCTTAAGGATGCCGCTTCTGCTGCAATTTATGGAGCACGTGGCGGGAACGGAGTCGTTTTGATTACGACCAAAGCGGGATCCAAGAACCAGAAACCACAAATTACATACGAGAGTTACTTCGGTGTTCAAGAACCATGGAAATACATGGCTTTGCTGAATGCTGAAGAGTATGCCATTCTCATGAATGAAAGTCGTTCAGCAGCTGGTCTTACCCCACTTGCTGCTCTTGCCGATCCATCATCACTTGGTGAAGGTTTTGATTGGCAAGACGAGGTGTTTGAACGTGCGACAATGATGAACCATTCGTTCAGCTTTACCAAAGGCACAGAAACGTCATCAACTGCAATTGGTGGAAGCTATTTCACGCAAGATGGAATTGTGGGCGGTGACAAAGGCAATTTTGAACGGTACACATTCCGCGTCAATACACGGCAAGACGGCGGTGAACGATTCCGATTGGGACAGAATGTCAATTTCACGCATCTCAATCGTTCTGCCCTTGCAGAAAACAACGAGTTTGCAACGCCTGTTGGGCGTGCACTCAATATGGACCCCATCACTCAAGCAACGCGAGAGGACGGGACTTTTGCTTATTCGAATTTTATCGATTCTGACATCGCCAACCCGGCGAATCAGATCGCATTGAACAACGACTTTTGGACGACCAACCGTTTTGTGGGGTCGTCTTTTGCAGAATTCGACATTTTATCGAATCTGACTTTTCGTTCCACCATGTCTGTTGACTTGTCTCTAGGTTCTCAGAGAATATTCAACCCTACGTACGACCTGGGCATCGGACCGAACGACCCCGACCGACCGGCTTACGAATTCCGTCCGGTCAACTCTTTGGTCTTAGGGGAAAATAAGTGGAGCAATTGGCAATGGGAAAACATTGTGACATACGACAAAGAATTGTCCAATGGTGATGATTTGAAAATTGTTGCAGGCTATTCCTCCTTGAGCAATCGAAGCACAAGCTTTTATGCATCGCGTGACAGCCTCGCAACAAATGATGTTGAGTATGCATATCTAAACAATAGCTTGAATGCTGCAGAACAAGCGCCTTCTGCGAATGGCGGCATTTCAGAATCGGCTTTTGTTGGACAATTCATGCGAGTGGACTACGGATTAGGAGATGCCATTTCTTTGGCGGGGACCATTCGTCGGGATGGCTCGTCTCGTTTCGGAGTCAACAACCGCTATGGAATCTTCCCGTCGTTTTCTGCAGCGTGGAACATGACAGAACTTCCATGGGTAGCTGAAAAAGACTGGATTGATTTCCTCAAGCTTCGCGGAAGCTGGGGACAGAATGGCAATGCTGATGGCATTGGCAATTACGATTACACAAGCCTTGTCTATAACGGACTGAATTACACCTTTGGCAGTGATCAGGTTCAGGTCAATGGTGCCGGACCGATCAATACATCGAACCCTGATTTGAAGTGGGAGACTGTGGAGCAGACCAACGTTGGAATTGACGCGGATCTGTACAAAGGCAAATTGAATTTCGTCTTCGACTACTTTGTGAAGAGCACCAACGACATGTTGGCTGTTGTTCCACTGCCGGGTGTTGTCGGCTACTTGCCTTCAGCGACCAATGTGGCTTCAGCGAGGAATTCGGGTGTTGAGTTTATGGTCAATCACCGCAATCAAATCGGTCTTGTGGAGTATTCAGTCGGTGGAAACATCAGTTTCATTCGAAATGAAGTCACAGGATTGGGTGAGGGCGGTCAGCCGATCTCAACGGGTTCTGTATTCGGCATCGGGGATTTGGTTTCCTACACTGAAATTGGACAACCAATTGCTTATTTCTACGGTTACGAAACAGCAGGTATTTTCCAAACGGATGAAGAAGCTGCGGCAAATACAGCGCTGCCAGACGCCCAAGCGGGGGATGTTATTTTTGTGGACCAAAACGATGATGGCACTGTCGATGGTGCAGACAAAGTCATGATTGGCAACCCACATCCTGACTTTACCTACGGATTCAACTTTGATGCCAGCTACAAGTCGTTTGATTTCTCCGTTTTTCTCCAAGGTTCACATGGAAACGATCTTCTGAATGGTGTATTTCGCTACGACTTGAATACGACGAACTTACCCGTTTCAGCGTTGGAGCGTTGGACAGGGGAGGGGACTACCAACGTTTATCCTCGAATTTCCCATTCGGATCCCAATCAGAACAACCGGATTTCGGATCGTTTTGTGGAAGATGGATCGTTTATGCGAATCAAAAATGTTCAATTGGGCTACACGTTGCCTGAAAGCGTGATGCAACGCTTGAGCATTGGAAAGTGTCGCATTTATGTTGCCGCATCGAATCTTTTCACGTTTACCAGCTACTCGGGATTGGATCCAGAGATTGGTTCGCGTGGAACGTTGGAAATAGGCATCGATCGTGGTTTCTATCCATCTGCTAGAACCTTTATGGCCGGCATCAATGTAAACTTCTAATCCAAGAAATTATGAGTCAGAAAACAACATTAATCATTGGTTTATTTGCCGTCTCTCTAGTGGCTTGCAAATCCGAGTTTTTGGACGTGAAGCCACTGGTTGGATCGACGGAAGCAAACTTTTTCTTGAATGCAGCTGACGCTGAGTCAGCGACCATTGCTTGCTACAACAATCTTCAGCAAGAAGTCACCAACATTCAGGGCAGTAGCCAATTGGCACCGCACTTTCGCTGGTACTTTGGAGACATCGTTTCGGACGATTCGCACAAGGGAGGGTCAGGAGACGGAGATGAGCCGGAATTGTTCTTGTTCGAAAATTTTCAAGGACTGGCCTCAAGCAAATTGATGCTCGCTGAGTGGCAAGTTGCGTACCGTGGAATTGCCTATTGCAACCTCGCGATAGATCGAATTCCCGATGTAGAGATGGATGAAACGGATAAGAACCGCTTTGTTGGGGAAGCTGCTTTCATTCGGGCCTACTGGTATTTTAACTTGGTAACGATGTTTGGTGATGTACCATTGATTTTGACCAATTTGGCACCAAGTGAATACCAGCAAACGCGCACACCTTCAACAGAAGTTTGGGCACAGATCGAAACGGATTTGGAACTTGCTCGTCAGGCGCTTCCGAAGCGCAGTGCTATGTCGGTTTCTGAAATTGGAAGAGCTACCTGGGGCGCGGCAACCTCGTTGCTGGCCAAGGTTCATGCTTACCAATCTGAATGGGCTCCTTGCCGAGATTTGACCTATGAGGTCGTATCGTCAGGAGAATATTTTCTAGAACCAGATTACAGCAAGATCTTCACAGAAGCTGGAGAAAATGGATCTGGTTCTATTTGGGAGGTTCAATACATGAACGCATCTGGAGGCAACTGGGGCAATCAATTGGAAGGGACTTTCACGAATGTCTTCACCCGAGCGCGGGGCCAATTCGGAGGGTATGGTTTCAACATCCCGGAGCAAAATTTTGTGGATGAATTTGAATCAGGTGATCCTCGTTTGGCAGCTTCAGTGTTCCAGCTTGGAGATCAAATGGGTGATCGAGGCGAGTTTACATTGGAAGCCACGGGCATGCCACATGAATACTACACCAAGAAGTTTTTCATCAATGCTTCAGACGAAGCACCTTTTGGAGATCCCAATCCCAATGGCTATTCCAATGACCGCATCATTCGTTACGCTGATGTTTTGTTGTTCCATGCGGAGGCGCAATATCATCTCGGCAATGAAGGAGCTGCTCGCTTGTTCACGAACGAGGTCCGCGGTCGCGTATCGCTTCAGCCAATTCCAGCGAATGTAAGTGGTGTGGACTTGTTGGAGGCGATCTATCATGAACGTCGTGTAGAATTAGGCTTGGAGGGTCACCGCTTTTTTGACCTCGTCCGACAAGGACGCGCATCTTCTGTTTTAGCAGATGCAGGCTTTTCCGCTGGAGTGAATGAGGTATTTCCAATACCAGAAGTCGAGATCACGTTGTCTGGTGGCAACATCACCCAAAACAATGGTTACTGATATGAAAACGTCAATCAACATAGCCCTCATGGGCACTTTATTCCTTCTTCTGGCGATCCAGGGGTGCAAGCCGTTTGAGGAAGAGGGCATCGATCTCCCAGGTGCTCCTAATGCGATTATTTCGTGGGAATTTATCGATGCTGTTGACTCAACGGGTCAAGTGGTTGGAACGGATTCGAATCGTGTGTTTGTGAGTGCTGAGCCCGTTGAAGGTTCATTTTTGCAGCTTTGGGATTTTGGCAATGGCCAAACCTCAGACCAATCTTCTGATACCACTTATTACCCGGTCGAAGGAGAGTACATGTTGTCTTACGCTGTCCACACTGCCGGAGGAATGGGCACTGCAACAGCGACAGTGGTGATCGATCAAACGTTGGAGTTGCCGTGTGAGGGAACAAAAGCATTGCTCACCGGTTGCGACAATCAACGCTCATGGAAATTGTCCAATGAGGCGGGTGCTATTTCAGTAGGTCCCGCTCCGTATTCAACTGAGTGGTACACTTCTCCTGCAGACGGGCACACCGAATGGCAAGTGGATGACCGCTATCAATTCACCGAAGACGGAGCATATCTGTACAACAACAATGGCAGTACAATGAATCCTTTTGATGGGTACGTGGAGACAATTCTTGAGATTCCACCAACGACTTATTTGCTCAGTGAAGGGGCTGGTACTTCCGGAGAAGACCAGATCAGTCTTGATGCATTTGATGAGGCATTGTGTGGTTTCATGGGGGTTTGGGATTCTGGTCCCTATTACGACATCGTAGAACTGACCGAAAGCCGATTGGTGCTGCATGGACCCATTCAAGGTGGTGACTGCGTCCAGGGAGAAGGCTGGTTTACCATTGTGTTTGAGGCAGATTAAATCTAGTACGAGGAATGATGAACAAGTTTTTGGGATACCTCAGCATTGCAGGAATTGTGTTGTTGAGTTCGTGTGAGGCTTGCAATGAGCCACAACCAGAGGTGAACTCTGAAATCAGTTGGGCAAATGACGTCACAGTCTTCGAAACAGCTTTATTGACCTCTGTGACCGTGGAAGTCAAACTCAGTCCGGTGAATTCGCGAGAGGTTTCAGTGGAATACATGACCATAGAAGGCTCGGCCACTGCGGGTGAGGATTTTATGCCAATGTCTGGATCACTGGTTTTCGCCCCAGGTGAGACATCCAAGACCATCTCCATTCCGATTGTGACCGACGATTACCTCGAACCCGATGAGTCGTTTCAAGTGGAGTTGAAAAATCCGGTCAACGGTTACATCGAGGTGGGACAACCCAGCGTGAATGTTGGGTTGCGCAATGATGATAGCAACATTTTCATTTCGGATGAAGGCTATGAAGCGTCTTCCTCATACGAAGGCATGACTCTGACATGGGCTGATGAATTTGAAGGCGAAGCCATTGATCCTGAGAATTGGACGTATGATTTAGGTTCCGGTAACGGAGGGTGGGGGAACAACGAGCTCCAGTCATACACCAACAGTTCAAACAATAGCTTTGTTGGTGACGGGAAATTGTTCATTGTAGCTGAGAAGGTTGGTGAGAATGCTTATACCTCCGCACGTTTGAAAAGCCTCGGATTGAAAGAGTTTCAATATGGTCGAATCGATGTGCGTGCCATGTTGCCCAAAGGGCAAGGTGTCTGGCCAGCGATTTGGATGTTGGGCGCGAACTATCCGGACATGGGTTGGCCTGCGTGCGGTGAGATCGATGTCATGGAATTGTTGGGACATTTGCCGGGCACTGTACATGGAACAGCACATTGGGGCGCAGATTGGCCGAGTTGGACCCATCAGGGGTCATCGGTTTCGATTTATCCCGACCACTTCGACGAGGAATTCCATGTCTTTTCCGTTGAATGGATGGAGGATGAGATTAAATTTTTCATGGATGATGAGGTTTACTTCACGATTGCGCCCTCAATGATGCAAGGCCAACCTTATCCATTCAACAATCCGTTCTTCTTCATATTGAATGTTGCAGTCGGTGGCAATTGGCCGGGGAACCCAGATGAATCTTCCGAGTTTCCTGTTTTTATGGCCGTCGATTACGTTCGGGTCTACCAGTGACTTGAATCATGATGGCAAAAAAAGGGATGACCAAACCGGTCATCCCTTTTTTAATGCTCAATCTTCTGAGTTTGAGCGGTTCTTTTAATCGACTAAGATTTGATTGAGCGTTGCGGATGGACGCATGATCTGCTCAGCTTTTTTTGTGTCTGGACGATAGTAGGCACCAATGTCTGCAGCAGACCCTTGCACCGCGATCAATTCTTCAATGATCTTGGATTCTGCAGTTTTAAGCGCAGAGGCCATGGATGCAAACTCTAGTTGAAGTTTGTGGTCTTCGGATTGCGCTGCCAGCGCCTCGGCCCAATACAAAGCGAGGTAGAAGTGCGATCCACGATTGTCGATGCCACCTAGCCGGCGTGTAGGGCTTTTGTCTTCGTCCAAGAAACGCGTTGTGGCGTCGTCAAGGCAACGTCCCATGATTCGGGCTTGCTCATTTCCTGTATGCTCAGCATAATGCTCGAGTGAAACGGCTAGAGCCAAGAATTCTCCGAGGCTATCCCAGCGCAGGTAATTCTCATCCTGCAGCTGCTGCACGTGTTTGGGCGCTGATCCGCCTGCACCGGTTTCAAACAATCCACCTCCATTCATAAGCGGCACAATGGAGAGCATTTTGGCTGAGGTTCCCACTTCAAGGATTGGGAATAGATCGGTTAGGTAGTCTCGAAGAACATTGCCTGTAACAGAAATGGTGTCTTCGCCCTTGACGATGCGCTCCAGTGAATAATGCGTTGCTTCGACTGGCGATAGGATTTCGATGGTTAGACCAGTAGTGTCGTAATCGCGGAGGTAGGTCTGAACCTTTTCAATCAATTGCGCATCGTGTGAACGTTCGCGGTCCAACCAGAAAATCGCTGGATTTCCTGTGGCTCGTGCACGTTTTACGCCAAGACCTACCCAATCGCGGATGGGAGCATCTTTGACCTGGCACATCCGAAAAATATCGTCAGATTGTCCTGCATGCTCCAATAAAACGGCTCCGTCTTTGGCAACCACTTGAATCATCCCATCGCCTGGGAATTCAAAAGTCTTGTCATGAGATCCGTATTCCTCGGCTTTTTGAGCCATTAGGCCAATGTTGGATACACTTCCCATGGTTCGTGGGTCCAAAGCTCCGTTGGCTTTGCAAAAATCAATCGTGGCTTGGTAAACCCCTGCATAAGAACGATCTGGTATGACCGCCTTCGTGTCTTGGGGTTCTCCATTTTTGTCCCACATGCGTCCGGAATTCCGAATCATCGCGGGCATTGATGCATCGATGATCACGTCGGATGGCACATGCAGGTTGGTGATTCCTTTGTCGGAATTTACCATGGCCAAGTTTGGACGCTCTTTGTATGTTGCTTCAATGGCCTCGTTGATAGCGGCTTGACGATCGGCTGGCAAGGCGTTGATTTTGTCCAAAACATCGCCCCATCCGTTTCGTGTATCGGCTCCAAGGTCTGATAACTCTTTTCCATAGTTCTCAAAAACTGGAGCAAAAAAGACTTCCACGAAGGCTCCGAACAGAATGGGATCTGACACCTTCATCATGGTGGCTTTCAAGTGCAATGAAAACAGGACTCCTTTGGCCTTTGCATCTTCCATTTGTTCCATCGCAAAATCGCGCAATCCCGCTTTGCTCATGGTCGCGGCATCAATGATTTCGCCTGCTTGGAGGGGGAAGTATGACTTGAGGATTTGCTCTTCTCCGTCCGCTCCTTTGAATATGATTTTCACTTCGGTTGCGTCCGACATTGTCACACTCTTTTCCGAGCCATAGAAATCACCTGCTGACATGTGAGCCACGTGCGATTTGGAGTCGGAGGACCAAGCACCCATGCTGTGCGGATGTTTGCGAGCGTATGCTTTCACTGCTTTGGGAGCGCGTCGATCGCTATTTCCTTCACGTAAAACGGGATTAACAGCGGATCCTTTCACACCATCGTAGCGCGATTTGGCATCCTTTTCTGTCTCATTCGTTGGCTCTTCGGGATAATCAGGCAAGGCGAATCCCAGTGTTTGAAGCTCAGCAATAGCCGCTTTCAACTGCGGAACAGAAGCGCTGATGTTGGGCAGTTTGATGATATTGGCCTCGGGACGCTTCGCCAATTCACCCAGTTCTTTCAAGGCATCAGTGACACGTTGCTCAGATGGGAGTAGATCGTTGAAAGCAGCTAAGATTCGCCCAGAAAGGCTGATGTCTCGGGTTTCCAATTCTACGTGGGCTTTAGCTGCAAAGGCTTGCACGATAGGGAGAAACGAATGCGTCGCCAACGCTGGCGCTTCATCGGTCCGTGTGTATATGATTTTTGCCATGTTCAATCAGGTTGCACTCCTTGTAAGTATCACGTTGCATTTTCGTGCTTGCCCGTCAAGTTGACCGGCGCTCAGAGCGGCGGCAAAGGTCGTTCAGAAAAGGAAATAAAGCAATGATTTAGAGCTCTTCAGGCAGTTGCCATGTCAAGTAAGCAGCTATGTTCCAGAAATTCATCTCAGCGTCTGTGTAGGGCTGAGCACTCGGAAGGTCAATGGTGAATTGATGAGGACCTGCTTCAAGGTCGCCCAGTTGCAATTCCATTGCGGGAACATCACTCCCCGGACACCATCCAGAGCGCGAATAGTCTGAGGATGCGATTCTTTCGTCGATGCTATCACCGCGCCAGTATGTGCGCTCAGTCCAAACGCCAGAGGAGGGATTGAATCTCCGGAAACTTGCGCAATCATCGCGCCATGGCGTGAATTGAGCCACCGTGTCATCGTCCAATGTTATGATATGCTCACAGCGTACAAATTCATCGCCGGTTGAGTGACCCCCGTGGCCAGTGGCGATGTAATTGAGCTTTGCATTGCGCGCGAATGCTGGAAGTTCAAATTCTATCATTAGGGGCGCTTTTGAAAAACCATCAAAAGAGTTTTGGTTGGGATGAAATTTGGTGGTGTTCAGCAACGACCGATGCGCATATTGGGTTGCTGCAGGTATTTGCATCGCATTTTCTTTGAATTCAATTGCAAGGTCGAGTTCAAATCCTTCCTTGCTCCAGGTGTCGATGTAAACGCCGATGGTAATGGAGTCGCGCATGGCAGACCAGAGATGTGAAATATCATTTTGCCAAGTGATGTCCTCTTCCCATGCGGGAATGTATACTGGACGGTATTCATCGGATCGTTCGCTCGTGCTGAAATGTCCCACGCCAAATGGGGTGATGAAACGCAGAATTTCTAAAGCTGGAGTGAATCCAGTGGCTGTGTTTTCTAGAATGCCGGGTGATGCAGTGGAATCTCGGGCAATGTTGGAAGACCATTTTTCAGGCAGTAGAACAACAGCTCCGGACTTGTCCCAAGGATCTCCGGCCGATTGCAGGGCAAGACTGATGCTGATCGTTGGCGGTGTAAGGAATGTCGGAACTGGAAATTTCTTCGTTACAAGTCTTCCAGCATCAGCGCGCTTCCAGCCATCTATTGCGAACAACGAATCCGTGTTCTCTCCTGCTCGAAATGCAAGATTGAACGCTTTCATAGCTTCAATTCGCAAGGGAAAAACGGCGTGGCCTGAGGTGGTTGGAGCACTGCTGCAACTGCTGAAACCCCAGAGGATTGCACATAACATAGGGGCGAGCAGGTATTTGAAATTGCACATTTTTTTTTTTTAGGAACAAATATGATTTTATTTGTGTAATAACTATTCATCAAAGCTGATCAATATGAACCATATCCTGAGTTGTCTTTGCGCGCTTTCCCTGTCTTTTTTGACCGTGCACATCTCCGCCCAATCTGATTGCGACGCATCACGTTACAGATACACATCAGCTTTTGAAAGTTTTGACGTGAGCTATGATGTCGAATACGGCAATGCCATCAACACAACAGGACTAAGTCAATCCCTCGTGGTTGATATTTACGAGCCTTCAGGTGATGACAATACACTGCGCCCTCTCATATTGCTTGGTCATGGCGGATTCTTCATAGGTGGAGACAATGATGGCCCGGATGTTCTTGCTTTGTCTCAGGATTTGGCGAGAATGGGATACGTTGTTGGTTCCATTTCATATCGATTGGGAGTGGATAATTTTCTGGATATTTCAAATGCACTCGTGCGCTCTGTATGGCGCGCATATCACGATGGTAAGGCTGCTGTTCGTTTTTTTCGCAAAACAGCTGAAGAGGATGGGAATCCGTGGGGAATTGATCCTGACCGCATTTATGTCGGAGGTGTTTCTGCCGGTGCATTCATTGGATTGCACATGGATTACATCGACTTGGATTCAGAAATCCCCTCTCAAGTGGACCAATCGGTACCGGGCATGGGAGGTGGACTGGAGGGGGAATCAGGGAATCCGGGATATAGCAGCGAAATAGCCGGAGTTGTAAACATCGCTGGCGCCATCAAAACGGTGGACTTCATGTCTGAGGATGGCATGCCCTTGGTGTCTGTCCATGGCGACAATGACGGGACGGTGCCTTATGGGTCAGGGATGATTTTGCTAAGTGGTGTTCCGATTACGGAAGTGGATGGCAGTCAGACCATACATGAGGCTGCCGAGAGTCTGGGCGTTGAATCATGCTTCACAACGCTCGAGGGGGCAGGGCATGCCGCACACGTCAGCGATCCGGATGCATACTACCAGACATTGGGAACCGTTTCAGGTGCTCTTTCGAGTTGGATCTGCGACGAATATGAACCACTGTGCGGAGCGTACGATTATGAAGCCGTTGGAGTGAAGGAATGGTTATTGGATTCAGATGGGCTCTGGAGGGCATTTCCTTCTCTATTGGCTTCGGGCCAGCCTTTGCAAGTTCAATGGCTTCAGGCCCGAGGTGCAGGTGCTTTGTGGAGTTACCAAATTTTTGATGCCAACGGACGCCAAGTCACTGATGGGGTTGGAAACAGTGATTGGTTCTCATTGCCGACAACAGGACTTGCATCCGGCTTGTACATCCTGCGAATGACAGGCATCGCGGGCTCACAGAAGTTCTGGGTAAAATAAGAAGCAGGCCTATTTGTGTTTGGCTTACGACCGCTTCAAGATTTTTAATTGCTTAACCTCGAAACCAGCACCTGTGACCGTCAGGACATAACTGCCCGGGGCCCAGCTGCCTGTAGAAAGAGTGATTCGTTCATTCAGGTTTCCTGATGCACTTGCTCTTGAGTCATAGACCACTCTTCCAGAAACATCGTGGATTGTTGCGGTGTTTGTCCCCGATGGCATTGAGATAGTCAATTCACTTTCAAAAGGATTTGGAAAAGCTGAAAGGGCTCCTTTGGATGGCACATCGGCCACATCGTTTGGCTGAACTATGGGAGGTTCTGGCAAAATTGAATCCAAGGGAAAACTCAATATGCTTCGGGCAAAGGTTGCTGCCACGAGTCGATTGGCCATTGTGTCTGAGGTCAGATCATAAACTGGAATCACGGGCAATGTGCCCACTGCTTCCCAGGTTTGTCCCCGACTAGAACTTGCAAAAACTCCCACATCAGTCGCAATGGCCCAAATGCTGTCATTGAGCGGAAGGATTTGATTGACGGGGTGCGATGGCAGATTCCCTTGAATTGAATTCCAAGCTTGTCCGATGGCAGCCCGGAATACATAGGGTTCATAATCCGCATTTCGGTATCCGCTCACAGTGCAAAACATCGAGTCTGAGTGAAAGGGATCAAATTCAACATCCGTTACAAATTGTCCGGGTAGCCCAGTTTCCATCGGTTCCCAATTGACTCCTCCGTCTTGGGTGATCCACACGTGTCCATCACTGGTGCCAGCAGCCATTAGGTTTGAGTCAAAATGAGAGCCAGCGACAGCGCTCACACATCGGTAGGACAAGCCTGGCGAAGTGTTTTCTGTGAGATCAGGACTGATGGCTTCCCAGAAACTTTCGGGAGCGTTGGTCATTCGATAGACCCGCTGTGTTCCCGTAAGCATCATGTCGGGATTCGAAGGGTGATATGCGAGAGGAGCATCCCACCACACGCGGTCATCGGGGTCAATGCCACTCAGGAAATCGTTCCATATGGGCTCTTGTTCCCAACTTGTCATGCTGTATCTCCAATTGCCCCATTGGTAGCCAGCGTAGCGCAGCATGGAATTCTCAGGATGATAGACCGAGGTGAAACCATCGCCACCAAGATCACGCGTCCACTCGTTTGGAGCTAAGTAGGAGCCCGTTGTGGTCCCATTATCTTGAGCTCCAGCGGTATAAATCCCAGGATTGTGAGGGTTCCAGGTGACACGGTAAAATTGCGAGACTGGTATATCTTCGATGTCGCTCCAGGAGGCACCGTGATCATCTGTGCGGTACAACCCTCCGTCGGTGGCCAAAACGCAGGTTTGAGGTCCTATCCATTGCAGATCGTGTTTGTCAGCATGCACTTCATAGGTCCACCATTCTGGCCCCATCAAACTCCAGTTTGTTCCGCCATCCATGGAATTCCAGAGGTTGACCCCCAAAATGGTAATGTCTTGATCGTTGAACGGATTGATGCGGATTTTAGAAAAATACCAACCAAATCCGCCGAGAGCATTTTCGGGGACATTGAGCTCCGGAATGACTGCTTCCCAGGAGATGCCTCCGTCCTGTGTCTGGTAGATGTTATCCAATTGACTGTCCTGACCCACCACCAGTGCGTAGATGCCAGAAAAGGAAGCTGATAATCCGATCCGTCCCCGTGATTCGGCGCCCCATGGATTGTCCAAGACTTCCCAATTTTCCCCATTGTCGGAGGATTTCCAGATGCGAGAGTGTTGGCCCCAAACAATGCTTTCCGTGGAGGTCCGTGTTCGTTGCCAAGCGCTTGCATAAAGATCACCAGTGGTTGGATCTGCTATGAGGTCTGTGATTCCTGCCGAATCGCTGGGGAGTAGAACTTGATCCCAATCTAAGCCGTTGTTGATGCTTCGGAAGAGTCCACGATTCGGACCAGGAATAGCTGGATTTCCCATAGCTCCGGCCAGAAGAGCAGGGGCATCTCCGTCGATGTAAAGCAATTTGCTGATGATTCCCATGGAGTCGAGACCGGCAAGTTCCCAGGATGCACCTCCATCCATGGATCGAAAAACTCCTGCCCCGATTCGAGGAAAACTGCTGATCTGAGGATCTCCACTGGCCAAAAACATGCGGTCAGGATTGTCCGGATGAAAAACCAAATCACCGTTTGACATCACAGGCAAGTCTTCAGTGAGGCAAATCCATTCACCATCGCCAGGAGTCATCCACAAGCCGCCGGTGCTGCTTCCTGCAAAGAACTGAAAAGGTTCGTTGGGATGCTGCCGTATGAAATTAAATCGTCCTCCAATGTTGGTAGGGCCCTCCATGCGCCATTCCCCTTCAATTTGACGATCAACTGCACCGGAGCCATTGTCATGAAGCCAGCGATCCATGATGTTCCACTTCCTTCTCGCTTCATCGGCATTCCAAACAGCATCTGGATAGGACCACTTCCAAGCATCGGCCAATGCAGGACGCATTTTTTTGTGGATTTCCGACGGAAATTCATTGCCTTGAGATGGGCGGTCAAAGGCTTGATAGGTTGCCCCCAATGCAATGACCAAAAGACACACAGAAACATGGACTCGCTTTGAGATTCCTTTCATGATTCGAATGTAAGAATTATCGAATCAACGCAATTGAACCCTCCAGGCTGCGGACTTCATAATTTTCGCCCCTGAGCACAGCGCGGTAGAAGTAGATTCCGTTTGCTGCGAAGTGCATTCCGCCGGCGACATCTCCAATCCAAACGTCTTCCTTGTCAGTGGTTTCAAAAACGAGTTTGCCCCAGCGATCGAAGATGTGCAGTTCAAAGGCTTTCACGGCATCGCTGCAAACCATGCTCCATGCGTCGTTTCTGCCATCTTGATCAGGTGTAAAAGCATTGGGTGCATAGGCGGTGATGCCTTCCTCCAAAGCAATGGTCTGGCAGTGGTTGGCCGCACAATTCAATTCATCCGCTACTTCCAAGCAAATTTCAAAAATATCAACACCAATTGAACTCAGCGGGATTTCAATTTCGGCCCCATTTGACTCCATGGTCCCAGAGATAGCCCAATTGTAAGAGTAGTCGGCATTGGATTCAGCAGCTGTGAGTGTTAAGAATTCATCAAAAAGACTCGGAGCGAGTGGGTCGGTATGGAACGTGGCCTCTGGAGCTGAATTGAGGCACAGCAAGTCTGTTGCTTGAGTTGTGTTGCTGCAGCCAGAACTGTTGCTAACCGAATAGCTTAATTCGAAGCATCCGCCATCAGAAATTTCAAACGTTGATTCTGAGCAGTCCATGTCGATGGTAGTACCATTCCCTGTGTAGGACCATTGGCAATCTACCGCATCGGGATCGATAGGTGCGATGCAAGTGACTTGTGCCGGAGCACAATCGCTTTCCGTTGAATATTCAAAATCGGCGCTAGGCAACGCGACAATCATGATGCTCTGCGTCGAAGTGGACCCGCACACACCAGGGATGAAATAGGTGATGTCTTGCGGACCGGTAGCGGCTGCACTTGCATTGAAGTTGCCTTCGATTCCGAGGCAGTTTCCGCAGGATGCGAACCATTCACCTCCGTTCACCTCTGGCGTCAAATCAACAACAGGAGCGTTCGCACACAGGGTTGAAGGTGCGGTGAAATCGCTGCTCGCATTCGAGGTTACGGTGAATGATCCGGTAGAAGCAGAGGGGCAGATGCCTTCGATGGAATAGGTGATGTCGAAGGTTCCAACGCCCGCATTTCCGGTATCAAATAAGCCGTTTTCATCGCTGCATCCTCCGCAGTTAGTGGTCCATATTCCTCCAGTTTCATTGGAGGTCATCTGAACTTGCCCTTGCCCTTCGCACGCTGTGAAATCTTCAAAATTTGCGTCAGGAGTGGAAATGACCTCAATCACTGTTGAGGCTGTTGTTGCGCAAGGCCCTGAAGATGTGTAGGTGATTTCAACCTCTGCTGATGTTGTTCCTGATGGGTCAAAAATCCCATCGACAGAAATGCAATAAGGGCAATCTAAACTTGTCCAATTGCCCTGATATGAGTCGTTTGTGGTGAGGCTGAGAGGTGCGTCAGCAGCGCATATGAAGTCAGGGGCCGCGATTGTCAGGTTTACGGGCAGAGCGACTTCAAGTTCAACAGTTCCAGTGTTAATCGGACAGCCGGCATTTGAACCTCCGAGCATGTAGGTGCCCGCATCAGAAAGTTGAATAGGGGAGAAAGTGAGGTTTTCTGAGTCAACCTCTGTTCCATCAGGCAATGTCCAGGTCCAATCTGCGTCAGCTGCGATTTGATTTGGACTTAAAACCCAATCCACGCCTTCGCATGCCGAGGCGGTCGGTTCATCGAAGGAGACTGAGATGGTTTCATTGACGACCATGTCAAATGTTGTAGGAGCGGAGGTGCATTCATTGGTGCTGATGACCAACTCATAAGCCCCGGCGTCAGCAATTTCCGCATTGGTCCAATTCACGGTGCTATCGTTGGAGATGACGTCACCGGCAGCATTCGACCACGTCCATTCATCTGCAGAAGTCAAAGCTGTCCATTCCCAAGCATCGCCTTCGCATAGATCAGGCACACCGAGCATGCTCGGTGCATCGGGTTGTTCATTGATGTTCAATTGCAATGTATCGGGCAGAATCAGGCACCCGTCAACTGCTCCAGAAACGATGTACATCCCTGTATCTGACAGGCTGATTGGGCCAAATTCAATGACATCGCCCGAATCAAAGAATCCATTTGGGCCGATCCAATCGTAGGAGGCACCAAGAATTGGGCTGCAAAACAATTCTGCTATCTCGCCTTCGCAGAGGTTGTCATCGGTCACATAGGTTTCATGTTGAAATTGACCAAACGAACTGAAATAACCGTAACGCGTTCCAGATGTCGCTCCTCCATTGATGATGCCAAGATGAAATTTAGATGAGGTGTTTTCAAGGCGTGAAGCAGAACCTGTGGGGACGAATCCAGTTGCGGTGATGTTTGCGTATTTCCATTCTCCGGCAGTGCCAGGCACATCGGCGAACACCCCTGCACCTACATTTACTGCAGACCCATTCAAGGTAAAATCTCCTTCGCCTCCAGCTTTAACGGTAATCTTAAGACCGAAAAATTCAGGTGTTGACCGCACGAATGCCACTTCATTGGACCCCGTACAGGCAATGGGCGGAAGAATGGCTTGTCCGACTTCGCATCCGAATCCAGTAACGTGCAGTGCAATTACGGGCGCACTCGTTTCGTAAAAACTTGCGTTGCCGGTCAAGTTCAAACCGTAGGACTCACCCGCATTTAAAATCAAACCTGTTATGTCTATACCATCGACAGACAAGGTTGTGCCGTCCTCAGTTGCGAGCAAGTGGACTTTGTCAGGGCCGTTTAGATTTCCTCTTACTGCAATGTGCTCAGTTCCTGCAATCTCAGTCGGTATGATTTGATCCCCCATCATATCTTGACAAGGGGCATATTCCACGGAATCATCGCTCACGACGACGGAGATTGGATTGGAACATGTGATGAGGGTGCCTGCTGGATGCGCTGCCCCATTGGCTGAGCTTGCACGCATGCCATACGTTTCACCTTCATTTAAGATGAAGCTAAAAGCGATGCCTGCTGGATGGTTGATGAGGTTTTGTGTTGGCACCACAGTGACTTCAGTATTGTCCTCCGTCGCAATAATGTCGATTCCGGCTTTCGACTGAGGATAAAAATTGCTGAGGTTGTTTTGAAAAGGAGTGTAAAAACTCGTTCCCAATGCAGCCGCTCCTTTCAGGGTAAAGATGTCTGTGTTTAGCGGATGGTTGACTTCGTAGTACGCCGTGATTGGGGCACTTGAAACAATCCGAAGACCGCGTTGCAAAACTTGATTGCTTGGTTTGTTCTCAATGATTCCGAGCCAAGTCGTGAGATCCAGGGTCGCGGTACCATTCGCATTGATGGCTACATTTTGGACGGGAAAAGCCGGGTTTGCAGGTTGATCGACCGTTACGTTTGCAGCTTCGTCCAAGGTCGAGAAACGCAACAGGATCGGTGCGTCACCGTGACCAGCCCAAATCTCAGGTGCTACAAACCAAAATTCGGTATCCAATTGAGCAGAAAGGCGATGAGGAATAGTCAGGACGCAGAACACAAGGAGTGCAAGACTCATTGTTTTCTGTGTAAATGCGAACAAGTCAAATTGACACAGATGTCCGATGAAATCAGTTCCGATTTTTAGACGAGCGAATGAAGTGATGGGATTCAACGATGTGGGGTATGCTGATGCTTCCAAGAAACGCAAAGAACCATCCGACGGTTGCATGGAATGTGTAGGATTCATTGACCCCAAGCGAATATACACCTCCAACGATAATTGCCCAAGCACCGAGGTGAAAAGGCGCTGCTTTTGCCCAGAGTCTCAGACTGCTCATGTCCAAGCCCTTCTTTAGATGGCTCCAACCGGCAATGCTGTGCTGCCCGACAAAGAAGAACATGAACGCAATGAGCACCGGTAAAAATGGCGCGCACGCCAGCAACAATAGGCTCATAATCCAGCGCTTGTGTTGCTGATGCAGAGCCATCCCCATTCCAACGATCCACCCGAAAATGACCGTGCTCTCGATCCAAGATGAAGCACCCTGCATGGACAGCAATACCCTTGCTGATATGCCGATTCCGGAGAGAATCAAGGCCACTTCATCGAGGTGCCAACCGAGGATAATCGCGAGCACAAAAACACCCCATGCCATGCCCCCACGTTCAATGCCCCAGAGCTCAAAATCGGCTTGCCCAAAATGCCAGGCACTGAGCAAGAGAAAACAGGCCAATGTGAATGTGGGAAGGAGCCACCATCCGAGCAGTACAATTCCAATTGTGCAGATGTAACCTGCCATGAAGGCGATGGGGTTTGCTCGAGCATTTCTGGACGAATGGGTGAGCACATCGAGAGCCCCATGAGGGATTCCAACGGCGACTAGCCCAACGAAGGCCAAGAAACCGCTGACAACCCAAGCAATGTCAGGTGCGGCGTAAAAAGCAATCGATGTTGCAACAGCAAGCGCCAGCACGACGCCTGAGACATGGATGGGAGTGAGCGCCGTCATCTTACCAGGGTGAGGCTACCAGTCAGTTCAATGGATCCGGGCTCGGTGTATGTTGTGGATCCGTTTTCATCGATGACTGTGAGGTCTCCGACTGCTCGATTGATTCGAATGACGTAGTAGTAGGTGCCATCGACAGCTTCGTCAGGAGTGGGCAACCATCCTGCAGAATTGCCGAAATCTTGTGATTGAAAAACCGCTTGACCCCAGCGATTATAAATGACACAGCTGCTGTTGGGGAAGTAGGCGAGGTCAGGCAGTTCAAAACGTTCATTGTCCCCATCTAGGTTTGGGGAGAAGACATTTGGCACGGTCAAGTCGCAAAGCACAGTTTTCACTTCAAAACTGCCACTTGCTTCGAGAAAACAAGGGGCACCTGTTGTGAGAAATACTTCATAGATACCGTCATTGGTGGCTGTTGTGGCCGGGCCTTCTCCAAATGCGATTGAGCTTCCCTCAAGATCGACGAAGTTCCAAGTGACCGCGTAGGCTGCATCGTATTGAGACAAATTCAATAGGGGGCTCATTTCAGGGCAGCGTTCTATCGTTACAGCATCAAACGACGCAACGATTTCCGCTGGCAATGCGACTACGCTGAGTTCTCCTGTAATCATGGGAGATGGGCAGTTTTGGAATAGCGTGAAGGCTTGGTATATTCCATTTGCCTCCAACGGCGTTGCTTCCATGGTTAGCGTGTTTGCTGTGACATTGCCCCAATAAGGATGGAACCATTGAAGGCTTCCTTCGCCCACCGGCGCACCCCAGATTTCCCATGGAGTGCCCTCGCAAATTTCCTCGAAACCATTGATTGTAGGGGGAAGCGGAGTGGGAGTCACCTCGAGCCAGAGTGAGTCCGGTAGCATCGGACAGGTTCCCACAGTGCCGTTTACAGTATACCATCCTGTGGCCAGTGGATTGGCATTTTGAATACTGAGTTCAGATGCGCTGGAAGTAAAACCGTTTGCGCCATTCCAGTCCCATTCAGTGAGCTCCGGTCCAAAGGCTTCCGCTTCTGCATTTTCTCCTTCGCAAATCTGGATCATTTCAATGGGCTGATTGAATCCATCTAAGATCTCGAGCTCTTCGGGTGGAACGATGTTAAAGTTGAAGGTTAGCGGCTCGGAATCACAACCGTCGAGATTCGCAATCACGTAGTAGCCTTGCTCATCGCTCCATTCGGTGTTTGGTATTACCCATGGATTGCCGCCGCCCAAAACCGCTCCATTCTCTGTGAACCAAGAGAAGACTGCGCCATTCGCATTTGAGTTGGCAGTGAACATCGCTTCATTCTGAAGGCAAGCATCGGGCGCTTCTACATTGAGAACCTCGGGATTTTCCAAAACCTGAATGTAAACTGAGTCAGGGATGAGCGGACAATTGTCCAATTCTCCGTTGAGTGTGTACCATCCGGAATCTTCCGGCAACAAGTTGTTGAGTTGCACACCAGACAAAGTGCCAATCGGCGAGTTTCCAGGGCCTGTCCAAACATAATTTGATCCAGGAGTCACTTCAGTTTCGATGATGACAGTGCTGCCAGCACAAACGAAATCTTCAACAGGGTTAATTTGAGCAGCTGATTGGGAGGTGATATTGACATTGAAGAAATCAGGTTCAGATAAGCATCCATGATCGCTTGCCGTAACGCTGTAAAGACCAGAATCAGAAGATTGCGTGGTTTCGATTTCCATGGTGAGGTTTCCATCGAGCATTCCGTTTGGTCCGTACCAATCATAGTTTCCGGGGGCAGCGGTATCCGCTATTAGCAATAAGGATTCACCTTCACAAAGCAGCGGAGTTCCCGAAATAACAGGCGCATCTGGAATGGCATAGACCAGCAGGTACATGGAATCACTCTGAATGGGGCAAGCTCCAACGTATCCCGAAATAAAGTATTCGCCTGCATCATCAAATGAAGCATTTCCAAGTTCGACGGTGTTGCCTTGTGCTGTAAAGCCTCCTGGTCCCGTCCAGTCGTATGTTGCTGAATTCAAGACGTTGGAGGCCAAGGTGACGGGATCTCCATCACAAATGGTGTTGTCCTCGATGTCAATGGTGTAGGATTGCTCACCAAAGTTGCTGAAGTAGCCATAGCGTGTCCCTGAGCTAGCTCCACCGTTGATGATGCCCAGATGAAATTCCACGCTTGAATTTGAAAGGCGAGATGCCTGCAATAGAGGCACAAAAGAAGTGGCGGTTATGTTGGCATATTTCCAGTCACCGCTTGTCCCTGGAACATCGCTGAAGTCGGCGGCTGTGACGAGATTGGCATTGCCATTGAATTCAAAATCATCCTCTCCACCGGCCTGCACCAAGATTTTCAATCCGATGAATTCATTTGTTGATCTGACAAAAGCCACTTCTTGTGATCCGGTGCAAATGATTGAGGGCAATAATGCACCTCCAATTTCGCATCCAAATCCAGTCATGTGCAACGCATAAACCGGAGCACTCGCTTCATAGTACGCGGCATTTGCGCTCAACGTGTGCGTGTAAATGGACGACAACGTCGCAAGGGTGCTGACCACGTTTCCGTTGACTGAAATCGTAGTGTTGGGCTCAGTAGGAATGAAAAACACCTTGTCCGGGCCGTTCAAATTTCCTTTCACTGCAATGTACTCGGTTCCTACAATTGATACGGGGACAATTTGATCGCCCATGATGTCTGCGCATCCGCCATAGGGAGTTCCTGCTACTGAGTCATCACTCATCGTGATGGCAATCGGTTTGTTTGAAGTTACGACGGTTCCAAAAGGGTGCTGGCTCGCTAGGGTAGATGTAGCGCGTCCGCTCCAGGTTTGACCTTCATCTAAAACGATGCTAAACGTGATATTTGGTGCGTGGCCTTGGATGGGCTTTTTGGGAGTGATTTGGATGATGGTGTTGTCTTCTGTTGCAACAATATCAAACGATGAGGTGGACTGCGTGTAGCTATTGTTCAAGTAGTTTTGAAAAGGCACGAAAAACGCAGTTCCAAGAGCGTTTGAACCTTTTAATGAAAAAATATCAGGATTTAAGTTGTTGGAAGGGTTGACTTCGTAATACGCTTGGACCAAGGCTGTTGAGGTGATGTGCAGTCCAAGATTAAGCACCGTATTGGACGGTTTATTTTCGATGATGGAAAGCCAAGGAGCAAGGTTCAATGATGAGACACTATTGGCAGGTATGGTCAGCGTTTGAGTTGGAAACCCTGGGTTTGCCGGCTGCTCGACGGTCACAACGGCAGCCTCATCAAATGTTGCAAATCGAAGAAGGGTAGGACTGTCTCCATGATTTGCCCAAACTTCAGGGGCTACAAACCAAAATTCAGTATCTACTTGAGCAATGGTTGAAAGGGAAACAAAGGCAGCACATATTCCAATTGCTGCAGTGCGAATTTGTTGGATAAGCGTCATTGTTCTCTTGATTGGAGGTATCGGGCTTGATCAACGATTCCAGCAACCACACTGGGGTCTAACAGCGTTGATGTGTCGCCAAATCGCTCGTAATCGCCTGATGCAATTTTACGCAGAATGCGCCGCATGATTTTTCCAGACCGAGTTTTGGGCAGTCCTTCGACTATTTGAATGCGATCGGGCCGAGCTATTTTTCCGATACCCAGCACAACTTGTGCTTCGATAGCTGATTGCATTTTCAATGCTTCCGAACCCTCGTATGCGCGCTCGCAAATGACGAATGCATAGATCCCTTGGCCTTTGATTTCGTGCTCACAACCTACGACTGCGGATTCGATAACTCCTGACGTCTGGTTGATTGCCGATTCGATTTCGGCTGTTCCAAACCGGTGCCCAGAGACATTTATGACATCGTCTACCCTCCCAATGACCCTGTACATTCCATCTTTGTCTCGCTTGGCTCCGTCCCCTGTAAAGTAGCGTCCCGGGAAGGGGCGGAAGTAAGTGTTCAAGCAGCGTTCATGATCGCCATAAGTCGTTCGAATCATGCTCGGCCAAGGCGATTCAATGCACAGCAATCCTTCTTTTTCATTCGCATCAATAGGCGTTCCTTGTGGGTCTACCAAAACCGGGTGAATACCTGGCAAAGGATAGCCGGCATGGGCTGGTTTTTGCGGGCTTAGGTTGCCCAATCCACTGATCATGATTCCGCCGGTCTCGGTCTGCCACCAGGTGTCAACGATTGGGCATTTTGATTGACCAACCTTTTGGTGGTACCAATGCCAAGCTTCCTCGTTGATGGGCTCTCCCACGGATCCCAGAACTCTGAGCGTTTCGAGGTTGTGCCGTTCGATATGTTCGTCTCCACACGCCATGAGGGCGCGTATTGCGGTGGGTGCGGTGTAAAACTGCGTCACCTTGTACTTTTCGCAAATCGCCCAATACCTCCCGGGATCGGGATATGTCGGAATGCCTTCGAACATGACAGTTGTTCCGCCTTGAAGCAGTGGACCATAAACAATGTAGGTGTGCCCGGTGATCCAGCCGATGTCAGCCGAGCACCAGTAGACGTCTCCGGGTTGGCACTGAAATACGTTGGCAAAGGAATAGCCCGCATAGACCGTATAGCCTCCATGTGTGTGAACGACGCCCTTGGGCTTTCCCGTCGAACCTGACGTGTACAGGATGAAGAGCATGTCTTCCGCTTCCATGATTTCTGGAGTGCAATGCGATTCATCACCATAATTTTCAATGACATCTTCCCACCAGACATCTCGTTTTTGTACCATGGTACATTTGCCGGAAGTGACGCGTTTTACGATGACATTGCGAACGGATGTGTTTTCTTTCAGCGCTTCATCTACGGTTGATTTTAGCGGGACAGTCTTTGCGCCGCGCATTCCTTCGTCGGCTGTAATAACCATCGCTGCTTGGGCATCCTCGATGCGGTCTGACAAGGCCTGGGCGCTAAAACCCGCAAAGACGACAGAGTGAATCGCTCCGATGCGCGCGCATGCAAGCACAGCAATGGCCAATTCTGGAACCATGGGCATGTAGAGCACAATGCGTTCTCCTTTCTTGACTCCCAACGAACGCAGGGCGTTCCCAAACTGTGATACCGCTTCATGCAACTCCCTGTAGGTAAAAGAACGACTGGCCGCACTGGGATCGTTTGGTTCCCACTGCAATGCAATTTGCTCTCCACGTTCTTTCAAATGCCGGTCAAGCGCATTTTCTGTAATGTTGATTTGCCCGTCAGCAAACCAACGAACAGACCCATCTCGCATCTCTCCTGAGAGCACTTCGGTGAATGGTTTTTGCCATTCAAAATGCTTCGCAATTCCTGACCAGAAGAGTTCTGGGTCTGATTGACTTTCTTTTTGAGCCTTCAGGTAGGCGTCAAACGAATCGATTTGAAAAGGCATGGTTAACAGCTTTGGCTCCTAAGTTATTGAATCCTACTGTAACGATTTGAACAGGTTTTGCGTAAGTCAACCCAAAGCATCTACCATGGCATATTTTTGGAATCCATTCTGCGGGGCTGAAATTGAAAATCAAAATCTTATTTTGAGACTGCCTGATTCAGGAATGTACGTCCGGGTGGAAGGGCCGATTGTTGAGTTGCTAAGCCAGCTTCCGTTTACCGATATCGAAGCTTCTGTCCGTGATTGGCGGGAACGCACGCATCATGAGGATGCCCTGGTGCAAGATGCGAGTAAAGTCTGGCACAAGCTGTGTGATTGGGGGGTAATTCTCGACCAAGAGATCAAAGGGAAATTGACAGCAAGCAATGCCAAAGACTGGTTCAAGATCGATGGAGACATTGTGCAATCTCGAATTGTGCGCTTTGGTGATGCGCAGGAATTTTATGGGGAGGAAGAGGTTTTTCACCTTGGTGCATAAATTTGCGCCATGTGCGCTTCTTCTTTTTTCAAGAAATTTTCAGACATCGGCCTGGTTGGCCTTTTGATTGCCTTGACTTCTTGCGAGGGAAACACGCGTTACGAGGTTTGGGTTTCAAATCAATCTGAAGACCAGTTACGCGTTGAGCACCGCAGCTTGATGCTTTCCGATGCGGACAGCGTCATAGCAACAAATATGGTTTCTTCCGGTGAGACAAAAATGCTATTTGTCACCAACTGGTTGGGTGGAATTGAGCAACCTGCCGAGCCAGGACAATTGTTGGATTCCATGGCCCTATTCAATGAGGAAGGAATGCAAAGTTTGCATCCCTGGCGTGAGTCACGCGTGTGGTTGATTGAGAGTCATCATGATCGAAAAATACCTTCTCAATGGCGCCACGTTTATATTCTGAGGGTTGGTTCAGATAGTTTCGAATGATTGAACTTCGAATGATTTAACGCCACTTCAGGTGTTTGATAGATCGTCCTTCTTCTTGCAATTCTTTGATGGAATCCACACCGATGCGAATGTGCTCATCAACAAAATTTGCGGTCACTTTCGCATCGCTGCTCTCTGTTTTAACCCCAGATGGCGTCATCGGTTCGTCGCTCACGAGCAAAAGGGCTCCAACTGAGAGGCGATTCGCAAAACCAACTGAAAACAATGTCGCAGTTTCCATATCGATGGCTTGTGCTCTTGTGTCGCGCAAATATGTTTTGAACGCATCGTCATGTTCCCAGACGCGCCGATTGGTTGTATAAACTGATCCGGTGTAATAATCTCGCTTGTAATCCCGCACGGTGGAAGAAATGGCACGCTGAAGGGCAAAACTTGGCATGGCTGGCACTTCAGGCGGGAAGTAATCATTTGAAGTTCCTTCCCCGCGGATACCTGCTAGTGGAAGGATGAGGTCGCCAATTTTATTTTTCTCCTTCAGTGCTCCGCATTTGCCTAGAAATAGCACGGCTTTGGGATTGATGGCAGAAAGCAAATCCATCACTGTCGCGGCATTGGCGCTTCCCATTCCAAAGTTGATCATTGTGATATCCCCTGTGGTAGCACATGGCATGGCTTTTCGTTCTCCTACAATTTCAATGGAGTGCCATTCAGCAAATTTTTCCAGGTAATTCGAGAAGTTGGTGAGAAGCACATAGGATCCGAATTGGTCCAGTTCCATGCCTGTGTAGCGTGGAAGCCAATTTGTTACAATTTCATCTTTGGTTTGCATGCTTGCAATGTAATGCACTTCAGCTCAACAAAATTGTGCTACATTCGAGGATATGAAGGAATTGAAGCGAGAATTCACGGTGGAAGCTTGGGATGAAAGTGAGCTGCCAGAAGGAGACCGAGCGCTTTTGAAAGCAGCACATGCTGCTGCATTGACAGCTTATGCACCCTATTCCAATTTTCGCGTTGGAGCGGCCGTGCGTCTCGCTTCTGGGGAAATTGTGAAGGGTTCAAACCAAGAAAACATGGCTTATCCCAGTGGTTTGTGTGCAGAGCGCACTGCTTTTTTCGCGGCAGGTTCTCAATTTCCTAACGAAAAAATTCAAGCGGCTGCAGTGGTTACGGACCGGGAAATGGCTTCGGTAGACTTCTCTCCGTGTGGAGGATGTCGGCAGGTGATGTTGGAGTCCGAACACCGCAACGGTGCACCGATTCGCTTTCTAATGCAGCCCGGAGCAGGTGAGGTCTTGGTTTCCAAGAATGTCAGTCAATTTTTGCCTTTGACTTTTCGTTTGCCTTAACGCGTTTTTCGTGTTGCTCAAATCCAGTAACCTTCATCCTGTTTTTTCGTAAGCAAAGGGATAGACCCTTTTTGCATGCGTTTTCTGAATTTAATTTTCTTTCCGGTTTTCACTGCACGCTGCTTCGCTTTAGCGGCGGTTTGGTGCGGAGCAATTGCAGGCCAATGCGTCTGCGCTCAGACCGTGCATGATGCTTCTTATGCTCTGCGGAGCGGTTGGGAAGGGAATCCCGCTCGTTTTCAAACGTCAACCGGTGCTCCCATGGTTTACTGCGACGGTTCTTATGCGGGATCGCTTGCGGTCAATCAGCAGACGCTTCGATGGCGCGCTGACGCATCCCAGCGAAAAGCGATTGGATTTGACATGGATACCAATGAAGTGTCCGCAGAAATGGAGATGATTCGGTCCCTGAATCCTTGGATGAAGGCTTGGCTAAAAGGTAGGCTGGATCAGGTGTCGGATTTTGAGCGGCATTGGAGAAAGGACGGCCACTGGGCGAACCTTGAACGAGCAACACGCGCAGGCGAGGTTGGTTTTTTATGGGACATGGACCGAAAGTCAGGCGAACTGAGGATCACCAAACGTTCCGTCAAATATGCAGAATTTGGTGGCTACGACCGCAATGAGTTTTGCATGGAAGCTTCGTTTCGGAGAAATATTTTTCGCCGGGTTCGGGGTGCCTACAAATTGCCACTCGTCAATCCCAAACGAATTGAACCTGCAGGGACCATTTGGTCGAAACTGAAATATGATCAGTTGGGCTTTGGGACTTGGTTTCAGGGAAATGGAATTGGCGAGTTTGATGCCAAAACTTCGAGGCTTGTGTCGTCGCTTCCTGCCAATGGAGTTGACTTGAATTCCCCGCGTCTGTGGATGGTGTTTTCTGGTCAAGTGGGATACACCGCTCCGGAATTGCAGGGATGGAGCTGGGGGGCAAATGCTTCAATGCAACGATTGCAAGACGAAGGAGAGCGGCGTTTCGACCGCATTGATCGTGGGGGTCGAATGTGGGTCAAAATGAAGCATTCGAACTGGCATTGGTACGCTAAAGGAGCATTGAGCCACCAGTTGATGGGCTCTGCGCAAATTCAATCTTGGTGGCAATGGGAGTTAGGCACCCAAATAGGATATGCGATTTCTTCCTCAGCACGAGCAGTTTGCACGTTCCAATGGCTGGGTATGGCAAATGAGGAAATGGCGTTGGAACAAAGCTTTCTTGGAGATTGGCAGGGCAGCAGTTTTTCGATTGGGCTGCAGTGGCGTCAAACATCTCGGTCAAAATGGACACCCTCCAATGAAGATTTCAACGGATTATGCATGAAATGACAAAATTGACCGCTCAAGTTGTAGCTTGAGCCTCATGTCATTATTGATCAGTGTTGTCGGAATGTTTGTCTTGATTGGAATCGCTGTTTTGGCTTCCAATCATAGAAGTTCCATCCGTTTGCGAACGGTTTTGGGTGCTTTTTTAATTCAACTTTTTTTCGGTGCTTTCGTGCTGTATTTCCCCGCAGGGAAGTCGGCTCTTTTAAGCATTTCCTCAGGAGTCCAAAAGGTGATTGATTACGGAAATGATGGCATTACGTTTATTTTCGGAGGACTCAATTCCGATCGAATGTTCGAACTTTTTGAAGGCTCGGGCTTTGTTTTTGCGATTCGGGTTCTCCCCGTCATTGTTTTCTTCTCCTCATTGATCGCTGTCTTGTATCATTTGGGAATCATGCAGTGGGTGATCAATTTATTGGGAGGAGGACTTCGAAAAATATTGCAAACATCGCGAGCGGAGAGCCTCTCTGCCACGGCAAATATTTTTGTGGGACAGACGGAAGCACCGCTTGTTGTGCGTCCTTTCATCCAGCGTATGACACAATCGGAATTGTTCGCGGTCATGGTTGGAGGGCTGGCTTCTGTCGCCGGTTCGGTCCTTGCAGGGTATGCGTCTTTGGGGGTTCCGCTTGAATACTTGATAGCGGCTTCATTTATGGCAGCTCCTGGTGGATTAATGTTTGCGAAACTCATCGTGCCTGAAACCGAAGAGCCTCAGGAGGATTTGTCCTCTGAAGAGTTGAAAGAACAACAAGATGGTGAAGCTGTAAATGTGATTGATGCAGCGGCAAGTGGCGCTGCATCAGGTTTGAAATTAGCGATGAATGTTGGGGCAATGTTGCTTGCTTTTGTGGGGCTCATTGCATTGGTGAATGGGTTGTTTGGTGGAATCGGAGGATGGTTTGGATTTCCTGAGTTGACTTTGGAGTTGATCCTCGGCTACCTTTTTTCACCGCTTGCTTTTATCATTGGTGTGCCATGGGGTGAAGCGCTCGTCGCGGGTTCTTTCATCGGCCAGAAGCTGGTCGTAAATGAATTTGTCGCTTATTTAAACTTTGCGCCCTACTTGACCGACGCTGCCCCTGCAATACTCTCTGAGAAGACAAAGGCCATCATCTCCTTCGCTTTGTGCGGATTTGCAAATCTTTCTTCCATTGCGATTTTGCTGGGTGGTTTGGGCTCGTTGGCTCCAAGCAGACGTGCCGATATCGCTCGGTTTGGCCTCAAAGCCGTTCTTGCAGCAACTTTGTCGAACCTCATGTCTGCCACCATAGCGGGACTTTTTCTATCGCTCTGAATCCTCTGAATTCTAGAAGTTTTGTTGATCCCAGAAATCATCCAAAAAAAGCGAGATGGCCAGGAGCTGTCGGCTTCTGAGATACGTCAGTTCATAGAAGGGGTGACCTCGAATGAGGTGACCGATGCGCAAATCGCTGCTTTTTCGATGGCAGCTTACTTTCAGGATTTCACAACAAGTGAACGCACGGAGCTCACGCTTTCTATGCGTGATTCCGGTGCGGTTTTGGACTGGAGCGCGGCAGGTTTAAATGGTCCTGTATTGGATAAACATTCAACGGGCGGTGTCGGTGATACCGTTTCTTTTTTGTTGGCCCCTTTGCTTGCTGCATGTGGTGGTTTTGTGCCGATGATTGCGGGACGGGGACTTGCGCACACGGGAGGGACCATTGACAAACTCGAATCGATTCCGGGCTACAACACAAGTCACGGTGTTGCTCATTTCAAGCGAGTTGTTGCAGATTCTGGCTTTGCAATTGTCGGTCAAACATCAGACTTGGCTCCAGCAGATCAACGCATGTATGCCACACGAGATGTTACAGCAACAGTGGAGCAATATGGCCTGATTACAGCAAGCATATTGTCGAAGAAATTGGCAGCTGGTTTGGGATCATTGGTGATGGACATCAAAGTTGGAAATGGCGCTTTCATGTCAGATCCAGAAACCGCCTGGGAATTAGCGAATTCATTGTGTTCGGTTGGAACTGCGGCAGGAATGCCCACCACGGCAATACTGACGGACATGAATCAACCCTTAGCGAATACAGCGGGCAATGCGCTTGAAGTAGCAGAGGCCATTGCTTTTCTCACGGGTCAAACTGATTCACACAGACTCCGTGAGATTACTTGGGCTTTGGCCATTCAAAATTTAGTGCTGTCTGGCCTTGCTTCAAACGAAACAGAAGCTCGCGACGCACTGGACGAAGCGCATCGGTCGGGACGAGCGGCAGAGCTATTTGAGCGTTCCATACACGGCATGGGAGGGGCTGCTGATATCCTCACGTCATTTGAGCACGCTCGTGCAAAAGCACCGGTGATTCGAGCGCTGTTTCCACCTGCGTCTTGGCATGGTAAGACTGTCCTTACGATGCACACGAGGCAATTGGGCATGGCCGTGGTTGAGCTAGGAGGCGGACGGACTTTTTCTGGACAATCCATCGATCATGCAGTGGGTTGCTCTGATTGGATTCGACCTGGCGAAAGCTGTTTTCCCGACAAACCCTTGGCCGTTGTTCATGCCCGAACTGAATCCGGCTTTAAAGCTGCTGCTCAGCGCATCTTAGCAGCCATTGAGGTGGGAGAGGCATCGGGCTTTACCGAAACAGAATCGGTCATCAAACAATTTAAAGTTCCACCTGCACATGGTCAAGGTTAAAGTTTTTGATTCCACAGAAGCGAGGAGTTCCAAGCGCAAGCCTTTGGAGGCGCCCAAGACAGATGCAGCTGCATTTTATGAGGTCGTAGAGTCTCGCAGGAGTGTTCGTGTCTACACGGATGAGCCCGTTCCCGAACCGGTCATGCGACGTGCAATGGACGCCGCCTTGCTCGCTCCAAGTTCGAGCAACTTGCAAGTTTGGGAAATCCATTGGGTTCGTTCCAATGAAAAGAAAGAGAAGTTGGCCAAGTATTGTTTGGGGCAACCAGCGGCTGTTACGGCACAAGAAATAGTCGTCTTTGTGGCTCGTCCAGATCGTTGGAAGACCAACAACGAGCACATGCTGAGCATTCTCAAGGCCAATCCTGATGCCCCTGCAAAGGCGCTTCAGTATTTTGGCACCATTACCAAGCTGATTTATACCCAAGGTCCATTTGGGATGTTTCGGCCTTTCAAATATTTGTGGTTCAGCCTGAGAGGGATTCAAAAACCAACACCTCGCGAGCCCATTCACCTGGGGCAGATGGCCACTTGGGCTCATAAAACAACCGCGCTTGCAGCTGAAAATTTCATGCTTGCAGTGCGCGCAGAAGGATTTGATTCATGCCCCATGGAAGGATTGGACTCCAAGCGTGTCAAGTCGCTGCTTGGACTTCCGCGCAGAGCGGGGATTACCATGGCAGTATCTGTAGGAAAACGCGCGGAGGGCGGTGTTTATGGTCCTCGGTTTCGTTTTGATTCAAAAAGAGCGATTCACGAACACTAATCTTAAACCATGGAATGGATTGAACTGATTTCCACGCTTCTTATGCTGGTTGCTCTTGAGGCTGTTCTTGGGATTGATAACTTGCTCTACATCGCCATTGAATCCGGCCGTGTTGATGATTCAGATCGCAAGCGAGTTCAGCGCATCGGCATTGTTGGAGCTGTGGCGATGCGATTGGTCCTACTGCTCGTTTTGGTGCAGTTGATCGCGCTGTTTCAATCTTCGATTTTTTCCATTCATTGGGAACCGGTCATTTCCGGTGAGTTCAATGGGCATAGTCTGATTGCTATGATTGGAGGGGCTTTCATTGTTTACACAGCGATCAAAGAGGTTTGGCATATGCTAGCGGGAGATTTGCACAATGCGTCTTCTGCAGGCAGCAAGAAAAAAGCGGGTGCTGCGATTGCTGCCATCATCCTCATGAATGTCGTGTTTTCATTTGATTCTGTGCTCACTGCGATTGCATTGACTGATTCAATGCCGGTCATGGTCACGAGCATTGTCATCAGTGGCATTGTAATGCTCGCATTGGCCAACCGGGTTGCAGAATTCCTACAAAAAAACCGAGCCTATGAAGTGCTCGGTTTATTTATTTTACTGCTCGTCGGTGTCATGCTTCTCTCCGAAGGAGGTCATTTGGCTCACCTTACATTGTTTGGAGGGGAGGTGCACGCGCTCAACAAAACTACGTTTTACTTTTCAGTCACAGTTTTGATCTTGGTTGACCTTGTGCAGTCACGTTACCAAAAACGTCTTTCAAAATAAACAGCGTTCTTGGCGTTATTTTTCGCTGTTGTGGTCGTCGTAACCGTCTTGATGCACGGAAGTTACAGCGCGACCTGAAGGGTCCACGACGTTTTTCAAGCTCTCACTCCATTCCAAGGCTTTTTCGGTGCTGCATGCCACGGATTTCCCGCCAGGAACGCAATTTGCAGCAGCTGAGCTAGAGAAGTGTTTTTCGAAAATGGTCCGGTAAAAGTAGCCCTCCTTCGTGTCAGGCGTGTTGATTGGAAATCGAACGGCTGCTCGCGCGAGCTCTTCATCGCTCACTTTCGCTTCGGCGTGATCTTTTAACCCATCAATCCAACCGTAGCCCACACCGTCTGAAAATTGCTCCTTTTGTCGCCACAGAATCTCATCTGGGATGACCCCGTCAAATGCCTCGCGGAGAATGTGTTTTTCAATTTTTCCGTTGCCACCCATCTTGCCACTTGAATCCATTTCCATTGCATAGTTGACGAATGGTTTGTGCAAGAAAGGAACACGGGTTTCGATGCCCCAAGCCATCATGGATTTGTTGGCACGAGAACAGTCATATTTGTTTAGAGCCAAAACCTTGCGGACAGTTTCTTCATGAAACTCTTTCGCGTCTGGAGCAAGATGGAAATAGAGATATCCTCCGAATAATTCGTCTGCGCCTTCACCTGAAAGGACCATTTTGATTCCCATGGCCTTGATCTGCCTTGCCATGAGGTACATAGGAGTGGATGCTCGTATGGTAGTAACATCATAGGTCTCTATGTGACGAATCACATCTTCGATGGAGTCAATTCCCTCTTGAATGGTGAATGCAAGTGGATGGTGCACTGTGCCAATGTGATCGGCAACTTTCTGGGCCGCAGCCACATCAGGGCTGCCTTCTAATCCAATGCTAAAACTATGGACGCGAGGCCACCACGCTTCGCTATTGCCATCGTCATCCACTCGTTTTTTAGAAAAATTCTGAGCCACAGCTGCGATGACACTTGAATCCAGTCCACCACTTATGAGCAGACCGTAGGGTACGTCACCCATCAAATGTGTTCGGACAGATTCTGTCAATTGAGCGCGCAGTTCGTCCTTGTCATAAGGCTTCTTCGGTGCTTTCTCCCAATCCATCCAATCTTCATGAAAATAGCGCGTTGGAGCGACTTCTGAAGACTTCCAGAAGTGACCAGGTGGAAATTCAGAAACATCTTCGCACAGGTGCTCTATTCCTTTCATTTCAGAGGCTACGAGCAGCGCTCCATTTTTGTCATGTCCAAAATAAAGTGGGATGATGCCGATGGAATCTCGTGCAATGATCCATGATTTGTCTTGCGGATCGAACAGAACGAATGCAAACATGCCCTCGAGATCGTGCACGAGGTCAGCACCTTTTTCGCGGTAAAGCGCAAGAATCACTTCGCAATCGCTTCCTGTCTGGTAAGGGTAATTCGAAGTCGCTTTGCGGATGGACTGGTGATTGTAAATTTCACCATTTACGGCCAAGGCTGTCTGGTGGTCAGGGTCAATCAAAGGTTGTGAACCACTCGTTACGTCCACGATAGCCAGACGTTCGTGAACAAGTATGTTTCCCTCTTGCTGATATACACCGGACCAATCTGGTCCGCGATGGCGTTGCAGTTTTGAGATTTCGAGTGCGCGTGATCGCACCTTATCGGTGGATTCTGTCGCATTGAGAATAGCAGTGATTGAGCACATGTTTGTTCGTATAGATGACGTAAATACGCAATTCATGCCCATAGGTTTCAACTTTTGAGGCGAAAAGCGACTTAATTTTGGAGCAACCTCTAGAAGAATGAAAAATTTATTTTCTTGTCCGACAGCCGTCTTTGTACTGACCATTGCGTGGTTATTCCAATCCCAAACTTTGCTCATTGCGCAGATCGATCAGACTGAATCAGAATATTTGCCCAACGAAGTTCTAGTGATGTTGGAGACGGGAGTGAGTGGTGAGAAATTCTTCTCTGCCCTTCGAACTGAACTGAACTTTGAGTTGCTCAGTGTTCCTTCTCCATCTGCAGGAATATATCATCTCGGAGTTGCGTCTTCTGAATGGGAACAATCCTTGACTTTGCTCAGAGCCAAGCGACAGGTGCGTGCCGTACAGTTGAATCACCTCGTAAGCGAGCGTGAAACGGTCCCCAACGACCCCAATTATGGCCAGCAATGGCACCACGATGAAGGTGGGGATCACGACATCGATTCAGATCTTGCTTGGGATGTCACAACCGGCGGCACAGCAGCCAATGGAGCGCGCATCGTTGTCGCTGTTCTCGAAGGCGGTGGATCGAACTATACCCACACCGATCTCATCGACAACCATTGGACAAACGACGCTGAAATACCAGGCAATGGAGTCGATGATGACAACAATGGATATGTTGATGACTTTAACGGCTGGAATTCAGGTAACAATTCAGACAACATCGCTGGTGGTGGTCATGGCACTTCGGTTAGCGGTATGATTGGTGCCACCGGAAACAACGGCAGTGGTGGATCAGGAGTCAATTGGGATGTGGAGATTATGCAGATTGACATGGGCAATGGATTGTCCGAGTCCAATGTCATAGCGGCTTACGAGTATCCGAAAGTGATGCGCGACATTTACAATGCTAGCGCAGGATTGGAGGGAGCTTTCGTGGTTGCCACCAATGCTTCTTGGGGAATTGATCAAGCCAACCCGGCTAATTATCCTATTTGGTGCGCTTACTACGACGAATTAGGTGCCTCAGGCATCTTGAATTGCGGAGCCACCACGAACTCTGCTCTCAACGTTGATGTGGTTGGAGACATGCCAACAGCGTGCAGTTCAGACTACATGGTCTCTGTGACAGCTACCAACGACAATGATGTGCGAACGTTCAGTGGTTATGGTGTTACTACGATTGATTTGGGCGCGCCAGGCGATCAAGTTTACTTGCCCAGTGGATCAAGTGGCTACGGCAATACAAGTGGCACTTCTTTTGCAAGTCCCTGTGTAGCGGGGGCTATAGGCTTAGTCTATAGCGTTCCATGTCCTGATTTGGCTGAGCTTTCACATTCCAATCCACAGGCTGCCGCCGACATGGTCCTGGGATACATCTACCAGGGTGTTGATTTGGTGCCAAATCTTTTGACAGAAGTGGTCACGGGTGGTCGCTTGAATGTGGCCAATTCTGTGAACTTGGCCCTTGAAGCATGCGGTCCTGTGGAGTGTGACCTTTTGAGTTTCAGTGCGTCTCCAGAGTGTGTCTATGACGCAGACAACGATGCAGTGGAAACTGTTGTTGGGTTGGATGTTGAGTTCTCGAATTTTCTCTGTGAAGCTCAGATTCTCTGTTTTCGTGATACATCGGATGCGGAATGGACGTGTGGATTTGCAGAAGATTTAGGGGTCCAGATCCAGAATGATGTCACCGGAGTATTGAACGGACTCAATGCGAACACTACCTACCAGCTGTATTTTGTTTCGGATACATTGGTAAGTGACACCTTGCTGTTTACCACACCAGATTGTTCCGCTGAAGTGCCCGGTTGCACCAACGCTTCGGCGCTCAATTTTGATGAAAATGCCACGATTGACAACGGCTCTTGCGAATTTCCTTGTGAAGATGTTGTTTTGACCATCACGACCGATTGCTGGCCTCAGGAGGTTGGTTGGGCCATCGTGGACGATTCTGGTGAGGAATTTGCCGGAGTGACTGCAGGCACTTACGATGAAGACGATGATGGTGCAGAGTATGTCTGGGAAGGATGTGTTCCGCATGGTTGTCACGTGCTCACGCTTACCGACACTTACGGCGATGGAATGTTTGGTAGTCAATGGCCGGGGTGTGATTTGGACGGCAATTATATCCTTGCAACGGCTACGGGTGATGTTATTGTCGCTATGGGTGATCCGGATTTTGGCGATGGTATCGACCACGCTTTCTGCGTGCCCGTGGTGCCAGGATGTGTGCAGGAAACAGCATGCAATTACAATGCGGAAGCCAACGCAGATGATGGATCCTGCTTCAGCACAGGAGATGCATGCGATGACGAGAATGAGGATACTGTGCTCGATGCAATTGGTGCCGATTGCTTATGCGCTGGAGTACCAGCGGTTGAAGGATGCACGGATGAAGCAGCATGCAATTTCTTGTCCGATTCGAATGTCGACGATGGATCGTGTTTTTATGTTGGTACGGGAATTATTTCGGGACCTCAAAACCCCACTGCTGGAACCACAGCGACGTATTCATACGATGGACTAGCTTCAAATTCTTACGAATGGACCGTTTCCAATGGCACAATCATTGGCGAATCTGTGGGGTTGGGCCTGCTTGAAATCGAAGTTTTGTGGGAGCTCGAGGCTGGAGGTCAGAATGCCTCTGTGCAAGTAGAGGAAATGGAGTTGTCCCTTGAGTGCACGGAAACTGTGACGTTGAATTTGGATTTGCTGGTCAACGGACTCAATGAGCTCGAAGCTGCAGGTCTGCGGATTTATCCCAATCCTGCGAGCTACAATTTGCGCATAGAAGGTTTGATGGGATGGTCCGATCGCGGAATGGTGCAATGCCTCAACGCTTTCGGTCAAGTTGTGATGGAGCAAGTATTCCAGGCAACGGAGACCCTCGCTCTGCCCGTCGGTGATCTGGCAAGCGGCGTTTACATGTTTCGCTTGTTGGATGGTTCAGAAAAAGCCCTTCAACCAATCCAGACAAGCGTATTGATTCAACGGTAATCAGCCGTTGATTTGAAGCCAAAAAGAGCCTCCGTGTGGCTCCACGCCGAGTGTGTTGGGGTGGTTCCAAATCGGAGCGAGGATGCCACGTATCTCGGACTGCTCACTGGCCCAAAAGGCCGGGAACATTGGCTTATAGCGTTTTGGATTGCTCAATAGCGCCATGGCTAACATGTATTGCTCTGAGTAGGCACGGTCGCACATTTCTTGCGGGTAGTCCCAAGGCAAGTAGATGTCATGTATTTGCACAATGACTCCATCGGCAAGGCGCGGCAACCATTCCAAGAAGAAGACTGTTGCATCCGAGTTTGGTAGAACGCGGTGGCTGTTATCGATGAACAACATGTCGCCAGCTTCCAGTGAATTGAGGAGTTCACTTGCATCTAGTGCTTCAAACGGTTTGCGCACAATGACTTGTGAAAGTTGGTCGATTTCCGCACGGGGGAAAGGGTCAATGCTTGTGATTTGAGTCAATGGGCTATGTTGGGCTTTCGCAGCTGCTGCTACAAGGGTAGAATTGCCTGATCCCACTTCTACATAACGTTTCGGCTTGTGTTCGCTCACAAAGGAAAACAGAGCTGCCATGTCGAGTCCAGGAAGGTATCCGTTGTTCCATCCTGGCATCAGTGCATTGGGCTCATCGCTTCGCTTTTTGAATTGGATCAAATCACCTTCATACGATCGAATCAATTTGGCAGCTGTCAGAAAACCACTCGCATGTGATTCAAGCAGGGTTTGGATTTCTTGCAAGCCAGAATCAGCATCGGGATGAAATCGGGGACGAAAGTCTACAGGGTAATCCAAGTGAACGCTTTGCCACTTTGGTGAAAGGAATCGCTTCCAGCTTTTGATTTTAGAAACCATTGAACTCATGACTTTTTTAGCTGTCCCATTCATTGCGGAGTTTCAACACTTCTTTTTCAGTCCATTCGTGAGCAGCTTTGAGCAATTCCCCTCCGTCGCTGCCAGTGAGAGTCTTTCCAATGCTCACCTTGATGTCGATGTGCCGTTTTCCAAAATGCTTCCAAGCGTGGGGGATGAATTTGGATTGTCCCACCCACGCAATGTTGGGATCCTTGTATTCCAAAGCAATGGGCGTGATTGGAAAACCGCCTTCTGCGCTGATGTAAAACATTCCTGGTCGGTATTCTAAGAGGTCTGGGCCAATATGAGTCGTCCCTTCGGGGAAAATGACAATGCCCAATCCATTGCGCAAGCGGTCCTTGACTGTTTCTCGTGTATTTTTTCTACTGGAAGGATCCTTGCGATTGACCCATATCGTTCCGAGGAGTGAAGCGCCCCAACCGATGATGGGCCAATTCTTGCTTTCACTTCGCGCCACGAATACTACCGGATGCTTGGCTGGAACGAGAACAGCATCGACATAGCTTCGATGATTGCCCATGTATATACTAGGCTCATTTGGCAATTCTCCCTGCACTTCCACACGAATTCCCATCAATCGATAAACATTTCGAATGTAATGCAATAGCACACCATGCATGCGGTTCAGGTCTTTACGCCAGACAAGTCGAAGCAACAACAACGCCAGCACATAAAACCAGGACATCAGCAGAAATCCAGGGATGCGTATGCAGGAACGGAGGAATCGAAATATCATGGTTGAAGGTGCGGTTGATGCTGAGCTTCAGAGGGACGAAGATAAGGGCAGAGCTTGTTTGTTAAGCACCTTGTGAACCCAAGGTATCGATGTGAACTTCTTCGAGGGCAAAGATTTGATTTCCAAGGCAGCTCCCGTAATTGGGTGCGTGAACGTGAGTTGGTGAGCGCAAAGGAAAAGTCCCCGGCCTTTGTAAACCCCTCCGGGTGACGGGAATTTATCATCGCCAACAACCCCATGTCCAGCAGCTTCTAAGTGGCGTCTGATTTGATGTGTTCTGCCGCTCAGCGTCTCGACGACCGCCGCAGAAAGAGGAGAGGACTGTGCCAAGGTTCCCCTTGATTTTACTTCCACAATCGACCCGGACGGCTTGCCATCAAGAGGCAACTTGATGATGAGCTTTTGAGGCATGTGTCCATGGCAAAGGGCCCAGTACTTTTTTTTGATTTCGCCCATCTCAAATGCTTCGTTCACCGCTCTGATGGCGCGCTTATTTTTCCCGAAAATCATCCAACCAGAAGTAGCGAAATCCAGTCGATGACACGGTTCAATCTGCTGCAGACCCGTTGACTTGCGAACCATGGCACGAAACGTTTTTCTGGAATTGCCAGAAGTGAGCACACCATGAGGCTTCCATGCGACCAGCAGGTGGTCATCCTCGAAATCAATTATGACATTTGGATTCATACGTGAAGGAGATGACAGTCAGTATTGGCTTTCGGATTCAGGGCTCCAGACCCATTTCATGAAACATAAAGGCCCATTTGTCGGCTTGCTCATCCAAGATTTTTGACGTGGGTTTGCCTGCACCGTGGCCCGCGTTTTTTTCAATTCGAATGAGTGCCGGTCGCTGGCCTGATTGGCAAGCTTGCAAGCGTGCTGCAAATTTGAAGCTGTGTGCAGGGACCACACGGTCATCGTGATCTGCTGTTGTGACCATGGTGGCAGGATATGCAGTTCCCGGAGCAAGGTTGTGGTATGGGGAATAACCGGCCAAGTTGAGGAAATCAGCTTTGGAGCTGTCAGCGCAACCGTATTCTGGAATCCAACCCCAACCAATGGTAAACTGATGATAGCGGAGCATGTCCATTACGCCGACAGCAGGAAAGGCCACTGCAGCTAATTCCGGGCGTTGGGTCATTGTGGCACCAACAAGCAATCCGCCGTTGGATCCCCCTGCGATCGCAAGTCGCTCAGAACGGGTGTATCCGGAGTTGATCAAATACTCTCCGGCGGCAATGAAGTCGTCGAAAACATTTTGCTTTTTCAGCAGCATCCCTGCTTCATGCCAGTCTTCACCAAACTCACCTCCGCCGCGCAAATTGGGCATGGCATAGACTCCGTTGTTTTCGAGCAGCAGCAGCAAAGAAGGGCTGAAACTCGGAGTCAAGCTAATGTTGAAACCGCCGTAGGCATATAAATACGTTGGACGTTCTCCATCCATTTCCAGCCCTTTTTTATGCACGATAAACATTGGCACTTCGGTGCCATCTTTGGATTCAAACCAAACTTGCTTGGATTCAAATTGTTCAGGATCGAAGTCGACAACAGGAGCCACAAACAGCGCGCTCTCGCCCGTTGCAATGTCATAACGATAGATGGAGGTCGGGTAGGTGAATGAGGTGAAAGCATAAAATGTTTCGGTCGCGTTTGCTTTGCCACCAAAGCCTCCCGTGCTGCCTGCTGCATTTGGCAGTCGGATTTCCCGGGGATTTCCCCCATCGAGATCCATTCGGACAACAGCATTGCAAGCGTTGCGCAAATAAGTGGCAAACAACTGGCCTCCAGTTGCGTTGACTCCTTCAAGAAGGTCCTCGGATTCTGGAATGATGTCAACCCAATTGGATGTGTCCTCGCTTGAGATTCCTGCCAACCGGTATTTTGGAGCATTGGAATCCGTGAGTACCAAAAAGCGCCCGTTAGTGTAATCCACAACAGAGCTGCGGGTGTTGAATCCCCCGATGAGCTCTTGCCAGATTGCTTTGGGGTTCTCTAGATTCAAAAAATGAATGCTATTTCCATCGGTGCCTGTCGAAGTGCTTAAGATTAAGAATTTCTGATCCTCTGTGGCGTAAGCAAAGTGATAACGGTTGGGCTCTTGATCATTTCGGAAGACCAAGCGATCTTCAGACTGGTCGGTTCCGATTTTGTGATAGTAGACACTGTGAAAGGTGTTTTCCGCGCTGAATTCGCTGCCTTTGGGCGCAGGGTATCGGCTGTAATAGAAGCCGTCATCAACCCAGCTTGCCCCAGAGAATTTCACCCATTTTAGAACATCGCCTTGCGGCTTTCCCGTTGCTAAATCATAGACGTGTATTTCCTGCCAATCTGATCCAGCTTCGTTTTGGATCACAGTGATAAATTGGTCGTCGCGCGAGGCACTGCCGAGGGACGCCGTTACGGTTCCGTCTTCGCTCAAAGCGTTGGGGTCCAAGAACAGTTCGTCCTCACCTTTCAGTGTTTCGCGCACATACCAGACGCTTTGATTTTGCAATCCATTGTTTTTGGCGAGGAAGTAGCGATTGCCAATTTTACGCGGCATGCCAATTTTCTCATAATCGTAAATGGATTCGAAGCGATCGCGCAAAGTTTTTCTCCAAGGGTTGGAGGCAAGATGTTGCTGAGTAAAGTCAATTTGTGAGTCCACCCAGGTCTCGGTCTCTTCAGATCGATCATCCTCAAGCCACCGATATGGATCAGCTACTTCTGTTTCCCATAGGGTGTCCACCACAGTTTGCACGCGTGAAGTCGGGTAAGTAAAAGGTCGGCTTGATTCCATGGATTGGTCATTGTCGTTGCAGGCTAAAAACATCATTGCCAAAGAAGAAGCACCTAGCATGAGGCGCGAGTAAACCGGCAAATGGGAGAGCTTTTTCATAGATGGATGTTTATCTTGGTTCAAAAGTACCGAAACACCTGCATCTTTGATCTTAAAATCCAAAAGCAATGAGAAGCCACGAAATCGATTTTCACATCTACGGGGATGACCTTCAAACAGTAGAAATTGAGTTGGATCCGCAAGAAACAGTTATTGCTGAGGCAGGAGCCATGAATTGGATGGAATCGGAAATTCAGTTTGAAGCGAAAATGGGAGATGGTTCTCAGGTCAATGCAGGATTCATGGATGCATTGTTTAGTGCTGGCAAGCGCATGCTGACCGGTGAGTCTCTTTTTATGACGCATTTCACGAACCACGGTGCTTTGAAGCGCAAGGTGGCTTTTGCTTCGCCCTATCCTGGAAAAATAATGCCAGTGGACCTTGAATCCGTTGGTGGTGAGTTGATTTGTCAGAAGGATGCTTTCTTGTGCGCGGCGAAAGGAACCGAGGTGAGCATTGCGATCAACAAGCGAATTGGTTCAGGTTTTTTTGGAGGTGAAGGATTCATTTTGCAGCGTTTGCGTGGAGACGGGAAGGTTTTCTTGCACGCAGGAGGCACGGTGGTAGAAAAAAAATTGAATGGAGAAAAACTTCGTGTGGATACAGGCTGCATTGTGGGCTATACAGGTCAAATTGATTACAGTGTTGAGCAAGCGGGAGGCTTGAAATCAATGCTTTTCGGAGGTGAAGGCCTGTTTCTAGCCACTTTGAGTGGAACCGGAACGGTGTGGCTGCAGAGCCTGCCTTTTAGTCGTTTGGCGGATCGCATCATTGCACGGGCTCCAAGAATTGGCGGGGGGAGCAAGGGTGAGGGTTCAGTTTTGGGCAAATATGGCCGCATGATCGGAGGAGATAATTGGTAAGTTCATTGCACTAGAGCAGGAATTTCTTTATTTTCGTAGACCTGAGTCTTCTTTTTTACGTCCCAGGTAACTTTTTGAGCACTGAATACCCAACCTTATTTCCACTCTTATTAGATGAAACTATTCGTCGCGAAATTGAACCGTGATGTTCAAGATGAACACCTCGAAGAAGCTTTTGCAGCCTTCGGACCTGTCGGCTACGCACGCGTCATTACTGATCGAGACACTGGCCAATCGAAGTGTTTCGGATTTGTCCAAATGCGAGAGGCCGAAGATGGTCGAAAGGCACTTGAGGAGTTAAATGGCGCTGAATTAATGGGGTTTCGGATGGTTGTCAAAGAGGCGGAAGATCGCGCGAAGAAGCCAAGCGATGGAAATGCACGCAGTTCGCGTCCTTCCAGTGGGCGCCCAGCACCATCTTCTTCGGGTTCGAGGCCAGCGAGTGCTTCACCTAGAGCGGGTTCATCTTCTGAGTATAGCCGATTGGAATCTCCGGCAGTTCCTCCGCAGACAGGTGCGTCCAAAAACAAACCAACAAAAGCTGGTAAATTCAAGGGTGGCAAGGATATTTATGCAGATGGGCCAAAGCCAACGAAATTGAAGAAGTCGAAAACCAAACGCACCGATTGGTTGGATGATATGGATGATTTTTGAACGTCCAAGACAAGGATAGGACAGGGGGCTTCGGCCCCCTTTTTTTGGCTAAAAAATGAGCATAAAGAGGCTGTAAATTTCAGGTAAATTCGTCTTTTTTTAGGGTGTCAAACACAGTGTTAAGGTCATTTTAAGGGGGTAAAACAAGTGTTTTGTCGAGATAATTCGAAATAATATCGAGTTGTATAGAGAAAATTGCTATATTTACGAAGCCATAAACCATCACGAAAATGAGTCGTTTTCTACTGCTTTGCGCCGGAATC
>ENA-OREB01000098-OREB01000098.1-marine-metagenome-genome-assembly--contig:-NODE-98-length-46229-cov-5.610786_pt1 | contig 46229 bp, 55 predicted proteins | sample MGYA00248625_ERZ508552 | MGnify/ENA primary metagenome ERZ508552 (study PRJEB26219, sample SAMN06267888) | marine metagenome | isolation source: Monterey Bay, California, USA | place: USA:Monterey Bay...
AGGTTCTGGAGCACTTTCAGGTTCTGGAGCACTTTCAGGTTCTGGAGCACTTTCAGGTTCTGGAGCACTTTCAGGTTTTTTGGAATCCTCCAATATTTCATCGAGAATATCAGATGCATCAGAATTTGAACTCATTAATACAGTAAGACAAGTTTATTGTTTTTTAAGCTTCTCTTTTTCTATATAGGATTCAAGTATGGAATTAACATTTACGTCGTTTGACGATTTAATTTGTTCTACTATTTCCTTTTCTTCAATTTCAAAACAGTTTAAAAATTCCTGGTGATCCTTAAAAACCAAAATTACTTTATCGTTGAAAATACAGTGATAGAATTTTTCATTTTCCATAATTTCAGGATTTATCTTTACACCTTCATCATTTACTTCAATTGCTGAATCCATTACTAGATGAATGATTCCGAATCAGATATAAAATTACGTAATTGTAATAAGAATTGAGTTTTAAAATACAATATGGAAAAAAGAATTGTATTTCATGTTGATTTTGACTATTTTTATGCACAGTGTGAAGAGATTAGAGATTCAAAAATAAAAGGAAAATGTGTTGCAGTTTGTATATTTTCGGATAGGGGAGGAGACAGCGGAGCCATAGCTACTGCAAATTATAATGCAAGAAATTTCGGTGTGAGATCAGGAATACCAATTATGCTTGCAAAAAATAAATTAAAAGAACAAGATTCAGTGTTTTTGCCAGCTGATTTTGATTATTATTCAGAAGTATCATCAAAGGCAATGGGAATAATTGAAAAATATGCCGATGTATTTGAATATGTTGGTAGAGATGAAGCATATCTTGATGTTACAAAAAAAACTGAGAGTGACTTTCATAATGCAGAACATTTAGCACAGCAATTAAAAAATGAGATAAGAAACAGTCTAAAACTCACATGTTCTATAGGAATCACATCGAACAAACTACTTTCAAAGATTGCCTCAGATTATAAAAAACCAGATGGAATAACAATTGTAAAACCAGAACAAGTTTATGAGTTTTTGTCACCATTAAAAATCAGAGAAATTCCAGGTATAGGTAAAAAAACAGAAGATATTTTTGCTCAAATGGGAGTGAATACGATAGATGATCTAAGAGGAATTGATGTTTTTGATTTAAACAAAATGTTTGGAAGAAAAACTGGAGGATATATTTTCAATTCTGCAAAAGGCATTGATGTAGAAGTAGTTAAACCAAGAGCACCTACAATTCAGTTTAGTAAGATTACTACATTAAAGAAAAATTCTAAAGAACTTGAATTTCTACGTGAGAATATAGAAGAATTATGTATGCAAGTGAATAGAATTGCAATTGAAAACAACAAAATGTATCGCTCAATTGGAATTCAGTTTGTAAATGAAGATTTATCCACAAAGACTAAATCAAGAATGTTAAGAAATCCAGGAAATAATATTATGGAATTAAAAAAAGTTGTAAATCAACTACTAGAAGAAGCATTGGTGGATCAAGAAATGTTAATTAGAAGAATTGGAGTTAGAATTTCAGAGTTTTCAGATGTAGAGGGTCAAAGTAACATTACAAATTATTTTTAGATGTTTTTTCTGATTCTATTCTCTTGAGTCGTTTTGTTTCAACTACAGTTACAATCATTAAAAAGATGAATAGCCACGGAAGAAACATTATTTCACCTGCTACAGAATGAAATTCTTCCCATGCTTCAGGATCTGTAGTCACTTTTAATGCGTAAACAGATAACGAAAAGATTCTAATCAAATTTACAAATATGGTTCCAAGAATTCCTAAAATAAAATATATGATTTTTCGGTTTCGTGGAATTCTCATTTTTATGAGAAATGCCATCATGACAAGTGAATAGATGATTATGCTATGAACTCCAGCAGAGGGCCAAAAGACTTGTAATGCAAATGGACCAAAATCACCATTAAGGAACATTAGATTATCACGTGCAGTTGCAACACCAAGATCAAGTGCAGTTATGACCCAAACATTTGCTTGAACAAAGTAAGGCACTATGTATTGTAATGGTCCAAGTGTATCATAAGGAAAGAAAGAGTCTAATGCCAAGATTATTGCATTTCCAGCTAAGAAGATGGGACCAGCAGGTCCAATTCTAATCCATTTTCGCCCAAACAAAATTGCAAGGGATGCAGTAACAAATATTGCCATTACTGTGAAATCAAATAGCCATTCCCATGAATATTCTAAAACTCCAAAAACATCAACTAAACTCATAATGTAATCTCTAACACCAAATTGAAGAGATACAAAGTATGTCACAGTGAGTCCTATTAGTGGGAGACAATAGAAAAAACGCTTTTTTGGAATTACAAATTTTAATCCAATTAATTCAGCTGCAATGAATGCTGCTGCAAAAAGAAATCCACCTCTACCCTGATTCCAGCTTAGACTGAAGCTATCTGGATATATAGCCATTGTAAATAGGATTGGAGATAAAACAAGAAGAATTGCTATGATCACACTTTTGTTTTCCATTGAGTATCTTTTTGAGACTCTCAATAAATATGCAAATATTAGAAAAAATCAGACATGTTAGTTTGCTCTACAAGTTTTAGCATATTACCATGAACAAGCCATTCATTTTTACTAATACTCATTCGTTTTGTTGCAAGATCAATTGCCTCATTTAATGAATTGGCTTCTTGAGGATGTTTTTTCATTGCTTCTCGAATTCCCTCACGTACCTGCCAAACTCCAACAGGAACTGCATATTCAGGTTGAATTTCTCTAAATATCATAACACCAGATTGTTTTTTGATTTTTTGTAAGTATTCTGTCACTGCCAATTTTCCTGCAAAGTATGCACCTGCAATTGATGGCGGATGATTGATACCTTTAGCAGTTTCATGATCACTTCCAAATCCAATAGAATTTTTATCATGCCATGCTTCTTGCATTTCAAAGAGCCACCTATGAGGAAATAATATAATTGAAAATAAATTTCCAAGATGATCAAAGTGGAAAATATCGTATCTGTCAATAATATCAAATTCAAGTATATCATGCATTAAATTATTAGAAATTATTTGATCTGTTGCAGTGATACTCCATTTTGTTGGTACTAATTTTCTATTTTTGCCAAACATTCCAATGCTGAAACATTTTTGGATTTTTGATATTTCAATTCCAGAATTGTAAAGTTTCATTACTGCATCTTCAGAGTTTAGATCAGTGTCATAGTATGCATTTTCTATTGGTTTGATTGATGAGTTTGGAGAAAATTTTGCACTTTTGATTTCACCAATTGGACCAAAAGGAGCATTTTGGCCATCTATAGAAGGAAGCGGTGCAGGATTTTTTAGAAATTTTATTTCGGAATCAATAGTGCCAGATGACATTGCCAGTTCATGAAGACTCTCAATAAAACGTCCACTAGTTTCCTCGATTCCTGTTTTTTGTATTCCGCGTACAAGATTTAGTCGGTAATTTACAATTTCTTCAAGACTTTTTCCAAGCCATCTTTCAGGTGCATCTAAAAGTGAAGTATCGCCATGAATAGGAGGTAACATAGGACCAATACCGACTTTTGGATATCCATACGAGCCCACAAAAACAGAAGGAGGGCTAGAACCCTGTATTTCATTTGAGGAAAAGAGATTAGCATATTTCGATAAATATTCATGCCAGTTTTGTTCAATTCCCTTTCGAATATCTGAGCCCGAACTAGACATGAAATTCTATGAAATGTATGAATAATAAATAATTCATCTAGTAAAAAATTGACACAAAGTTAAAGAGAACTAAAAATTCAATAATTGCAGATGAAGGTAAAAAGAATTATTTCATTTTTACCAAGTGCAACAGAATTGATTTATGAATTAGGTGCACAAGAGAGGTTATTTGGTGTGACTCACGAATGTGATTATCCAAGTGATGCATCAAATAAACCAAGAGTCATAGAAAGTATTTTTGAGCCAGACAAAATGTCAAGTCAAGAAATTGATGATAAAATTTGTGAACTTTCAGAAAGAGGAGAAGAGATTTACAAACTAATAACAGAAAATGTTTCTAATGCAAAACCAGATCTAATAATTTCACAAGAAATTTGTGAGGTATGTTCAGCATATACGAACCAAGTAAAAAATGCAATTGACATTCTTGAAGAAAAACCAGAAATTTATTCGATGAGTCCTCATAATATACAAGAAATTTTAAGATGCGTTAGTGATATTGCAGAGAAAATTGAGGAGGAGGAAAGAGGAGAAGAGATTGTTAATTCGCTAAACACACGAATTAATAAAATAAAAAAAGTACCAATTTCAAATAGACCAAAAGTTTTAGGAATAGAATGGATAAAACCATTTTTCACGGCAGGTCATTGGGTTCCGGAAATGATTGAAAATTCAGGAGGAATAAACATGATAACAAAAAATGGTGAGCATTCAAGAAAAATGGATATTACAGAGATTGAGAATGCAGATCCTGACGTACTGATTTTAATGCCATGTGGTTTTAATGTTCAAAGAACAATTTCAGAGTATGAGAAATATCTTAAAGATGATTCAAGATGGAATAAATTAAGAGCAGTTAGAGAAAAAAGAGTTTTTGTAGTAGATGCAAATTCATTTTTCAGTAAACCAAGTATTAGAGTAGTGACAGGTATTGAGATTTTGGCAAAAATTTTGCACCCAGAAATATTTACAGATTTTGAGGTACCGACTAACTCATTTTCAAAAATATAGAAAGAAGTTTCTATTATTGATCGTCTGTCTCATCTAATTCATCAGCATCGTATGCTCGTTTAGATGGACGAGTTGGAATGAAGAATCGTGACATGTTAACCAATTGCAATTTTTAAAGTAAATTTAGTGGGTTGTAAAAAATTGTCTTTTTACATTAACAAAATTGAACTAGATTAGAGATTTATTTTACATTCACGTGAAAGAGACTTTGTAGTGACAAAGATCACTACTCCAAGAATTCCAATTGATGTCAATCTTATGGGAATTTCATAGACATTTAGAAATGAGCTTGCAATACTTCCAGCAGTTCCAAATGTAGTAATAATTGAAAATGCTATCGGACCACATGAACAAGCGCCAGCTGATGCTCCGATAATAGTTCCAATAATGCTAGAACCGATTTTTTTGGTTTTTTTGATTAGTTTTACACGGTAAATATTCATAGATACTGCCAATGCTGAAAAAAATGACAGAATTACAATGAGTAAGAAACTAAGAGTTGTTTCAGGATAGATTGAGAATACTATAAATGGTTCAAAAAAAAGAAATTCTGAAATTGTAATTAGTGGAAAAAATAATAGGAAAAATATTCCAATTGCAATTAGAATGTAAGTATAATTTGAGTAAACAGTCTCAAAAGTATTGTTCAATTTAGAGTAATGAATCTAAAACTTTTTCAAATGTAGAATATGGGTGTGGACCAATAAGACGTTCAGCAGTTCCAGATGTATTAACAATAATAAATGTAGGAGTACTGTTTGCTGCAAAATCAGTACTAGCTTTTTGTTTATTAAAACTAATTTGAGAAAAATATTTTTTTGAGATCATGCATTCATTAAATTGTTCAGTGTCTAGTCCAAGGTTAAATGCAATTGCAGTCAGTCTATCGATATTTGCCCATCCGTCATTCTCATGTTGTTGAAGTTGATATAATGTAGTGTGATATTCCCAATACATTCCCTGATCATTTGCACAATAAGTTGCCTCTGCAGCAGAAGTTGAATCAGCACCTATAAACGGCATATCTATGAAAACCAAATTTGCTTTTCCAGTCTCAATGTAATTTTCAATTATATCTTGGCGTGTATTATCAAACCAGAGTTTACATGCAGGACATTGATAATCGCCAATCTCCACAATTGTAACACCTGCATTTTTAGAACCTAATACAGGTACATCGGTTAACGCTATTGTTTGACCCTCATCCTGTGATGAACGTTGAACATTATCAAAATCAGACATATATGATGAAGCATAAGCTATCACGGCGACAATCAAAATTACAGCAGCAACACCAACTGCAATTACCTTTGTGTTTGCCATGAGTTTAGCATAAAAATTTAATTAAAAAACCTTACATTGTATCTAAAGAGATGTTATTTACGCCTAAATAGACTCATGATTTTTTGGGCAACAGAATCAATAGGACATGAACTGCATGAAACATCAGAGTTTTCAGCCTCAACTTGTTTGTCTAGTTCATTTTGTTTTTTCTCATCCATGATCATAGTAACCGAAAATAGGTTATAAACAATTTTACAAAATTTTACAAATACACTATTCACCATAGGAATCAATTAATTCTAAGCATGGGTTTATTAGACGATCGAATTGAGTGAGAATAGAAATAATGACGGATTAGGTTCGCTTTCTCTGTCATTGCTTTAGACAGAAAAAAAATGAACACATTTGAAGAATTAGAAATAAATGAAGACGTAATGAGATCCATAAAGGAGCTCGGTTTTACTACACCTTTTCCAATACAAGCACAAGCTATACCTGAACTTTTACGAGGAAATGATGTAATTGGTCAAGCACATACAGGAACAGGAAAGACAGCTACATTTGGAATACCAATGCTACAGAATATTATCCATGGAGGAGGAATTCAAGGATTAGTTATTGCCCCAACAAGAGAATTAGCCATGCAGATTACAGAAGAGATAAAAAAAATTGGCAAGTATACAAAAATTAAAGTAGTAACTGTTTACGGAGGACAAGGAATTGGAATTCAATTAGATGCACTACGTAGAAAACCAGAGATTGTAGTTGCAACACCTGGAAGATTGATTGATCATTTGGACAATGGTTCAATTAGAACTGATGATATCAAACATGTCGTATTAGATGAAGCAGATGTAATGCTGGACATGGGATTCATTGAAGATATAGAATACGTTTTACAAAAGATTCCAGGAAATAGAATTACATCATTATGGTCAGCAACAATGCCACCTGAAATTCTTAGACTTTCAGACAAGTATCTAAACAATGCAAAAAACATTCTAATTGATTCAGATGATTTAAGTGGCGAAGGAATTGATCAGTCATTTTTAGTAATCAAAGACAGAGAAAAACACAAGTATCTGACAGATTTCATTAATCAAAATAGAGGCCAAGTCATAGTGTTTTGTTCAACAAAAATTCGAACAAGAAATGTTGCTAGAGACTTACAAAAATCCAGATACAAAGTAGTTGCAATAGAAGGTGACATGTCACAGAATAAGCGTGAATATTCAATGATGAAATTTAGAAAAAATCAAGCAGACATATTAGTTGCCACAGATGTTGCAGCAAGAGGAATAGATGTTCCAAAAGTAGGATTAGTCGTAAACTATGATGTTCCAAATCAAGATATGGTTTATTTCCATAGAATTGGACGTACAGCAAGAGCAGGAGCAAAAGGAAAAGCAGTTACACTTGTATCATATTCATCAATTGCAGATTGGAAATTTATTAAAAAACAAATTAAATCAGATTTGACTGATTTGAATAAAAAAATGGGAATAGAAGTTCACATCCCAGATCCACTAAAGCGAGATGTTGGACGACGTATTGCACAGCCAATGCGTTCAGGATATGGAAGACGACCAAGTTATGGCGGTGGTGGTGGAAGACGACCAAGTTATGGCGGTGGTGGTGGAAGACGACCAAGTTATGGCGGTGGACATAGCAGAGACGGACCTGCTAGAGATCAATACAAAAGAAGAGGTAGTGCACGTCCAGCATACAGAAGACAAAACCGCGATACCAACAAGAAATGGTAATTTAACACTTAAAGACAAGGATTGATTAGATAAGTGTAAGAAAAAATGCATATCGGATTTGTTTTATTAAATTGTGATTTGGGTGCTGAAGAGTATATTTTAGAAGAATTGAAACAAGTAAATGAAATAAAAAATGCATATGTTACGTTTGGTGCATACGACATCATAGCTGAAATTCATGCAGAGACACAAGAAGATTTTGAAAAAACAGTTTCATTAAAAATTAGACAGCTGTCTAGAGTAGTAAGCACAATGACACTAAATGTAATTAAAGGCGAATGACACTTATACAAAAAAGAAAGTGAAATTATGTTGCCACAAATTGAATATTCTGGAATAGTATGGGCACTAAGTCATAATGATCCAGAGCCTCTAGTTGAACATAGTATAAAGAAATTACAAGATTATGGAGTAAAAAAAGAAGATATTCAGATAGTAGATGCTCCAGATAATCCCGAAGTGGGACAAATTGTTGTAGAGATTTGGCCACATGAATTAGTTATTGCAAGAATTAGAACTGTTCGAGGGGAATCTTTTATCAGCGGAACAGAACTCAATATAGAACTAAAAACAGATGAAACAGGAAAATATATCGATTAATTTTGAGAAAAAAACAAAAAAAGAAGAAAAACACAAGTAAATTTTTAACAATTTCAATTGGACTAATATTAGTTGGAATTACCGTCTTCTACTTTTATTCAGATGATCAGGCAAAAATCCGAGGATATGCATTTGGAAATGAGATTCAGTCACTACAAGAAGAAGTTCAAAATGAACAAGGGAGATTTATTTCCAATATAGCAAGATGGAATGAGGGGGCCATTTCTGATGATGAAATGATCAGAATAGGAAATTCACATCTTAACGAATTTAACAAGTTATTAGACAAATATGATGAGTTACAGCCACCAGATGTATTTTCAAGGTCTGTGAAGCTCTTAAAACTCTCATTAGAATATCAGATTGAATCACATGGGCATAGATTAAACTGGATTAAGAATGGAGATGATTTAGAACAAGTAAGATCTCAGGAATTGACACAATTGTCATTTGAGGCAGAACAGGCAGGATTAAAGTCATTTAATGATGCAAAGGCAGGAATACAACAGTAAATCTTTAAGAGTTTAAAAACAGAAAGTGTTAATATGAGAAAATTATTTTTTCTAATTCCATTATTATTTCTGATGCAACCAGCATTTGGTGAAATACTGGTTCAAAATGATCAGACATACATAGGAAATGATGGTATGTTACACATTGTAGGAGAAATTCAAAACAATTCAAAGTCCCCATTAAATCAAATAAAGATTTTAGCTGTACTAACTGATGGAAGTGGAAAGGAGATAAACAAATTTGATGGTAAAATGATGTCAAATGTTCTAATGCCTGGAATGAAAGGAGGTTTTGATATAATCACTAGTGAAAAGATTTTAGATAGAAATTTAGTTTATGACTTAAAATTTGAGTACAAGCTTGCAGCCCCAAAAAACCAAGTAATTGAGATAGTATCATCAGAATTAACAAGAGACCAATTGAATAATGTGGTAATTTCAGGAACCATGGAAAATAATGGAGACATTACTGCAAACATGATTAATGTAATTGCGACATTGTATGACAGAGATGGAAATGTGTTAACAATTTCAAAAATTCATACACAGCCAGATTTTTTGAGATCTGGTGAAGAAAGCCACTTCGTCATCCCAATTTATGAGAAAAGTCAGTCAATGGAAGTAGTAAATTATACAATTGTAGCAGAATCAGATGAATACGCAGCTGTTCCAGAATTTCCATTAGGGTCAGGTGCTTTACTAATTATTTCGGTTTCATCATATGTGATTTTTTCCAGAAACCCTGAAAGAATAACAAATGCCATATCCAGATGTTCAAAGATTCTTGTTCGACAATAATTCTTATACAGATATAATCGGAAGAATGTAAAATGGCAATTTCAGATGAGAATAAAAAATTTTTAGAAGACTTACTCCAATACTATATTGACCAAGCTGATTCGTACAGTCAGTTTGCAAGCGAATATGGAGATTTTTCTAAATCTAAAAGAGAGATAGCATTTGGAGTGATTGTCGGAACTATTTATTCAACATTCTTACAGACATATTCAAATCAACAATTAGAAGTAAAATTAGATGATATCCAGGAATTTCATGATTTCATAAGAGACAATATTGACAAGATTACTAGTGCACTCGATGGAAAGAACAACCTATAGGTAGGAATAAATCTAAACGTAAATCTAGTCAAGCATGTCAGAGGAAATTGGATATAAGATTCAACAGATTGTGGATAATGGTCATGCAGTTCAAATAACATTAGCAGAAGATGTGCAGACAGAACCGGTGTCACAAAAACAATTGATAATGGAGAATGTTTCAAAGAAACTTGATCAAGATACAAAAGAACAGGTCATGCCATTACTAGAAGCAATGCTTCAAGCACAGCCAACTATCAAAATGAAGAGTTATGCACAAACAAATATTTCAATTACAATGCCAAAAAACAGATATGAGAGATTTGGACGACCACAAGTTGGAGAAATATTAAGAATAGATATTAAAAAGATTTAGAGATTTTCTTCTATTTCAGATAATTTAGATAGTGGCATAGAACATGTGAAATTTTTACAAATTGTAACTTTGGTATTATTTGAAAAATCTTTTCCCTCAAAGAACGGATATTTTGATAATAATTTCAGATTTTTTTCATCATTAATTGAGATGATGAATCCTTCGGGAATAAATTTTTTAAACAAGAAATCAACAATGTTGGAATTTTCAGAATTAATTATCGTAATTTCTGTTGGAGAGTTTAGATACAAATTCATTACATTTAGCAAATATCCAAAAGCAAATGGATTTTCTGCCGCAGAGGTTCCATTTGATTCTAGTATTTGCTTTGATATTTTGAGGAATGTTTCATTGTGTGTTAGATGATGTAATTTCAATAGTGCATTTGACGCAACAGAATTTCCTGAGGGTACAGATAAATCATAATAATTTTTTGGGCGAATTATTAGAGATTCATGAGTATCAGATGTAAAATAAAATGATTTTCCAGTAACATTCCAGAAATGCTCAATCATGTAATTCGCAATTTTTTGAGCCATCTCTAAGAAATATGGGTCAGAAGTTATCTCAAAAACATCAACTAGAGAATTTACAAGATATGCATAATCATCTAGATATCCATTGAGTTTTGGAGTATCATTTTTGAAAGTTCTATGAATAAATCCATGCTTTGAGAATTGTTCTGAAAAATATTTGGCCGCGTTGATTGCCACTTGAAGATATTTCTCATTTCCAGAAATCCTATAACCCTTAACAAAGGCAGATATCATCATAGAATTCCATGATGTGATTATCTTATCATCAATTCCAGGCTGATCACGTTCATTTCGCACATCAAGTAATTTTTTTGATGAGCGCTTCAAAAGTTCTGTAATTTCATCTTCAGTTTTGTTAAATTTGAATGCAAGAGATGAAATGTTAATATTATTTGCCAAAATTGTATTTCCCTCAAAATTTCCTCCATCTGTGACATCATAAAAGATACAAAAGAGTTCAGAATCATCGCCTATGATATTTTCAATTTCACGTTTTTTCCAAACATATGTCTGACCTTCATCTCCATTAGTATCTGCATCTTGTGCGGAATAGAATAACCCGGATGAAGAGGTCATTTCACGTATAACATAATCAAGTGTTTTTGTAACGACATCAAGATAAAAAGGATCTTTGGTAATTTGATACGCTTCAGCATATACAGGAGGTAGAAGAGCATTATCATACAACATTTTTTCAAAATGCGGTACAAGCCATCGTGCATCAGTGGAATATCTATGAAATCCACCTCCAATTTGATCGAAGATTCCACCTTTGGCCATTTTTTTTAATGTCAATAGTGCAAAGTCTTGAAATTTACCAATTCCTGAAAGTTTTGAGTACCTAAACATAAAAGAAATATTCGCTGCATTTGGAAATTTTGGTGCTTGTCCAAAACCGCCAAAGTTTGTATCTGCAACTTGCAGTAGATTAACTGCTGCTTCATCTAAAATAGATTTTTCAATTATTCCACCATCGGAAACTTTTTCCAGCTTAGTGAGATTTGTCATGAATTGTTCTGCAGAATTACCAACATCTTTTGGTTTTTCTTTCCAAGCTTGTGCAAGCTGTCTACATAAACTACCAAAACCAGGCCGGCCATACGAATCAAGTACTGGAAAGTACGTTCCAACATAGAAAGGCTTTTGATCAGGTGTCAAAAATACGCTTAATGGCCAACCACCTTGACCAGTTGACATTTGACAAATTTTTTGGTAAATATCATCAAGATCAGGTCTTTCTTCTCTATCTACTTTGATGTTAACAAAATTTTCATTCATAATTTTTGCCACATCGTCATTTTCAAATGATTCATGAGCCATAACATGGCACCAATGACAAGAACTGTATCCAATGGATAAGAAAATAGGCTTGTTTTCGTCTTTTGCCTTTTTTAATGATTCGTCGTTCCAAGAAAACCATTCAACAGGATTATCTTTATGTTGTAAAAGATATGGGCTTGTTTCTTTGGATAGATTATTTGACACAATAATGATTCAAGTTGTGATTATTTGTATGTAATCTAGATTTTCCAGATTGCCGTATCATGACGTTTGTAAATTTCTATATTAATTTGCTTAAGGAGTTTTTGCTTCGATTTATCTGCTTTTTTTTCATGACTGTAATCTTTCTTTTTTAGTAACTTTTCTAAAAGTATAAGCTGATCAAGATTAAGATTTTTCAAATGTCCTTTTTTTGTAATTAGATTCAATAGTTCTACACGTCTAAAATCATCTTTTTTTAAGATTTCAGTCATAATCATTCTCATAACATCTTACTAAAAAATAATAGTACGCTAAATTAGATGAAAGTGTAATGGAAATGATGCGTGCGATGGTTCTTTCTGAATGTAAAAAGATTGAAGAAAAACCATTAAAATTAACAAATATTCAAAGGCATTCAATTAGTAATTCAGATGAAGTGTTAATCAAGATTGAAGCATGTGGAGTATGTCATTCCCAATTACATGGAATAGAAGGAGACTGGCAAGAAATTGGAATTCCTCCAACACTTCCAACAGTACCAGGACATGAAGTAGTTGGAAAAATTGTCGAGGTTGGAGATCATGTTACAAGGTTCAAGGTGGGGGATAGAGTTGGAATTACACCATTATTGAAATCCTGTATGGATTGTACATATTGTAATGATGGTAAAGAATACCTTTGTGAAACAAATGAGATAACAGGTGAGACGTTACGTGGAGGGTATACAGAGTACATTAATGCATCTGAGAATTTTATTACCAGAGTTCCAGATAGTATGCCAGCAGAATATGCAGCGCCATTATTTTGTCCAGGAATTACTGCATACAAAGCAGTGAAAGCAGCCGAACCTCAAAAAAATAAAAGGATTGCAATCTTTGGAATTGGAGGAGTGGGACATATGGCAATACAGTTTGCCAAAGTTGAAGGATGTGAAGTTACAGGAGTATCAAGAAAGAAGAAACACCTCGATGTTGCAGAAAAACTTGGTGCACAAAAAGTATTTCAGTTTACAGAATCTCAAGATGAATTTCTAAATAATGTTAAAAATGAATATGGCATGTTTGATGCAGCAATTGTTTTTGCACCGTCAGATTTAGTCACAGACACAGCCATAAAATCAGTAAAAAAAGGAGGAACCATAGTTATTGCCACAGTAGGAAAGATTCCAAATTTCTTGGCATTTGAAGAAAAGACAGTAAGAGGAACATTGATTGGCTCCATGAAAGACATGGAAAAAGTGATTGAAATTGCACAGAAAAACGATTTCAGTGTTGTTACAGAGACATTCCCATTAGAAGAGGCAAATGAAGTATTAGAGAAATTAAAGAATTCAGATATCGAGGCACGTGCAGTTCTAATTCCTTAAATTACCAATAATTTTTTTACAATCATGATTTGTAGACGTTGTCATCATACCGATGAGATTCATAAGACCACTAATTCAACAGAGTCAATATTAAGAAGGGGCTCATGTCAGATCCCAGATTGTACATGCAATCAATTTTTAGACGCATTTGAAGAGATTGATGATGAACAACTCTAGCCATATATAGTAAAAAAAGGTCTCAGATTCATGGATAAACATGCACCAAAAGAAGAAATGATTAAAGATTTGGAGAATATTTTAGCAAAGATCAATGCTTTAGAAGTTAATGCAAAGAGTGAAGAAGCAAAAGCTAATGTTAAGATTCTAAGGAAATTAACTGAAGGACAGATTCATTCAATTAATGAATTTGATCACTTGAAAAAAGCAATTGATCTTCTTACAATACAATTATTTGATGTTAAAGATAAGATTAATTCCAAATAATTATTCAATTTGGCATAATGGGCGATACTTTAAGATAATTTTGTCTACAATTCTTTTTCTTTCTCGTTCTTCAGATTCCCATAGAGGTAGAATTGAGAGGTAAAGTAGGTCTTCATTGCCTGCATGTTGAACCCAGCACTTGAAATTATCATTTTGTGTAAAAAAATCATTCTGATCAGTTTTGTCAGATTCATCTACGTAAAGCGGAATAAAACCTGATTTATCACGACCAAATATTATGTATACGACTTTATCCATAGGAGGGCCCCATTCAGAGATCTTAATTGGTCCAAGAAATTCATAATGGAGAATTTGAATTGTCACTTACAAAATTAAGAAGTCTCAAGTTTTAAATTTGCCTAATTTTGCCTCAAAGTAAATGTCAGAAATGCAGAATCCGCATCATTATAGAAAAGTTGGATATTCGATGATACTAGTTGCTGCATCTCTAGCAGCAATTGGACTAGTTCAGCTTGCAATTGGACCAGATGTTCTTTATGCCGATTCAATGCAAAGAGACAAAACTGCATTCTTTGAAATGTGTAAAGCAGGAAATTACATGCAGGATGGATGTGAGATGTTTGATAAACCTGGAAATACATTATATGAGATTCCTAGAATGACATTAGAAGGAACAGAAGAAGCTGAATCTATGATTATGGAAGAATCAGTGATGGAAACACCACAAGTATCTGCAGAAATTGTTTCAATTCCAAGTGGATCAGGTGCACCAGGATGTGAAGAAACAAATGAATGTTATATTCCTGCAGCACTAACAGTTTCAACTGGCACTACAGTGATTTGGGAGAATACTGATAATGCGGCACATCTTGCAACAAGTGGAACACCAGATGGAGGACCAGATGGAGCTTTTGATTCAGGAATGATTATGGCTGGAGCCACATTTGAATATGAATTTTCAGACAAAGGTGAATTCGCATATTATTGTCTTGTTCATCCTTGGATGGTTGGAACTGTAACAGTAGAATGATTACTGTTCATTCATGTAGTTTTCCCAAGTGTTAAGATTAGATGTTAACCGATTCATTTGATACATTGCACCACCGATAATTCCAGCATGATAACAAGTGTATAGATAGATTTGAGAGTTAGAAGGATCAGTTTGTGTTAAACTCATACTGATCATTGAAAAGAAAACAAATGTTCCACAGAATGTAATAATTTTTCCTATCACCCCACCATTTAATCCAACAATTCGTCTCGTAGCTGCAGCCATAATTATAATACTTGATACAATCAAAAATGTTGCACCACCGTTTGCAGTAACCATATCAGTAACCCAAGGAATTATTCCATCATCCATCATAGTCAAATCAGGCATCATTGCACCACCGTGTAATGCAAAATTTACAGAGCTAAATAGACCACCAATCACTAAAAAGAAAAGAAATAATTTCATAATTTTCCGTTTTAGTGCACTTCTAGTTTCAGATGGCTGTAATGCCCTTTCAGAGATTCTTAAACCATATAAAAATCCAATTCCAAATGCAGGAATAAATAAGATATTGATAATGTATGGATGTTCAAGAATTAATTCAGCATAATATGTATTTAGTAAAAATGCCATCAACAATGCAATTCCTGCAGCACTTCCAAAAACAATCAAATTTGAATATTTGAATAATTTTGGTACATTTTCATCAGAGCTATTCCAACTATACACAAAAAATTCTTTTGGAATTTGGATAAAAAACAGAGTAAAAATTGATTTACCTAACGAATCAATTATTTTCAATTTCTTCCTAACAAATGAGAATGTGTATGAAACATCGCATTTTTATTTTAATTGAAAAGGCATTAGATAGTGAAGTCATTATCAATTGTAATTCCAGGAATAATTCTTATAATATTTGGAATAATATTCAGTTTTCAAGGACAAGGCATGGTAGGACCTGAAACATCATTCATGTATGAAAATGAAGAATGGAGTGATTATGGGATATTTATCAGTATGATAGGAGTGATTTTGATCTTAATTGGATATATTATTGAAAAGAAGAAAATAACTTAAGAATTTTTTTGAAAATATTTTTGATGATATTCTTCAGCACGATAAAATTTTGAAGATGATTTTATCTCAGTTACAATGTCACTGCCAAATGTCTTTTGTGCAAAAGGGTTTAATTTTTCTTTAACTTCTTTTGCAGTATTTTCTTGTTCAGCATCATGACAAAATATTGCAGAACGGTATTGAATGCCAATATCAGGACCTTGTCTATTGGGAGTAGTTGGATTATGGTTTTCAAAAAATACCTTTACTAAATCAGAATATGAAATCTCAGTAGGATCAAACTCAACTTGTATAGCTTCAGCATGACCTGTTTTATCGGTACAGACATCTTCGTATGTAGGATTATCAGTATGACCACCAGTGTAACCTACAGCCGTTGATTTTACGCCATTTGTTTTAGAAAATACTTCTTCAACGTGCCAAAAGCATCCTGCAGCAAAAGTTGCTTTCTCCATATACTAATTCATGATAAACAATAAAAAAAGCTTTCAGAATTTTAAAAGCCACAATCTAAAGGATTCTCAGGTTTTAGAATTTCTCTTAGAACAATTGTAGCATATGAACCACGCGATAGTTGAAATTTTATTAAATTTTCATTAATGTTGAGATTAAGATAATTAATCGATGCATTACGAAATCCTCCATCAACAGAGATTTCTTGAAAATCTTTTATGAAGAAATCTTTTGGGGTGAGTAATTCATCATCAAGGATTTTTTTGATGTAATAATCAAATCTAGATTTTTTGTAATAGGAGTGACCAATTAAGGGGATAGCAAGTCTTTGGTTTGGATCATTTTCAAACTTACCAAGTATAGAATTTTTATCAAAACAAACATCATCCACTGTTGAAAGAAATAGTTCTTCTTCAAATTCATATGCAAGACTCAATGTTTTATTGAACAAAAATGACTGATACGCTTGAATGTAAAATCGACGTAATGATAAAGGAATTGAACGAATCGCATTTTTAGGATCTTTATCTTTTGAGAGTTGTTTTAGTAGATTTCTTTCAATGTCCATTGAATATGGAAGTAATTCAATTATTTCAGATTCAGATTTACGTTCAGAGATTAATTTTCTGAATTGATTATTTTTTTCTGAATCATATTTTGATGAAAAATTTAGTAGATAATCAACAGCCTCTTCATAATTGCCTTTGATGATGGATTTACCAACTAGATGTGTTATTGGTCGTTTTGAGCCAAATCTTTGATAGCCAAAAAAATTGAGAATTTTTTCATCATCAGTAAATGACGGCAATGGTTCATTCAAATCTGATACTTTAATTTCAAAAATATTTCCTAGCATATCTTTTTTTGATATTGGTTTTTTCACAAACCCAATTCTTTTAGCAGAATATTTTTTTCCTTCAATTTCTGCTAGTGAATCTAATTTTTTGTATGTGTATACGTATTGTTCTGTTTGTGCATGAGCATCTTTCAAGCCAAGAGCCTTTAAAACAAGTCCATATCTTTTCTCAATGTCAATTAGTGCATGATTGGTATCGATCCCAGATTTTTTTAATAAGTAAACAGCATGTCCGTCTAAATTATCAAATGAATCAATGGCTTTTTCAGATAGAACTTCCTTTACCAAGAAATCATTTTCGTTTTGTTTGATTTTTCCAGAAACAGATGAAGATTTTGTAGTATAAACAGAGATTCCAATCTCGTTATCAATTTGTGGAATCACGGTTCAATGGTTACATCAATGTATTTTGAAATATTCACTTCTGAATTAAAAACTCCTAGGAGTAATTTGTAATCTCCAGATAATGCAATTTCACTTGCCGATACAGATACAATGATTTCAGTTGGGTCATTTAGAGTATGTGAGACTATAAGATCAGATGATTTAGTAGCGGTGGATGCAGTGTGAGCAGAATTGAAATTAATGTCCGTTACATTTGATAAATAAGTTACACTCAGAAAGACAGTTTTAGTTTCACCTTTTTTAAGAGTGATTGAATTAGTATCAGTTTTTACTGAAAATGGAAGAGGTTTTTTGGTGTCAATAACGCCAATTTTATTTTCTGCCCATTCAGTAAACCAAATGCTATCATCAGTGACATCAAAACCAAAAATTTGTGCAACACCACAATTGGAATTAGACTTATCTTCACAGTCAGCCCAATTAGGATTCTTAGATGGAACCATGTATTCTACAAGTTGTTCATTAACAATATCAAAAACTGCAAGTTGATTTGAGGTTTGTTCATTAAAGAAGAGGTTTCCATTCATGTCTGTTTGAGACCAGTAAGGTCTAGAAATTGGAGATTTTATTATTCCAGTTGCATTTCCGAAGGTGGATTTTTGAGGAACCGAAGTGACAAATTTTGTAAATTCTTGATCAGTAGGATCAAATTTGAAAAAGAAACTACTAGAAGTATCTACAATCCAGACATTATCATTTTCATCTATAGACAATCCATTCGCAGTATTAAGATCCTGTGGGAAATCATAGACCTCAAAATAATTTTCTAGGGAGATGTCCATTCCAGTACTTGCCAGATATGAGTCTTGTTTGTATTTTTCAATGTTAAATTTTAATAGCAGTCCAGTAAGTTCTGGAACCCAGTTAGTATACCACAAATTATTTTCTGAGTCAACTGCAAAATCACCTGTAAATGAATTTGGAATTGGTGCTACAACACTAGAGTATGTTATTTCATCAGTGTTTTGTGATAAATCAAAGAATGTAATTTTATGTCCAGTAAAATCATTTACTATAATATTTGAACCACTGATAGCAAGTTTTTGTGGTAACGAGCCTTCCTCAGAAGCAGGATATTGTATTGGAGTATATTCTTCATTGATGGTGTCAAAACGCCAAATACTATCAAAACTTCCATCAGTATACCACATAGCACCATCTGATGAATAATCCATGCCCCAAGACATTGTTCTTGAACCTTCAGGCCATATGGCGTTTTCAAATTCAGTGAATTGTTCGGATATAGGATCAAATTTTGCGATTTGTCCAACATTTGATTCAACGAACCAGACATTTCCATCAGGAGCAACTTTGATTGCAAGCGGTTGAGTACATACAGTTGGAATCTCAAATTCTTTTACATAAGATGTAGACTTTGGATCACCGATTCCACAAAAAGTATCACGTTGATCATCAGGGAAATTATCCATAGGAGTATTTGTAATTGTAAATCCCTGCTCCTCCATAGCTAGTTCTTCTGGAGTCATTGTTGGTGGTGGTGGTGGAAGTGCAAACATTACAGTAGATGTCAATAGAATACCACCCAAAAATGCGAATGCAAGTATTCCCTTTGTCTTTTGCTTCATAATTTTTCAAACTTAGAGCTTGTTATATCTCATTCTTAGAGTAATGATAAATCTCCAGTAACTTTGTCTATCAAGTTTTCAGGAGCAGGTCCAACAGATATACAAGTTGTTGTTCCAGGTGCAATTTGCGTATGGCCTGCATCTGTAACTTCAGACCATGGAAGACCTAGTTCTATTGCACCCATTTTGACTTCGTCTAATTCTTTTATACCTGCAACTTTGACAACAACTTTTTCTTGTCCTACCCACCAGATCTGGAACCATTCAGGATGAGATTTTCGAACATGTTCTGCGCCTAGAACACATGCATGACCTACTTGTGCTGCAATTTTACCTTTTCCCATTCCAAGATCAGTTCGAACTGCAATAACTTGTTTGATATCACCCATACAAAATAATTATTCAAGTTGATGATAAACGTTACAATTCAAATACCAAAAAAGTTTCTAGATATGCATGTATGATGCAGTTGTTGCAGGAGGAAGTATTTCAGGACTTCTAGCGGCTAGAGAGATTGCAAAAAATGGTCATTCAGTTTTGGTTTTAGAAGAAGGGTTCGAGGTTGGAAGTCCAGAACATTGTGGAGGATTAGTTAGTAAAAATGCATTAAAAGAATTAGGTATTGAGCCATCACAAAAAACATTTGATAGTGAAATAGAATGTGCAAAGATTTTCTCTCCAGAAGGAAAAGAAATTAGTATAAATTCAAAAAAACAACAAATAGTTGTTATAAACAGAAGGGAACTAGATAAACAGGCAGCAAGACAAGCAAGAGATAACGGTGCTAAAATTTCTGTAAAGACTAGTTTTCTAGAGAAGAATGGCAATGGAGTAAAAACATCAAATGGAGACATAGAATGTAAATTCTTTATAGATTGTAGAGGAGTTTCAAGATTAGTCAATAAAGATAGAGATGGAATTTTACTAACAGCGCAATATGAAGTGTATGCAGACTGGATTAAGAAAGGTCAGGTAGAAGTATATTTTGATCAAGAGAAGTATCCAGAATTTTTTGCATGGGTTATTCCATCTGGAGAAGGAGTAGGAAAAATCGGTGTATCAGGTAAAGGGATTAACACTGAAGCCAGAATAGATGAATTTCTAAAATCTAAAGGTGATTTTTCAACAATTAGAAAAATATTTGCGCCCATCTGGATAAAAGGACCAATAAAGAATTTTGTGGAAGATGATACATTAATTGTAGGTGATGCAGCAGGACAAGCAAAACCTACAACAGCCGGAGGTATTTTTTCATGTGGAATGGCAGGAATTATGGCTGGCAAAGCAATTTCAGAAGCATTGAAAATGGGTAATTCATCATTATTGATAAATTATGAGAAACAATGGAAAGAAAAGTTTGGAAAAGAATTTGAGAAACAAAATCTTGCAAGAAAAATACTCTCCAGATTAGATAACAACACAGTAAATAAATTATTTAATTCCATTACACCAGAGATTGAAGAAGATATTTCAAACAAAGAAGATTTTGATTTTCATACAAGTTCAATTCTTAGATTACTAGGTATGAAGGGTTCTTTCAATACTATGCAAGCATTAATTGGAGGAGAAATTAAGAGACTTGTTCAAAATAAAGCCTAAGATTCCAAGGAAGGTATAAATTCCTAACAGAGTGGATTTCAATATGTCTTCAAGTATTTCACTACCGATATGTAATGGATGTAATAGACATATCATGCCAGGGGACAAGAATGTTAAATTTAACTGTCCAGAGTGCAATGCTGAATTAATCTGGAGATGTGGAAGTTGTAGAGAAGCCGCAGCTGCATATTCATGCAATTCATGTGGCTTTTCAGGACCTTAGAAAATGGCGAAACTACTTTTAATCGTAAAGATACTTCCTACAGGAACAGAAATTGATTTGGACAAATTAGTTGAAGGAATAAAATCGAATCTGAAAAACGATATAGAGATGCGCAGATATACAAAAGAGCCATTAGCTTTTGGATTAGAATTTATCAAGGCAGAATTCACATTAGATGACGCCGAAGGACAGATGGAATCTTTAGAAAATTCTGTTAAATCTGTTGAAGGTGTCAGTGAGTTTGAAGTGCTTAATATGAGCCGCATGTCAGTGGATATGAAATAGGAGATTAGTTGACACGAAATGTCGACCCACTACAAATGAGAGTGGGAGAAGCAAAACAAAGAGATATTGGAAAAAAGAGAGCACGAATTGGTCCAGATGCAATGGATTATCTTCAAGTTACACCAGGAGATGTAATTCAGATTGATGCAAAGAAATCAACATGTGCAATTGTATGGCCAACTGATGAAGATGAAAAATATCCAGATACCATAAGAATTGATGGTCAAACAAGAAAAAATTTAGGAGTTGCACTAAGTGATGTTGTTGAGATTAAGAAAATTATGACAAAACCTGCCAAAGCAGTTACTCTAATGCCAGTAGTAGATCAAGTTACAGTTGATAAAGAATTTACTGATTTTGTAAAAAACAGATTGAAAGGTTTGCCATTAAGTCATAGTGATGAGATTTCTGTTATGATTCTCGGAAATGCAATGGAGTTTAAGATTGATAAAATTTCTCCTAAAGGTGTAGTGCGCATTGAACGTACTACAAACCTTACAATTTTATCAGAAGTATCTGAAGATAAGAAATCAAGAATCACATATGAAGAAGTTGGAGGATTACAAGAAGAAATTAAGGTGATGCGAGAAATAGTAGAATTACCATTACGACATCCTGAGCTATTTGTAAGACTAGGAATTGAGCCCCATAGTGGAATCCTATTGTATGGACCGCCAGGATGTGGTAAAACATTACTTGCAAAAGTTTTAGCAAGTGAATCTGATGCAAGAATGTATTTAATTAACGGTCCAGAGATTATGAACAAGTATTATGGAGAAACAGAAGCAAAACTTCGAGATATTTTCAAAGAAGCAAAAGAAAATTCACCAAGCATAATTTTCATTGATGAAATTGATGCAATTGCTCCAAAGAGAGAAGAGGCATACGGGGATGTTGAAAAAAGAGTTGTCGCTCAATTACTTGCATTAATGGATGGGTTAACAGATAGAGGAAATGTTGTGGTATTGGGTGCAACTAACAGACCAGATAGTGTTGATCCTGCATTAAGAAGACCAGGAAGATTTGACAGAGAAATGGAAATTTCAGTTCCTAATGCAGATGGACGATTAGAGGTTATGCAAATCCATACAAGAGGAATGCCAATTGGAGATGATGTGGATTTGAAAAGTCTTGCATCAGAATTACATGGTTATACAGGTGCAGATATGAAATCATTGTGTAGAGAGGCAGCAATAAGATCAATTAGAAGATATTTACCAGAAATTGATTTGGAAACAGAAAAAATTCCTGCAAAAATTCTCCAATCAATGGAAGTGAAGATAATAGATTTTTACGATGCGATGCACGAAGTGATTCCTACAGCAATGAGAGAGTTCTATGTTGAACGCTCAAAGGTGTTCTGGGAAGACGTTGGCGGATTAGAAGAATCAAAACGTACTCTTCAGGATAATTTAATAGTTGCAATGAATAATCCTGATAAATTTAGTAAAATGGGAATAAAACCACCAAGAGGTGCATTGCTATATGGTCCACCAGGATGTGGAAAGACAATTTTGGCAAGAGCGTTAGCTACTGAAAGTGGAGGAAACATGATTCTTGTACGAGGACCAGAGATATTATCAAAATGGGTAGGTGAGTCAGAAAAAGCTATTAGAGAGATTTTTAGAAAAGCAAAAGCATCATCGCCATGCGTAATAATTTTTGATGAGTTAGATTCATTGGCAAAAATGAAAAATGGGGAAGAAGGAGGTGGAATTGGAGAAAACATACTTAGTCAAATGTTAACAGAAATGGAAGAAGGAACAACATCAAGAGTTGTAATCATTGGAATAACCAATAGACCAGATTTAATTGATAATTCAATGCTACGAACAGGAAGATTAGACTTGAATGTGTTTGTTAATCCGCCAGATGAGAAAGGTCGTTTAGAAATTATTAAAATATTGACAGATAATATGCCATTATCCAAAGATGTAGATTTAGATGAGATTTCAGTTGCAACACAAAGTTACTCAGGTGCAGATTTAGCATCATTATGTAGAGAGGCTGCAGTCGAAGCAATGCAGAATGGCGCTAAAGAAATTTCAAGTAAGGATTTTGCTGCAGGATTAAAAAACATAAGACCATCAATTACAAAAGAAGTAGAAACATGGTATGAGAAGATTAAAGAAGGTGCATCAAGCATAATTCCACGAGAGGCTGACAAAACATTTTACGGTTAGATTTGATATGGTAATTCCAATAAGAAATCATGTATTAGAGACAATTAAGCAAAAGGAAAATTTTACTGATAAAGAACTTCAAAAATTACTTGTAAAAGATGGGACAACAATTACTGAAAGTGAATTCAACAAAGTCTTGTTAGATTTAGAGATAATGGGATTGATTTCTGTATCATGGGTAACAAAAGATAGTAAACGAATTGAAGCCGTAACTGAAAAAATTGAAGAAGATAAATACGAAGAACAGATAAAAGAAGCAGAAAAAAAAGACTACGAAGCTAGTTTTCCTAGTTCATAAAAAAAATTAAAATCTAAAATGAAAAGCTGCATCTAATGCAACAGCCAAGAAAATTATTGTCAGATATGGAGCAGTAACTTTGTATGCTTTCCATGCAAATTCGGAAGTGGGTAATTTTGTTAGTTTGTAATGATAAACAAGCATAAGTCCACCAGATGCAGCTGCAATTACAGTATAAACAATACCTAATCCAAACGCATAAAGCATTAATGAATAAGGAAGTAAGATTAGAGTATTAATTAGAATGTATTTTGATGTTTTTTCCATTCCAATTAAAACTGGAAGCATTGGAACTTTGGCTGCAGAATATTCATCTTTCATTTTCATTGCAAGACACCAAAAGTGAGAAGGGGTCCATACAAAAACAAGAAATCCAATCAAAAATCCTAAAATATCCATAGAACCTGTTGCAGCAGACCAACCAGCCATCGAGGCTGCACTTCCAGCAAAGCCACCAATTACAATGTTTGATGAATTTAATCGCTTAAGCCATGCGGTGTAAATTATTACATAGAAAAATATTCCAAGTGCGATAAAAGATGCTGAAACAAAATTTAACGCCAATGCGCCGTACACTACAGAAATTACACTTACTACCAAACCATAAATCAAAACAGAATTTGGTTTAATTCTTCCAGAAGGAATTGGTCTAGTACTTGTTCGTGTCATCAATGGATCAATATCACGGTCATAGTAGTGATTCAATGCGCTTGAACCAGCTGATGCTAAACCACCAGCAATAATGATATGAATTAATCCCCAAGTATCCAATTCAGGTCCAATCAATTTGCTCGCAGCATACATGGAGGTTACCGCAGTAATTACGAGAAGAATGACAATTCTTGGTTTTGAGATTTCAATTATTTCTTTTATTCCCAATATACACATATTTTTGATTTATCGAATTTATTCCCTTCTAATAGACGATCTACTTTGTTACATAAGGATAAAATAATACTCTGAAAGCATCAAAGCAGAATTGAGTAATTGGGATCTAATTATGCCAGGCGGAGGACTTACTGCAATCGGACTTGCAGGCTTAGTTACATCGTATTCTGGAATTGCCCACACATTCGTTGATGGAATGCATGCATTAACTGGATTACTTTTCATGTTTGGATTGATTATAATGACTGCAGGTCTTTTGGAAGGAGGAATTTCAACATCGAATAGAACTAAAGCAACTGTATTAACAATAATTTCAATTTGTCTAGGATTTGGTACATTTGCAACAACCATGACAGAAAATTCAACGTTACCAACATTTGTAGGATTATTAATTATGATTGCAATTCCATCAATTGTAATTTCATACTTGGCAATGAAAGTACCAACATATGCAAAACCAGTTGGAGTGATTTTTATTCTTGCGTTCGGTGCAGGGATTGGACTTTACATAACATTTGGTTTTCAAGAACCAAATCCATATCTAATATCCAGTGAAGTAGAAGAAATAGAAGAGATGGTAGAGGCCATTCCAGAAGGACCAATGTTTACAATTTCAATTTTAGCAAACTCAGCAGAACAAGGTGCTCCAGACTATGAACCAGACGAAGCAAAAGTTTCAAAAGGTCACATTATTGAATGGATGAATGATGATGCAGTATCACATACTGCAACAAGTTCAGTTGATTTTGGTGAAACATTTGATACAGGATTATTAAATGCAGGGGACTCTTACAAATTGGATACTAACAAATTGGATCTTGGAACATACGAATACATGTGTATTGTGCACCCATGGATGGTCTCAACAATAATTATAGAAGAGTCTGTAGAATAAGAATAGTGAAAGAAATAATTCTAAATCAGTCTCAATTAGATATACTTACAGATCATGCCATGAAATCAGGTCAAGATGAATCATGTGCGATGTTACTTGGAATTCAAAAGGAAGAACAATGGAATGTTAAAGAAATTTTTCTAACAAAAAATGTCGATGGAAATCCAGAAGTAGAATTCACAATCTCACCAGAAGAACTTCTAGCAGGATATAAGCATGCAGAAGAAGAACATTTAGAATTAGTAGGTATTTTTCATTCTCATCCAAAATCAATTGCATTACCGTCAAATACTGATCGAAAATTCATGGGGCTGAATGGAGATGTTCCATGGATTATTTTTTCAGGATTAACCACAGATTTCAAAGCATTCATTCTAAAGGAAGATGTAGAAGAGATAAAAATGAGAATTGTGGAAAGGCATTTTTTCCAATAAGTTATAATAATTTGGTTGAATTAAATAGAACTTATTTTGCATCATGAACATGGACATACACGTCTACGACACTTATGTTAAAGCCAAAGATGGTCATACCATGCATTTCGATGTTATCACCGATAAGCAAGATCATGATCAAGCAATTGCATTTGCAAAAGAATGGCTAGCAACTGTTGGTGAAGACGGCGCAACTGTAACAGGAGAGGAATGCCAATTCTGTCACACACAAGGTGCCCCAGAACCAGTAGAAACTGAGATTAAAGAAAAAGGCTATTTCATCCAAAAGATGGAAGGCTGTTAATTCTATAATCTTTTTTTATTTTATTTTTCTAAATTATCTATAATACGATGATTGCAAAGAAGACAGGTACGAATACGATTGCAATTGTGTTTAAGAGTTTGATTACAGTGTTTAGTGCAGGACCGGCTGTGTCTTTGTAAGGATCACCAATAATATCACCTACAATAGCAACTTTGTGTTCTTCAGTACCTTTTTCACCTTTCATCTCAATTAATTTTTTAGCGTTATCCCATGCACCACCAGTATTAGCCAAGTGATATGCAAGGAAAATTCCAGTTACAACAGCACCCATTAGTAGACCTGCAACTGCAGAAGGACCTAATAAGATACCTACAACTATTGGGGCAGCTACTGCAATTGATGCAGATTTCCATAATTCACCTAAGGATGCAACAGTAGCAACATCAACACATTTTGCATAATCTGGCTTTGAGGTTCCCTCTAAAATTCCAGAATCATTCTTGAATTGCCTTCTAACTTCATCAACCATTTTCTTTGCAGCTCTTTCTACCCCACTAATTAATTGACCAGTGATAATAAATGGAATTAATCCACCAACTAAAAGACCTACAATTACTGAAGGGTTTGAAAGACCATAATCAATTACAATGTCAGTGAAATAATGTGATGCTTCAAACTGGAATGCTTGAATCATTGCCAATGCAGCCAATGCAGCACTAGCAATAGCAAATCCTTTGGTCACAGCCTTTGTTGTATTTCCAACTGCATCTATTTCATCAGTGATTTTACGATTATCTTCACCCATTTCAGTCATTTCTACAATACCGCCTGCATTATCTGCAATTGGACCAAATGCATCAATAGCAAGAACAATTCCTGCTAGACTTAGCATTGCCATTGCAGTTAACGAGGTTCCAAATATTCCATATAGTAATGGGTCAGAACCTTCAGGTGCTGCAGAAGATGCAATCGCAAATGATATGATAATTGCCGTAACTAGTGCAATCATGAATGGTCCAGTTGATTGCAATCCTTTGATAATTCCCATTAGTGTAAGTGATGCATATCCCCACTTTGCAGATTCAGAAATTTCTCTAACAGGTTTGGAATTAGCATTTGTGTAATAATCTGTAATTTTTTGTATAACTGGAACAAGAATTACACCTATAACTGAACAACCGAATAATGCATATGCAATTGGAGTTGTTCCTAGAATCACATAAGTAAATACAAAGTTTAATGCAATTGCAATCGCAGCTGTAACATAAAATGAAATATTTAGTGGCTTCATCACATCAGTAATCTTTCTAGTACCAATTGTAGCTGTACCAATTATTGATGCAATTAATCCTGATGCGCCGATTAAGATTGGATATGCGAAGTTTTCAGGTGAACCAATTAGTGCTGCGATTAGTAAGGATGCCAAAATTGTTACAATGTAAGATTCATAGACATCTGAACCCATACCTGCGGCATCTCCTACGTTATCACCTACGTTATCTGCGATTGTTGCAGGATTTCGTGGGTCATCTTCAGGGATATTTGCTTCGACTTTTCCTACCAAGTCTGCACCCATATCTGCAGCCTTTGTGAAAATTCCACCACCGATTCTAATGAATAATGCTATCAAACTTGCACCAATACCAACACCTGCAATAGTAATTGGGTTTGGGAATATCATGTACAAGAGTGCTGTTGCAACTAGTGCCATGGCAGGAACTGCTAGACCAACAGTTGCACCACCTCTAAAGGCAATTGCAAATGTTTTACCTAAACCAGAACCTGTTGCGTTAGCTGCTCTAACAGCGGCTTTTACAGTAACTTTTAGTGAAATAAATCCTGCAACTGCAGAAAGTGTTGCGCCAACTGCAAATGCAATTCCGTTTGATGCACCAATAAAGAATCCAATAATAACAGATAATCCAATAGCTATTGGAACAATAATTCTCATTTCACGTCTCAAAAATGCTGCGGCTCCTTGTCTTACAGCTTCTGAAATTTCAAGCATTTCTTTTGTGCCAGGTTTTTGTTTTGCAACCCAGGCAGTGTATAATCCAGCAACTGTAAATGAAGCAATTGCTGCGATAACAGGTAAAATGACCTCTAAAGGCAAAGGAAATGTATCTTGAATAGCCATCTTATATTTGAAAAACGAATGTTTTGAGAATATAAATCAACAAGAGAATTTAGAAGATTTTCTTTTCTGATATGGATCAAATGCCTTTCCACGCAAACCCTGACGAACTAATTTGTTGAATCTTTTACCATGACTCAGATATGGGAAACGTTGATGGATCAGCTCATGAACAATTGTATTTTCCAAAGTCTTCTCATCAGGAATTCTTTTTACATTGATAAAAATTGAATTTTGTTCCAAGTATGATACTCCATAATACTTGTAAGCAGTAGTTCTGCGACCTTCAGTTATTTCCTTTGGTGCAGTCAATACTTCCTTATTTGTAAGAAACACCTGAGGCTCATCAATTGAGAATCTTTTTGAGTATATTCCTACTTTTTCCAATATTACTAATCGAAGTTCATCATCTAATTTCATAGTTATTTTTCAAATTTTGTTCTTTATTGAAGAATGTCAAATCTTACTTGGTAAATTGTAAAAGATGGTCAGAGTTTAGTGTTGTAATCATAAATCATACAGCCACCGTCTCATCATCCCTTATTTCATTTGATTTACTATTTTTTGAACCTTCTCTCTTACTTCATCAGTAATTTCAGCTATTACTAGCCCTTCATTAGGTTGACCATACATTACTACAGAATTTTCAGGGGCAAATAGACATACAGGCAATACTAACAGATCTTCTTCTCCATCTACCAATAATCTGACTGGTGTCCTTGGTGTTTCATCAAATATATTTTTGATTAAATCGAAATTCTCGTCACTAATTTCCCCAGCATTATTTTTTGTATGAATTTCTCTACAGATTTCAATATCTTTCGGTTCAACTGGTAATGGAACAGAACGTTTTTGACGTTTCTCTTGACCATCAATAATGTGTAAAAATGGGATTAAGCCCATATTCAAAAGTAATTGTGATGTTGCATCACCTACAGTAATTACAAGATGTTCATCAAAAGATTCCCTGATTTGTTTTTCTTTATCTGGATTAGAATTTTCGATAAGTTGACCTAGAGGAATTTTTAATTCATTACGAAGGTTTTCGGGTAAGAACAAGAGACTAATTTGTAGTTGGTTCAGGTTGAGTTTCAGCTTGCATCTCTTCTTGTAGTTTTGCTGCAACAATACTACATTGTGCTGCAACATTTTTTGCAGCACTTCTAAATGCATCAGCGCTAACAGATTTAACATCAGTCATCATAACAGGTTTTCCTAAATCAGAACCTTCCATTATTCCAGAATTTAGAGGAACTTCTCCAAGGAATGGAATGTTATGTTTTTCACTAATCTTTTTTGCACCACCATTACCAAAGATGTAATGTTTGTTCGAACAATCAGGACATGAAAAGTAACTCATATTTTCAACAACACCAAGTATTGGAACGTTAAGTTTATCAAACATTCCAATTGCTTTTACTGCAACATTACTTGCAACATCTTGAGGAGTTGTCACAACTAAAATTCCAGTAATTGGTATTGTTTGTGCTAATGTTAGAGGAATATCACCTGTACCAGGAGGAAGGTCTACTATCAAGTAATCAAGATCAGACCAATTTGTATCAACTAAAAATTGTTTTAAAATTCCAGAAATTATAGGCCCACGATAAATTGCTGCTTGATGTTCTTGTTCTGCAAAAAATCCAAAAGATACAACTTTAAGATCATTAAATGTTGCAGGTTGTAATTTATTATCTTCAACTTCCATTGCACCATCTTTCATTCCCAACATTAATGGAATACTTGGTCCATAGATATCTGCATCAAGTAAACCGACTTTTGCACCGGTTTGAGATAATGCTAGTGCAAGATTCAATGAAACAGTGGATTTTCCAACTCCTCCTTTTCCACTAGCAACACCAATTACATTTTTGACAGTTGCCATTGCTTCATCTGCATCAAGTGAACGACCTTCCATAACTTTTGCAGTGACTTTCATATCAAAATTTTCAATACCATCAATGTCATCAATAGCTTTTCTTACATCAGCCTCAATTTCATCATTGAATGGACAAGCAGGCGTAGTTAATTCCAGAGTGAATTTAAGATCACCAGAGTTTAGTTCCAAATCCTTAATCATTCCCATTGAAACTATATCCTTTTTCAAATCAGGATCAATTACTGTTGCAAGTTTTTCTAAGACTTGATCTACACCAACCATTGTGCAGAGTACTCTTTGAGATTATTTAAAATGTGATTTACTTAGTCTGAACTAATTACATCCAAGTACTAATTTGAGGTACAAGATGACTAGAAAAATGAAATTTTTTGAAAAAAATGCTAAAAAATATCCAAAGGTTCATAAATAAAAATTCCATCAAAAAATTGCAATTGTTTTCGGTTTCAACTCTAGTAGATATTGTAAGAATTCCACCTAGCCTATTTGGTAGCACATTAAAAAAAGCCGCCGAGAGTATTCTAAAGTCAAAATATGAGAGCATGATAAATCAAGAATTAGGATACATCATAATGGTGATGGATGCTAAAGTCGAGCCAATGGGAAAGATGATTCCAGGAGACGGCGGTACATTCCATAGAGTTGAATTTCAAGCATTAACATTTTATCCAAAATTACAGGAAATTGTTCAAGGAGAAATTGTTGACATTACAGACTTTGGTGCATTTGTAAGAATTGGACCAACGGATGCACTGTTACACTTGTCACAAGTAATGGATGATTATTTGAAAAGTGATGTAGCATCTGGAATGATAATTGCAAATCAAAGTGGAAGAACATTAAAAGTTGGTTCTATGATAAGAACTAGAATTACTGCAGTATCGTTAGGTAAAGCAGCCACAATGGGAAAAATTGGAATTACATGTAGACAACCATTCTTAGGAACAGAAGAATGGATTCAAGAAGAAATTAAGAAAGCTAATGGTGAAGAAACAGATGTTAAAGAGATTGCAGTTGAGGAAAAGTAGTTGGCAAAAGAATTAGCATGTAGAGAATGTAGATGTGTGACAGTTGCAAAGGTATGCCCAGTTTGTAAATCAACTGACCTTTCACCAGATTGGAATGGTATAGTGTTAGTTGTAAAGCCATTAGGTTCAAAGATTGCCAGTACACTTGGAATTAATAAACCAGGTAAATACGCATTAAAGGTAACTTAATTTGATACATTCTCCAAAAAGAGAATTAAAACGATTTTTAGATGAAGATGTCGGAAATGGTGACATTACAAGTAAATTATTACAAAAGAAAAGAATTTGTGCAAAAATAATTACAAGAGAAGAAACAGTTGTTGCAGGTACAAAATTTGCAAAATATATTTTTTCATTAAAGAAATGTCGAACACAAATTTTGAAAAAAGATGGAAGCGTGTCAAAAGTAAACCAAACAATTTTGGAAATAAATGGTAACGCAAGAGATGTTTTGACGTGTGAAAGAACCGTACTTAATCTTCTTTCAAGAATGTGTGGAATTGCAACGCAGACAAACAATCTTAAAAAACAGATTAAATCAGCAGGTTCAAAATCAAAAGTTTTTGCCACAAGAAAAACAGCACCGGGTTTAAGATTCTTTGATAAAGAAGCAGTTAAAATTGGTGGTGGTGAAAAACACAGAATGACTCTCAATGAGATGATTATGATAAAGGACAATCATTTGGCAGTAGGAAATTCCATTGAAGATATTTTGGAGAAAGCAAAAAAGACAGGAGGTAAAATCGAAATTGAGGTTGAATCACAAAAAGATGCAATCTTGTGTGCAAAATTAGGTGCAGATATAATAATGCTCGATAATTTTTCTCCAGACAGAATTAAAAAAACAATTAAGAAATTAACTGAACTAAGATTAAGAAATAAAATCATTCTAGAAGCATCAGGGAGAATAAATTCAAAAAATATAGCAAGATATGCAAAGACAAATGTAGATATGATTTCTGTTGGAAGTGTCACAAATTCAGTAGATGGTATAGATTTAAGCTTGGAAATTTCTTAACTTATTTCAAGCATTCTTTCAATTGCAAGTCTTGCTTTATCTGCAATTTCTTTTGGTACGGTGATAACAGTTGTCTCGTTTAATAGAGAATTGTAAACTTTGTCTAGTGTGATCATTTTCATATATTCACATTCTGCATTTTCAGATGCAGGAATGAATTTTTTGGTAGGATTTTGTTGTTTCATTCTATACAAAATGCCAGTTTCTGTTGCGATGACAAATTCATTAGACTTCGAGTTTTTGACATGATTCATCATTCCTTCAGTCGATAGTATTTGAACTTGGTTTGAGTTGTAACTACCATTTGCAACGTCATACATCATAGGAGTAGTGCAACTACACTCAGGATGAATTAGAAATTCTGCGTGAGCGAGTGAATTTAGTTTTTCTTTTACATTTTCAGGAGTGATTCCAGCATGTACATGACATTCTCCTGCCCAGATTAACATGTTTTTTCTACCAGTCATCTTTGCCACATAAGAGCCCAAGAACATATCAGGTAAGAATAGAATTTCTTTATCGTCAGGAATAGCTTTCACAACATTTACAGCATTTGATGAAGTACAACAATAATCTAATTCGGATTTTATTTCAGCAGTAGTATTTACATAACCAATTGTAATTGCACTTGGATGTTCTTTTTTCCATTGCTTTAGTTGTTCAAGAGTTATAGAATCAGATAGAGAGCAACCTGCAGCAATATCTGGAATGAGAACTTTTTTCTCAGGACTGATTATGGCAGCGGTTTCAGCCATAAAATGAACACCACAAAATAAGATTATCTTGTGAGGAGTTTTTGCAGCTTGACGTGCAAGACCCAAGGAATCACCCACAAAATCAGCCACATCTTGGACTTCAGGTATTTGATAATTATGTGCAAGTATAACTACATCCTTTTCTTTTTTCAAGTCTTCAATCTTATCTTTTAACATCCGAAAACCTCATCATATTAATCATTTAAAGTCTTATTTTTTTACTAGAAAATACTTAGAAATTCATTTTTGTGGTAATTTTTGCCATATCAAGTACCAATTTTTATTTCATCGGTGCATATTGACCGAATTGTTTCTATTGCAGATAAGATTGCAAGTCTACTAGTCCTAGGATTGTTTTCGTCAGGTACATTTTCGATAGTTGTTGTTAGTTTACCAAATTTTCCACTAGAGGTAATTACATGTGTATTTTTTGTAGTATTAGGATCAACAACAATTTTTACAATTGTTTCATGGCTACCTAATCCAACTAAACTCAAAAGAGCAGATACGTTAACATTTTTTGGAAATAATCTTACAGCCTCACTTGCAGTGCCTTCAAATATTGTGGATGGTTCTTTGATCTCATCAAGATTTTGTTTGAATTGTTCGAAAAATGGTGCACCTCTTAAGGAGTCAGGATGTTTTGTAGTGATTAAAACCACAGAATCTAATTCATTTTTCACAGATTTTAGTGCATCAATTCCAGAAATTGCACCAGATGGAAGATAAACTGTTTTCTTGAATTCCTTACAAGCATCAGAAATTATCTCAAAAATGGATTCATCTAAAAGAGCACCGCTGCTCATAATGAGCAAATCTTTTCTGTTCTGTAAAATGCTCAAGGCATTATCATTTACTGCTTCTTGTGATGCAGCCTCAACTACAAGATCTAATGGATTTGAAGATAACAAGTGTGCATTTTCAACAATTTCAGGTTTTTGTTGTAATTTACTAACAAGTGATTCTGATTTTTTCTTATCCACATCATAAATGTGAGTTAGTTGTGCAGGGATTTTTCCAGTATCTATCGCTATTGCGATTTGACTACCAATCGAGCCACAGCCAAGTAATCCTATTCGTTTCATGCCAATTTTTTCTAATAAGAGCATAAATAAGTAATGTGTAATCACTTCCAAAAACTTGAAATAACTAAAGATATTTTTCCAAAGTTACAAGTGCGAGCTGGTGCACAGTGCTGTTACGACAGAGGAAACTCCTCTCTCCTTGCAGAAATTGTGGTCCGGAGATGGGCAATCAGAGATGGTTGGCAACAGAGCAGAAAAAAATCTCTCTTGGAGTGTACGATGAGGACAAAATCTGAGATTTCCGAGAAAAGAGAATGAGAAATCTGACCCACAAGGAGCAAAGCCAAACAGAACTATAGAATTCTGCATCTGGTTCAGGTAGGCTGCAAAGCGAAATAATGTGTAAAACAGAAAGAGGGTTACGGCCAGCACGCACTATTCTGGTTTCCAACCTTTTGGCATGGAACCTTTACTAGATGCACTTGGTGTGTCATCATCTTTCTTTTCTTCAACTTGCGTATTGTCATATACACTTCTGTGTTGTTGATATTCATCAGATTTTAGATGTGCTTCACCTCGATTAGTTTTGTAACCACCAGAACCAGTACTTGTATCAGCACCAACTAATTGTGAAGGATCAATACCTGTTTGGATATTTCCTGCGGCTATATCCTTTTTACGTTTCTTTTCACTGACTAAGAAGATTGCAATTCCAGCCATACCTGCAAATCCAGCCATACCATAAATAATCATTACAGGAAATTCGCCAGTAGATGTTGTCGCATAACCTTCAGGAGCTTCTGGATAAACACCGACAACTTCATGGTTATCCAAAACATCAATGTTTGCAAAGCCTGCAAAGAAAATGTTTGCTGAATCTGCAGATTCGATAGTTCTTAAATCATAAGTTTTGTCAGTGGTAAATGTTGCTTCATGTTCTTTTTCTGTTTGAATACCTTCTCTAAAGCTACTCTCACCCATAGTAAATGATGACCAAACAACTCCTGCCAATTCTTCAGATAATCCAAATTGTGCAGCATCTACATTGATTCCTGTTGGATCAAATAAGAAATGCCAGTTACCTAATGGTTGGTTTTTAATTCCACTGGCATCCATAATTGGATTATTCAATAATGTTTCGGCGTCACTACCTTGAATTGCATTATACAATCCAGGTGCAACATCAGAAATGAATGAGATTGGTAAGTTAATTTCGTGAGGAATGCCTTTAGCATTTACAGTTACTTCACCCGGAACCATTAGACCTCTCCAACTCATATCAACTATTCCAGAGCTTCCAGAGGATGACTCACGAAGCACATGATTTGTAATTTGCATTGTAAGGATTAGTTTGTAGTCAACCGATGTGTTTAGTCCACGACCGGTTAGTTTAGTATCATAGTCAATTTGGACATCAGTAATAGTAGCAGAGCTGTCCAATTGGGATAATTGATAATTAATTCTGTCACGTAATTCGGTCACTCCTGGATCATCAGAAGTGAGAGAGAAGGTTTTAGCAACTTTCTGACCTCTAAGTTCATCAGCAAGCATTCCACCTTCATCATAATTGATAATTATCGTTCTTTGAAATTTTATTTCTACTTCATCAACGGAATTAGGTTCAACCCAAGTTCTAAATTCCATTTGTGCTGCAAAAGCAGGAGCAACTGTTGATGCAATCATAATTACAGTGAGAGAGGCTATGAGAATTCCTGCACGAGACACGTAGCAATTTTTTTACTCTTAATAATAAATCTAACTTTGAAGATTGATTTTTGCGATCATTTGGAAGAAGTAATATGTAGTCAGCGTTTGGAGACTTACGGTATAATAATTTATGATAACAATATTGGCAGGAGGTACGGGTTCGATAAAGATGGTCAGAGGCTTTGCATCTCATGATCAAGAAGTAACTGTAATTAGCAATGTGGGAGACAATTACTGGTTATATGGAATGTATGTCTGTCCTGACATTGATACAATAATTTATGGTTTATCAGGAATTTTAGATGAAGACAAAGGCTGGGGAGTGAAAAAAGATACTAATAATTTTCTAAGACAAATGGAAGTTTTTGGAGAAGAGACATGGTTTAGAGTAGGAGATAGAGATGCTGCAACACATTTGATTAGAACTAACATGTTAAAAAATGGAAAAAATCTTTCAGACATTACACAGTGGATGTGTGAAAAATTTGCAGTAGAATCAAAAGTTATTCCAATTACAGATAACACACTTGAAACTAGGATTAAAGCAAATGGCGAGGATTTGCATTTACAAGAATTTTGGGTGAAACATAGAGGCAGAGGAACAATAGAAGGAATTGAATATGTTGGTGCAGATAAAGCAAGACCAAATCCAGATGCCATTAGTGCAATTCAAGATGCAGAATTGGTGGTAATTGCTCCAGGAAACCCATTGACAAGTATTGGACCAATGATGGGAATTAAAGGAGTAAGAAAAGAATTGACTAAAAATAAAAAGAAAGTGGTAGCTGTTTCACCATTAATTGGAAATAAATCATTTAGTGGACCAGCCGACAAGTATATGGAAGCTGCGGGAATTGAAGTTTCAGTATTTGGATTAGCACAATTTTATGCAGATGTATGTTCAAAAATGATTATAGATACAAAAGATAAAGCACTAGCATCAAAAATTCAAGGCTTAGACATACAAGTGTTAGATACAAAAATAAAAATGCAAAATAAAGCTGCTGAAGGAGCACTTGCAGGATTCATTTTAAAACAATTGAAATTATAGTTGAAAGTATCAGTAATAATCCCGGTTAAAACATTTCATAGATCTAAAACCAGATTACATCTATCAGAAGAAAAAACAAAAAAACTGTGTAGATTGTTACTTGAAGAAGTCATAAAGACAATTTCAGAAACAAAATTAATTGATAAGACAATTGTCGTAACAGACGAAGATGGAGTGTCAGACATTATCAAAAAATACGATTGTGAAAAAATTTCAGATAAAGATGAAAGTAGCGTAAATAATGCAGTAGGACTTGCAGAAGAGTATCTTCTAGAAAACGAATTCACTCATTCTATAGTTCTACCATTAGACGTTCCATTTTTTTATCCAGAAGATCTTGAAAATTTGTTACGATTTTCCTCAGAGAAATCAGTATTGATAGTACCTTCAAGACACTTTGATGGAACAAATGCACTACTTAGAACACCGATAAACTCTATGACGCCCAGATATGACGAAGGAAGTTTTAGTTTTCAGATTGAATCTGCTAAAAATGATGATATCAAGATTTCAATTGGTTTGATTCACAGATTGATGCTTGACATAGACAGTATGGAAGACTTGGATTTTGTACTAAAACAAAACATCAAGCCAGAATTTTGTAAGAGAATTCAGAGGATTATTGAGTAGTTATTCCTGAATTATAGGTTTATGAGAGTTTTTATAATTCAAGAGCATCATGACAGCCGAGATTATGCCCGAAATAATTAAGATTGTTTCAAATGTTCCAATCATAGAATGTGATGATGCGTTTTGTACAGAGATTCCATTAATTTCAGATATTAAGAACAAATATGAATAAATGAAATAGTTCGTAGCCCAATGAAGTATTATTGCAGCAGCTAGACCATATCTAAAATAGACCCAACCAAGAATAATTCCTCCAATTGAGGCTTGTAGAATTTTTCCTGTAGTCCAAGGTTCACCTGATATCACATGTGCCACACCAAAGAAGATGCCAACGATGACAATTATTCCAATGGCTTTTTTATTTTCATATATGTGAAGAGTTGAATGTGGAGTCCATAGTGCTTTAAAGAAAAATTTTATCGATGATTTGTGTGAATAAATTAAGAATAAAGGAATTCCAATTAGGACTAAACGAAACCCAATCTCTTCAGTAATTGGAGCAGCAGAAATTTGTAGGAATAATATTAGATCATTTGCAGTATCAGGAGGTTCAGTTATAATTCCAAAATTTTTTTGGATAATAGTGATTACTGCAGAGATTAAAACAAGTATTGAAAACCATTTGATAATGTTAAGCATGTAATTATCATTGAGGGAATTTTTTTCATTAGATAAAACATCTCCAATTGTTTTTATGAAATTTTTTTTAGGACCGAGAAATGTGATGACAAATAATATGATAAAAATTGCCCAAAAAATTACAAAGACATCACCTATCTCATATTCCATAGGAAGTTGAATATTTACACCAGCAATGAAAATATCAAATTTTTCTAGTGGAAAACTATAATCAATGTCATCTCCAATATCCGAATTAAAAATTGCATATGCACCTAATGGAAATGATACAATCATCAAACCAAAGATCACAGAGGTTAGAGCTGAGAATGGAATTCCAACTGCATGTAAAATATTTTCTAGGTGAGCCACGATGATTCTAATGAAGTTCTATTTTTTCTTCAGAAAATCCTAATTTAACAAGTGCCTCTTTAATTGTGTCTCGATGGTCACCTTGTAAGAAAATATATCCTTCTTTTGCAGTTCCCCCACAAGCATATTTTCCTTTGAGTTCTTTTGCGACACTTTCCAAGTTGTTAATTTTAGGATCTAGTCCTTCAATCATTGTTCCTTTTTTCTTGAACCTTCTAGTCTCTAAACGAATAATTATTTGAGAACTATCTTTATCTAAATCACCACAAGCGCATAAATCATCAGGAAGACCACAAGTATTACAAATTACCGCCATTAGTTCGAAAAGCTTTGAATTATCATATTATTAAGCCTTAGTAGAAAGAAATACAATTTTTTAGGTTGTATTGTAAGTAAAAACATGTCAGAGAATATTAGAAAAAAGGCGATAGAAATGTTGTTAAGCGGTGCCACATTACTTAGTGAACCATGCCCATATTGCAAAGGGGTTAGAGTAATAAAAAATGGGGATGCATTATGTGTTAGTTGTGGAAAATCTCCGGATAGAGAAATTGAAAAACAGAGTCAAGAAGTTGAAAGTGATACTCCTGTGAAAAAATTAGAGGAGAAATTACAGAGTATGACTAATGAATTATCAAAGGAAAAAGATCCTGAAAAACAACAAATCATACTAAAATCGATCAATTTACTGATTGATACTATTTCCAAGTTGAAAAAGTAGTCAAAAACTTTTTATTCGTAATTTCTTGGTTTGAGTCATGGCAGATAAGAAAACAAATGCAGCACTACCAGCATCCAGTGCAGGTCTTTTAAGATTTTTTGAGGATGAGACAAAAGGCGTTAAAGTAGACCCAAGAATCGTCCTCGCAGTTCCAATTAGTCTAATCGTAGCTTCATGGTTATTGGACATATTATTGATTCCTTGATTACAAATGCCTGAAAAAGATGATGTTAGTAAAATACATGATAAATACACATTATCACTGATAAATCCATCATCACATTATATTTCACTAGCAATATCAATTGTAATTGCAGGGATGATTGGAGCATTTGTTGCTGCAACATACTTAGGATCAACCGATGTACTATTTCCAACAATAGCAGTAATAGCAGCATTAGTTGGAACACAATTTTTAGATATTTTATTTTCTAAACATAAAGAATATTCAAAATCACTACATGTTTCATTATTTGGAAATGGATTATTCTTTGTTAGCACATTAATAGGATTTGGTGCAATGGGACTATTCGAAAAAGATGGATTAGATTTGTTTTATGTAACTATGGGAATGATTGTATTTGTAAGTTTTAGAATCGGAATATTTACAACAATTTTGGGTGCAAGTCTAAAAAAAGCATGGGCAGTTGCATTTATTCAACCAGTAGCAATGTATCTAGTTTTAATTCCACCAGAAATGTGGGTTAGTTCACTTACAAATCCAATGGCATTATTTTTTGGGGCAATATTTTTAGGATTAGCAACAGCATGGGCTTATCTCACAGACAAAGCAGGAAGACCGGGATTGAAAAGTACTCATGAATTAATTCAAGCTTATGTTACATCAATGTCTAGAAAAGATCCAGTTCCATTAGAGAATATTATTGAGAAGAGTGCAACTGAATCAACAGTATCAACATCTCAATTGAGATTTCAATCATCAGATAAAGAAAATGATTTCAGAATGGTACTCCCAGATATACATCCAGGTCCATTTCATCCTATAGGTGGAAGCAATATTACAGACTTGATTTACAAAAAGATGGATTCTACAGCTATGGTCATGCATAGTATCTCAAATCATGATCTTAATTTGCCTACACAAAAGGAGGTGCAAAATTATCTAAATAGCCTACAAGATAGCAAAGTTCAGCAAGGCGGAGCAGTATGTACAGAACCAGTAGCAGTTACAATAAACAAAGCAAGAGCAGGCGGAATTTTATTTGACAGAACAGCACTGTTGTTTTTATCACTCTCCCCTCATGGAATGGAAGATTTACCACCAAATGTTAGAAGCGAGATTGAACGATTTGCAGAGAATAGGAATTTTGAGCAGGTCTTGATAGTAGACACACATAACGCCATGGGAAAAGAGATTTCAAAAGAAGATTCTGAAGATTTGCTTTTGGCTGCAAAATCTACACTTGACACACTAAAGACAAAAGAAAATCATCCATTCAAGTTTGGTTTTGCAAACTCTGAAAATATGGAATTAATTGAAAATGATATTGCAGGCGGAGGAATTGCAGTGTTATGTTTAGAAATAAATGATAAAAAATATTTCTTAGGATGGGCAGACGCCAATAATATGGAAAACGGAGTAAGAGAGACGATTGTAAAACATTTTGAAAACAATGGATGTGAATTAATTGAAATTTGCACATCAGATACACATTATACAGCAAGTGGGGCAAGGAATAGAAATGGATATCATCAATTAGGAGTGTTGTCAAAACCACCAGAACTATCAAACTGGTATTTTGATTTGGCAGAAAAGGCTGAATCAAAAATTAAAGAAGGAAAATTCCAAGTATTAGAACATCAAACAAATGTAAAAGTAATGGGACCAACAATATTTTCAGATTATTCAAAGATTATGGATAAGACAATGAATATTACAAAATATTGTCTAATAGCAGATGCAGGATTATTCTTGGCTGCTATTTTTCTATAGACGCAAGAGAATCTAAATTTCCTACAAATTCATCTAGAAATGATGATAGTTTCATTATAGGTACAATTGGTACATTCTCAATAAATTGAATCTCTTCTTGATGAAGCGTTACAATAACAGGAAGTGCAGACATATTTTCATCAGCCACATATCGTTTTACACGTTCAACCTGTTTTTTCACAATCTCATCTAATGCAGATTTACTCATAGTTTTCCAATGTTTGCAGTCTATCAACAACGCAGTATTCATTTTTTTTCCAACTACATCAATCTCCATTCTAGGTTTTGTTAAAATGATGTTTTTTGTTACATCAAAGTCCTTTTCTTCAAGGATCATTCCAGTAAGAAATTCAAAATCCTTCCAAGTAAGATATTCAGATACATCCTCAATAGTTGCACCAAAGGTGATTGCGAATAATGCGGTTTGGAGCCTGTCATTAGGAATATTAAAATTTACCAAATCATCATTCCATACACCAATTCCATTTTGGACAAGCGTATACAACATCTCTTTTGCGCTAATTTCATCTAATTCAGAAGCTATAGAGAAATCTGTGACGCTCACTCCACCTTCAATAATACCATTAATCCCCTTTACAATCAGTTTTGGATTCAATTCTAATTCAAAACAGATGTAATTGTATTAAAATGCTAAAATTTATCCAAGGTCAAGCATTAGTTGAAACAATTGAAAATTTTCAAAATAATTCTAATTTTTTGTTTGATAAGTATAATCCCACCAGCATTTGCTCAAAAAGGAACATTCGTAGATGAAATAAAATTTATACAATATCTTGATGAGAATACGGCCTTGGAAGAAGTAAGAAATGGAAATTTGGATATGTATTATTACAGAATTTCCTCAGATAGACTAGAAGATTCAGATTCTAAAGATGGACTAAAAGTGTACGAGTCAACAGGAGGATATTATAGCATATTATTGAATCCAACTGATGAAGGACCGTTCAACCCATTTTCAATTCAAAAGGTGCGATATGCTGTAAATTTCCTTGTAGATAGAGATTTGATTGTAAATGAGTTGCTAGGAGGATATGGAACTCCTATGTTTTCAAATTATGGAAGTTTTTCTGCAGAATATTTGAGAATTTTAGATGTCATTGAAACTTTTCAATTTAGATATAATCCATCATTTGCAGAGAAAGTAATTTTTGAAGAATTGAGTGTAAAAGGAGCAGAAAAAATTGATGGAACATGGTATTATGAAAATGAGCCAATAGAGATTACATTTTTTATAAGAAGTGATGATCCAGTTAGAAAAGCAATTGGAGAAGTGCTATCATCAGAATTAGAAGAGATTGGATTTACCGTGAAAAAAGAATTTGGGGATTTGAATAAAGCATATGTTGTTGTTTATGGATCAGACCCAGTTGAACAAAAATGGAGTTTGTATACAGAAGGATGGGGAAGTTCAGGATTTACTAGATATGACTCGGTGGCTCTTGCCCAGATGTATTCTCCATGGTTTTCAAGTATGCCAGGAAACAATAATCCATCTAACTGGAATTATGAAAATGACAAATTAGATGAATTAACTCAGAAGATTTACTCGGGGGAATTTAATGATCAAAATGAGAGGACAGAATTAATCAAAGATGCAACAAGAGAAGGAGTAAATGAATCAGTTAGAATATTTCTTGCAAGTAAGATTGATCAATATGTTGTAAATGATGGTGTTGAAGGAATAATTAATGCACTAGGTGCAGGAGTTCCAAGTAGATTCACACCAATTAATGTCAGGACAGATTCTGGAACATTAGATGTAGGAGTAAAGCAGATTTATCAAGCAGCATGGAACCCAATCGGCGGATTAGGAGACACATATAGTAATCAAATTTGGCTCTCAATTTCAGACCCAATTTTAACAGGGCATCCATTTTCTGGGAAGGTAATTCCAATTAGAGCAACGTGGGAGGTGGAAACTAACGGGATTAACTCATCAGTTCAAGTTCCAGATGATGCAATAAAATGGAATTCAGATTTAAAGAAATGGGAAGAAATTGGAACAGGAATTTCTGCAAAAAGTAAGATCATTTATGATTTGAAATTCAACCAGTGGCATCATGGTCCTGAGATGAATATGAACGACATAATTTATTCAATGTATTTCATATCAGAATGGGGTTCAGAAAGAACAGAAAATGACAAGACATATGATTCCGATTTTTCTCCACAAGCATCTCAAGTTTTGAATACGTTAAAGGGCATTCGCATAATTGACGAGAATACAATTGAGGTTTATACTGATTTTTGGCATTTTGATTCTGGAGAAATTGCGTCTTGGGGAAGTGTATGGAGTAGTATGCCATGGGAAATAATTGCAGCAATGGAACAGATTGTAGTTGATGGGAAGAGTTCATTTTCACGTACAGAATCAATTACAAAAAATATCAATTGGATATCATTGATCATTCCAAATGATGCAAAGCAAGTTAAGATGCAATTGGATAATTTTAAAGAAAATGAAGTTGTCCCAGATTCTCTAGTACAATTTAATCCACAGAATAATTTTCAAAATATCAGATATGATTCAAGTCAAAAATGGATTAATGAGAATAATCATGCAGTGATTAGTAATGGTCCATTTTATCTAGATAGATATTCACCTGAATCAAGAATGATTGTCATTAAATCATTTGATTATGGAAATTATCTCTTTGAACAAGGCAAATGGAAAGAGTTTGAGGATGTAAAATTTCCATCAATTAACTCAGTTGAGTTTGTGCAGCCATATGTTTTAGGTTCTGATGAACAAATTCATGTTTCAACAGAGAATTCTTCAGAGATTCATTATTTCATAGTAAATTCAGAAGGCAAGATAATTCTAGATGGAATTGAACTAACAGAAAACAATAATGCAAGTATCAAATTAGATGAAAAGTCAAAAATTATTGAAGGAGTTAATACTATCAAAATTTTTGCAGCGTCAAATGATGTTTTAAAACCATATGAATATTCAAAAAGTTTCATAGTGATTTCAGAGAATAAAAATATTCCAGATTCAGACATAATTGAGATTGTGAATAAATCACAAACAAATTATTGGTATGCATTACTTATCATTCCAGTTTTAATTGGAATTTTGATTATAATTATTAAAAAATCAAGCCTTTCTGCCAATAACAAATAACGTTCCAAATTCACGTTTCCATTTGGATTTATTTTTCTGGTCGATAATATGTTTTGAGCGTGTAACAAATCCAACATTTCTAAACATTTGTTTCCAATCTTTTTCTGAACGCAAATCCATTGGGACATTCATATCTTTAACCCATCTAGTAGTTAGATGATTATCACTGTAAAAATCAGTTCCACAATAAAATACACCATTTTTTTTAAGTAATTTAAAGACCTTTGCCAGTGCATATTCCATTGGTACAGAATAGTATAATGATTCCATAGAAAAGATTACATCAAATTTTTCTTTTGTATGCCAAGTTTCAAGATCAGTTACAAAATAGTTTTCTTTTTCTGAGAGAGTTTTTGATTTTGCATTTTTGATCATCATTTTACTTTTATCAATTCCAACAGCTTTAATGCAGGATGATTTTTGAGATATTTTCCTAACTACCCAGCCATTTCCACATCCAATGTCAAGAAATGTGAAATTTTCTTTAAGAGATAATTTATCTAAGAATTGATTTACAGTTGTTCCATGACCTTTTTCCATGTCTTCAGAACGACCAGTGTTGGCCCATACATCAAATAATTTTGCAGTTTTATCCATTTCAAGAGATGAATTTTACTTAATTATATTCATAGCCATATTCATGTATAATCTCAATAACTTGTTCATCAGAGGTTGCTTTTTGATAATCATGTAAGAGATTTTCATTTAATTCGAAGAATGTGTGACCCCAATTGAATTTTTCAAGAAGGTTTTTGGATAAAGACTCATCACCTAAGATGAATGCAGCTCCTGCGATTGCCTCAACAGTGGTTAATTTGTTAATTTTTGAATAATTTACTGGATTTCCAGCTAAAAGTGGCGGTAGTTTTCTAGAGACACCAACAAAATCTTTTTGAAAAACTTGTTCAGCCAAAGCCCACGAACAATCAATCCCAGTAATTGAAGTAAAAAGAGACTTTTCATGATTTAGTAATGTTTTTTTTGAGTATGGGTGTAGAAGAACAGTTTTTGATTGAGGTTTTGTGATTTTCTTTGCCAACCCAAATTTTATTAGTTTGGCGGCAGTGCATTTTTTTGGATCATCCTGATAAAACATTAAGAGATTAATTTTCATATTATGAGTTTTTGTGAGAAGGTTTTGTGTTTTACTCTAATGCCACGTATGACACTTTGTAATAGAATCTAGTTGGTTGCTCATCTTTTATAATTTCTACATTCCAGTCATCAATGTCAATTTTTGAATTAGAATTTTCAGGAAGTATTGAGAATTTCTCTAATCGCACATCATCTCCACTGTATCGAATTTTATAATTTACATCATCAATTGAGACTATGGAATAAATTGCACCTGGTTTTCTGGTAGATTCAGATACAAGACAGTCTGAACCTTGTCCAATAATACATTGACCAGCAGTTGTTGTTATTCGTAGATTTACATCAGATTCTTCACCTCTGGCAGAAGTAAATAATGAGCCTTGTATTACACGAGGAACAAGAATTGAATCTTCAGATGATTTTTCACTTAAGATTATTGGAATCTCAGTGTCTGCAATTCTATTGAATTTTTCAATTATTTTGGATGTTTTTTGGGTGATCTCAGATGATGGAGGCAAA